>Ga0310811_10014934_pt1 | contig 10141 bp, 8 predicted proteins | sample YCmetagenome_FD_207642 | JGI IMG/M metagenome (GOLD analysis project Ga0310811, IMG submission 207642) | Soil microbial communities from experimental microcosm in Duke University, North Carolina, United States - YC | ecosystem: Engineered > Artificial ecosystem > Soil microcosm > Unclassified ...
ATCGGCACCCTGATCCAGGCGCTCGGCACCGGCATCAGCGACGAATTCAGCGCCGACAAGCTGCGCTACCACAAGATCATCGTGATGACGGACGCCGACGTCGACGGCGCTCATATCCGCACGCTGCTCTTGACCTTCTTCTACCGGCAGATGCGCGAGCTGATCGACCGCGGCCACCTCTATATCGCGCAGCCGCCGCTCTACAAGGTGACGCGCGGCAAGTCCGAGCAGTATCTGAAGGACGAGCGCGCGCTGGAGGATTATTTGATCTCGACCGGTCTCGACGATTGCGTCTTCAAGCCGGCCAGCGGTGACGAACGGGCCAGCCGTGACCTGCTGTCGCTGGTGGAAGATGCGCGTATGATCCGCGGCATCCTGCACAATCTGCACAGCCGCTATAACCGGAGTGTGGTCGAGCAGGCCGCAATCGCCGGCGTGCTGACCCCGAAGATCACCGGCGACGTCAATATCGCCAATGCCGCCGCCGACTATATCGCCAAGCGCCTCGACAAGCTGGCCGATGAAGTCGAGCGCGGCTGGACCGGGCGCTTCACCGAAGGTGAGGGTTTCTTCTTCGAGCGAACCGTGCGTGGCGTCAAGGATGTCGCCATCATCGACGACGCCCTGCTCGGCTCGGCGGATGCGCGCAAGCTCGACGAATACGCGGGCAAGCTGCAGGAGGCCTATCCGAACCCGGGCGTATTGCGGCGCAAGGATGCCGAGACCGCGATCCACGGTCCGGTCAGCCTGTTCGAGGCCGTGACCGACGCCGGACGCAAGGGCGTCACGTTGCAGCGTTACAAAGGCCTCGGCGAGATGAACGCGGAACAGCTCTGGGTAACCACGCTCGACACCAACGCACGTTCGCTGCTGCAGGTGAAGATCAAGGAGGTCGACGAGGCCGACGACATCTTCACCAAGCTGATGGGCGACGTGGTCGAGCCGCGCCGCGAATTCATCCAGGAGAATTCGCTCAACGCCACCGTCGACGTGTGAGGCACAGGGAACCGTGCCGCCCATTCAATACATCGTTGAAGGCGGCCATCGCCTGGCGGGCACCATCGAACCGTCCGGCAACAAGAACGCCGCGCTGCCAATCATCGCGGCCGCACTTCTGACCGAACACCCGGTCACGCTGGAAAACGTTCCCCGGATTCGCGATACCGAAACGCTGGTCGAATTGATCCGCTCGGTCGGCGCTTCGGCCGAATGGGAGGCGCGCAACACGCTGAAAATTCACGCCAGGGAAATCCGCGCCGCCGATCTCGATCCCGATCTGTGCGCGCGGATCCGCGCCTCGATCCTGCTGGCGGGTCCGCTATTGGCACGGTGTGGCGAGGTGTCGCTGCCGCCGCCCGGCGGCGACGTCATCGGCCGGCGCCGCCTCGACACCCATTTCCTGGCTTTCGAGCAGCTTGGCGCCACCGTCACCGCGACCCACCGGCTGGAATTCCGCGCCTCGAAGCTGAAGGGCGCCGACGTCTTCCTCGACGAGCCCAGCGTCACCGCCACCGAAAACGCATTGGTCGCCGCGGTCGGCGCCCACGGCACGACGTATTTGCGCAACGCCGCCTCCGAGCCGCATGTGCAGGACCTCGCCAACTTCCTGGTTGTGCTGGGTGCGAAGATCGAAGGCATCGGCACCAACACCATCGTCATTCACGGGCCGTCGACGCTCGGCGGCGCGCGCTACGCGATCCAGCCCGATCATATCGAGGTCGGCTCGCTGATCGGGCTCGCCGCGGTGACGCGTTCGCCGCTGCGGATCGCGCGGGCCGGCATCGAACATCTGCGCTCGATCCGGATGGGCTTCGAGCGGCTTGGCATCGTCTGCGGCGTCGAGGGCGACGACCTGGTGGTGCCCTCAGGCCAGACCATGAAGATCCACGACGATTTCGGCGGCCATGTGCCGAAGCTCGAGGACCAGCCGTGGCCGGCCTTCCCGGCCGACCTGATGTCGATCGCCATCGTCACCGCGACCCAGTGCGACGGCGTGATCCTGATGTTCGAGAAGATGTTCGAGTCGCGGATGTTCTTTGTCGACAAGCTGATCTCGATGGGCGCCCGCATCGTGCTGTGCGACCCGCACCGGGCGATCGTGGCGGGCCCGAGCCGGCTCCGCGGCGCGCCGATGACCTCCCCCGACATCCGCGCCGGCATGGCGATGCTGCTGGCAGCGGTCGCCGCCGAAGGCACCTCTACCATCAACAATGCCGACCAGATCGAGCGCGGCTATGAGCGGATCGAGGAGCGGCTCAATGCACTCGGCGCCCGGATTACGCGGGTGCCGGCGCGCGACGGCGGCCGCTAAAGCTCCTTGTCTAAGCATGATCTTTTCGGAAAACCGCTTCACACTTTTCCGGATCATGCTTTAGGCCGCAAGTCACCGTCATTTTTTCGGCCTTTGCCGGTGTTAATCGGACCCCATGACTTCGCTCGACAAAATCGACCCCGCCTCGATCGCGCCCGCCGCGGCAGTTATGGGGCCGCGTCATCTCGCCGAAGAACTCGCCGAGACGCTGAAACTCGCCGTGCCGATCGCGCTGACACAACTCGGGCAGATCGCGATGATGACGACCGATCTTGCGCTGATCGGACGGCTCGGCGACCAGGCCGTCGCGGCGGCGGCATTGGCGTCGACCGTCTTCTTTGTCTCATTCACCGTCGGCATGGGGCTGGTGTCGGCGGTGGCACCATTGGCCGCGCAGGCGTTCGGCGCGCGAAATCCGCATCGGGTTCGGCGCGCGCTGCGCGTCGGGCTGTGGGCCGGGCTGTTGATCTCGCTGCCGGTGATGGCGTTCCCGCTGCGCGGCGAGGAGATCCTGCTGCTGCTGGGCCAGGCGCCCGCAACCGCGCATCTGGCGCAGCAATATCTGTTCGGCCTCGCATGGGGCATCCTGCCGGCGCTGTGGTTTCTGGCGATCCGCAGCTTCATGGGCGCGATCAACCGGCCGACGCCGGTATTGTGGATCACGCTGGTTACGATCCCGGCCAACGGGGTGCTGGTCTATCTCCTGATCCACGGCGTCTGGGGCCTGCCGCGGCTGGAATTGTTCGGCGCGGGTCTTGCCACCTCGATCGTCAACCTTGGCTCCTTCCTGGCCGCCTTGTGGTTCGCCACGCGCCGGCGGCCGTTCCGGAAATTCCGGATCCTCGGACATATCTGGCGCATCGACTGGGGCCTGATGCGGCAGCTGATCGTCGTCGGCGCACCGATCTCGATCTCGTTCCTGCTCGAATACGGCATGTTCGGCGCCGCGGCGCTGCTGATGGGCCTGATCAGCACGACCGCGCTGGCCGCCCATCAGATCGCGCTGCAGATCACCGCCATCCTGTTCATGGTGCCGCTCGGCATCAGCCAGGCGGCGACGGTGCGGGTCGGGCACGCGGTCGGCCGCAATGACCCTGACGGGGTCAGGCGCGCGGGCTTTGTGGCGACGCTACTCGGCGTCGCGCTGCTCGCAGCGCTGACGGTGGCGGTCATGGCGGGCCGTTTCGAGATCGCGCAATTGTTCTTCGGCGAGGCGGCTGCCAGCGCCGGCGAGGCCATCGCGCTGACGGCCACGCTGTTGCTGGTCGGCGCCACCTTTTTCATCGCCGATGGCGTCCAGACCATCGCGGCCGGCGCGCTGCGCGGCATGAACGATACAAGGGTGCCGCTGCTGTTCGCCGCGATCAGCTACTGGCTGATCGGATTTCCGCTGGCGAGCGTGCTCGGCTTCCGCACGCCGCTCGGCGCGGTCGGGGTCTGGATCGGACTGTCGGTGGGGACCGCGGTTTACGCCACCCTTCTGGTCTTGCGCTTTCGGCGGCTGGCCAGCAAACTGGTGCAGCGATGATCGTTCATGAGGTCACACCCGCGATCGACCCGAGCACGCTGCTGGCCGGCGCGCAGTTCGTCGACGCCTTCCGGATCGAGACAAGCGACCGCGCGCTCGATGCGCGGCACGCGGCGGAACGCATGCTGGCGCGGCAGCCGCGCTGGATCGAGACGCTGACGCGGCTGCGCAACATCCTGGTGGCGCCGTTTGGCCTGAAAACGTCAGGTGCCAACCGGACTGCGCCGAGAGAGATGATCGGGTTATTCCCGATCGTGAGCGAGACGCCGGACAGGCTGGTCGCCGGCTTCAACGACAAGCATCTGGATTTTCGCGTCGTGGTGGATGTCGCGGCATCAGGCGCCGCGCGGAATGTCACCGCGACGACGCTGGTCAAGACCCACAACTGGCTCGGGCGGACTTATCTGGCCATCATCTTGCCGTTCCATCGGCTGGTCGTCCGTTCCCTGCTGCGTCAGGTTGCGATCTGAACCAGCTTGCCATCCATGGACGCGTTGCTGTTGTGCGCCGCCGCGCAGCTCGATGGCCGCGCGCTGGAGTTTGCCCGCGCCATCAGCAAGGTGCTGTGGGACGGCAGCGTCACCGGCTGGCACGAGGGCGATCATCTCGCCAACGCGGCGGCCGCCGCCGGTTTTGATCTCGCCGCGATGACGCCGCCGTCGTCGCCGATCCCGATCGCCATGAGCGGGTCATTGCGGGCAACGAACAGGACCACGCCGCCTCAGGCCATTGGGGCGTGCCCACTTTCGTATTCGAAAACGAGCCGTTCTTCGGCCAGGACCGCATCGATCTCCTGATCTGGCGGATGGAAAGCAAGGGTTTGACGCTACGGTCGGCGTGAACCCTCGGCAACGCCCGCCTTCGCCGGCGGCGTTTCCGACCATTCCGCGACGCACCGATCGAGATCACCGATGTTCTGCCGCATCTGTTCCAGCGAAAACCCCAGTGCGAAAAATCGCTCCGCGATGTCACCCGGCAGGCCGCGGATCAGGCCGTCGCGCCGCACCGCCGCCACCTCGTTCGAATAGGCCTGCAACGCCAGATGCACCGGATCGAGCGCGGGAGGACCAGCGCTGTTGCGCAATGCCACTGCCGTCTCGCGCAAATGATTGGCGATTGCTTCCCTCACCCCGGACAACGGCATGTCGAGCCGCGCCTGCACGTCTTGCGGCAACGCCACCAGGCATTCCCGCCCGATCATCACGACGTCGTGGCGCAGCCGCAGGATGGTCCGCAACAGCGGGCCGGTATCGGGACCGGAGGAGAGTCGCGCGGCACGCTCGCGCTCGGCTTCCGCGCCGGTCGCATGCAGGCTTGTCACGGCCCCGCCGATGCCGTCCTGAATCCGGTGCAGGGCGTCATTGTCGAGACCATGCGTCAGCCCTGCCAGTAATTCGACGAATGCAGCGGCGAGCAATTCGAGCAGCCGTGCCGCGTTGACGCGGATCTGGCTGACGGCCCGGGACGGCAACACCAGAAAGGAGACCGCGAGCCCGGTGAGCGCGCCGACGGTGACCTCGATGACACGATCGATTGCCGAATCCAGCGGATTGGATTGGTGCATGGTCGGAAGCAGCAGCACGATGACGGCCGTGACGGTGGCGGAACTCAGGCTTGGATTGAGGGCCGCGATGAAGGCCAGCGGCGTAACCGCCAGTACCAGCAGCGCCAGCAAGCTGCCCTCGCCGGAATGCGGGATCAGCACCGCGATGGCGCCGCCGTAAATCGCGCCCCCGATCGTGCCGAGCATATAGTCGCGGGTCGCCTTCAGCGAACGGCCAACGCTCATCTGGGTGACGATCAGCGATGTCAGCACCGCCCATAGCGGCAGCATCAGATGCAGAGCAACCGCGATCGTATAGGCGGCGACGGCGGCGACCGCAATCCGTACCGCAAGCGCCATTTGCGTCTTTCGGGCCCAGAACGCGCCCAGCATGCGTTTCGAGAAGCTCATCATGCGCCGCGTTCCAGAGACTGTCGACGATTGCCCGTGGTAGATGTCGTCGAGCATAGCTGATGCCCAGGGGTCGCGGGCGACTTGAAAGGTAAGGTCAGCCCGCCTACCCTGTGACCAAACGAGGAAACACGATGGCCAACGAAACCGCAACGCTTGCCTCCTATGTCGCCAACCTGAAATTCGAGGATATCCCGCGCGAGGTGCTGGAGCGCGCCAAGGTGCTGACACTCGATTTCCTCGGCAGCGCGATCCGGGCCCGGCGCGACGCGGAATCCACGCCATCCCTGCTCAAGATGCTGGAAGCGCTGGCGCTGGACGGCAAGGGCGAATCCACCGTGTTCGGCGATGCCAAGACCTGGACGCCGGCGGTGGCCGCGCTATTGAACGGCGCGCTCGGCCACTCCCTCGATTTCGACGATACGCATGCGGACTCCTCCCTGCATGCGAGCGCGCCGGTGGTGCCGGCGGCGTTCGCGGTCGGCGAGATGGTCGGCGCATCCGGCCGCGACGTGCTGACCGCGATCGTCGCCGGTTATGAAGTGTGTTGTAGGCTCGGCAACGCGCTCGATCCGACCTCGCATTATGCGCGCGGCTTCCATCCGACCGCCACCGCTGGAACCTATGGCGCGGCGGCGGCAGCGGCAAAACTGTTCGGCCTGTCGAAGGACCAGATCATCGCGGCCTTCGGCGTTTCCGGCAGCCAGGCCGCGGGCTCGCTGCAATTTCTGGTCAACGGCGCCTGGAACAAGCGCTACCAGGTCGGCGCCGCCGCCATGAACGGCGTGATCGCCGCCACATTGGCGCGCAACGACTTCGTCGGCTCGACCGAATCGATCGAGGGCAAGCACGGACTCCTGGTCGGCTACAGCGACGACGCCCACCCCGACAAGGCCGTCGCCGGCCTCGGCAAGATCTATGAGACGCTCAAGATCGGCGTAAAGCCCTATCCGAGCTGCCGCTATACCCATGCCGCACTCGATGCGCTGATCGCGATGCGGCGCGAGCACAATCTGACGCCGGACCAGATCAGGCGCGTCGAGATCGGCCTGCACCGCAACGGCATCACGCTCACCGGCGACGCCGCCACCAAGCGCCATCCGACATCGATCGTCGGCGGGCAATTTTCCATGTACTTCACCGGCGCGGTCGCGCTCGATCAGGGCCGCTTCGGCTGGGACGATTACGAACGGCTTGGCGATGCAGCCGTCGATGCGCTCGCCGACAGGTTCGACGTGGTGCAGGACGACCGCCTCGAGATCGGCCGCACCCACCCGTTCGGCGCGCGCGTCTCGATCACGACCGATGACGGCGTGCATGAGCGGCTCTATGCCGATCCTTCCGGCGAGCCGGATTCATTTCCGGACGCGCAGGCGATGCAGCAGAAATTCCTCACCCTCGCCCGCCCCGTGCTGAACGGCCGCGCCGACCAGCTTGCGGATGCGATTTTGTCGCTGGAGCGATTCGACCGCGTCGAGAAGGCCACGCAACTGGGGCGGCAGTGATGCGCCCCGGCGTCAGGCCGGGCCGTCGATGATGATGAGATCGGCGTCGGAATATTTCTGCCGGATCGCGACTGCCGCCTGATATTCCGGACATTTGTAGCAGGCCATCGCGGTTGCGCGATCCTTGAACCCGATGACGAAATTGCGTTCCCGCTCGTTTCCTTCCATCACCTCATAATCGCCGCCGCGCACGACAAAATCGGCGCCGTATTTCTCGAAGATCGGCAGCGCCGCGGTGAGGTATTCGGGATAGTGCTCGGGATCGTGGACCGTGACGTGCACGATCCAGTAGGCTTTCGGCATGATTGTCTCCGGCTGACGGCTTTCGGGGACCGCGCCGCCGCTCGACGGCCGCGCGATATCCATACCTCGCCGGCACGGCCCGATAATTCAATTCACATTGTTGCGCGCGCCATCACATCACTCACCCTTGGCGAGCTTGCCCTTGCTGCTGGTGGCGGCAACGACGTCGTTGACGAGCCTGAACACACCGTCGGCCGCGGGCGGCCAGTTGGGCGAGCGGCCGAGCCGCACGATGACCAGTTTCTCGCTTGGAATGATGATCACATACTGCCCAATCGTCCCCTTGGCGAAGAAGGCGTCGCGCGGCCAGCCGTGTTCGACGCGATAATTGGCGCCAAAGCTGTCACCGAGATTGGTCCAGAAGCCGGCGCCATAGCCGACCCAGGCATTCGGTGTCGCCGAGGCCGAGTATTTTACCCAGCCCTCTGGCAGGATGCGCTTAGTCCCGGCCATCCCGTCCTTGAGATAGAGCATGCCGAAGCGGGCCCAGTCGCGCGCGGAGGCCAGCATCTGGCTCGATCCTTCCGGATTGCCGAATGCGTCGAACTCGATCGTCACGTCGCGCATGCCGAGCGGACCAAACAACTCCTGATGTGCAAACCGCATCACATCCGACGCACGGCCGCCCGCAGCATTGCGGATCAGGTGCGACAGGATGATGAAGTTGCCGTCATTGTAATTCCAGGCGCTGCCGGGCGGCGTCGCCAGTTCGAGGCTCTCGGCATATCCGGCCATATCGGATTCCATGAATTTCATCCGGTTGACCGGTTCGAACGCAGCACCAAGCGAAGCCTCGAGCGAGGAGCCGATCGCGAGTCCCGCGGTATGACGCAGCAATTGATCGACCGTGATCGCATGCCGGGCATCGCCGGCGCCCTGCCACGCCGCGACCGGCGCGGGCGCATCGAGCGTCAGCGCGCCCTTGCGCACGAGAATCCCCGTGAGCGCCGATATCACCGACTTGGTCGCGGAGAAGCCGAGGATTGGCGTATCGACGCCATAACCGTCGGCGTAACGCTCGGCAACGACGTGACCGTCCTTCACGACCACCACCGCCTTGGTCGCACGGGTCGGCGGTTGTTCCGGCTCGGCGAACGCACGATCGAGCGCCGCGGCCAATTGGGGATTGGCGGGCGCCACCGGCGCCGGCCCCGCGATATCGGGCAACAGCGCTTGCGATGGTTTGATATCTGACGGCGCCGAGATATCGACAACCGCATCGCCATGGTCGAGATAGCAGCCAAAACCTTCGCGATAGACTGCGTGGCTGCGACCGAACCCCAGCAATGTAACCGTGGCATCCTTCCTCACGCGGTCGACATGATAGTCGAGCGCCCAGGCGATCACGCTGGCGCCGGGCATTGCGGCGGTGGTCTCGGAAAAAATCCGGTCCGGCTGCTGGCCCGAGACGAAAGTCTCCGAGCACAGGATGTTGGCGACAAAGCCGGTGGCAACTTTTGGCACGTCGCGCGCCCGCGCGGCAGTCAAGGCCAGCGCGCTGAGCGCAGTGGTCGTTGCGAGAATGAGAATCAGGTTTCGTCGGTTCATATTGGCCTCCGGCATGACGCATCAGCGCGTGGCGGCCATGTTGGCGAAGCGGTCTCGCTCGGCTCGCCGGATTTCGAAATCGGGTTGGCCGAAATCTGCGCGCACCTCGCCGATTCCGAAAACATGATGAAATTACAACGATTTACGGATCATTCGGCTGGCGCGTTGAGCTTGCGATATTCGGTCGGCGTCACGCCCGTGGTCGCCTTGAATGCCCGGTTGAACGGGCCGAGCGACTGGAAACCGGCGTCCATCGCGATGGTGATGACGGGGACTTCGGCCTGAGTCGGATCGGATAGCGCGGCCTTGGCTTCCTCGATCCGGTGGTTGTTGAGGAAGACATTGAAGTTGCGGTAGCCGAGCTGCTGGTTGATCACCCGCCGCAACCGGTATTCGGGGATGGAAAGCTTGGTGGCGAGCGTGCCGATGGTGATGTTGTCATGACGGTAGATGCGTTCATCGCTCATCAACCGCATCAGCGCATCGATCAGTTTCTGATCGTTCGTGTCCTCTGCCGCCGCCGATTGAGCCGAAACGAGCACGATCGCTGCGGCTCCAGGCGCGGCCGGAAACAGATCGGCGCCGTCAACGCGCATCATCGCGTAGCAAATCGCCGCCACCACACCGGCCAGCACGGCGGAATTCACGGTGTTGGCAACATCAGCCGCCGCGCCGGTGGGCAACAGTATCTGCAGCACGGCGTTGATGCCGCCGTAGAGCGCCGCCGATGTGACGATGAAAACCCTGATACGGCGGCGGCCCTCGACCAGATCGGCTGGCCACGATGCAATGGTCTGAATAACCGCCAATGCGATGAAGCCGAGCGCGACCAGATTGATTGCGATGATGGAGATTCGCGCACTGTCCGCCGGCGCAATCCACATGCAATTGACGAAGCTGAACGTGACAACCGCCGCCCACACCAGCCCATGCCACGCGCGCAATTTGAACGCATCGTCGAACAGGGCGCGGGTAAACAGCCAGAACACCAC
>Ga0310811_10014935_pt1 | contig 10140 bp, 10 predicted proteins | sample YCmetagenome_FD_207642 | JGI IMG/M metagenome (GOLD analysis project Ga0310811, IMG submission 207642) | Soil microbial communities from experimental microcosm in Duke University, North Carolina, United States - YC | ecosystem: Engineered > Artificial ecosystem > Soil microcosm > Unclassified ...
ACATAAATTTGAGGTTTTGATGTTGAAAAAAGGTTCCGTTGTTGGATCAAAGTAAACACCGCCTGGTGTCAGCCCTATGTCAGCAGATGTCAGGAATCTCCGGGAAAAACTTAACATTGATTTTTATTGGTTTAATATTAATTTTATGTTACTATATTATTACCAAAAACATTATTCGTATGAGTCAACAAGAAACAGCGAGTCCGACGGTCTCGAATAAGAAACAGGTCCGCAAAGAGATCGGGGACAAGCTGACGGGTGCCCTGGCTGAATATAAGCAGGAGTTGGGTGAGAAGAAGCTCGCCACCCATGTCAAGAAGGTGAGCAAGCTGATCAGCCGCGATCTGCTGAAGATCAGCAAAAAGCAAAAGCGTGACAAGAAAAAGGCGGCCAAACCGGCTAAGAAAACCGCAAAAGTTGCTGCAAAAAAATAACACCGTCCAGGTGAACTTTCTTTTCAAGGCGGCCGCAACAAGCGGCCGCCTTTTTTGTTACAGATAGCAAACGACATCACTATGGCCAGCTTCGGAGAATTAAAGCTCAACACCTATTACCTGATTCAGGTAGATGCCGAATCCGACATCGAATTGGTATCCGTGATCCTACAGACAAAAGAAACGGTCCTGCTGCGGAGTTACCTGCCAACGGCAGAGGATTTTTTCAAATACCAGGATGAGCCCATTTTCAAATTGGTCGAAGAAGTGGACGAAGAGACGGCCGAACAGCTCGAAAGCCTCTATCAGCCGCAGACGGTCGAGACAGAGGAAATATACGAAGAAGGCGAAGAAGAATAATCTTTAAAAGTTGAACAGGATCACCAGTAGCACAATGACCGTCAACACGGCATACAGGTAATCTTTTTCCAACAGGTAGCCGATACAGGAAAAAAGAATTCGTGCGATAGGCGTGGCGACCAGGATGAGCAGTCCCAGCTGGATCAACGGCCTTCCCTCGCCCCGCCACACGGCCTCCCACATCAACACAGGTTTCCGCATCTTGTCGGGTTCGCCCCGGAACTGATGATATTGCGGGTACTGTCCGCCGTGACGCACCAGGTAAACAATTCCACCGGCCAACACAACCAGTGAAGAGGCCAATACGCCATACCGCAACAGCTCGCCGATGATCTGCTCGAGGTCCGCATCGCGGAACTTCCTCCCAATACGTCGCGTTCCATTTGTTGCCATGTCAGATAGAATGATTAATGCCGTTATAGATCATTTCCGCGGCCAACACAAGGATCACTAATGCAAAAAGCATCTTCAGGCTCTTTGTCTTTGCTTTCGTAAGCATCCTCGACCCAAGGAACGCGCCACCCAACACCCCCAGCATAACGGGCATTGACAGTCCGGGATCGATATAGCCGCGCTTCAGGTAGATGCCGACGCTGGCCGCCGCGGTCACCCCGATCATGAAATTGCTGGTGGTCGTGGATACTTTGAATGGGATCCGCATGATATTGTCCATGGCGATCACCTTCAGCGCTCCCGATCCGATGCCCAGTAACCCCGAGATTATCCCCGCGATGTTCATCATGATGAACCCGCCTACCACATTTTTTACGAGATAATGTTTCTCGCCTTCCGGGGTCGGGAAGCTGTTATTGAGGCGAAGTTTTTGAGACAGCATGCTGGGTGCTCCCACCGTTATAGGGTCGGCCGGCCGGGCAAAGGACAGTAAGGCCGAAAGGATCAGGATCAGTCCGAAAAGGATAGCGATCACCGAAGTAGGGAGATAAGTAGCCAGGAACGCGCCGCCGATCGCCCCGGCAGTCGTCGCCAGCTCAAGGAACATCCCCAGCCGGATATTGGTGATGCCCTCTTTTACGTAGGCCGCCGCGGCGCCCGACGAAGTGGCGATCACGCTGATCAGCGAGGTTCCGATCGCATAGTGGATATCCACCTTGAAGACGAGGGTTAACAACGGGATAAGGACGACCCCTCCGCCGAGTCCCGTGAGCGAGCCCAAAAGACCGGCGATCAGAGCCCCCCCAAAAAGAATGACACTAAAGACAAGAATGGTCATGGTGGTGCAAATATAAAAAAGGCCGGTTCACTGACCGGCCTTTTTTATCCTGCTTATTTCAGGGTCAGTCCTTCCTTTATCTCGTCATTGGCATTGGCGACCACCTGGTCACCGGGTTTTAAACCGCCCAGCACTTCGACCCGGCTGCCGCCTTCGTTGCCGGTCGTGACATCCACCTTGACGGTCTTGCCATCCCGGACAAGGATAACATACTTCCGCTCGGTGGAGGTTACCACCGCTGTCCTAGGTACCGCCAAAGCATTGGGATTGCCCTTGCTGTCGAACAGCACATCTGCATACATACCCGGCGCCAGCTTCTCGTCGGAGTTGAAGACATCCAGCTCGACCGGCTCCGACCGGTATTGCTGGTTGATGTTCATTGCCTTCCGGGCGATATGACCCACGAACCGCTTGCCGGGGAAGGAGCTGAGATAAAAAGAGATGGTGTCGTTACCCCGCAGGGTACCGGCCATGTTCTCCGGGATGGATACCTGCAAACGCAAATGGTCCACTTCTTTCAGCTCCAGCATCGGCTTGCCGTCCCTGGCCTCCGCGCTAACGAGTGCGCCCGGATGGACATTGCGCTGGGTAATAACACCCTTGAACGGCGCCGTCACCTTCAGGTAGGCAAGCATTACCTGCTGCTGTTGCCAGGCGGCTTTCTCGGCGTTACATAACGCGCTATCGGCCTCGGACTTTGAACTCGCTGTAGCCAGGTCCATGGGCGAGATGGCGCCCGGGGTCCTGGCCGCCTGTTTAAGCCGCTCATAATTCTCCCGGCTGATAGTATAGGAGGATACGGTCTGGTAATACTTCTCCCGGGCCTGTGCCGCTGCCTGCTCCAGCTCGGGGTCTTCCAGCACCATCAGCAGCTGACCGGCGCTGACATGCGAGCCGATGTCCACCAGCACGTTCTTCACGTATCCATTCACTTTTGGGAATATGCTCACCTCCTGGTAGGCAGCCAGCTGCGCAGGCAGCTTGTACACTTGCTCCACCGATTGTTGTTCGGCCGTAGCCAGTGTATAATGAGGTTCGGCAGCTGGTGCCGCCACGTTCTTCTCCGCCGCCTTGTCGTCCGAACAGCCGTAGGCAAGCAGCGTGATAGAAAAGAGAATTATAGCAATAGTCTTATTCATATGTTTTTCGTATTAGAGTCTTCAGGTAATAAAGAGACTGTATCCAAAGAGGCGTTTTGCCGTATCCATCCATACACCAGCGGAACGATGAACAGGGCAGCGAAGGTGGAAGCCGCCAGCCCGCCGATAACCGCGCGACCCAATGGAGCCGACTGATCACCCGCTTCGCCAAGACCGCTGGCCATGGGGATCATCCCCGCGATCATCGCCAGCGAGGTCATCAGGATCGGCCGGAGCCGGATACTGGCCGCCGCGATCGCCGCCTTGAAGGGATCCCGGTACTCCAGCCGTAATTTTTCGGCATTGGTCACGATCAGGATCGCATTGGCCACCGAAACACCCGTCGACATGATGATGCCCATATAGGATTGGAGATTGAGCGTCGCACCCGTAGCCAGCAGCAACAACATGGAACCCAGCAGCACCGCGGGCACCGTCGCCAGCACCGAGATCGAAACGCCAAAGGACTGATAGTTGGCAGCCAGCAACAGCAGGATCACCACGATCGCGGCGAGCAACCCGCTTTGCAACGAGTCCAGGGTCTCTACCAACAACGACGACATCCCCTTGATCTCCGCCACCAGGCCCGTAGGCGGAGCGCCCAGCTGGTCGATGGCTTTTTGCACGGCTGCGGTAGCCGAACCGAGGTCCTTTTTATAGATGTTGGCGCTGACGGTCACATAGCGGCGGGGACCGGCGCGATCGTATTCCCCCGGCAAAGTGTCGACCCGGAGGCTGGCGACATCGGAGAGCACAGGCCGGTTCTGCCCCGGCACCAGCGACACCGACTGCAATTGCTGCGTCGAGTTCATGATGTATTCGGGCACCTGCACCTGGCTTTGATACGTGTAAGCCGCACGCTCGTCTAACCAAAGGTTTTTGCTGGTATAGCGGCTGGAAGAAGTGACATCCGTGACACTTTTCGCGACGTTGTCGATGCTAAGGCCCATCAGGGCGAGCTTGTTCCGGTCGACATCGATCTGCACGGTCGGCAGCTTCAACGGCTGCGCGATCTGTACATCCCGTAGAAAAGGCACTTTTTGCAACTCGCCGACCAGTCTTTCTGAATACCCTTCGATATCGTCCATATTCTTTCCCGCGACCCGGACCTCGATCGGCGTGGAGGCCCCCTGGGCCATGATCTTCTCCGTCAGCTCGATCGGCTCGAACGATAGCTTCACCTCGGGGTACGCGGCAAGGATGTTTCTCCGCAGGGCCTCTTTCAGGTCTTCGATCTTCACCTTGTAGTCTTCCTCCAGGTTCACCTGGATCACCGCCTCATGCGTTCCGCTGTTGAAGATATACAGGTTGCTGGTGCCGAAATTGCTGGGCACCAGCCCCACATAGGCCGAGGAAATGGCGATATGATGGTTCACGGTGCTGTCGATGATGCTCAGCACCCCCTGGGTCACCTTTTCCGTCACCTCCAGCCTCATCCCATCGGGCTCCCGTACCCTCAGCTGCAATTGACCCGTATTGGTCTTGGGTAGCAGGTCCTTGCCGATTACGCCAAGACAAACGGCGACGGCGCCAAAGGCGAGCACAAGGTATAGAATGACGATCAGCTTTCGGCGCGGCATCCATTTGGTCAGCCGCGAGGCCAGACCGGACTTGACCCGCTGGAAGAAGCCGTTGTCCTCCTTTTGTTCCCGCTCGACACGTCCATGTAGATCGACCTGGCTTCGCTCGCCCGGGTCGAGTGCGAGACCCGCATGGGCATGCGGCCCACGATGATGATATTGGAATTTCTCCACCTTCAGCAACCAGACGCTGATCACCGGAACGAGGGTCTGCGCAGCCACGAAGCTGACGATCATCGCAAAGGCGATCGACAGCGAGAGCGGCAGGAACATGGCCTTTGGAACGCCCGACATCACAAAGGCCGGCGCAAAGACGGCGAGAATACAAAGCAGGATCAACAATAACGGAAAGCTGATCTCCGAACAAGCGTCCAGGATCGCCTGCTTCTTGTTGGTGCCCAATTCCAGGTGCTGGTGGATATTCTCGATGGTCACCGTCGCCTGGTCGACCAGGATGCCGATAGCCAGCGCCAGCCCGCTAAGGGTCATGATATTGACGGTTTGTCCTGCCAGCTTGAGAAACAACACCGCCCCCATCACGGCCACGGGGATCGTAATGATCACCACGAGACTGCTTCGCCAATCACGCAGGAACAGCAGTACCATCAGCCCCGTGAGTACCGCACCGAGGATCCCTTCGGTCATCAGGCTCTTGGCCGAGTTGATCACAAAGACAGACTGGTCGAACTCATAGCTGATGTTCACATCATCGGGGAGAAGGCTCTTCATCTCGGGGATCCGCTTGCGCAGGGTCTGCACGACCTCCCAGGTAGACGCATCGGCCGTTTTGACCACGGGAATATAAACGCTCCGCTTGCCGTTCACCAGTGCGTAATCCACCGTGATATCGGCGCCGTCGGCAACGGTGGCTACATCCCGCACGTAGACGATGGTGTTGCCATTGCTCCGGACGGGTATATCCTCGAAGTGCGAAACCTTCCCCTCGAGGGAGTTGATCGAAGTGACATACATGGTGCTGTCGACCCGCAGGTTGCCCGAAGGAGTGATGGCATTGTTCCGGGCAATAGCCTGCACCACCTCATCGGCAGACAGGTTATACATCCGGAGCTTCTCGGGGTTGACGTTGATCAGTACGGACCGGGCATTGGAGCCGAAGGGCGGCGGCGCGGAGAGTCCCGGCACCGTCGCGAAGAGCGGCCTCACCCGTGTGAGGGCCAGGTCGAAAATGTCCTTCAACGGCCGGGTCTTGCTGCTGAACACCAGCTCGCCAACCGGCAGGGAAGAGGCGTCGAATCGCACCACCTGTGGCGGCAAGGCGCCGGGTGGAAAGAAGGCGGCGCTCCGGTTCACCTGCAGCGCGACCTGTGCCGATGCCTCGGCCATATCCGTGCTCTCATAAAAGGTGAGCTTGATGAGCGACAGCCCCTGTATGCTGCGGCTCTCGATGTTCTTAATGCCGTTGACATAAAGGAATTGGTCCTGCAGCCGGGTGGCGAAGAAGCCTTCCATCTGCTGCGCCGACATCCCCCCATATTGCTCGATCACATAGATCGTAGGCGCATTCAGCTTGGGAAAGATATCGATCGGGATCGTCCGGACCGCCATGACCGAGAATAACAGGAGACCGGCGAACAGAACGAGGATCGTAATAGGCCTTTTTAAAGCTACTCGTACCATTATAAAGAAAGTTATTTAATAGATTGAATGAATTGGTCCAGCGTTCCGGTGGCGGAGTACTTGTCCAGGTTGGCCAGCAACCAGTCGCTCAGGGTCTGTACATAGTCCGACTGCGACCGGTAGAGAACAAAGGTGGCATTGGTCAGATCGACCACATTGATGATCCCAGCCTTGTACTGCGCGGTCTTTTGGTTGAACGCTGCGGTGGCTGCGCCGATCTGGATCGGAACCTCCACCAGGTTCTTCGCCGCTGTCCGCATCGCCTCGTCAGCCCTGTTCCCCACATTTTGGAGTTCCAGCTGCTGCTGCTGGAGCCCATAGTCGCTGGCCAGGGCATTGCTCCGCGCGATGCGTTCCTTATCCTTCCGGTGAACGATATTGAACAGATCGTACTCCAGGGTCAGCCCGGCGAGATAGTTGAACCGCTGGTAGCCCAGCCCGCTGGCGGCGGAGGACTTGTAGTTATTCGTATAATCGATGCTCGAACCCCGGGCCCAGCCGACGCCGTTGAGAAGCACCCGCGGCAGAAAGCTTTTCCTTACAAGGTCCTCGCGTTGCAGATAAAGATCTTTTTCCCTGTCGAAAAAGTCGATCAGCGGATTGGATGCGCCGCCCGCCTGGGAATGGATACCCAGCGCGTCCAGCCAGCTGCGGGTGCTGGCCGTGTCGACCGCGACGTCCTCGACGGAGATCCCTGAAAGATAAGAGAGCTGTTGCTGCTGCTGCCGGATCACTCCAAGGGTCTGGTTATAGGTCGTTCGCGCCTTCGACAGCTCGGCCTTGGCCAACGAGGAATCCGCGCCAGGCTTGATCCCACTCTCGGTTACCGCCCGGATCACCGTGAAAAGGGTGTCATAGCGGCCGACGTTCTGCTGATCGATGGCCAGCTGGAACTGGCTTTTCAGAATGTCGAGATATAATTTCGCCACCTGCCACTTGATCAGGTATGCCTCCCGGTCCCGGTCGGCCTGGGTAAGACTCACATAAGCCTGCGCATTGCGGATCGTAGCCTTCTTCAGGCCGAAATCCAGCAATTCGAATTGATTGTAAAAGAACCCTATATTACCGATCGCAGCCTGGTAGAGGTTTGAACTCCGGACGCCGCTCGAGCTGGAAGGAATGATACCAAAGGAGATGTACGATCCGGGGATCGAGTTATCCGTCCCCGCCGTCACCTCGTCGCCAATATAAGAGGTCGGCAGAAAGGCATGTCTGGCGTCGGTGACCCCGGCCCTGGCCGCTTCGACCAGCGCCTGCTTTTGCAGCAACACAGGCAAATGACGCTGTGCGCTGTCGACATAATCCTTGAGGGAATATTTTTTTGATTGTGCAAATAGCGAAAGTGAGGGCATCAGCACGAATAGACTGATAGCCCTACGAAACTTTCCGATGAAGAAAGTGACCATACAAACTAAGATGAATTAAGAAATGGAGGACAGTCAGGCAGTAAAAGCTCAGACGGCAAAGGGCGGTCCGCGTAGCTGTGGATGGAGAAGGATGACGGAGGGGAAGGGGCTCAGACAATAGATGCCCAGCTCGCGCGGAGTGATGATGACCTGCGGTGCGGGCGCCTCGTATACGGCGCAGGGTGAGAATTCCTCCCCGTGATACCGCTTATTGAGCCGGAGCCTGGTGGTATGAGAGCCGGGATAATGGACATGCGCGGCCTTTAATCCGGCTTCGGCCGATGGGGCATGGAGACACGCGGCGGAAGAACGCATGATCTCCCGCGCCTCGGAATGGCCCTCGAAATTGTAAAAGGATTCAATGGAGAAGAATACCCCATACACGGCCAGGATCAGCGTGTAAAAGAAAAGCTTATGTAACTTTTTCCCCATTGCTCCGCGAATTTAGCGATAAAAAAGTTAAGGGAAGTCCTAAAGCAAGGGCGCAGCCACCCAATAGATGACGGCAGCCAGCCCGCCGCTGACCGGGATAGTCAGGATCCACGCCCAGAGAAGATTGATAGTCACGCCCCAGCGAACGGCCGATATCCGTTTGGTACTTCCGACGCCAATAATGCTACTGGTAATGGTATGCGTCGTGCTGACCGGGATGCCCAGCCATTGGGTAAGGAAGAGGGTCAACGCGCTGGCCGTCTCGGAACAGAAACCTTCCATCGGGCTGACCTTGGTCACCCGCTTGCCCATGGTCTTGGCGATCCGCCATCCACCGCTCATCGTGCCGAGGGCAATAGCCGAAAAGCAGGCCAGCGGCACCCAAGGCGGGATATCGTTGATATCCCCGAGGTCACCATGGGCCATCAGGGCTGCGGCAATGATACCCAGCACCTTTTGTGCGTCATTGCTGCCGTGCCCAAGGCTGAGCAGCGCCGAGGAGACCAGCTGCAGCCGCCGGAACCAGCCTTCGGCCTTATAGGGATTGCTCCGCTGGAAGAGATTGATCACAAGGATCGTGATCACCAGCGCGGCGATCAGCGCGATCAACGGCGCCAGCACAATGAAAAGAAAGGTGGGAATGACGCTGCCATAGTCGATCACCGCCCGGCCATGAACGACCCAGCCGCCGGCATGCGCCAACGCGGCGCCCACGAATCCGCCCAACAGCGTATGCGATGAACTGGACGGAATACCGAACCACCAGGTGAAAAGGTTCCAGGCCAGCGCGGCGATCAATCCCGACCCGATCACCGGCAGGGTAATGAATTCGCGGTGGATGAGATGCGCCACCGTATTCCCGATCCGGTAATGACCGATAAATTGGCTGAAGATGAAAAAAGCCGCAAAATTGAAGATCGCCGCCCAAAGTACCGCCTGGAAAGGGGTGAGCACCTTCGTGGAAACAATAGTGGTGATGGTAAGGGCCGCGTCGTGAAAACCGTTGATATAGTCGAAGATCAGGGCCAGTGCGATGATAGTAAGCAAAAGGATCAACTCCGGCCGGTTTAGGCGTATTTAATAATAATAGATTCGATCACATTGGTCGCATCTTCACATTTGTCGGTGACGATCTCCATGACCTGGTAAATGTCCCGCTTTTTGATCACCTCCTTCGCATCCGGCTCGGTTTCGAAAAGCCGCTCGATGCTCATGTCGAAGATGTCATCCGCCTGGTTCTCGATGCTGTTCACCCGGACCAGGGCATCGGTAATGGTCCTCATGTCCCGCATATTCCGCAGCTCCTTCACGGCACCCCGGATCTGTTTGGCCCCGGCCTCGATCAGGTCGGCCATTTTTAAAATGCCGGGATCGTTTGGATTCACCTTATAAAAATTGATCTTCTTAGCCGCCGCATAGATATAGTCGCAAATATCGTCCAGGGCGCTGGCCAGATAGTGAATGTCCTCGCGGTCGAAGGGAGTGATGAAATTACGGCCCAGCTCCGTAAAGATACGATGGGTGAGATCGTCATTGACATGCTCCTGGGTTTCCAGCTGCGAGATCAACGCCGCCCGCTTGTCATAGTCGGGTTCGTTGACCACCTCCTTTAATAACTCTCCCATGCGGCCCACACTGTCCGCTACCTCCTCGAAAAGGGAGTAAAAGACCTTGTCCTTGGGCAGGAACAGCTGAACAAATGCATTGAAGCCCTTCATGATGGATTAAAAAGAAGACAAGTTAATCCGATTGACGGCGGCGATCGGAGAAAAAGCCCTTTGGTAATGATTTCTTAACATGATGTAGGAAGGAAGAGCGCGTCATTAACAAATTTTGGGCGTAAGTTATTGGATTAATAATTATTTGTCTTCATAATCAATTCACAAACAGTTCGTAAATGGCCCAGATTTTGAAAATGTT
>Ga0310811_10014937_pt1 | contig 10140 bp, 12 predicted proteins | sample YCmetagenome_FD_207642 | JGI IMG/M metagenome (GOLD analysis project Ga0310811, IMG submission 207642) | Soil microbial communities from experimental microcosm in Duke University, North Carolina, United States - YC | ecosystem: Engineered > Artificial ecosystem > Soil microcosm > Unclassified ...
TAATAAGTTTCTATACTTAAACGTCAGTTTTATCACAAAAAATAGCCAAATAAGCTCCAAAGCAGCTTTTCTTCAAAATTTTCTGTTATATTGATCGCGAATCTACCTCCTATATATTGCAACCTGTTAAAAGTAATCTTAATATAACAACCGGTTTTCTGATACGAAAATTCCGGATCAGTAAAGGCTGGGACCAGGCTCTCATGGCGAGAAAACTGGATATAACACGCAGTTCGTATTCAAAAATTGAATCCGGCTCGACGGATGTCAACTTATCCCGTTTAGAGCAGATTGCCTTCATTTTAGAGGTCGAACTAATACATTTGTTATCATTCGATCCGGAACAGGAAATGCGGGATGCTTCGCGTTATCTCTCAGTGCTTGCTCAAATACGCGAGAAAGACCGGTGCATCGAGTTATTATTACAACAAATCGTAGAGCTTGCCAATCAACTAAGATTTGCCAGGGAAAGAAACAATGATGATAAATGACACTTGTAGCTAATCGATCTAACTTAATGTTGTCTGTGTTTTGTAAGAATTGTTAAGGAAAGTTAAATTTTTTAACTGGTTACAATACCGGCCCATATTCGTCCGTATTTACCTATATCAAGCTACTACCACTATGAAATATAAGATCAAATTACCTGACGGTACTGCACAATTTATTCAGATAACCAGCGCCTATTTTAAAACCTGGCATGTTTGGCTGGTAAAGTTTGACGACGGCAGGACAGCTATGCTTTTTAAAATGGGCGGCGAATGGATGCAAAGGACGGAGGACTTTCTTGAGTTCTCAGTCCTGAAAGAACTCGGTTCATTTATTGACAAGATTATAGTTAAAAGAAAAATACGCCTGGGATAAGCAATTGTCTATTGCAAAACAAAAGCCTTAAGATTTCCACTTAAGGCTTTCGCTTTTAAAAGAATTTCCCTTTTTAACCTTTACGGTTAAACTGTTTGATCTGGTCCGAAACCTGGTCGATGGTTTGCGTAGCATATTGCTTACCTTTTTCCATCCACTCAGGAGCCTTATTGGTCAGTTCATCCAAAATTGACGTTCCGTCTTCTCTTTTACGTACAAGATAGGCAACACCTGCTGCCAGTGCTGTACCTGCTAATATTATGGGTAATAGTTTCATAGTCTTATGTTTTTAAATATAATGGAAAACGCTGAAGAAGGTAAATTGTTGTCAATCAAAATCAATAATAAAAAATTACCACAGCCTGCTAAAATCGAAATAAATAGATGTAAGCTTCAACGCTCTTAAATAGGCAGTCCTCATGTAAACTTTGTGAGACCTGTAAAATGCATTTAGGCCTATGTACCAATACCGTAAAAACACCAAATAATTAGGGTGATTTAACGCTAAACCTGTCATCAAACTATCTATAAATTTATCAAAATAACAATAATGATTATTTATACACATGGTTTAAATAATTTGAGACAGCGAACAAGTTATTCTTTTTTTATAATGTTTTACTTATTCTAAAAATTAAGAAAATGAAACTATTTACATTATTAATTCCCTTCCTCATCGTTCTGGGGAAAGGGTCTGATCAAGATCAAGTCATTTGTCCAACTCCAAATATTCCAACTGGTTGGATAGTAATAGGCACGCAGGATTGTGCAGGGTGCTGTGGAGTTAGTGGCGCCATCGTGCATAAGCTAATCATTAAAAGAATAGATAATTTACCTAGCGGTACATCACTTACAATTTGTCCAACTCCAAATATTCCGGACGGCTGGGTTGTTATTGGTACTCAAGCTTGCGCCGGGTGCTGTGGAGTTAATGGCAGTATAATAAACAAGCCTGTTATTAAAAAGCTGTAACTATATGGTGGCAGAATTGCCACCACTATCGATATACAACCTGACAGCTAATCGATAATAAATATTGTGCTTGTATATTTGCAACGTAAGTATTTAAAGAAAAAAAGCGAAAACAAAAAAGCTCCGAGACTTTCAACTCGAAGCTTCCGCCTTTAAAGTGATCCCATCAGGATTCGAACCTGAGACCGACAGATTAGAAATCTGTTGCTCTATCCAGCTGAGCTATGGGACCATCTGCGTTATTTTCGCGGTGCAAATATGCAAAAATCTACACAAAACTGAAATAGCAAGTTGCATTCAGTTATAAATTGCGACTCTGTAAAACTTTGGTAACTTAGTTTCAAGTCAGCAGCTATCTAATGAACAAGCAACCTCTTATAGACTTCTTTCAGAAAAATTCGGATATGTCTTTACAGACAATCGTCAATCTCTCCAATCATTTTGAAGACCAGAGATTTCTGAAAAATGAGTTTTTCCTGCGTGAAGGCAAAATATCCGACCTGCTCTATTTGGCGGAAGGCCTTATGCGGGCTTATACTTTTGATCTGAAAGGCAATGAGGCAACCACGAACTTTTTTGCAAAAGGTCGACAGGTTTTTGATCATGCTTCGTTCTTCCTTCAAACTCCATCGGAGGAGAATATACAGGCTGTTACAGATTGCATTGGTTATTCGATCACGTTCGAAAAGATGAATACAGCGTTTCACACTATTCCTGAATTCAGGGAATATGGGAGGAGAATGCTGGTTAAAGAGCTTGTCTCATACAAAAAACGGACGCTTGCTATGATCAATAAAACGGCCGAACAACGCTATGAAGATCTGATAAAAGACGATAAAGAGATTTTTCAATTTGCCCAGTTAAAGCATGTAGCCTCATACCTTGGAGTCACCAACTCATCATTAAGCAGAATAAGACGGGAGTTTTCAAAACACTAGCTACATTTATTTGCCAAATGACAATTCGGTTTTTGTCATATGGCAACTGTATTGTTTCAACTACCAGCTTCCTTTGTATTCAAAAAATATAATAATTATGGAAGCAACAATCTTTTTTGCAATAAGCGTTTTAACAAGCCTTATTGTATGGAATAAAATAATTCAGCAATACTTCTGGCCCCGGTTTCAGAATGTGGAAATGAGAAAAGCAGTTCAACCTATCCTGGTTTTACACTCCTTTCGGTTTGGGGGGCTGTCTTTTCTTGTTCCCGGTGTAGTTCATGCCGGGCTTAACCCTGCGTGGGCAATGCCTGCCGCATTTGGCGATTTTGCGGCGGCTATCCTCGCCTTTATAACGCTGTCAATGATCAACACTTCATTTTTTAAACCACTCTTATGGGTATTCAATATTTTAGGTTTAGCCGATCTGTTGCTGGCATTTATCGACGGTCCCAGGTATGGCATTATCCCATTTTTAGGTGCATCCTATTATATTGTTATTCTTTATGTGCCTGTACTTTTGTTAACACACTTAATGATTTTTAGACTGCTGCTAAAAAGTGACAAGCTACATCCTCACTAAATAATTCGTTTCAAATAAACAGGTTAAGGGCAAATTTGGATTGAATATTATTCCGGCATTACATTAACAATCATACGTTCAGGTTGAATTGGCGATATGGTTCTTTGGCATCTCCACCTGCTGCCTTTTTCTATACCTTCCATCGTATTTCCATTTTCAATGATGTCGCCTCTATCATAAATATAATATGCATAATTCCAGAGCAAATTGGCAATTTCATTAGATTCAAAATTCGAAAAACGGATTTGAAAATCGGGTAGTCCAATAGCATTGAGTCCAACGGTATCCATCAACAAGCCCGGTTTTGAACCCGTTATATTGTAAAGCCTCACATTGCATAGGCAGTCGAGAATAGGCCGATCCTCGTCCTCCCAATTTTTCAAAAGTTGCTCCGGGTTAATCAACTTTTGTCCACATACAGAATAAATAACATCAGGTCTGGTAATTTTAATTAAAGCGACCAGAAAATTCATGTACATGGCTAACCGCCGTTTATAATCCAGAGTTCTGGTCAAAAGGTCTGTTATCAGCAATTCATAACTACATTTTTTCGCAACTTCATTGGCCTCACTCCAGTGCCAATTTTGTTGTAAAGCAGTCTCGTCGATGTCAATTTTTGGCGGATCGTTTTTAGGTACAAAAACCGCGCATTGCGCCGGACCATTTGCATCCAATAAATCTACCCGAATATTGGGAAATGAAAAGACTAGGGCTTCAATAGTATCTAAATTTATATTATTCTCAACTTCATCAAAATAAAGTCTTAGTTCATTAAGGATGTCAACAACATTAAGAATAGGTTTTTTCTGGAATAAAAGCTTCACTGTTAACATTTCCGGAAAATTTTCCAAGCGTTCCGGTTCTGTTTGTGGAATAGCCTTTGGCTTAGCTTTGAATCTATCGAACAGTCCCATAAAGTTTTTCCGAAACAAGATAAACTTAAAAGCTTTAAACTTTGAATCCTATATTAAATAATTTGTGACGAGCGTCTTGCCGACATAATTAAAACCACTTAAATTACCCTAAATATTTACAATAATTAATAAGCTGAAATAGTGCTTTTTATATTCAAAAACAGTATATTAGTATACTTTGCTCCAATTTTTTACATTTTAAAAATACAAAGTGTTTTATTTACAATTAGTAAATCATACTTTTAACCAATTTTTTAGATAAACTTAATTTATGATCATAATTGCTGACGGTGGCTCTACCAAAACCAATTGGTGCCTGGTTACCGAAGAAGGTAAAAAAGTGTATTTCAACACGGAGGGCTATAACCCCTATTTTTCAAGTACTGCTTATATAGTGCAATCGCTGATGGAGAACCTGCCGTTGGACCTTGAGAAGAGTGAAATTACAGAAGTAAATTATTACGGTGCAGGATGTTCAACCGACGATATGCGTAAGATCGTAGCAGAAGCCATGCAAGCTGTGTTCACCAAAGCAAGAGTTTATATAGGTCATGATCTGCTGGCAGCTGCCCGTGCACTGTTAGGTAATAACGAAGGTTTCGCCGCCATTCTGGGTACCGGTACAAACACTTGTATCTACAATGGCAAAGAGGTAATTCACAACATCGATTCAGGAGCTTATATTTTGGGCGACGAAGGCAGCGGCTGCTATATAGGCAAAAAACTGTTGGTTGACTACCTGAGAGGTTATATGCCTGAAGCTGTGAGGAAACTTTTTTGGGAAACGTATAAATTAACTCCTGATGATGTAAACGAGCAGGTATATACCCAACCCCGTGCTAACCGTTTCTGCGCTAGCTTCAGCAAGTTTGTGTACGACAATAACGTGCACATCGAGTATTCAAGAAACCTGGTGCGTACGTCGTTTGAAGATTTTTTCCGCAACCTGGTAACCCATTACCCTGATTATCAGAAATATACTTTCAACTGCATCGGTTCGGTAGGTTACAATTTCCGTAATGTATTGGAAGAAGTAGTTGCCGAAAACGGCATGGTAGTAGGAAACATCATCCGTTCACCTATAGACAACCTGGTGAAATATCACCTGGAACTGGCTCAAGTATAATAACCGGCCTCTCATATACCAAAAAAGCGTTCTGATAACCGGAACGCTTTTTTCATTTATTGCTTTAACGATCAGGTTAACTCACTTTCCCTTTATTTTCCAGGTTCAGCTCGTTTTGGAATATCTTGGTATATTTTCTTCTGTCGAATTTGTAAAGCTTGGCTGCGCGGTATGATACACCTTTTTGTTTTTCGTCAAGTTCTTTCAAAAAACCGTAGCTCAACATTTTCTTTCTGAAATTACGTTTGTCGAGCTTTTTGTTCAGCACAGCTTCATAAAGTGATTGCAGTTGTGTAAGTGTGAATTTCTCAGGCAATAATTCAAATGCAATTGGCTGGTAATTGAGCCTGCGGCGAAGTTTGGTAAAGCCTGTTTTAAATATCTCGCTGTGGTCGAACGCCAGTTTAGGCAATTCATTTACCGGGTGCCAGAAAGCTTTTCTTGCATATTGGGTAACCGGTCTCAGGTCTTTTTGCCCGTTTATGCGGATCAGTGCATAATAAGCAACAGTGATCACACGCCCCTGGGGGTGACGGTTTACTTCGCCAAAAGTGTGAAATTGCTGCATATGCAGGTCGCGCAGGCCCGTTAGTTCATAAAGAATACGCTCGGCAGCATCGTCAATACTCTCATCCTGCTCAACTATATACCCCGGCAATGCGAGCCAGTCTTTATAGGGCTCTTCGTTTCTCTCTATTAATAAGATCTTTAACTCACCGGCTTCAAAGCCAAAAATGACACAGTCTATAGAGAAAACTGAATTAAATGTAGGTAACTTTACTTCCAAAAACTTGTATTTATAGGTTTACGCTCTAAAGATATGTTGTAATTCTCCGAATATAAAAAAAATAAAAATTAAAATAAAATTCAATGGTGTAATTTACACACACTATATTCGTAACCGAAAAACAGTTAAGCTAAGATGCAGAAAATATTAAAACTCGGTGTTTTGACTTCCGGGGGCGATGCCCCGGGGATGAACCCGTGCATTAGAGCGGTGGTACGGACCGGCATATATAATGGTCTGGAGGTTGTAGGGATTCGCAAAGGATACCAGGGAATGATCGAGGACGACATGTACGACATGAACCCCCGCTCTGTAAGTAATATATTGAATTTAGGCGGCACTATTTTAAAAACGGCCCGTTGCCTGCCTTTCCGCACCGACGAAGGTATGGAAGCCGCTTATCAGAACCTCAAAAAACGCGGAATTAACGCACTGGTAGTAATCGGCGGCGATGGTACTTTTACGGGGGCACTTCGTTTCTCAAAACAATATCCTGATATACAGGTAATGGGTGTACCAGGTACAATAGATAACGACCTGTACGGCTCAACTTATACTTTAGGCTTTGATACGGCAACTAATACGGTTGTTGAAGCGATAGATAAAATTCGCGATACAGCTGATGCACATGACCGCCTGTTCTTTATTGAAGTAATGGGCCGTGATAGCGGCGCGATTGCTTTACGTGCAGGTGTTTGCTGTGGTGCTGAGGCGATTTTATTACCCGAAAAAGCTACAGCAATAGATGATCTGATCGAAAATCTGAAAAACGGACAGGACAAAAAGAAATCATCCAGTATCGTAATTGTTGCCGAAGGTGATAAAAACGGTGGTGTATATGATATTGCGCGACGGGTACAGCAGGAGATCAAATTCTACGATATCAAGGTTACTATACTAGGCCACTTGCAGCGCGGCGGAAGTCCGTCAGCATTTGACAGGGTTTTGGGCAGCCGTTTAGGTTACGCTGCAGTAAAAGCTATATTACGTGGCGAATCTCGAAAGATGGTTGGCTTGCAGGCTAATCATATCAAGATAACCGACATTGAAGAGGCGTTGACACAACACGAGTTTAAACTAGAAGAGGACTTGATGGAGATGGCCGATATTTTAGCTATCTAAAAAAGAATGATTGCAGTTGTATATAGCGGGTCGAATTATGCTGAGTGGCGCCTTGCCGAAAAGGAAAGGACGGTAGCGTCTTTCAAAACCAGCGGACTTAACCCCTATTTCAACGACGAGAAGCAAATCATCCAACTGCTTAATAAAAATATCAACCTGATACATCACGCCGAAGAAATAAAACGTGTTTATTTTTTTGGCGCAGGATCATTTTCCGGTGAACTGAAAGCCGTAGTCAATAATGCGCTTTCCACTTTTTTCAAATTCGCCAAAGTAACTGTTGAACATGATATTGATGCAGCTGCCATAGCCTGTTGTAAGAATAAGCCTGGCATTGTATGCATCTGCGGAAGCGGGTCGAACGCAGCATGGTACGATGGCCGCAAGATTAGCCCCAACAATTACGGCCTGGGTTATATTTTGGCCGACGAAGGCTCAGGGAACTGGCTGGGGAGGCAATTGTTAAGGGCATTTATGAATGAAACGCTGCCCGCAAACATCCGCAAGAAGTTTGAGCAGAAATATGACCTCGACCGCCGCACCTTGCTAGAGAAAGTATACCGTCAGAAGCAACCGGCTGTGTTTTTGAACTCATTTACAGACTTTTACCTTGAGCATAAATCGGACAATTATCTAAAGAGCGTCATAATAAATGGCTTCAATAAGCTAATCAATACATATTTATTACCTTTACACAGCCAACACCCAGGGGGACAACTGCATTTTGTTGGTTCAGTAGCTGCAAACTTCCAGGATTACCTGTATGAAGCAGCAGCCCAATCAAACCTTACCATAACAAGTGTAATTAAAGAACCTATAAATAATTTATTAACGTATTATTCCAATAAAAATTAAAAAATCATGAAAATAGGAATTAACGGTTTCGGCCGTATTGGACGCCTGGCTTTCAGAGCTGCAATTGAAAGACCTGATGTTGAAGTAGTTGGTATTAATGACCTTGTTGAGCCTGATTACATGGCTTACATGTTGAAATACGACTCTACTCACGGACCATTCAAAGGCACCGTTGCTGTTGAAGGCGGCCATTTGGTTGTAAACGGTAAAACTATTCGCGTAACTGCCGAAAAAGATCCTGCAAACCTGAAATGGAACGAAGTTGGCGCTGAGGTTGTAATCGAATCAACCGGCCTGTTCCTGACCCAGGAAAGTGCACAAAAACATATTGATGCAGGTGCCAAAAAAGTTGTAATGAGCGCCCCTGCAAAAGATGACACCCCTACTTTCGTTATGGGTGTTAACCACAAACAATTAAAAGCCGATCAGCATATCGTATCAAATGCTTCATGTACTACCAACTGTTTAGCCCCTGTTGCTAAGGTATTGAATGATAAATTCGGTATCGAAGAAGGATTAATGAGCACTATCCACGCGGTAACTGCTACTCAGAAAACTGTTGACGGTCCGTCTGCAAAAGACTGGAGAGGTGGCCGTGGTGCTTACCAGAACATTATCCCTTCATCAACCGGCGCTGCTAAAGCCGTAGGTTTGGTTTTACCTGAATTGAAAGGTAAATTAACAGGTATGTCGTTCCGTGTACCGGTTGCCGACGTTTCTGTGGTTGACTTAACTGCCCGCTTGAAAACTCCTGCTACTTACGAGGAGATCAAAAAAGCAATGAAAGACGCTTCAGAAGGTGAATTGAAAGGCATCCTGGGTTACACTGAAGACGAAGTTGTATCAGAAGACTTTAAAGGTGATGCACGCACATCAATTTTTGATGCTAAAGCAGGTATCGCGTTGAGCAATAACTTTGTTAAAGTTGTATCATGGTATGATAACGAATGGGGTTACTCAAACAAACTGATCGACCTTGTTCAGGAAATTGGTAAACTGTAATTAAGTTATACTTATAAAGATCAAAAGCCCTGATGGAATCCATCGGGGCTTTTGCTTGTTAATTATTGAGGGATAGGTACTTATTCCGTCTTCAAACTTTTAACCGGGTTCATCAAAGCTGCTTTCAAACTTAAATAAGATACGGTACTAAATGCAATAATCACCACGGTTATAAACGGTATAACAAAGAACAACACATTGATATCAATCCGGAACGCATAGGTTTGCAGCCATTTATGAACGGCATACCAGGCCAATGGTACAGCTACCACGAACGCAATGGCGATCAGTATTGCAAAATCCCGGTAGAGTAATTGCAGGATATTGTTTACTGTGGCGCCTAGTACTTTGCGTATTCCTATCTCTTTGGTTCTTTGTACAATAGTATAAGATACCAGGCCAAGTAAACCCAGGCAGGCAATCAAAATACCTATCCCGGTAAATACCGCAAATACCTGCCCGAATTGCTTATCAGCATGGTATTGTTCGTTAAAATGGTTATCCAGGAAATAATAATCAAACTCATCCTGGGGGAAAAAAGACTTCCAATTGGCACGCAGGCTTTCGATAGTTTGCTGTATGTTCGCTGTACCAACTTTAACCGATATATTTCCTCCCACATCGGGTATGCAGCGGAAGATGATCGCGTCATAAGCGTCGCGCAGTGATTGCTGGTGATAATTATCTACCACGCCAACTATAGTATAAATTTTACCCCAAAAATCTATTCGTTTATCTAAAGCATCGGCTGGTTTGCTAAAGCCCATCAATTCTGATGCATTTTTACTTAAAACTACTGATGCGGTGTCTGTAGGATACGATTTCGATATTTTTCTTCCGGCTAAAAGCTTGAAATCAAAAGCATCAAGATAATCATAATCCCCACCTACTATTCTATATTGTTTTGCGGTTGACTCAGCTGCGCCATGTATTTTTATACCACCTGCGTTCCACGGAATAGGCTCTCCGGGTACTAC
>Ga0310811_10014938_pt1 | contig 10140 bp, 10 predicted proteins | sample YCmetagenome_FD_207642 | JGI IMG/M metagenome (GOLD analysis project Ga0310811, IMG submission 207642) | Soil microbial communities from experimental microcosm in Duke University, North Carolina, United States - YC | ecosystem: Engineered > Artificial ecosystem > Soil microcosm > Unclassified ...
TCGCTCGTTCGACCGTCACGCGGAGGATGGAGCGGGTGAGTGCCACGATCGGTCTGAAAATCGGTCTGATTACGGGGCGGGAATGGTCGTTCCCCCCGCGCTTCATCGACGCCGTGAACGCCCGCAACTGCGGGGTCACCGCCGAATACGCCCTGCTCGGCGGCGAATCGATCGACGGCGCCTGTCCCTACGCGGTGCTCATCGATCGCATCTCGCACGAAGTGCCGTTCTACCGCGCCTACCTGAAGCATGCCGTGCTCCAGGGCGTCGCGGTCGTCAACAACCCGTTCATGTGGAGTGCCGACGACAAGTTCTTCGGCGCCACGCTCGCGACGCGGCTCGGCGTCGCCAGCCCCAAGACGATCCTCGTGCCCAACAAGGAATACGTCCCGGGCATCGTACACGCCGAGAGCCTCCGCAACCTGAAGTTTCCGATCGACTGGGACGCGATCATCCGGGAGATCGGGATGCCGTGCATCCTCAAGGACGCGCACGGCGGCGGGTGGAAGGACGTGTATGTCTGCCGGACGAAGGAAGAGCTGCTCTCGAGCTACGATCAATCGGGCCTGCACACGATGATCGTGCAGGAGTTCATCGAGTGGGAACAGTTCGTCCGCTGCATCTGCATCGGGCAGCAGCACGTGCTGCCGATCCGCTACGATCCCAAGACGCGAGCGTATCTGGTGGACGACGGCTACCTGAGTGATGCCCTGCGCCAGCGCATCGTGGGCGACTCGCTCACCCTGGTCCGGGCCCTGGGCTACGACATGAACTCGATCGAATACGCCGTGCAGGACGGGGTCCCTTACGCCATCGACTTCATGAATCCTGCGCCGGACTTCGACGTCAACTCGCTCACCCCGACCTACTTCGACTGGGCGGTGCAGCACATGGCCGATCTCGCGATCGCGCTGGCGGCGCGCGGGTCGACGGGGGAGGGACGCGACTTCCACTGGAACGCGCTGTTCCGTGGCCGGGGGGGAGTGCGCGCGTAGCATGACGTCCGGGGTGGGGGAGGCCATCGCGCGCTACCACGAGCTGTTGACCGCCGACGTCGCCGCCGAGTCGCAGGCGATGCTCGACGAGGCCCAGCGACGGCGAGGCGTGTACTTCGGCGACCGGCCGCTGTGCACCGCGCTCCGCCCACGCTTCTTCTCCTCCGACCAGTACCGCTTCGTGCGCGAGCGCTGCGGCGTCATGCTCAGGGCGATGGGCCGGTTGCTGCGCGCGGCGTTGCAGGATGCGTCGCTGCGCCGGCAGTTTCGCCTCACCGATTGGGAGGAGGATCTCGTCGCCCTCGATCCCGGCATTCCCGATCCCAGTCCCACGTCACGCTTCGATTCGTTCTATTTCCCGGATACCGGCGTGATGTGGCTGACCGAGTACAACGCCGAGACGCCGACCGGGGCGGCCTACGGCGACACGCTGGCGGACGTGTTCATGGCGTTGCCGGTGATGCGGCAGTTCCTGAAGACGATCGACGTGCGGCCGATCCCGGGCCGTCATGGGATCCTGCATGCCGTGCTCGGATCGTACGCCGCCTGGAGCGGAACTCGGCGCGCGCCGCGGATCGCCATTCTCGATTGGCGCGAAGTGCCGACCTACAGCGAGTTCGTGCTGTTCCAGGAGTACTTCCGCTCGCACGGCCTCGAGGCGGTGATCGTCGATCCGCGGGAGACCGAGCTCAGGAACGGGCGCCTCATGGCCGAGGGCGGGCCAGTGGACCTGATCTACAAGCGCGTCCTGATCAGCGAGCTGATCGATCGCTGCGGCATCGATCACGCGGTGGTGCAGGCGGTGCGCAGCCGGTCGGTGTGCATGGTCAACGGCTTTCGCTGCAAGCTGCTGCACAAGAAAGCGAGTTTCGCCGTGCTCGGGGACGAGCGCAACGCCGCCCTGTTTCCACCGGATGAGCGGCAAGCCATCGCGGCGCACATCCCCTGGACGCGCGTGTTGGAAGAGCGCAAGACCCAGCATGAGGGCAGGGAGATCGATCTCGTGCCGTTCGTGCTGGCGCAGCGCGACCGGCTCGTGCTCAAGCCGAACGACGAGTACGGCGGGAAAGGCGTCGTGCTCGGCTGGGAAGTGAGCGACACGGAGTGGCAGGAGCGCGTGCGCGTCGGGTTGACCGAGCCGCACGTCGTGCAGGAGCGCGTCCCCGTCCCGCGCGAGCCGTACCCGAGCGTCGTCGATGGCGCGCTGCAGATCGCCGACCGCATCCTCGATACCGATCCCTTCGCCTGCCAGGGCGCGTACGTCGACGGCTGTCTCTCGCGTCTGTCGACGGCGGCGCTCGTCAACGTCACGGCCGGCGGCGGATCCCAGGTCCCCACCATGCTCGTGGAGCCCCGATGAAGCCGCCCTCGCTGACCCTCGGCATCGAAGAGGAGTATCAGATCATCGACCCCGAGACGCGGGAGCTGAAGTCTTATATCACCCAGATCCTCGAGCAGGACCACCTGGTGCTGTCGCAGGTGAAGCCGGAGCTGCACCAGTCGATCGTGGAAGTCGGGAGCAACGTGTGCAAGACGCCGGGCGAGCTGCGCGCCGAGCTCGTGAAGCTGCGGCGCGAGGTGATCGGCCTGACCGCGAAGAACGGCCTGCGCATCGCGGCGGCGGGGACGCATCCCTTCTCGTCGTGGGCTCGGCAGGAGATTACGCCCACCGAGCGCTACCTCGGGCTGCGGGAAGCGATGGGGGAGCTGGCCCAGCGCCTGCTCATCTTCGGGACCCATGTCCACATCGGCATCGAAGACCGCGAGTTCCTGGTCGATGCGCTCAACGTGTCGCGCTACGTGCTGCCGCATATCCTGTGTCTCTCCACCAGCTCGCCGTTCTGGATGGGGCGCAACACCGGGCTCAAGTCGTACCGGTCGGTTGTGTTCCGGGGCTTCCCGCGCACCGGCGTGCCGCGGGCGTTGCGCTCGTGGAGCGAGTACACCGATCTGGTCGAGATGCTGACGACGACGAACTGCATCCCCGACGGGTCCAAGATCTGGTGGGACGTACGTCCCAACTGGTCGTACCCCACGCTCGAGTTCCGCATCTGCGATGTCTGCACGCGGGTCGACGAAGCAGTGTGTATCGCCGCGATTCTCCAGGCGGTGGTGGCGAAGCTCTGGAAGCTGCGCCGCGACAACATGACGCTGCGCGTCTATCCGGCGGACTTCATCGAGGAGAACAAGTGGCGCGCCGTCCGCTACGGCCTGGACGGACAGCTGATCGATTTCGGCAAGAGCAAGGAGCTCCCGGCGCGCGAGCTGATCCGCGAGCTGCTGGAGTGGTTCATCGCCGACGTGGTCGACGAGCTGGGCAGCCGGCAGGAAGTATCGTATGCCTACAAGATCCTGGCGGAAGGCTCGAGCGCCGATCGCCAGCTCGCGACGTTCCAGCGCACCAACGATCTCACGGCGGTGGTGGATCACTTGATCGCAGAAACCGCGGAAGGATTGTAACCGCCATGGCGGATCGGCCGGTCATCGGCATCACGACGCAGACCCTCGAAGCGATCCCCGACCAGCTGCCGCGCTGCTGGGTGATGAGCCAGCGGTACGTCCAGGTGCTCGTGCAGGCGGGCGCCATCCCATGGGTGATCCCGCTGCTCGAGCACGACGAGGCGACGCTGCGCGGCATCTACGACCGCAGCGACGCGCTGTTCCTGCCGGGCGGCGTGGACGTCGATCCCGCCGCGTATGGCGCGGACCGCGGGCCGGCGTGCGGCCGCACCGATCCGGCGCGCGATTGGACCGAGCTGCTGCTGACGCGCTGGGCGCTGGCCGACGCCAAGCCGGTGCTGGCCGTGTGCCGCGGGGCGCAGATTCTCAACGTGGCGGTGGGTGGGACGCTGTATCAGGATGTCGGTACCGAGCATCCGACCGCCTTGAAGCACGATCAGTTTCCCACCGGCGGGCGCCGGCGCGACGACCTGAGCCACGACGTGCGCATCGCGCCGGGCTCGCGGCTCGGCGCGCTGCTCGAGGCCGACGTCCTCCCCGTGAACAGCATGCATCACCAGGGGATCGCGCGCCTCGCACCGGGGCTCACCGCGGTGGCCACCGCGGCGGACGGTTTGATCGAAGGGGTCGAGGTCGCCGACGACCGCTTCGTGCTCGGCGTGCAATGGCATCCCGAGGACCTGGTCGACGTCGACCCGCGGATGCGGCGGCTGTTCGACGCCTTCATCACCGCCGCGCGCGCCGCCCGGCGCTGACATGGCGTCCACGCGGTGCGGAACGGTCGTGCTCGCGGGGCTCCCCAACGTCGGCAAGTCGTCGCTCTTGAACGCGCTCGTTGGCGAGCGGCTGGCGATCGTATCGCCCAAGGCGCAATCGACGCGGGTGCCGGTCGTCGGCGTGCTGACGCGCGGGGATGCGCAGTTCATCTTCACCGATCCGCCGGGGCTGCTCACCCCGTCCTATCAGCTGCAGGAGCGGATGCGGGAAGCGGCGCTCCGGGCCATCGGCGACGCGGAAGTGATCGCCCACCTCCATCCGCTGCCGGAGGCGCCGGCGCCGGCGTTCGCGGCGGCGGCCGGACTCGCCGCCGCGCCGCGGGCGCCCGTGATGACGGTGTATACCAAGGCAGATCTGGTGCCGCCGGAGCGCCGGCCGCCGCTGGGGTCGGGGATCGCGGTGTCGAGCGAGACGGGGGAAGGGATGGAAGCGCTGCTCGATGCCCTCGCGGAGCGGCTGCCGCCCGGGCCCTTTCATTATCCGGTGGATGAGCTGGCGACGCAGCCGGTACGCTTCTTCGCGTCCGAATATGTCCGGGAGGCGGCGTTCGCCGTGCTGGAAGAGGAGCTGCCCTACAGCGTCGCCTGCGAAATCGACGAATTCCGGGAGGCGGAGACGCCGACGTATATTCGGGCAACGGTGTATGTCGAGCGGGAGAGCCAGAAGGGCATCGTGATCGGCCACCAGGGGCGTACCATCAAAGCGATCGGTCAAGCCGCGCGCGCGCGCATCGAGGGGCTGCTTGGCGGCCCCGTGTTCCTCGATCTGAATGTGAAAGTGCTCGGAAACTGGCGCCGTCAGAACGGACTGCTGCGCCGCCTGGGGTACGCCACATGAGTCTCCCTCCGGAGCTGCTCGAGATTCTCGTGTGCCCGAAGTGCAAAGGGGCGCTCGAGTACCGGCAGGAGCCGGTGGAAGAGCTGCTCTGCTCCGCGTGCCGCCTGATCTACGCCATCGAAGACGACATTCCAATCATGCTGATCGATGAGGCAAAGACTTTCTGAGATAGGATGGCGGACGGCGGTCGTCCTCGTCCTCCAATCGACACACTCGACCGCGGGGCTGGCCGCCCAGGACCAGCCGCTCAACGCGGCCGCGCTGTTTCTGTTGTTTCCGGTCGGCGCGCAAACGGTCGGCATGGGTCAAACGGCGGCGGCGGCGGACGGACACGGCGAGGCCGTGTTTCAGAATCCCGCGGGGGTCGCGACCCTCACATCGAGCGAGTTCGCGCTGCACACCGCGACCCTCGCGGCCGGCCCGACCAACGCCCTCACCGCGTTCTTCCCGCGGCACGGCATCGGCGTGTTCGGCGCGACGCTCTACCTCGCCGACTATGGCGATCTGGATCTCACCGATTCGTTGGGGACGACGAACGGCCGCCTCGCGTCGCGCAACTTCGCGTTCCTCGCGACCTACGCGACACAGCTCACCGGGTCCGTGGCCCTGGGCGTGAGCTACAAGCTCGTGCAGTTCGCGGTGAGCTGCACCGGCGCCTGCAAGGCGGTCCCCTCCGGTCAGGGCGTGACGCATGCGCTCGACGTCGGCGGCCAGTTCAGCGTCGGAGCCGATCACGCGCTGCGCATCGGCGTGGCGTTGCGCAACGTGGGATTCCCCCTGCAGGTGAACAACCGCGACCAGGCCGATCCGCTGCCGACTCGGCTGACCGTCGGCGTGGTGTACCGGCTGCAGCTGCGCCCGGTCGACGCCGACTCCGTGGCGGACCGTTTCGACGTGCGGATGGCCGCCGACGTCGAGAGTCCCTGGCGCCAGACGGGAGACCCGGACGTCCGCCTGGGCGTGGACGTCGGCTACCGACAGATGGTCCGTGTGCGCGGCGGATATGCGTTCCTCCATCAGGGACTGTCGGGGCCGAGCATCGGTCTGGGTGTGGCGACGGGCGCGATTGGCGTCGATCTGGCGCGGATGTTCCTGACCAACACCGATCTCGTCACGCCCAATCCCACCTTCCTGTCGTTCCGGGTAGCCTTTTGAGGGACCCGTTCCTCGGCATCGCTGCGGGGGTCTGCCTGCTCGCCGCGACAGTGGTGCCAGGGAGCGCGCAAGTCGTCGACTCGGCCACCACTGCGGCGCGCGCCCGGGTATGGCTGCCCCCACTTGCATCCCTCGTAGTGCCGGGTTCGGGTCAGCTCATCACCGGCCGCGACCGGGGGCTCGTTTACATCGCCGCCGAGGTGTTCCTGCTGTCGCGCTACATCCAGCTGCTGCACGACGGCCATCACGGCTCGGACCGTTACCGCGAGCTGGCGTTCACCGTGGCACAGCGCGGCTTCGCCACGACGCGGCGCGATACCGTGTTCGAATACTACGAGACACTGGAGCGGTTTCAGGCGAGCGGGGTGTACGATCGCAATCCCGGGGGGACGTTCACGCCGGAGGACGACCCGAACACCTACAACGGGTCGGTCTGGCTCCTAGCGCAGCAGAATTCCTGGCCCGATCCGGCTCACCCGCCGGCCCCCGGCACCGAGCTCTACAACAGGGCGATCCAGTTCTACACACTGCACGCCATCGGGCCGGACTATCTATGGTCGTGGAACGGGGCTCCGCTGGAGCTGGAAGAGTATCGCGCGACGATCCATGCGAGCGACGACGCGTACCGCAGCGCGCAAAACCAGCTCGGTCTGCTGCTCGCCAACCATCTCGCCAGCGCCATCGACGCCCTGATCTCGAGCCGCCTCTCGGCCGGCCTGCGCCGGCCCGCCAACCTCCAGACCACCTATCTGGGACGGCGCGGGACATTCGTCAGCATCAGCATCGCCTTCTAGATTCTCGGGCTCGCCCCACCAACAGGACGCTCCATGACGCGACCCGACGGCCGTGATCCCGCAGTGTTGCGCCCGCTCTCGCTCGAGCGTGGCACGAACCCGCACGCCGAAGGGTCCTGCCTGGTACGGATGGGGGGTACCGTCGTACTCTGCACGGCGTCAGTGGAGGCCGGCGTGCCGGCATGGCGCAAGGGATCGGGCCAGGGGTGGGTGACCGCCGAGTACGCCATGCTGCCCCGGGCGACCGAGCAGCGCACGCCGCGGGAGCGAACCGGGGCGGGGGGCCGTACGCACGAGATCCAGCGTCTCATCGGCCGCAGCTTGCGCGCCGTGCTGCGGAGCTTCGCGTTCGGCGAGCACACGATTCGGGTCGACTGTGACGTGCTCCAGGCCGACGGTGGCACCCGCACCGCCGCGATCTCCGGTGCCGCGGTCGCGCTCGCCGACGCCACCGCCTGGCTGGCCCGCACGACAGGCGTGCCGGATCCATTTGCCGGCCTCGTGGCCGCCGTGAGCGTCGGCCTCGTCGCCGGCGAGGCGCGCCTCGATCTTAATTACGCCGAAGATCGCGACGCGCAGGTGGACGCCAACATCGTGGTCGCCGAGCCCGACCGCCTGGTCGAGGTCCAGGCGACGGCGGAGCACGGCACGTTCGAGCGCGCCCAGCTCGATCGGCTGCTCGAGCTCGCCCAGGACGGTGTGACGCGGATCTTCGCGGCGCAGCGGGCCGCGCTGGGACGCTGAGCGTGATGACGCTGCGCTGGCTGCTGATTGCGCTGCCGGCTTCGTGGCTCCTCGCGATGCTGCACGCATCGCCGCTCCTCGTCTTCGGAATCACCGCGCTCGGCGTCGTGCCGCTGGCCGCGGCGATGGGCGCGTCGACCGAAACCCTGGCCCATCGCACCGGTCCCGCCGCGGGCGGTCTGCTCATGGCGACCTTCGGCAATGCCGCCGAGCTGATCCTCGCCATTGCGGCGCTCAGGGCGGGCCTCACCAATCTCGTCAAGGCATCGATCACCGGATCGATCCTGGGAAACCTGCTGCTGATACTCGGACTCGCGCTCGTGGCGGGAGGACTGCGGAAGCCGACGCTGACCTTCAACCGGACCGCGGCGGGGATGGGGGGCGCCATGCTGCTGCTCGCCGTGACGGGGCTCGTCGTGCCGGCGCTGTTCGCCGTGGCCCACCCCGCGGCCGCCCCGGCGGTGAGCAGCCATCTGTCCGAAGCGGTCGCGTTGGTGCTCGGGGTGACATACGCCGCGAGCCTCGTCTTTTCGCTGCGCACCCATCGCAACGTCTTCCAGGGTACCGCGGCCCCGACCGGGCACGAGACCGCGATCCCGGTGGGGCGGGCGATCACCGTGCTCGCCGTGGCGACGGTGCTCGTGGCGGTGCAGAGCGAGATCCTGGTGCATGCGACCGAGCAGGTGGTGGCGCGCTTTGGTTTGTCCGAAGTGTTCCTCGGATTGATCGTCATTCCGCTGATCGGCAACGCCGCGGAGAACGCCGGCGCGGTCGTCGTGGCGCGCAAGGGTGATACCGACCTGGCGCTGTCGATCGCCCTGGGCTCGAGTACGCAGGTCGCGCTGTTCGTGGCTCCGCTGCTGGTATTTGCGGGCGTCGTGCTCGGCCAGCCGATGACGCTCGTCTTCACCCCGCTCGAGGTGCTGGCGTTGGGCCTCGCGACCCTGATCGTGACGGTGATCGCGCTCGATGGGGAGTCGCACTGGTTCGAGGGCGCTCAACTGCTCGCCGCATACTCGATTTTCGCGGTGGCAGCGTGGTTCATTTGACACACGAGGAGCCGAGGCCTAAGTTTAGGCGCGCTCTACCCTTACGCGAGGTGTGCGGTTGCGGACGCGCCCCACGATTCTCTTCTTTTCGGCCGTAGGTCGGCCGCTGCCGGACTTCGTGGAGCGCTGGATGCAGCAGAGCGGCAAGCAGCCCATACCCGTTCACGATCCGGTCGAGCTGGAGCAGATGGTGCTGCGCGCCTTGCCGTCCCTCGTGCTGGTGGATGCGGACTCGACGGGAGCGCAGGGGCTCGATGCCTGCCGGCGCTTGAAGGTCGACCCGTACACGGCCATCGTTCCGCTCGTGGCGGTCACCGGCCGGCACGTGACCGAGCGCGTGATGGAGTGGTTCAGCGCAGGCGCCGACGAGGTCGTGACGCCGCTGTTCGAATCGAGCGAGCAGTCCGGCCGGCTCGACGCGCTGGTGACGCGGACGCAGCGCGACGTGGCGGTGAACCCGTCCACGCGGCTCCCGGGGACGACGGAAATCGAGCGGGAAATCCGGCGCCGCATGGAGGCTGGGGAGCGGTTCGCGGTGTGTTACGCCGATCTCGATCACTTCAAGGAGTACAACGACCGCTACAGCTACTACGATGGAGATCGCGTCATCTACCTGGTCTCGCGCATCCTGCACGACGTCGTCAAGGGGATGATCGAGCGGCGCGGCTTCGTCGGGCACATCGGGGGCGATGACTTCATCTTCATCGTCCCGGTGGACGATATTTCGGCGGTCTGCACCGAGGTGCTGACGGTCTTCGATACGTTGATCCCGTACCAATACAACGAGCAGGACCGGCGGGCGGGTTACTATTTCGGAAAGGATCGGCGCGGTCAGCTGCATCGGGTGCCGCTGATGACGTTGTCGATCGGGATCGTGACGAACGAGCATAGAAAATTTGCCCATCCGGCCCAGGTGAGCGAGCTGGCGACGGAGATGAAGAGCTACGCCAAGACCCAGCCCGGGTCGGTCTTCGTGGTCGACCGACGCCATGATTCGGAGCCCGTGTCGGTGGAGACGAACGCGAGATCGAGCGCGAGGTCGCCGCAGTGAACGTCACCTGCACGTCGTGCGAGACGATTTATCGGGTAGACCCGGCGAAGGTGCCCGCATCGGGCATCCGGGCTCGCTGTGCGGTGTGCGGCAACGTGTTCGCGGTTCAGGTGGATTCGGGGCGGAGTGCGGTCCCCGCTGCCACCGCGGCTCCGCTGGCCGCTGCGGCCCGCGTTTCGGGCTCGGTGGCTGCGGTTTTCACCCCCGCCGCTGCGCCCCCGGCCCCTCTGCCGCCTCTGCCGCCTCTACCGCCTCCGCCGGCGCCGCCACCCGCGCCC
>Ga0310811_10014940_pt1 | contig 10138 bp, 9 predicted proteins | sample YCmetagenome_FD_207642 | JGI IMG/M metagenome (GOLD analysis project Ga0310811, IMG submission 207642) | Soil microbial communities from experimental microcosm in Duke University, North Carolina, United States - YC | ecosystem: Engineered > Artificial ecosystem > Soil microcosm > Unclassified ...
GTCCGCTATGGCGAGTATCTGCTGTGCGTTCTTGACCGGGATCCAGACGTTCGCCTCGCCGAGCAGGACGTTGATTGCGTTCGTTGACAGTGCGGGTGGGGCTTGCGCGGCGATGGCGTCGGCGGTGGTGCCGCTGTCGAGCAGCCTTTGCACGTGGGGCCGCAGATGTGCTGAGCCGACCAGGGGGGCGGGCGGGGCGTCTGCCCGAGGCCGGGGGGTCGGGTCGGCAGGCTCGTCCGCCACTTTGAGCAGGAGGCTGCCCAGGTCCGCCTCGTCCAGGGAGAGCCCGACGGCGACCTCCGCGAGGAGGAGGAGGAGCTCGAGGCCTCCCATGTCGTAGTCGGAGTCGGAGTCGGAGGGGCTGCCGTCCTCGTGCCCCATCCCGAGCTCCTCAGCGAGAGGCCGGAGGCGGTCGGGCTGGGTGCCGCCCCAACTCGGCGGCATCGACGTGGTGACCGACGTGATGACCTCGCCGTCGACCACATGCGCGAACTGGTTGTTGCCCTTGCCGATGTCCTCGTAGATGACGACGACCTCGGTGCCGGCCGACAGCCTCAGCAGCACGTCCGGGCGGATTCCGCGCGGCCAAGCGGCGGTCTCCAGAGCCACCAGCCAGTCACCGGACCGGACGATGGTGATCCCTGGTGTCGACGAGAACTCCGGGTCACCTGGCGGCATGGCGTCATCCGGGTCGACCCCGAGGCCCGTGAGCACCGCCCGCTCATCGGCGCCGCGCACGAACGTCATGCAGCCCGCCGGGAGGCCTCGCGACCCGGGTCCTTGGACCAGCCATGTCAATCCGGGCATCTGTCCTCCGGTCTGTCCGCGATCCTGGCAGAGTACCGCGCCGCCCGGGCAGCAGGCTGAGACGCCGGGGCGGCGCGGCTTCGCGTCACTGGGCCACGGGGGGTTAGAAGCCACCTTCGAGGCTGTACGGCTTGTAGGAATCTGGTCCGGTGCGCAGGAACACCAGCGTGGCGCATACCGCCGCCGGCTTCTGGTCTGCGGGATAGGTCGCTGCGAGGAGCGCGTCGGGCGACAGGGCTAGGGGCGGGTAAGAGCCTTCAGCGCGCAGCGGGGGGAACTGCGCCTGCGCCTCTGCCTGCTGGCGGGTCAGCGGCGGCCCTGCGTCTTGATAATTCCGGCCGCACCAGTGCACCCGGCCGGACGCGCCCTGGCCGGGCCAGACGTTATAGGTGGTGCGGTACCACAGAGTGAAGCCTGCGGCGACGACGACTGTCAGCAGCACGGTGGCCTCGGTCCAGGTCCTGCGGCTCGGGCCGCGAGCAGCTCCGGCCGTTGCCTTGTCATAACCGGCGTCGCGACGCATGCCAAGCAAGATACCGGCCTGTGCGTCAGATCCCTGACGCTCTTATTCCTGTCAAGCCGATGGCGGGCGGCAGTGCGCGACTGGTTCAGTGCGCCGCGCGTGTACGGTGACGGCTGTGGGCAGCAACATCCAGAAGGTTGCGGACCTTGACGCGCGCGACGATCAGGCAGCGGCGCTCGCGCGGCGGCTGACCGCCTGGCTGGCAGAGCGGGGCATCCTGGAAGCCAGCCTGACGAATTGCCTGCTCGGCGGCGGCCTCGGGTATGCGCCCGGGCCGAGGGCCTGGGACCTCATCACCGATTGGGACCGGCCGTGGGGCGGCGGGCCGTGGGGTAACGGGGTCAACGTAGTCACCGGGCGCACGGTGTTCCACACGATGGAGGTTCCGCTGAGCGCCGGGTGTCCGGGCTGTGCGGAGTCCGTCGTCCTCACCGACCAGGAAACCTGGGACATCACTCCGGCGTGGGACGCCTTCGACCGCGCCGTCGGCACCTGGCTTGAGGGCGGTTCCAGCACCGTGCCCTGCCCCCGGTGCCAGCGGCCGGTCCCCTTCAACGACTGGAGATGGCCGGACGGGGGCGGGTGGGCGCTCGGCTTCCTCGGCCTGGAGTTCTGGGACTGGCCCGAACTGTCCCATGGGTTCCTGCGGGAAGTCTCGCAGTTCCTCGGACACCGTGTGCTGCTGAACTGGGGAAAGTTTTAGGCGGACCGGCCAAGACAGCCCGGCCAGGACGGTTCTAAGCGGAGCTGCCGTCATGCGTGGGCAGCAGCCTTCTGCCCGGCGGAAGGCTGCACGGACTGGACTACCTGGGGCTGTTGGGTGCGGCGCGGCATCCTGCGGTGACCGTCGACAACGGGAGAAATAAAAGGATGGCGCTGGCCAGAGACCAGAGCCATCAGACGAAACAAACGAGGGGATAACCGCAGAGCCACAGGGGGAGAGAGTAACACCCACGAGGCTACGTAGCGTGTGCGTGTCGCAGGGCAACGGGTGAGCGGGCATATCTTCGCTGGGACAGCCGGGGAGTTCCCTCCGCTTCGCGGGTTGGCCGGACCCCGAGCAGTGATCCACCCGGGTTGAGAGTCGATCTTCGTCGGTGTGTGCGAGCTGGAGCCTAGCTCGCCTTAGGGTTTGCGGCCTGCCAGGTGCAGTAGGCGATCTTGAGGCGTTGCCGTGCTCGGGAGGGTGCCCTGCGGGGGCGCGAAGAACGCCTGGGTGGCCGGCACTTGGATCAGCCGTTCCAACAGCGGGTAGGTCAGCATGGCGAGGCGCTCGTCGATTCGTTCATCGAAACCGATTGCGCGTGAGACGTCCCAGGTGTGCACGGCGGCTTCGAAGACGCGGACGAGCAGTACGTCTCGGGCGGGCAGCGGGAGAAGGAAGCTGATCGTCGTGTCGAGGCTGTCCAGCCCGGCTATTGCCTCATCGAGAAGAGCCACGCCCCTGGGCCAGGAGCCGTGCGGATCGTAGCCGAGGAAGTCGTCGTCGCGGGAGGCCACGTAGTACTCGGAGTTGTTTGTCGCGAGGTTGTCGGCGTAGCGGTACTCATGGCTGACGATGTGGTTGACCAACTGGCGGACATTCCACTCCGTGCACGGTGTCGGCCGACCCCAGTCGTCGTCAGTGATGGCGGTTAGCCTGCGCTCGAACTCCGCCCTGACGATAGCCAGCGCGTCGATGATCCCCTCCGTCATGTGCGAAGTCTGGCATGCGACGAGACAGCCTGCGAGCGGGGCCCGCCGTCGGCGGGCGTCGCTGTGTCGTGCGGTTCTGCCCGGTGACCCGGCAGGCGAACCGCTCGCTCACGCCCATCACGCGGATGAGGTGCGCGACGGCCGCCCGCCGTCGTTCCGGGCTTAGAAGTTTCCCCGGGCGATCTCCTTCAACGCGGCCTTCTCTAGCTCGGCGTCGGCGAGCAGCCGCTTGAGCGCGGAGTTCTCCTTCTCCAGATCCTTGAGTCGCTTGGCGTCGTCGGCCTTCAGCCCGCCGAACTGGTTGCGCCACCGGTAGTACGTCTGCTCGGAGACCTGCAGCTCCCGGTAGACCTCAGCGACGTCCTTGCCCTCGCCCAGCATCCTGTCGGCCTGCGCGAGCTTGCGGACGACCTGCTCCGGCGCGTGCCTCTTCCTCGTTGCCATGGTGTTGCCGAGCCTTCCTGCCCACATCGTGGGCGGCAAGACTCTCACTCGACCTGGATCAACCAACCGGGGTCAGGCCAGCCTGGACCGACCCCCCGATGGGCATCTGGGACTTGCCTATCGCCGACTTGGAGAATCGCACCATAGGAGCTGAGGACTTCGGCCCAGGTGACGCGGGAGCCTTGGGCGGGTGGCGCGCTCATACCGGCAGTACGCAGAGACCAGGTATGAGCGCGCAGTCGGTTCTGGCTATCTCAGGAGGCATACCGCCCCGGCCGCGACTGCTACCGCGGCCAAGAGGAGGGCGCCCAGCCGGAGGCCGGCGACGGCCACGAGTGCGCCCGCTACCGGCATGCTGAGGCTTTCCATCGTGGATTCGGCCGTGGAGATCACACCCGAGACCCGGCCTAGCTTCCCCGCGGGGGCAAGCCGCTGCAAGGTTGTGGCCGCGACCGCGTAGAAGACGGTGCCGCAGGCGCCCCAGACGAACGCGCCGAGGTAGGCAACGGGCACCCGCGGCGTGCCCGTGAGCAGCGCCGCCGCCAGCCCGCAGCTGATCGCGCTCGCCGCCAGGAGCCGTGCCGGCGACCGGCTCCCCGGCACGCGGTGGCGGACGACCGGGAGCACCAGGCCGGTTGCGATCGCCCCGATCCCGGTCGCTGCCTGGAACAGCGCGAACTGGGACGACAGTCGGCCAAGTACGTGCTGGGCGTACAGCGGCTCGATGACCAGGAACGCCCCGGACGTGAAGATCACTCCCATCCGGGCCAGCGCGATGGCGCGCAGTCCCGGCTCCCGGGCCACCGCGCCCGCGCCCGCCATGGCCGCGCGCAACCACGACAGCCCGTACGCCGGACGCCCGGTGGCCATTGCCCCGGCATTCCGCGGCTCCACCGGCAGCGGGAGAACCGGCAGCGGAAGGACGGCCAGCACGTTTACCAGGTACATGGCGGCGTCGGCGGCGAAAGCGACCCGGAATCCCGTGGTGGCCATGAGGACGCTGGCCGCCAGCGGCCCTGCTACCTGCCCGATCGAGGCGGTGACCCCAAGGAGCGAGTTCGCGGCGAGCAGGTCATCGGACTCGACGACTCGCGCCGGCAGCGCGCTGCTTGCCGGACTGCACAGTGACCGAGCGGCACCGCAGGCGAGGGCCATGACGTCCAGGAACATCAGCGATCCTGAGGTGGCCATCCCTAGCGACGTGGCGGCGGAGCACGTGTAGCCGATGATCAGCATGGTCCGGGGGCCGAAGCGGTCGGTGAGACCGCCGGTGAACGCGGTGAGCACTATGGGCGGACCCGACCAGCACAGGGCCGTGACCGAGATGGCCGCCGGGCCGGCGCCGAAGTGGTAGGCGGCGAATCCCCATAGGACAAGGGACGCCGCCCAGCTGCAGACCCAGCCAGCCGACTGGCCGACTAGCAGGAGGGCGAAGCGCGGATCATGGAACGAAGGACGAACCGGGCTCGTCGGGACACGGCGGCCAACGAAGAAAACGGGCATAACAGAAGACCTCCACGCGGAGCTGCGACGATTGAGCGCTGCAGCCGCGGCGTCCCGCGCGCGAAGGCCCTGAAGGAACCCGTGCCTGCGCTCAGCCCTTCCTGCGGGCTGTTGCTTCAGACTGGACGGGCGGAAGAAGATCCAGGCTCAGGCGAATCGCGCGGATGACGCGGCGGCGTGGATGGCCTTGGTAGTTATCGCTATACCTCCGTGGTCGGCCCTTACGCCCGCAGTATGCGGGCGCCAAATACTCGGCGCAACCGAATTAGCAGCGGTCCGGCCTGCAACCGGGCAAGGCGGCCACAGACAGTTGGTCACTGCCTGCAGCGGGGGCCGGGGTCGTGGGTATGGCGACGCGCCCTGGCCGCCGTCATGCGTCCCGGCGGTCCAGCAGCGTCCAGGCGATGGCGTACACGATGGCGACGAACAGGCACATCACGCCGAAACCGGGCCAGGCCTGGAGGGTGTGGGCGGAGTGGTGGACACTGGTGAGGTCGCCCACGGCCAGGGTCGGCCAGAACTCGGTGACCGGGTTCCGCCACGAGTCCGGCAGCGCTTGGGCGATCGCGGGCAGGACGAACAGGACGGCGATCATGGCGGCGATGGCGGCCGCCGGTTGCCGGAGCAAGGCCCCCGCGGCGACGCTGAGCACCGCCAGGGCGGTCAGGGCCAGCCCCGCTCCCGCCACCGCCCGGGCGACCCCGGGATCGCCGAGCGCCGCGTGGGGGGCATGGCCGCTGATGAGCGCCTGGCCCACGAAGAACGCCGCGAAGCTGGTGACCTCGCCCACGACGAAGGTCACCCCGGCGAAGACCAGCGACTTGGCTGCCAGTACCCGGCCTCGCTTCGGGACGGCGATCAGGCTGGTGCGGATCATCCCGGACGAGTACTCGGAGCTGACGCAGAGCACCCCGAGCACGGCGATGGCCAGCGTGGCGATGCCTATCCCGTCCAGGCTGACCGCGGTCGGGTCCCAGCTCAGCTTGCCGGAGACGCTGCTCCTGGCGTAGCCGTGGGCGGCGGCCGCGCTGATGACGGCCCCCAGGCCGACGCCGAGCACGACGGTCACGGTCAGCGCCCAGAAAGTCGACCGGACCGAACGGAGCTTGGTCCACTCCGAGCGCAGCACGTCGGCGAAGGTGGCTGCGCGGAAGGTCGCCCGGTGGTCCGGGCCGGCGGGGGCGATCGTAGCGCCGGTCATCGGGGCGCCCCGGCCGCCTGGTACTCCACGCTGTCTCGGGTCAGTTCCATGAACGCCTCCTCCAGCGAGGCCCGGACGGGGATGAGCTCGGACAGGGCGATGCCATGGGCGGCGGCCAGCCTTCCCACCTCGGCGCTGTCCATCCCGGTGATCTCGATGACGTCGGGGCCGGTCCCGGCGCTCGTGACGGTGGCGCCGGCCTCCCGGCAAAAGGCGGCCAGCTCGGCCGCCTGGGAGCTGCGGACGTGCACCAACTGCCGGGAACTGGACCGCACGAACTCGTCCACGCTGGTGTCGGCGATCAGCCGGCCCTTGCCGATCACCAGCAGGTGGTCGGCGGTCAGGGCCATCTCGCTCATCAGGTGGCTGGAGACCAGCACGGTGCGGCCCTCGGCGGCCAGCGCCCGCATGAGGGTCCGGACCCAGTGGATGCCGTCGGGGTCGAGTCCGTTGACCGGTTCGTCGAAGATGAGCACGGCCGGGTCCCCGAGGAGCGCCGAGGCGATGCCGAGCCGCTGACTCATGCCCAGCGAGAAGCCCTTCGCCCGGCGCCTGGCCACATCCTCGAGGCCGGCGGTGCGGAGCACCTCGTCCACCCGGCTGCGGGGGATGCCGTTGCTCTGGGCCAGGCACAGCAGGTGGTCGCGAGCCCGGCGGCCGCCCTGCAGCGCCTTGGCGTCGAGGAGGGCGCCCACCTCGCGCATGGGCGCCGGCAGGTCGCGGTAGCTGCGGCCGCCTACGGTTACCGAGCCCTGCGTCGGCGCGTCGAGGCCCAGGATCATCCGCATTGTGGTGGTCTTCCCGGCGCCGTTCGGGCCAAGGAAACCGGTGACCATGCCGGGCCGGACGGAGAAAGACAGGTCGTTCACGGCCATGGCGGAGCCGTAGCGCTTGACCAGGCCGTGAGCTTCGATCATGGCGCTACGGCGAACGGGACGGCGAGGTCGACGCCGGGGTCGCTCGGCCCGGCCGCGAGATAGGTGGTGCGCAGGCCGAGGTCCTCGGGCGTGAGGGCAAGACGCTCACCCTCGTGCTCCTGCTCCTGCCCCCAGGCATCCAGTGACTCGCAAGCGAGGTTCCACTGCACCACCCCGTACCCAGCTGGCAGCGCGACGAACATCTCCAGGTGCGCCGGCTCGGTTCGCAACGTCAGCTCGGGATAGTGCTCCGCGAGCGTGTGCGCTTCCCCCGCGGGAACCGGCGTGCACCATTCGATCAGGCCATCGCCGTCAGCGCTCGGGTGGCTCCAGTAGATGCAGAAGAACGCGCCTGCTCGTCCTTCGATCTTCGGGAGCGGGCGCTCGCGCAAGATCGCGATGAACTCCTTGCCGAACGCAAATTGCCCCTGCACATCGACGTTTCGCTTCAAGCAGAGCAGGCTCCGCTCGGGCATCTCCCGGGTGGCGACTTCGTACATCACGGACCTCTTTCCGCGCAATCGGTTGACGAGGTAGTCGGCTAGCTCGCGCCGCGCGTCGTGTGCCGCCTCGGCGTCGCGCCAGTGCTCAGCGATGCGCGTCGCCGCATCGTCCGGATCGCACGCGAGCAGCTCCTTGACCGCCGCGAGCGGCAACTGCAACTGGCGCAGCATCACCACAAGGCGCGCCTCGTCGAGCTGGGCCGTGTCGTAGTAGCGGTAACCGCTTGCCTGGTCGACGCGCGAAGGCACGAGCACCCCGCGCTCGTCGTACAGGCGGAGCGCCTTCAGCGAAAGGTGCGACCGTCGTGCGAACTCCCCGATGCTGATTTCTTTCACGCTGGCTCCCTCGTCGCCGGGCCGATCCGGCCCGGCGAGATGAGTGTGCGGGCTCCCCCAAGGTGAGAGTCAAGGCGGCCGGCCGCCAGCCATCTCCCGGTAGCGGACGGGGGTTCTGCAACGGCGGGAACGCTCCGCGCCCAGCGACGTTCGGGACGCACAACTCACGCCAGCGGCGGCGAGGTCGAGCTTGGGGCGGCCGGGACCTTTTCCCCCGGGCGCGCCGGTCAGCTCGCCAAGGCCATTCACGTACTGCAGCTCCGCGAAGCATAACCAGGATGGAAAAGGCTCAATACAGGGCGGCTCCCTCATGCCCACGATGTCCTAGTCGAAACCGAGCCGGAACGCGTGCCGCGCATGCCGCCATGTGCCCTAATCTCACAATGTGTCCAGTGCCGTATGGGTGGGTGCAGTAACGACCCTGGTCGGGGTTATGCTCGGCGGAGCTGTCAGCTTCATGCTGAGCCGGCAGCAGGCGAAAGATGCCCGCCTGCAACGGCAGGAGGAGGAAGTCCGAGAGCAGCGCCGCCGCAGTGCGGATAGAAGGTTCCAGGCGTACTCCGACTTCCTCACCAAGGCTCGCTCGTTCCGCAATGCGGCGGAAACGTATTACCTCCATCCCCGGCACAGGCCTTCTCTTGCCGAACTGGATTCCCTGGTGCAGTTGGCAAATGACGCGTCCGCGCTTGTCTTCCTCGTTCTGGAGAGTGACGGCACTTATCAAGGCTGCCGGAGCGTACTGCGCGCACTGGGGAAGGCTCAGGAAATTATTCACGGAATCGATTCAGGGACAGCAGAAGATCCGTGGACCGAGCTCAACATGCTACTGGGCCGGAGCATGCGCGACTTCCAGAATTCTGCGCGGAGCGAACTACAGGTAAAAGGCCCGGCTGAACCATGGGACAGCGCAGGACGGCCGGGCCTGGTCGAATAGCGCTAGCTCGTGCCGGTGATCCCCGAGTAGTCGGCGACAATGCGGGGCGCGCCGCCACCGACGGGCGGGTCGTAGGCGGCGAACTGCTCCAGGTCACTCACCCTGGCCCGGGAGAGTCCCTGCGCGGGGGAGTAGAAGCCAGGGACGGTCAGGTGCAGCACCCCGCCGGGCGGCGGGGTGATCGTCAGCTGGGCCGCGTCGGTGTAGAAGACCAGCGCGCCCCCGCCGGTGGTGCGCAAGGCGAACTCCTGCCCGTCGGCGCCGGGCGCTGCCGTGTGGGTGTCGGTGACCGTGGCCCCAGTCACCTTGGCCCGCCAGTACCGCTGGTCTGCGCGGTCGGCCAGGTTGCCGGGATCGGTGATGGAGGCCTGGCCGTTGCCCGCCGTCCCGTCCAGCGAGGCAGCGGTCACCGCGGGGAGCTGGCCGGGCGCGACTGTGACCGTGACCGCGTCCGGGCTGACCGCGGTGGCCATGCCGTCGGCGCCGACGTCAACCTGCGGCGCAGTCGCGCTGGCGAGCAGGTAAGGCTCGAGCGCGTTCCGCCAGGCGCCGCCAGGGACGGGCCGGGTGAACAGCAGGTACTCGTCGGACGTTACCGTCGCCGGACTCGACCGGAACGCGTTGGCGACCTGGACGACGAACCACTGCGACCCGCTGGCCGGCTCGTCTCGCGGGATATAGTACGTCGCCTGGACCGGGCCGAATGCCGGGTAGGGCGCCGTCCCCGCCGCCTGCTGCTCTTGGTAGAGGCCCGCGTCGATCGCAGCACTCGACCCCGTCTCAACGGCGGCGAGCATCGTCTTACTGCGCTGGGCGTTCGCGCTGTTGTTGACCGTGGTGTACCGGGCGAGCACGGCCTGGGCCTGCGTCAGCGTGAGCGGCTCCCCGGCCCCCGCACCCGGTGACGGGGACTTGCTCGCCCGCGCCGCCTCCATGCTGGGCATCGCGGACGACGAGGCCGGCCCGCTCGGCCCGCCCCGTTGGCCCCCGATCATCAGCACGGCCGCGGTGCCCAGCGCGGCGGCTCCCGCCGCGAGCGCGGCTGGGATCAGCACGCGACGGCCGGCGTGCCTGCGGCCGCCGCCAGGGTCCGTCGTATCTTCCAGCTCCTGGGTGCCTGCGAGCCAGGCGGGGGTGGGTGCAGGCGGCCACGGATAGTGGGAACTGTACGGCGGCCCGCTCGGGGCGGGCGGGCCGGAGTCGTCCGCGCGGGTTATGTCGTCGTCGTCCATGACCGCCTGATCCAGCGGAAAAGGAAGGGGGTAGGGGTAAGTA
>Ga0310811_10014945_pt1 | contig 10136 bp, 8 predicted proteins | sample YCmetagenome_FD_207642 | JGI IMG/M metagenome (GOLD analysis project Ga0310811, IMG submission 207642) | Soil microbial communities from experimental microcosm in Duke University, North Carolina, United States - YC | ecosystem: Engineered > Artificial ecosystem > Soil microcosm > Unclassified ...
ACCACGATGGTCGCCACGCTATTGCCGACGATGTTGGTGAACACGAATCCGCTGGACATGGCCTTGTGAATGCCGAGAATCAGGGCGATCGATTCGACCGGAATCGTGTTCGATGCGGCGAGGGTCGCCGCCAGCACGGCAATCGCCGCACCGGATACGCCTGCCGCGCCCTTCGACGTCAGCAGCAAGACGGCGAGCAGTACCAGTTGATCGTGCCAGTTCATCGGCGTGTTGGTGGCTTGGGCGAGAAACACGGCGGCTGCGGCGAAATACAGGCACGTGCCGTCGTGATTGAACGAGTACGCCGTCGGCAGCACCAGACCGACCACCGATTTTTCGCAGCCGAGCCGTTCGAGCTTGTCGATCAATTGCGGGAAGACCGTCTCCGACGAACTCGTACCGATCACCAGCAGCAACTCCGCGCCGATATAGCGCATCAAACGCAGCAGGCTGAAGCCGTTGACTTTCGCGATCGGCCAGAGAATCAGCAAGAAGAACAGCGCGCAGGTCAGATAGAACTCGAGCACGAGTTTGCCGAGCGAGATCAGCGTGCCGAAACCGAACTTGCTGACCGTGAAGGCGATCGCGCCGAACGCGGCGAGCGGCGCGATTTTCATCGTCAAGCCGATGATCCAGAAGAGCGAGCCCGACACCGAGTCGATCAGATTCAACGCCGGCTGCGCACGCTCGCCGATTGCGGCGAGGCCGAATGCGAACAGTACCGAGAAGAACAGCACCTGCAGCACGTCGCCGCCGGCGAACGCGCTGATCGCCGTGTGCGGAATCACGTTCAGCAGGAATTCGCTCGTCGTGACGACGTGATGCGCGTTGGCGACGTACGTATCGACGGCGGCGGAGTGCACGCTATGCATGTCCACGTTCATGCCGACACCGGGCTTGAGCACATTGATGACCACGAGGCCCAGCACCAGGGCGAGCGAGGTCACCACTTCAAAGTAGAAGAGCGCCTTGATCGCCACGCGGCCAACTTTCTTGAAGTCGTTGACGCCCGCGATGCCGCTGCATACGGTGCAAAAAATGATCGGACCGATCAGCATCTGGATGATGCGGATAAAGGCGTCGCCCACGGGCTGCAGATCGATGCCGAACTTCGGAAAGAAGTAACCCGTGGCGATACCTAGCGCCATGCCGGCCAACACCTGGAACGACAGGTCGAGATAGAACGGCTGACGTTCCCTGGGTTTCGCGGCGGTGGACTTGCCGGGCAAGCTCATGGTGTCTCCTTAACAAACTGCGGCGAACTTGGGTTCGCTCAAAAATCGTGAAACGGACGAATGCTGTGTCAGCTTGCGGCGTCGCCCAGAATGTCGAGGCTGTCGGCGAAGATCTCGTCGACGGTCAGCTTGCGTGGCAACAGCTGTTGCTGCTCGCAGAACGCAAGGGTTTCTTCAAGCGGCCCGCGCAGTGCGTCGTAGCCGAATAGCAGCTTGTCCGGCTTGTTGGCGTTTTCCGCGGCGTTCCCTGCGGCGGCCAATGCCTTGCCGCGGCTCAGCAGGTCGTACACGGCACGCACGGCTTGCGGATTCGAATCGGCCAGCGCTTGCGTCACCACCACGACGTGATTGATCGGCACGTAACGATGAAGCGTGTACCACTCGCGGTCGGCGGCGGCCGCATTGTCGATCAGCGGTTTGAATTCAGGCTCGTCCGGCAGATCGTTGCCGAGAATGGCGGCGTCGATCTCGCCCGCGCGAAGCATCGGCAGCAGTTGCTTGCCGGGGGCGGCGCGCTGCGCGAAAACGGGGTCGGCATACTCTTCCAGATGCGCGCCTTCGATTGTCACCCATTCGATCTGTTCGAGCGGCACGCCATAGGTTTGCCCGAGAATGGCGCGTACCCACATGCCGGTGGTCTGCGAGTAGGCGCGCACGCCCACCTTCTTGCCTGCGAGACTGCCGACATCGAGTTTGCCCCGCTCCGCATTATAAATAATGCAGCCTTGCTGAAAGCGCGCGGCCACGACAGTGGGCAAGAGCACCACCGGCTTGCCATAGGCCTTCGCCTGCAGATACGTGACGATCGCCAGTTCGCTGACGTCGTACGCCTGACGGCGCGCCATCGGCGCGAACGCACGATGAATCGGCTCGACGTCCTCGAACAGCAACTCGACGGCCGGGTCAGTCAGCTCGCCGGCTTTCAGCGCCCGCGTGTGCGGATAGGTTTTCAGCGCGGTCTTCAGGCGCAGCGGTTGTGTGGAGGTGCTCACAATCGGGTTTTCCTGTTTCGTTCGAGGTGAAGATATCAAGCGGCGAGTGCCGGATAAACCGCACGCGCGGTGCCGCCGAAAATCGCTTCGCGCGCGTCGGCGGGCAGCATCGACAGGCTCTCGCGGGCCTCGGCGAGCAGTTGCGGCAGCGCGCCTTCGGCAGCGGGAAAGTTCGAGCCCCACGCAATGCGATTAGCGCCGAATGCGTCGAGCACGCGCGGAAAGAATGCGGCGGGCGTCGACGCGCCACGCGAGGCTTCGACGATCGTGCGATTCGTGAGCTTCAGGAACACCCCCCGATGTGCCGCGAGGCTGAAGAGCGGTGCCGCTGCTTCGTACGGCGGGCCGCCAGCGAGTTCGGGACGTGCGAGGTGATCGAGCAGGACCCGGATGTCCGGAAAGCGCGAGAGCATGTTCACGAGCGCGGGAATGCCTTGCGCGGTCATCTGCAGGCAGATCGACACGTTGTGGCGCTGCGCGTAGTCCCATACCGGGAACGAGCGCTCGTCGTCGAGCCAGCCTGCCTGGCCGGGCATCGTGCTGCCGGTGGTGAAAAGGCGCAGGCCCGAGAGGCCCGCGTCGAGCCAGCGCTGCATTTGCGTGACGGCGTCGCTTGCCAGCACGTCGATCGAAAATACGCCCGCGAAACGATCCGCATGGCTGCGCACCGCTTCGACCACATAACTATTGTCGTTGCCGTATACCGTCGAAGCTTGCACCACCACCGCGCGGTCGATGCCGGCTTCGTCCATCGAGGCGAGCAGACCTTCGAAACTGACCGGACGTTTCGCCGACCACTCCGATTGATGGCCGCCGACCGGCGCGAGTGGATAACGTTGTTTATCCGGGGAAATTGCGTGAGTGTGCGTGTCGATGACGACGGACATGAAGGCGCTCCTGACTGAAAACTTTCTAATGGAATGAGCGTTACTGTAAGCGCGATGTGGCCGGAGCCCTCAATACGAAGTGAGGCCCAGCCCATAGATTTACGTTAAGCTAAGGGTTTTCACATAGCCGGTTTGGAGGGGCGATGAAGGCTGTCGAACATGCATCGGCGGACGACGATCTGGCGCGATTGAGGCGTCTCTTCCTGTTCGACGCGGTGTGCGAAGCCGGCGGAATCGGGCAGGCGGCGGTCCGCGCGGGGCGCACGCAGCCGGCGGTGAGTGTCGCCATTAGCAAGCTGGAAGCGAGCTTTGGCGGCCAACTGTTCGAGCGCGGTTTCGGCGGCAGCGAATTGACGGGAGAGGGCGCGATCCTGCAGCGGCGCGTGCGCCGCATGCTCGATCAGATGGAGCGTGCCGTGACGAGCCTGAGCGGCCAATCGGCGGCAAACGCGGCCAAGATTTGCCGCCGTCTGACCGACGCGCAGGTGCGCTGTCATATCGCCATCGCCAACGCGGGGTCCGCGGCGGAGGCCGCGTTGTCGTTGGGCATTTCACAGCCGGCGGTGCATCGGGCCGCGCGGCAAATCGAGCAGAACGTCGGCGTGTCGCTTTACCGGCGGCGCGTGCACAGCGTGTCGGCGAACGCTGCGGGGATCGAATTCGCGCGCTGTCTGAGTCTCGCGCTCTACGAGATCGCGCAGGCAGGGGAGGATCTGGCATACGCCCGTGGGCAGCTCACCGGGAAGGTGGCGATCGGCGTCTTGCCGTTGCTGCCGTCGCGGCTCGTCGCGCGCGCCATTCAACGGCTGCGCGAGCGCTATCCCGCCGCGCGCGTCACGGTCGAAGAGGGTTCCCATGCGCTTTTGCTGCACGAATTGCGCAGCGGCATGATCGACATCATTGTCGGTGGTTTGCGCGAGCCTCGCCTCACGGGCTCCGTGCAGGAGACCGAACTGTTTGCCGATCCTTACGTCGTGGCTGTGCGCAAGGGGCATCGACTGGCCAAACGGAAAACCGTCGGGCTTCTCGATCTCGCCGACTACGACTGGGTCATGCCTCAGCGCAACGTGCCGCGACGCGCGGTGATCGATTCGATTTTCGGGCAGTTGCCCGTCAAGCCGCCTCTGGTGCTCGAGACCAGTTCGCTCGCAATGATGCTCGCGATGCTGATGGAGAGCGATTGCATCACGCTGCTATCCCGTGCGCAGATCCGCGACGCCTATCCGGGACGCGAGCTGGTGGCGCTGGAACTGGAGACGCCCGAGGCAAGCCGGGCGGTCGGCTATACGGTGCGCACCGACTGGCTGGGCACGGCGGTGCAGCAGGCCTTCGTCGAGGTTTTGCGCGGAGAATGCGCGGCCGAATCCAACTACGAGCCGTGACGGCCGGTGCGCTAGGCGGTTCCGACTTTCCTGCATGGACGATTATGGTCTCGGCGCTGAGGAAATAGCGCCGAAGTCTCGCGGCGTATTTTTGCCGGCTTGCAAAGGCGGGCTTCATGGGCGGCTGAAAATGTTTGTACATTACGATATGCAAGCATAACGGTTTCGGCAACGGCCGGCCGCCACCGCACCCTTGAGCGCCCACTGATGAACCACATCGTATTCTTCGAAGGCCTGCTTCTCGTACTGCTCGGCGCGTGCGTGCTATCGCTCATTGCCAGCCGTTTCAATCTGCCGTCGGCTGCCGTGTTGCTGGTCGGCGGTGCGGCGATCGGCTTCGCAACCGATGCGCCCGTCGTTGCGTTCGACCCCGACGTCATCATGGTCGTGCTGATTCCGCCGCTGCTGATGTCCAGTGCGTTCTATACCGCCTGGCGAGAGTTTCGCCGCGAGACGGCGCCAATCGCGTCGCTGGCGCTCGGGTCGGTGATCTTCACGACTGCGTGCGTCGGGTGCGCCGTCCATTGGGTCGATCCACAGTTGCCGTGGGCCGCGTGCGTCGCCCTCGGCGCGATCGTGTCGCCGCCCGATGCGGTGGCGGCCAAAGCCCTGCTCGGCGAGTTGCCGTTGCCGGAGCGGCTGGTCACCGTGCTCGAGGGCGAAAGCCTCGTCAACGACGCGTCAGGGCTCGTGATCTATCGCTTCGCGCTGGTTGCGCTGGCGGCGGGCACCTTCAGCGCGAGCGACGCCGTCCTCACCTTTTCGACGCTTTCGCTCGTCGGCATCGCAACGGGCGCGCTCATCGGCTGGGCAACGATCAAGCTGCTCGGCTGGCTCGAAGACACGCATCTGGCCGTCGTGCTGACCTTCCTCGCTGCGTGGGCCGCGTATCTGCTCGGTGAACGCCTGCATGGCTCCGGTGTGCTGTCGGTGGTGGTGTGCGGCCTGATCGTTGGACTGTGCCAGCACATGACACTCGACGCGACCACGCGGCTGAAAACCACCGGCACGTGGGACGTCGTCGTCTTCGTGCTGGAAGCGCTCGTGTTCATCCTGATCGGCGTGTCGCTGCCCGGTACGCTGGCAAAGCTCGATGCGGGACGAACGTTCTCGTGGTGGCTGCCCGAGCGTGTGTGGGTGGTGGCCGGCGTCACGGTCGCGGTTGTGATCGTCGCGCGGTTCGTCTGGGTGATGGCGGCGATCGCGTTGCCCGAATATCTCCTCTCGCGCGCGCGTGGCACGCAGCCCAGAACCGACCTCAAGCAGGCGACGATTCTCGGTTGGGCCGGAATGCGCGGCGTTGTGAGTCTCGCCGCTGCACTGGCGCTGCCCGAGTCGCTGGCCGACCGCGATCTGCTGATTTTCTCGACATTCGCGGTGATCTTCGTGACGGTCCTCGTGCAAGGTCTGACGCTGGCGCCGCTCGCGCGCCTGGTCGGTTTCAACGATGCTCACGCGTCCGCCGAATCGAAATATCTCACGCAATATCAGGCCCGATCCCTCACGTTTCAGGCGTCGCTGGACGCGCTGAAGCAGATCGACCTCGCGCAATGCAAAGGCAACGAAGACGTGGTGCTGCGGCTGATCGACGAATACAGCTACCGTATCGACAGCAACGTGCGTGCGCACACGGGCGGCGAAACGCTCGTGCACTTACGGCTGACGCGGCTGAACCTCGGGCTGCGAGCGGTCCAGGCCGGCCGCGCGGCGCTGCTTCAGTTGCACGACGAGAACCGGATCAAGGACAAGACCCTGCACCGGATCGAATCGGAACTCGATTTCGAAGAGGCACGGCTGAAAAAATTGTTGGGGCCGTGAAGCGGCGATGCGCGAGGAAAACGGCACAAGTGGAAAACGCGATGCTTACTGCCGGGCTGTTCCGTCGCGCTGCTCCGCTCGGCCGCCAAAACGGATCTGGCCCGGCCCGGCAAGCGCGATCGTGCCGAACAGAATCAGCAGCATCCATGCGAACTGTCCTTCCGCCAGCGACCAGTCGCGATGGACGAAGGCCAGCGCGACCACCGTGACGATGAGGATCGGCAACGCAGCGAGTCGCGTCGCGATCCCGAGGATCATCAGCGGCGGACAGATGACTTCCGCGAAAATCGCGAATGTAATCGACACGGTTCGGCCCAGGTGAAACGGATCTTCGATCGCCGCTGCCTGGCTCGCGTAGTGCATGGCTTTCGGCAAGCCGTGAACTACGAGGACGAGCAGGCTCGCGGTCACTCGTAAATACAGCAGTCCAAAATCCGCGGTCGTTGCCCTTAATTTCACACGCGCCTCCTTGTTCTCGCCTGGATCGAGCGATCATAGGCTAGCGCGGACTGAACGTCCTTCCAGATTCCTTAAGTGTTCTTAAGCGTGAGGTAAAAGGTATTCGCTTTGACCGCTAACGTCGAGCGTCGGTTGAAAAAATCTGAACGACCGGGGCTATTTCGACTTGCTAGCTCGTACTCGTCAAAGCGACGATAAAGTCAAGAAATACCCTTGCCTTGGCCGGCATGTGGTGCCGCGACGGATGGTACGCATAGAGCGGGAAGCGCTCATCCGGCCAGTCTGGAAACAGGATGACGAGCCGGCCCTCCCGGATCAGGGGCTCGGCTCCAAGCAGCAGCATCTGCGCGACGCCGGCGCCGGCCACACACGCGTTGAGGAGTGCGCTCGGATCATTCACCGTAAGCCGACCATTCGTTTCGACAACGAGCTTTTTGCGCTTGCGATGAAACTCCCACGGATACGGCTTTCCGGTATCCGGGTTCCGGAATTCCAAACACCTGTGCTCCCCGCGACTCAGCTCTTGAGGCTCCGCCGGCCGCCCCCGGCGAGCGAGGTACGAGGGAGATGCGACGGTGACAACCGCGGTGTCGAGGAGCTTTCGCGCGATCAGACTGGATGAGCGAGGTTCGCCGAAGCGCAAGGCCAGATCGAAGCCGTCCATGACGAGGTCGCCGAGTTGATCTCTCGCAATGAACTCGAGTTCGAGTTCAGGATGCGCATCCATGAATTCGTCGAGCTTCGGACCCAGAATGATCCGCGAAAAGACCGGGTCAAGATTGATTCGCAGCTTCCCGCGCACGGTCGCGGCGCCTCCTGCCGCGGCTGCGGCGGCTTCCTCCATGCCCCTCAAGTGCGGCATGACCTGCTCGTAGAACCGCCGGCCCGCTTCAGTCAGGGACACGGCGCGGGTCGTCCGATTGAAGAGCCGTGTTTTCAACCGCCTTTCGAGTCGAGCGATTGCCCGGCTAACCCCGGGCGGCGACATACCCATCAATTCGGACGCGGCTGCGAACGTTCCCGCATCGACGACGGCGGCAAATACGCTGATACCGCTGGAGAGATTCTCGCTGGACGATCTCATGGGCGCTGCTTCCTGGTCATTTAATGGTCGAAGACGTTCAGTCGAATGACAAGCCGTTATCGGCTGGCCCTGCACCGTGCGTCAAAAACCGCACTATGACTCATTAGTAACCATCAGTCACTTCACAAGTGTCATTCGTGTCATTTAGTTTCTCATCGCGTTTGCCCACAATGCATCCCAACAGGTCGTTTCAACCTCAGCGATTCAAAGGAGCATTGCCATGAATACCCGTCATCTCGCGCTTGCCATCGCGGCCGCCATCGCCTTCCCTGTCGCTGGATACGCGCAGGAGTCCAGCTCGACTGTCACTCGTGCGCAGGTGCGCGCAGAGCTTGTGCAACTGGAAAGCGTGGGCTACTGGCCCGGCCGCGCCAATGATCCGCATTACCCCGCCGACATTCAGGCAGCCGAAGCGGCTGTGGTCTCGCAGAAGGGCGCCGAGTCGATCATCGGCAGCAGTGTGGGCGGTGTGCGCAGCGGCTCGTCCGCTTCGGGCAACCGCGTCACCGCAGCGGCGGCCCCCGCGAATGCACCGTTCGACTCGCTTTACGCACATCGCTGATCGGCACATCACACCCATCATTGTTCATTCCAATTTCCAGGGAGTAGGAGATGACCGTTCAACTCACCCGCCGCGATCTGTTGAAGCGAGCATCCGGCCTGCTGGCCGTCGCCGCAGTGGGCGGATTGACCAGCATCGAAACCGAGGCCGCGCAGGTGCATCAGGCGCGTAATCGTGTTCTGGTGCGCAACCCTGCCTTTGCCTCGATCGACCTTTCCTTGCGGGAGGCTGTCGACAATGGCACCGTAGCCGGTGTGGTGGCGATGGGCGCCACGCAGCGCGGCCTCGTCTACGAAGGCGCATCAGGCCATGCCAATCCCCAGGCCGGTACGGCAATGACGCCCGACACGGTGTTCTGGCTGCTATCGATGACCAAGGCGATCACCGCCACGGCCTGCATGCAACTCATCGAGCAGGGCCGGCTTCGGCTCGACCAGCCCGCAGGCGAGATCCTTCCGGAACTGAAGTCGCCGCAGGTGCTGGACGGCTTCGATGCATCGGGACAGCCGAAACTGCGTCCTGCGCGAAACGCGATAACCGTGCGTCATCTGCTGACTCACACGTCTGGCTTCACGTACAGCATCTGGAGCGAAAACATCAGCCGGTACGAAAAGGTGACCGGCATGCCGGATATCGGCTACTCGATGAACGGCGCGTTCAAGGCACCGCTGGAGTTCGAACCCGGCGAACGCTGGCAGTACGGCATCGGCATGGACTGGGTGGGCAAGCTGGTCGAGGCAGTGACGGACCAGTCGCTGGAGGTCTACTTCCGGGAGCACATTTTCGCGCCGCTCGGCATGAGCAATTCGGGATTTCTGATCAGCGGCGCGCAGAAGCAGCGCGTCGCGACAATGCACAACCGGCAACCCGACGGATCGCTCAAGCCCGCGCCGTTCGAGATCAACCAGCGGCCCGAGTTCTTCATGGGCGGCGGCGGTGCATTCAGCACGCCGCGCGATTACATGGCGCTTCTCCAGATGCTGATGAACGGTGGGACGTACCGCGGCGAGCGAATCCTGCGTGCCGACACCGTGGCGACGATGTTCCAGAATCAGATCGGAGATCTTCAGGTAACCGAAATGAAAACGGCGCAGCCCGCATGGTCTAACAGCTTCGATCAGTTTCCCGGGACGCCTCACAAGTGGGGGCTCTCCTTCGACATCAACACACAGCCGGGTCCGCATGGCCGCAGCGCGGGCAGCATCAGCTGGGCGGGCCTGCTGAACAGCTATTTCTGGGTCGATCCGGTCAGGAAGGTAGCCGGCACGCTGTTCACGCAGATTCTGCCGTTCTACGACCCTCGTGTGGTGGATCTGTACGGTCAGTTCGAGCAGGGGCTGTATCACGGTTTGCAACGCGCGTGAGCCCCGCTCACGGAGCGGCACACATCTATCTATGCAAGGAGAAGCTGCAATGTATGCAATCACAGGGATAACAGGAAAGGTCGGCGGCGCGGTGGCGCGCACGTTGCTCGCCGCGGGCCAGCCGGTACGCGCGGTGGTACGCGATGCCGCCCGGGCACGTTCGTGGGCTGAGCGCGGGTGTGAAGTGGTGACAGCCGAGATGGACGACGCGGCGTCCCTTACCGCCGCTTTCGAGGGCACGCAAGGCGTGTTCATTCTGCCGCCGTCCGAGTTCGATCCGTTGCCGGGCTTTCCCGAGGCACGTGCTGTCATTGACGCCGTGCGCGAGGCGCTTCAGTCGGCGGCACCGGGCA
>Ga0310811_10014946_pt1 | contig 10135 bp, 8 predicted proteins | sample YCmetagenome_FD_207642 | JGI IMG/M metagenome (GOLD analysis project Ga0310811, IMG submission 207642) | Soil microbial communities from experimental microcosm in Duke University, North Carolina, United States - YC | ecosystem: Engineered > Artificial ecosystem > Soil microcosm > Unclassified ...
CTATAAGAATCATACGTACTGCATCTCTATAAAGCGTTCACGGAGTGCATTCACCTGAGCTATAACTTTTTTACCACGAATCGCATCTGAAATCAGTTGTGCCAGTTCTCCCATTGCCTGTTCTTTCATACCGAAGCGGGTCATTTCAGGCACACCAATACGCAAGCCAGAAGGATTGCGCGGATCTGGATCGCCGGGCAACATATTATAGTTGACTATGATATCATTCTCTTCCAGACGTTTGGCAACCTCAACACCACCACCCCAGTTCGCCACATTAACGGCAATCATATGGCTGCGGGTATAACCAAAATCTCGTGCTTCTACAGGCACTCCTAACTCATCCAGGCTACGCCCCAATGCCTGCGCATTTTTGACGATCTGAGCGGCATACTCACGTCCATACAGCTTCATCTCTCGTGTCGCCACCAATAAGGCAGGTAGAGTATGCAAATGATGATTGCTGGATGAACCTGGAAATACACCACGATCAGCAGGCTGCCAGTACTTCTTTATCTCATCTGCTTGTTCCAGACGAGATAGAATTACGCCTCGTTGGGGGCCTGGAAATGTCTTATGTGTACTGCCTGTCATCCAGGTCGCGCCTTCCCGCAACGGAGATTGGAATTCTCCACCTGCGATCAGCCCCAGAACGTGGGCAGCATCATATAGAACAGGGATACTCTTTGTTTTACAGAAAGCAGCAACTTCGCTGACTGGCTCAGGGAACAAAAACAGACTTTTCCCCATGATTACCAGTTGCGGTGACACCTGATCAATGAGTTCAATCGTTTTCTGCGCATCAACATGATAGTGATCTGCCGTCAATGGTAAATAATGCAAATTGACAGCATTCTCAGCGCCAACCTTCAATGATTGTCCACGCTTCTGGATACGCCGCCCAAAGACACCAACTGAACCGTGGCTGATATGACCACCCGCATCCGTTGAATTTGCGATTACGGTATCGCCACCACGCAAAACGCTCAACGCAATCGCAGTATTCGCCGCATTGCCACTGATCGGTCGCACATCAGCCTGCCTGGCATCAAAGAGCGCAATCAATTCATGCTCGGCCATACGCTCAATCTGATCGATGTATTGCGTCCCCTGATAGTAGCGATTCACCTGCTCACCTTCATTGGGATGCCCTTCAGCATAGCGACCCATAAAATCTGACGTCTGCACCCGTTTTACAGCAGCACTCGGCGTATTTTCACTGGCAATCAAATTGATTGTACGCATCTGACGCCAGGAATTTTGCTGCGCAATAATGTTTTCAATATCGCGAATATCTACAGGCATAGCCTTCTCCTCTCAGGAAATATATGCTTCTCAGTATAGCATACCACCCACATTGTTAGATTCTTCAGGCACAACGCTATTTACTCATACACCAAAGCACATGACAAATTTTTCCCCTATGTCGATACAAAAAAATCTCACTTTCTCCATATTTCTCTCCAGAACCGCGCTCCATTCTGATCCATACACGACGAGTGCTCAGTTGAAACAAGCCATACAATGCTGCTATACTAGGTCTACACCTACCATTTCTCGTAGGCATCGAAAAACAACACCAACGCATGGTGTAAAGCAAAAAATGCTGCATTACATGATCATACAATGCGTAAATACAGATATGAAGGGAGATTGGCACAGCTTTTTTCTGCACTGAAAGAGCTATACGTGTGGTCACGTCGCACTGGTGGTCTATGATAGACCCCCTCAAAACTGGTAGTCAGGGCCACTATTGCGTAGAAAACTCAGGAGGAAATGAGTCCTATGAAGGTTTATCCGGCGGAACAAATTCGCAATGTAGCGTTAATTTCTCATGTTGGGGCGGGCAAAACATCTTTGATTGATTCAGCCCTTTTTGACAGTGGAGCCGTCACCCGCCAGGGAAAAGTAGACGAAGGGACTTCGATAGTTGATTATGATCCTGACGAAATCAAACGCCGCATGACGCTAAATGTTAAAGTGCTCCCAGTTGAATGGAATAACCACAAAATCAATTTTATTGATACTCCCGGTTACCCGGACTTCATTGGTGAAGTCAAAGCCGGTTTGCGTGTCGCAGATGCAGCTATACTGGTTGTCTCGGCAGAGAAAGCTGTAGAGGTGGGAACAGAACTCACGTGGAAATACGCCAATGAGCGCACTCTTCCACGCATGATAGTGGTAAATAAGCTTGATCGTGAAAATACCTCTTTTGATCAGGCTCTGGATGCACTACGTAGACAATTCGGTCTGAAAGTTGTGCCATTACAAATACCTATTGGCGAGCAATCAAACTTCAAAGGTGTTGTGAACCTTGTCACGCAAAAAGCCTGCACGTTCGAAACAGGCACACAGGTACAAGAAATCGCTGTTCCTGACGATCTCAAAGAACAGTTGAACAAGTATCGTGATGAACTAATCGAAACAGCAGCCGAAAACGATGACTCCATTCTGGAAAAATTTCTGGATGGACAGGAAATAAGTAATGAAGAACTCTTCTCAGTCGTCAAACACGGCACGCGCAACGGCCAACTGATTCCGGTCCTCTGCGCTTCCGCGCACACAAATGTTGGTATACAGACGCTGCTCGATACCATTATCGACTATCTGCCTGATCCAATCGATGCCTTACCTGCTGATGCCAGAGCCTTTAAAGACGCAACAAGCGTGTTGATCTTCAAAACACTTGGCACACAGGTCGGAACAACATCAATCTTCCGCGTCTATAGTGGCTCAGTCAAGTCGGATACCCATCTTCACAATGCGCAAACAAACGTTGACGAACGCTTAAGTCAACTGGTCACGCCTAGAGGCAAAATTCAGGAACCCGCAACAGAAGTACCTGCGGGCGATTTTGCGTCCGTTGCCAAACTGACCAATACCCACACAGGAAATACCCTGACTGATAGCAAAAATACTGACAGAACGCTCGATCCTATTCAATTCCCAGATCCCTGCTATACTGTCTCCATTATTCCTAAAAGCCAGGGTGATCTCGATAAAATGAGTAATGCATTGGCTCGCATCGTGGAAGAAGATCAGACCATTCACGTTGGTCGTGACGCGGAAACTGCCGAGGTGCTCTTATCAGGTATGGGTGAAACCCATCTACAAATACTTGTTGATAGCATCAAACGCAAATATGGCACGGACCTTCTGATACGTGATCAGCGTATCGCCTATCGTGAAACAATTCGCAAGAAAACGAAAGCCAATGGTCGCCACAAGCGTCAGAGCGGTGGTCACGGGCAATTTGGCGATGTCTGGTTAGAGATCGAACCATTACCGCGTGATACCGAACAGACATTTGTGTTTGAAGATAAGGTTGTTGGTGGCGTTGTGCCCGGACAATTTATTCCCGGCGTGGAAAAAGGAGTTCGCGAGGCTTTAAAACGGGGCTTCATCTCCGGTCATCCGATGATCTACGTCAAGGTTGCGCTGGTCGATGGCAAAGCCCACCCGGTTGATTCATCAGCACAATCATTTGAAATCGCGGCCTCATTAGGCATGCAAGAGGCTGTTCCACAGTCCAGCCCTGTCATTCTGGAACCAGTCATGAACGTGACTATCAATATTCCAGAACAAAACATGGGCGACGTGATGAGCGATATCAATACCAAACGTGGACATGTGCTGGGCATGGAATCACTCGAAGATGGCACGCAACGTATTACCGCGACGGTACCACAGGCGGAAATGCGCCACTACGCGGCGGACCTACGCTCTATCACCCAGGGACGTGGCACCTTTAGCATGGTGTACTCCCATTATGCTGAAGTTCCACCTAACATACAACAGGACATTATAGAACAGAACCAGAAACAGGAAGCGATGGCCCACAAGTAACGCCTATCGCTCCAAACAAAAACGCCTCTTCCATGAGGAGAGGCGTTTTTGTTTATGTTCATACTTATTATAATGCCTGTTGATTCGCTCGCGCAGCCTTTTCAGCCTTCCAGCGCTTCATGCGTGGAGCATTGGCGAAATAGAAGATCAGACCAATCACCAGGAACGCGCAGGATACAAACGAGACACCATTCCACTTAGCAATACTCCAACCATACGTTCCAGCCAATGAGCCAATTGAACCACCAACAAAATAGATCGTCATATAAACGGTGTTCAGACGGCTCCGAGCTTCTGGTCGCAAACTATAGACACGAGCCTGATTCGCAACTTGATTGGCCTGCGTTCCTAGATCCAACAGAATAACACCAACAATCAAGCCTGCCAGGAATTGTCCACCAATCCACATCAGAACAAATGAAACGAGAACTATGGCTAATGCAATACCGTTCGCGTAACGAGCATCACGGCGGTCGGCAAATCTTCCCACAAAAGATGCAGCCAGAGCACCAGCAACACCGACAAGACCAAACAAACCAGCAACCTCACTCCCGAAGTGATATGGTGGCGTTGCCAGGAAGAAGGAAAGCATTGCCCAGAAAGCGCTGAATGCCGCGAATGCTAAAGCGCCAAAAGCACTTCCTTCGCGCAACACAGGCTCCTCACGCCACAAATGCCAGAGTGATTGCATCAATTGCGGATAGGACATACCTTTCTTCTCAACAGTATCATTTGGCAACAAGAAGCGCAACACGATTGCCAGCAGCACCATGACTACAGCAGCAATCCAGTACATCGCACGCCATCCCCAGGCTGCCGCAATAATACCACTCACGGTACGAGCCAGCAGGATACCAATCAATAGACCACTCATAACGGTTCCCACCACATTACCACGCTTCTCCGCAGGAGCCAGATGCGCGGCATATGGAATGATCAACTGGGGCACAACTGTTGTCAATCCAACCAAAAGACTTGCAATACCCAAAATAGATACCGTAGGAGCCAGAGCCATAAATGCCAGTGCAACGGTTACCGCTCCCAGCATAAATACAATTAATGAGCGCTGATTATATCTATCACCTAATGGCACAATAAATAACAGACCACACGCATAACCAATCTGACCAATCGTATTCACAAATCCAATCTGTCCAACAGATACAGAAAAGCCCTGCGCCATATTCGCCAGAATGGGTTGAACATAGTAAAGATTGGCAACTGACAATCCACAGGCAATCGCCATGATCAATACTACGCCATTGGTGAGGACATTTACTCTGGTTTCCTGACCTTTTTGCTGAACATTTGGATCAAGAGATATATCTTCGACACGTTCGATGATGTCTTCGCTCAAGGGATAACTTTCCTTCCTAAAACAAGGCAAAAAATAATTTGGATCTCTATCTAAAAAACAATGAAATGTATGGATATATTCACAATCTAAAGCAGAAAATGAGATGTGTAGGGAAACAACACCCACCCCAGGCACGCAACAATGCGGAGGAAAAAGAAATGGAAGGGATACATACCTGGTACATTCCAGGGCATGTGCTCCAATTATATCACCCTCTAATGAATCATTGCAAGCTATATTTCAGATATAAACTAATTTATGTATAGTATTCTGAGATTTTATTGAGATTTTTAGATTCAAATTGAGATTTTTACGCTGGTAAAAAAAGCGGACAGAGCAAGACAAGACCAGAGTGGACGAGCCATTCTGGTCTTGTTTTGGATATTTCTACCTGTCTATGCTTTACTTATCCTCAAGATTCAGCCAGCGCAGATCGTCAGGCGTCAATTCAATGGTCAATCCGGGGAGAGACGTACGTGTCTCCGATAACAGGCGCGGGCCAATCAGCGGGAAAGTGGGAAATGGTTGATTTAACACGTATGCCAGAGCGATGCTGATTGGCAGAACATTCCGCTCTTTCGCCATCTGCTTCACACGTTCCAGTCGCTGGAAATTGTCTTTACTATACCAGCAGCGTACCAGTTCAGGATCAGAAAAATCCTCTGGATGCGCCCGACCGGTAAAGAAACCACGTGCCTGACTGGACCAGGGCATAAGCGGCATTTGCTGCGTCTCCAACCATGCCCGTGACTCAGCATCAGAAGCCGAAATACAGCCAGCCCAGACTGGATCAATCATACGTGCCAGACTGAAGTTGTTACTGATCGCCTGGAAACCTGCCATATCATGAGCTTTTGCCCACTCATTCGCTTCCTGCACACGCGCAATGGACCAGTTTGACGCGCCGAAAGCACGCATACGGCCAGCATTTTTATGCTCATTCAATACGGTGATAAACTCACCAACAGGAATAGCAGGATTATCACGATGCATCATATAGATGTCAACGTAATCAGTCTGCAAACGCTCCAGACTCTCATGCAATTGTTTCGTCAGACTTTCCGGATCGCAAAATGGCGTATGAGCACCCTTATCAAGAATAACCACCTGCTCACGCACACCTCTATGCTTGATCCAGTGACCAAGCATACGCTCACAGGCACCTCGCCCATAGATATATGCGCTATCAAACGCGTTCCCGCCCTGCTCAAAGAAGTCATCAAACATCACCGAGGCATGCGGCCATGCTGTCTGGTTATCCACACCCATCACCAGACGTGAGACAGCTTTCTCGACCCCTGGAACACGACCATATTTCATCAGGCTCTGAGCACGTACCTGTAACGGACGCTTATGCAAAGGGAGATTTTGATCAGGGCCATCTGGACTTTCCATCGGGTAGCTTAAGCCAATCGCCTCACGCCAGAGATCGAGCGTACGCATATTTCCCAATGTGTCTTCCCAGGACATCTCAGGAGCCTGCCCCGCAGCCAGATAGGTCGCGACAGCATCTGCCTCCATTGCATACAGGCCAGCATCTGCTTCCACCACCACTTCACGAGTCTCTTGCTCATCATTCCGTTTCACAGTGAAAACAGCACGCTCAGCGGGTTGGAATGGCGCGGGCACATTGATCACGCCCTCTGAACCATACACCGTGACAAAAGAACCGGCATTCAGTCGTACACCTGTTAGCAACTGAGCAAGAATGCCACCGGGAAACTCTAACGAAGCAACCGCATACTCATCAACATTCGTGCTGCCAATCTGTGCGGTACCGGTCACTTTCGTTGGTTCCACTACCGTTTTCCCATTGGCTGCCCCTGCAACCAGACGAGCAACCGAAGCAACATAACCACCAACGTCCAAAATACCACCACCACCCATCGCCTGATTGAGCAACCGACTTTCAGGATTAAAACCCGTTTGGAAGGCAAATCTGGCCTGAATGACCCCTACCTTGCCAATGACACCCGCTTTAATCAGTTCAACCAATTTCGTCACTTGAGGATGGAAACGATACATAAAGGCTTCAAGCAAAAAGACCTGATGGACCTGTGCTGCCTCAATAATTGCCATTGCTTCCGCGTGATTCATGCCAATTGGCTTCTCACACAAAATATGTTTTCCGGCTTCCGCTGCCTTAATCGCCCATTCAGCATGCATGGGATGTGGCGTAGAAATATAAACGGCCTGTACATCCTTATCAGCCAGCAGGGCCTCATAACTCCCATAGCAGCGAGACGCATGCCATGTCTCACCAAAACGATTCGCAGCTTCTTGCGTACGACTTGCAACAGCAATGAGCTTTCCCGTCTTTGATTTTGCCAATCCATCCGCAAAAATACCGGCAATCCGACCAGTACCAATGATGCCCCAGGAGAGCGTTTGACTCATTCTGTTCCTCCAGATTCTTGTTAACTCCACCCTAGAGAGTGTTCACTCCATCACCCACATATCTCAACGCTGCAAGCAATAGAGCGAAAAAATAATCAGGGCGCACCTTTACGCTCTGATCTCTTGCTGTTTTGTGACGTATAAAACCGCTAAAGTGCTGAAGCAAAAACGACATGTGTTCCAATTCATTCCTATCTACTCCTTTTTTCAGCATTACACGTTGATACCACAAAAACAGAAGACTCAATTTGAGGTTATATCACCTATGATCAATAGAGTCAAATGCTTTATAACGGCAAAATGTCTTCTTCCTTATGGTTTTTCTCGTCTAGCTGCCCCACTTTTTCGCTGCGATGATGCTCTCGTAGGGGTTGCTTTCCCACCTGTTTTGCCGCGAGTAGATCCTTTTTTGCCCCCTGCGCCGGCATGTTGCTTCTCTTTTCCACGATCAAGCACAGCATGTGCCTCTTCCACATGATCATGCTCGATAAGCCATGTTCGCGCCTGCTCATGCAAATCGCGTAGCGCGGGACTGGATGCGATCATCATCCACATAGCGAATTGCGGATCAGCGGGTATCTCTTCATCCCACTGGCCCTGCTCTATCAAAAATTGCCGTACAGTTTCAGCATCACGCGTACGTAATACTGTATCAAGCTGTTGGCGAAATTGTGCATAATCAGCCATTGCTATTTCTCTTCACCTTACAAATCTCACGATGAACTCTGCACAAGGTCAGCCAGATCAATTCAGCTTTGCCAACCGATCATCTGGTTTCTTATACAGAATCTGCCGTATAAATGGCACTTCACGACGCAAAATGTCAATTTCCTGCTTCAAACGTTCTTGTGTTGAGACAAGTTCTAAAAATTGTTGTTTTTTCGCGTTCTCAATTTCAAGAAAGTAGGCAATAAAATATGAAAGCTCTTCTGGTACATCAGGAAAACTCATGTGGGCGGTCCGTTCATCTTCTGAGGTATCCAATAACATGTTTAAATAAGTTTCGAAAAGCACACGTGCCTGTTGCATCTGCTCACGCAAAACGTCTTCAGGCTCCAAAGCATCATCATATGGTTCGACAAAACCTGACAAATAGGGTTTCTCTCGATGTTGACTGAGAATGCGAAAACGGCGAATTCCGACTGCGATCAGGTTATAGCAACCATCATCGAGCTTTTGAAAATCATGTACTTCGGCGATGGTCCCTACCGGATGCGGTTCTTCTAACATAAACTGGCTACCAGCTTTTGCTTGTACCACACCAAAAGATTTTTGCTCCTCCATACAATGCTCGATCATCTGCCGATATCGCGGCTCAAAGATATGAAGTGGCAATACCGTCCCCGGAAAAAGCACAACCGATAGCGGGAAAAGTGGTAATTCAATTGCGGATTTTGACATTGTAGACCACCTCCAGAAAATCTTTCATTTCGAACCCTCGCTCATCATGTACCCCTTCTCTATTGTCTCATATCAAGCACCAAATTGCTCCCCTCAAAATCACTACCATTGCTACATATTTTGCGTATACTATTTAAATACGACTGATTTATCTATTATTTTATTAAAAAAACTCCAGTCACAATATAAATCTTCAGCAAAACAAAAAGGAGCGATCCCATCTGACAAGGTCGCTCCATACGTATTATTGCGTCAAAATCGTGATAAAAATGGTTATTGTATCATTTCCTTTACCATACGCTGTACACGTCCACCGTCGGCTTGACCTTTGGTTTCTTTCGCTGCGAGAGGCATCACTTTGCGGAATTCGGAACCATTCTCCGTGATGAGACGACTGATAATGGCACGTAAATCATCATCACTCATTTGTGATGATTGCAGATACTTTTGTAGAATATCCAGTTCCCGCTGTTCTTTCTCGGCAAGTTCAATACGTCCCCCCTGCTTATACAGTGGAATCGCCTGATTGCGTTTTTTGGCTTCTTGCTCCAGCACACGCATACAATCTGCTTCAGTTAGCGGCTTGCCAAACTCAGCATTCTTACGATCTGTGCGAGCAATTTCAAGATTATGAATGGCTCCCAATACCATCCGAAGCGTATCTAAACGAGATTGATCTCTGTTACGCTGCGCATCTTGCATATCTCTCTTTAATTGCGTCTCAATAGGGAATTCTTGCCGTGCGTCAGCCATTCGTCGTACTCCTCTACCTCATGGTTGTTTCTATTATCTATCATAAACCCACGTAAGTATACTACGTTCCGTGAAAAATCGCTAGCAATGCCAGTCGCGCCAGTTAAACCCACCAAAAAATTGTACACACCAATCAACATTTCAATGACACGGCTGCTATTTTTATATTCATGTAACGCAACTTCAATAACCAATTTCAAAAAGACACACATTTTTATTGAATTTTACTCAAATACCGATTTATTTTGTAGAATACAGTCCAAAACGAATACAGCTATACAATAAGATATAAATCTCAGAAAAAAACATAAGCCCACATTCCGCAGTTTACTGAGAGAAAAAATAAAATTGTTGATAGTGAGAACCAAGAAGCGCGAGGAT
>Ga0310811_10014947_pt1 | contig 10135 bp, 10 predicted proteins | sample YCmetagenome_FD_207642 | JGI IMG/M metagenome (GOLD analysis project Ga0310811, IMG submission 207642) | Soil microbial communities from experimental microcosm in Duke University, North Carolina, United States - YC | ecosystem: Engineered > Artificial ecosystem > Soil microcosm > Unclassified ...
TCAGCGCTCCCCTCCCATCCTCATTCACACCCAGATCCAACAACTCTACCCCTCAGCGCTACAAGTCAGGTTTAATTCCCCTACCATCACCACTAAGACCTCACTGTTTGGCGCGCGAGAGACTCCAGAAATGGAGACCGATTGGAGGAAGCACCCGATCCCTGGCAGCATCACCTAGTACAGACGTCGGGAAAGTGAATATCTCGGACGAACAGCTCGACCGTATCCTAGAAGTGATCGGATCGTCCTGGGCTATGTCTACCAAAGAAACGTACGGAGCAGGCCTCTTAGTATTTCACGTGTATTGCGACTCGCTTAACATACCAGAGAGTCAACGTTGTCCAGTATCTCCCACACTCCTCATCGCCTTCTTATCGAGTTGCGCCGGCTCATATTCGGGTACAGCGCTAGCCAACTATGCGGCTGGGCTAAAAGCTTGGCACCTACTGCACGGACGCCCATGGATAGTCGACGCCAAAGAGCTTAAAGCCATTCTCGACGGAGCGTCAGCATTAGCGCCAGCCGCATCTAAGATCGCTAAACGCAACCCGTTCACTGTAGACACATTAGCAATCATTCACGCACATATCAACCATAGCGACCCGCTAGACGCGGCAATATTCGCTTGCATAACCACATCTTTCTATTCCATCGCGAGACTCGGAGAATTCACAGTGCCCTCAATAAAAGTGTTTAATCCAGACAAGCACATAACTCGGAGAAACGTCTCAGAAACCAAGGATCGAAATGGACTCACGGTCAAGAAGTTCCATATCCCGAGTACCAAAGCTTCACCTATCGAAGGCGAAGTCGCATACTGGGCCGCGCAAATTGGTCCTTCCGATCCACAAGTAGCTTTAGCAAACCATCTCCGCATCAACTCAGCTGAAGAGAACGCACACCTATTTGCTTGGAGACACCCCAAAGGCCTGAGACCCCTTTCGAAACCAGAACTGACGAAAAGGCTCTCCGCCATATTTCGAAACGCTAGCCTACCAGACCTCAAAGGTCATGGCATTAGGATCGGTGGAACCTTAGAATACCTGCTAAGAGGTATTCCCTTCGATGTCGTTAAGTCAATGGGAAGGTGGTCGAGCGACGCGTTCACGTTATACTTACGCGAACACGCGACAATAATCGCACCATATATTCAATCATCTCCTGCTCTTGAACCTTTCACGCGCATTACAATGCCCCCAGTCAGATAGGTCAAGATGTGAGTGTTTCTCCTAAAATCCCCGGGGTCCCAAGCTTCGCTGTTAGCGTCGTCACACTCCTAAATATTTGGGATCACAGCTCACCTTGAAACCTCCAGGTCCGTGCGCTCGTGACAGGCCGAAAAGCTCTTAGCGCTTTTGCCCAAGCCTTTGTCAGTCTCATAGTTAGCCATATAAGAATCAGATTCGCGTTTAACAAATCTGACGCACCCTCTCCCTCGTATCACACTCTAAGCCTTTAGCGCCGAAAGCATAGACAATACGTATATGGAGGCTTGAGGACGGCACGGAGATTACGAAGTGGGTGGTGAAGCAGAAAGTCACCGCACTTGTACTCTGGACAGACGGGAAATGTGTTGTCAGTGCAGAGGGAGAGATCCCTGACGATTACGATGACGACGATTTAGATGATGTGCCACTGCATTGGCAGTTATGGGTACGTGAGATTGAGAGTGGGAGGGTTGTCGCAGGCCCCTTGGAAGGTCACACAAACGTTGTGATTGCTTTGGACATTTCTCCTGATGGAGAAATCTTGGCCAGCGGGTCATTCGATCGCACAGTCATTTTATGGGACACTAGCACCTGGAAGAAGAAAGGTCATCCTCTCTTCTGTGGCTCACCAATCGCTGGCATCCGATTTTCTCCGATCGGTCAACTCGGTGTTGCTACCAAAGAAGATATTCAAATATGGGACTTGGATCAAAAGAAGAGTCTTATTACTCAATTCAAGGGCCATAACGAGTTCAACAATATTAATACAATTAACGCGTCGCTCACCTGGACTCCTGATGGCGCACATCTCCTGTCAGCAGGTGATGGACTTGATCCCGTCATTCGCTCATGGGACACATCCACCTGGAAGCAGGCTGGTGATCCCTGGATTGGCCATGACAAGCACATCAACCAGATCATATTGAACCCAGCAGGCACCCTTCTCGCATCAGTATCTGATGACTGCACTGTTCGACTGTGGCAATTTCCCACAAGAACAGAACTCGCCCAATTTAAGCATTCAGACCTGGTGATGCGTGTTGCATTCTCAGTGGATGGACGCTCTATATTCAGTGGCGGCCTCGACAAGAAAATCTCGCAATGGGAGATACCGGAGGATGTGCTCGCAGCAGCAGAAATTGATGCTCTAGCTAGCGCGAAGAATGAGGTGACTACTCCCAACTGTAATTTCTATTTCTTCCATGCTCAAGTGTATTCGTTTTAAGGCTGCTCGGAGCAAACACAACGTGCGTTTTCCAATCCTGCATATCATATATACCCTAACTCCCGACCAGATGAAACGGCTGCTTAATGTACGTGGTTTGACAATCATCTGATAGTTTCCTCTCCAACACACTTCTTAGTCAGAGATCCCTGGCCAGCACCGAAATAAGCCAGTGAAGTATCAACACCTCAACACATCCCGTGGATTGGATATTCACTCTGCATCACCACTTACTCACGCTGAAAGCCCTTCATCTTCTCGCTTACTCAAGACCTTTTTCGATGGTATCCGGCCGTCATCCAACAATAAGGGGAAGCAAAAGGAGCACCGGTCAAAACCCAATGCTCCACAAGTCGTCGATGTTCCTCTTGGAGAAGCTACATACGTGCGTTTTCGTGATCATATCTACTCTGTATATCTGACCGTCCTTTGGTAGGGCGATGTTGTTGGTGTGGATGATGGAATACGACCTTACGTACTCTTATTTTGCCTCAGCTGGTTTCAGAAAAAGAAGAAGAAGCCGGATCCACCACGACTAGTCTATGACGATGAACTTGATGACGACGAATCTGACCATGCCGTTAGAGATGTTCATATGCCTACTACACGGTAACACGAGGCTATCCACTTGTTAAATCGCTTACCTGATACACTATCGTAGGACCCAAAATGACACCGACAAAAAAACCAAATTGACACCAATATCTTTTTTCCAGTCACAGCCCGAGGCAGGTCCATCTCGCCTTTCACCGCCAGTTGAATTAGACGTCGTCGATGTCCCGATACCCACTACCAGGTATCAAAATTTTACTCATTTGTTTGATGGATGACCTAACAGTGTCATATGATCAGAATCGTCCAGCATGAAGAAATGGAATTGACGACGATGGCTAGTCGGTCATAGCCAGAGGCAGGACCGTCTCGCCTTGTAGGCCTCGAAAAACACGCGGGCGAACAGTCTTTGTAGTCAGTTTTATCTCGAGCTTTACATCGTACTTACAGCTTCATATCATCTTTGACCATGCCTACAATGACTGTGAATGTTCTTGCAACTTTTTACTCAGACCAGGGTGTTGACAGCTTGAGAACTAAATGTTCGATAACTCATTCCAGACTTAAAGCTTGACGTAACGCCCATGCTATGTTGACTTACTAACTTACAGTTTAGAACATCAACATGATTAGGCATTAACGCCAATCTTCAAAGGCCTCTGCTACAGGGCATTGACCAAAAGGTAAGCACAAGTGGCATTTGCAGAACAACCTGTCACCCGCAACATTTTCACCTCGAAATACAGATCTGTAAGAGAATAGTCTACGCCTTCATGCTGTTTCCACTCGCGCTCGTACCTGTGCCTGCGATTGGTTTTGCATCTGTACGTGCGCTAAAACCTGTGCTTGTGGTCTCGTTTGTACTGGTTATTACTTACAAAAGTGTGCTCGTATTTGGACCCGAGCAAGTTCGACAATTGCTGGGTGTACCAGTAGGCAGGAAAGCATGTTTGAAGAACAACCTCGACAACCGGCCATGTATATTTCTATTCCGTTAATTCAATATTCTCTCTAATCCTCCTGTAACTTCCCCAGTACAGCTTGTCTTCGCCCGTGAACGCTCTGATTCAATGATTCAATGTCATCACCGACAACTGTGATCATCTCTGAAATTTCACTTACAACCTCCTAGATCTCATCTGACATTCGTTGATGGTGCGTCAGCGTGCCCAAAAATTCTCGGTGAGCAGAGAGTTGATTTATGCATCAATTTGTGCGACATTAATGACCTTTCTTGCCTTGCAACACTCGTGATAAATCACATGTACCCCCTGAGTGTGCCCAAGCGCGCATATTCGTTAAGAACATTGTCTATGTATCGGGGTCACCATCTTTTTCCGTTTAGATAATCGTGTATTGAAACAAATTTCGCCAAGGCCCGCTGGTTGGGATTTGTTCAGCATACAGTGCTCAGTTGGTCCAAGTGACCATCCTGAAGTTCTTTCCCATTCCAATACTTTACAATATAGTCTTTGCTACAAGCCACGACTGTGCTCGCACAATCACCCATGAACATTTGGCATCAGTCAAAAACACGACACAATACATCCACCATACCCCTTTGGTCGACGACGACATCATATAGCTACAGATAAATCGTAAAATACTCCAACAATTATGAAAGATTTTAACTAAATGTTTGACTCTATCACCAAATTAGCGCATAATCGAAGCAGTATTTGGATAACTACACACCGAGCGTCCACTTCGTTTGATTTTCGATAGTCGCCATTCGTCAGGTTTCTCGTACTAGTAAATCCGTGAGCCTGAGATGCATGTCTCGCATGGATGTGATACATACCTTGTTGTACAATGGTTCGATCTTTTCCTGCCTCTTCCGCTTACTGATCTTGTTGGCATTAGCGACTCTGAAGAACTGAGGTGCAACCTCCACGAGCCATTTTGGCTCTATAGTAGTGACGTTGTGACAGTATTCACGAGTGGTCAACACCAACTCGTTATAGACCAGCCATTCAGGCGTGCGGTTGAAGAGAGCGGAAGAGGGATGGATATACACGGGTGTTCCTTCAACAAGTGTCTTGTAACCCTCTTGAGGATCCTTCTTAGCTGCGTTCCGGAAGAAACCAGAACATATTGCCTTCCGCACACGGTTGTAATCCTTTCCTGCCGATAGAACATCGTGTTTGTATCTAAGAAGATGGTTAGAATTACGAAATTGACGCATTGAGAATTTACACGCACCTGTCCATGATACCCACTAGCTGCTTGCGAATATCCTGTGCGCGCCGCATGCTTCTTGCCTGGATGAAGTTCTCGTAGCACCAAGGATTAGAAAAGTTGGCGCCTTTCCAGCCATTGTATACCGTTAGAAGGGTAAGGTGATCACCCTCTGGCTGATGGAACTTCGCTTTCTTAGAGTCGGCTTGACCTTGTTTCTCCTTGGGGCGATAGAAGACGGATTGGACAGACAACATGGCCACAATGGAAAGAATCTCTTCGGAGCAACCAAATTCGACAGAGGCGATGAGCATCTTTGCAAGCGGCGGCTCCATGGGGAAGTCAGCCATCTTGCGGCCCAAACGGGTCAAGAGACCTTCATTGTCCAATGCCGAAAGCGCATACAATGATTCCAATGCAGTTATCATGGTCTGCGCCGGCGGTGGGTCCATGAAATCAAAACTAAGAAGGTCGTTGATACCCATTGCCTTGAGCATCAGAATGGTATAGGCAAGATTCGTCCGCTGAATATCGGGAATAGAGGTGGGTAACATTTCGTTTCGATAGGCAACCTCTGTGTATAGACGATAGCACTTTCCTGGACCTGTGCGACCAGCACGACCAGAGCGCTGCCGTGCTTGTGCCTGGGATATAGGCATGACCACCAATGAATCCATTCCTAGTCTCGGGTCGTATGCGTTTTGCTTCGAGAACCCGGGATCGATGACATAGTAAATCCCAGGAATAGTCAAACTGGTTTCTGCAACGTTGGTGGCGATAACGACTTTACGGGCGCCAGGAGGAGTGGGTTCGAAGACGCGCGATTGTACTTCGGAAGGAAGGGCAGAATAAATGGGGAGGATGATAAGATCTGGGACTTTGGGACCCAGCGCTTTCATACGCTCAAAGAGGATTTCGCATGATGTGTCAATTTCTTCCTGGCCCGTCAAGAAAAGGAGAATGTCGCCCGGAGGCTCGGACAGGTGGATTTGCATGACGGTGATTAACGACGCGTCTAGGTAGTCGGATTCTGGCTCTTTGGTGTAAAGGATCTCTACGGGGTATGTGCGACCAGGAATAGTGAAAATTGGGCACCCGAAGAAGTACTTTGAGAATTTCTCAGCATCCAAAGTCGCTGAGGTGACGATTAGCTTTAACTCGGGTCGCTTCTTGACAGCCTCTGCGAACAAGGTGTCAGAAAATATCAACCAAATGATGATCCACAAACTTGCTTTTAAGAAGACCGAACAAAACATCAGTTGAGATGGTCCGTTCATGAGCCTCATCAAGCATGACAACGGAGTACTTGCTACAAAGTGGATCAATCACCGACTCATGCTGCAGCATACCATCCGTCATATATTTGATCTTGGTTTCCGGACTCGTGCAATCTTCGAAACGGATAGTATAGCCAACTTCTTGGCCGAGACGACATCCTACTTCTTCCGAGACACGCTTGGCGACTGACATGGCGGCCACACGACGCGGTTGTGTACAGCCAATGCGTCCTCTATCAGCATAGCCAGCCTCAGCGAGGTATTGAACCATTTGCGTTGTCTTGCCAGAGCCAGTGTCTCCAACAACAATAAGCACTTGATGCTATAAAAAAGTGAGTAAGAAACTGTTTGATTTGCAGAAAAATGATTGATTTACCTCGTCAATGGCCTTTAACAGAGCGTCCCTAAGCTTGTAGATAGGTAGACTCTTCCGCTGCTCCTGTATACTAAGGCTTGAAATTTCACCATATGTCGTAGCCTTGTTGGATGTCGATTCCCTCCATTTAGGTACTTCGCCAGCTCTTCGATCCTTGAGATGACCTCTCGTGTCTTGAGCAAACATCCTGTCCGACTCCTTCGCCATGGGATCGAGCCACGGTGCACTAAAGTCTCGTGCTTCAGAGTCAGCTTGCTCATTAGCTTCTTGCTGACGAAGCTCGCGTCGCTCTTTAGCCAAAGCTGTGCCCCCTAGGGCGGCTCTGTTGAGGGAGCCATCAGGAGCTTTGATGATTTTCACAGGACTGAGATTGAGAGTGCGTTTCGTCTGACCAGCCAAGAATGCCGGTTCATCTTCCCTGATTTCGATGTCAAGCTCCTCCTCAGCCTCTGCTCGAGCCACAGGATTGACCAAGTCTTCATCAAGGTCAGGATACTCGGAAGCATTAATGACTCCAGACGAAATAAGCTGGTTGATTTCCCATCGTTCAGGCGAGGTCAGACGTTTGGTGGACCGCATCGCCAATGGTTCGTCTTTTGAGTGCGTTGGCACAGTATTAGCCCCGGAGGATGCGAGAGCCGCTCGTTGGCGCTCTTTCTCCATCTCGGCTTCAGATCTGATCCGTAAGTGAGGAGTGAGATCTCGGCCCGTAGCTTGGTCTACATCCTTCATAGATAGACCAATACGGCTGCCCGCAATGCTGATCACCTTCAGCTTAACCTGTTGTCCGCGACTAAGGAGATCTGATGCGGAGTTTGCACGTGCACCCTGCTGAATATTTGAAACATGCACCATGCCTGAGAGTATGTTAGCAAGACAATGTTGAGGACCAAATGCTTTGCGCACCTTCTATATGTCCCGCGACACCCTCTAGTTGCACAAAAGCGCCAAAATCTTTGAGGCTTGATATTCGGCCATTGTAGATTTTAAACAATACCGGCCGCTCGTCTGCGTTTCTCCCCCTCCAATCATCCCTCCTTGAGTTGTAATTGCGACCCCTGTCAGGACTTGGACTACGACAGCATGGTGATCGAGACCGTAACCGGTCTCTTCGTTCGCCCTTCCCAGGCCTTTCATCATCGTCTGTTGTTGCCCTCTTCGCAACATCTTCAAACTGGGCCATCATATCGTCTACCTCTTTCATAAGCACATCCTCCTTTATCTCCTTGTTCGGCGCAACAAGCTCAGGGGAAAGTCGTTTCTGCTTGTCCTTTTCATGATCAAGCGTGTCTCTGTTCGTTTGGGCGTTTAAGGTGTTACGGGTAACTAAACTGGATTTCTTGTGTTTCGGATGCAAGCTCAGAATTAAACGATCCACGTTCTCAACGAATGAGTCGGGGAATTCAGCGCCAGCACTACTGAGCTGCGATTTAAAGTCAAGAAGTGATTTAGACTGCTCGTGAAGAGAAATGACAAATTCAGCAAGTGTGTTATCGTTAATACCAGTATAGTTGTCAATCTCTTGGGTAATTTTAGCGACTAGCGAGAGTACCTCGAGGCTGTAAAGGACATTCTCTGCCATAGGAAGGTAGAGTTGTTGAGAGTAAGTTGAGGAGCGTCGGAGTTCTGGCCGGTAACTAGTAACTGGCCGGTCTTGGTATTCTAGAAGTCTATGCAGATGTCTGTGACCGTCAGAATCTGTTGTATATTACATGTTTGACCCTCCCTCGGATGTTCTAAATGGATCCTCCCTCCTAGGATGCGTAGCATTTTCTTCCTTGCGTACTGTCGAGGGCTCCACACAATTGATTTGTTCATTCAGCCCAATGGCCTCCTGACTTTGACATGTCCACCTCGTTATTACTGCCATCATTCTCACTGTACTAGTGTTCTGCAGGTTTGTCACGACGTGAGCCGTCACCATGAATACCGGCCCCTACTAGGCTACGAACTCAGTCATGACCTGCGTCCTTGATGACCTTTCGCTTCCTATACGGCAGTGTCGCTGAAATACTAATCCACCACCCCTCCACCCATCTATTCTGCATTGTCGTCCGCCGATCGGCATCAACTTGAATAAATCGCTTCTTGGACCTATACCAAGTGGCACCCCGACTAGGACCCCGGAAAATCCTCGTCAACACTGCGCCCAACAGCGCTCCCAACAACAAAACGCCCCTCCCAATGGCGCCAACCGGCTCCTCGGGAACCACACCACCCCCGCCGACATCGCTCGCCCCGACAACAAAGGGAACGAGAAAGACAACGGCAAATAAACCGTTACTCACGTCCAGCAAAAGCTTAGAAGAACACATTGCAGGAGCAGGTACTAGGACGGATATAATAAATTCGTCAACAGCTAGAAAAATTCTATCTACTCACGGACTAGTACTCCCGGCATCAGCCAGCTCCATGAAGCATGTCATTCAAGCAATCTTCGAACTAAGCCTAACTGTCAACTCCGGAGTGACATTCACTGAAATCCTAAGGGCCTTAGGTATCATCCTACACGAGATTGACCAAAGCATCAACATCAACAACCTAATTGATAAAATCAATCTGCTGGTAGGAGGACCTCTCGTCACCTTAAACGAAGTAGTGGAAACTCTAGAGACGACAGCAAAAAGTCAAACCCTAGAACTTGTGGAAATGGTAACAAAAGTAAGTGATCAAATTCAAATATCAACCGAAAACCTAGAAAAAACAATGGAAAACACTACAAACCAACTAAAAGCAACTAATCATGCCTCTCAAGCGGGTGCAAGGTCTGACGGACCTAAAACTTACGCCAGCGCAACCAGAGCAACTATACCCGCTCCACTAACAAAGATTCTAGCATGTAGTGAAGCCCAAGCCCGCCAAATAATGATAGACAGAAGATCAGTCTTCGCTAGCAACACCCTGAAAGATTTAATGGAAGCGCAACTAGTTACCAAAGCGACCCTAGCCATAGAACTCATGGTAAAAAACAGACTAGACACCCCAAAGAACATAGCCATCCTCTCAGCAAGAAAACTACCACACGGAGGAATACTCTACGAATTCGAATCAACCACGTCCACCGCATGGATCTCATCCCCAGCAAACCGAAGAGCTTTTCTAGACCACTTCGGCCCTGAAGTAATCGTCAAAGACCGCCTATACCACCTCATAGTAGAAAACGTACCAATTTCTTTTGATCCTCTCTCCGCTGCAACCTTATCAGAAATCGAAAGAAAAAGCAGTCTTGCTAACAACTCCATCACTAGAGCGAAGTACATCAAGCCCATTGCAAGACGAAACTCAAACCAACGCACGGCACACATCACCCTCACCCTCA
>Ga0310811_10014949_pt1 | contig 10135 bp, 8 predicted proteins | sample YCmetagenome_FD_207642 | JGI IMG/M metagenome (GOLD analysis project Ga0310811, IMG submission 207642) | Soil microbial communities from experimental microcosm in Duke University, North Carolina, United States - YC | ecosystem: Engineered > Artificial ecosystem > Soil microcosm > Unclassified ...
AGGCCGCACCTCTCTGACCAACCGCGGGCAATACGCGGGCCTTTATACCATCGCCTGGTCTATTGCCCAGGTGATCGGACCGATAGGGGGTTCCCAGGTAGCGGAGCATGCCGGATTTTCCGCATTGTGGTGGATAGTTGGCGGGGTCTTTGCGCTGGCGGCAATAGGGTTCAGATCTTTACAACAAAACAAAATTTCTGCGAATGAGTGAAGAGAGCAAACCCGATCCCGTCAATAGCGATAGCAAAAACAGCCGTATCAGTGAAGAAAAGCTGCAAATGTTTCGCAACAGGCTGACGAAGATGTATAAACATTCGTCAAAGCTGGCGCGACGGCAGAATATTACCTGCTACCGGGTTTATGACCATGACCTGCCGGAATTCCCTTTTTGTATCGAACTCTACGAGGATAAGGTCTACCTGGCCGAATACCAGCGGCGTCACGGTATGACAGAAGAAGAACATGAAGCCTGGCTCGAATCCTGTGTGCCTACCGTCAGCGAGGTGCTGAATATACCCGACGAACGCATCTATTTCCGTGAAAGGCGCCGTAAAGCAGGCCGTCATGGGCAATATGAAAAGCTGGCCAGCGAACAGGAATTCTTTGTCGCCAAAGAAGCGGGCCTTTCCTTTCGGATCAACCTCACGGACTACCTCGACACCGGTCTTTTCCTGGACCATCGTATCACCCGGGGAATGGTACGCGATGAAGCAAGGGACAAACGGATGCTGAACCTGTTCTGTTATACCGGGTCTTTCTCCGTCTACGCCGCCGCGGGCGGTGCGACCAGGGTAGACTCGGTCGACCTGTCAAAGACCTATCTCAACTGGGCAGAAGAGAACATGAAACTGAATCTCACCGGCGCCGGCACTCCGCCCGCTACATCGCCCCAAACCCATTTCATCCATGCCGATGTCAAACAATGGCTGGACGATGCCCCCGCCGATTTCTACGACCTCGTTGTCATGGACCCGCCCACTTTCAGCAATAGCAAACGCATGAAGGACTTTCTCGACATCCAGCGTGACCATGCGGAAATGATCAATCAAACCCTGCGGATCATGCGGCCGGGCGGCACCCTGTATTTCAGTACCAACTATCGAAAATTTCAAATGGAGAGTGAGAAGATCGGGGCGTCTTTGCTCAAAGATATCACCAATGCTACGACGCCGTTCGACTTCCAGGGAAAGCTGTTCCGCTTTTGTTACCGGATAATAAAGTAGGAGATTTGCCAAACCTCACCTTAAAGGCGCGGCTGAAATGGGACGGATTTTCAAAACCGCTTTCAAAAGCCGCCTCGCTCACCGATCTGTTCAGATTATTCATCAGGTGAAGAGCATGCTGTAATCGTTTTTCGAGCAGCCACTTTCCGGGCGGGCAATGGAAAAGTTTTTCAAAATCTCTTTTAAAGGTCGACAGACTGCGGTTGCTGAGTTCCGCATAGATCTCCAGTTTCAGGTTAAAGCAAAAATTGTCCTCCATCACCCGTTTGAGCTGTGTCATCTGGGGTTCGTGCAATAAAGACGAAAAGTAGGACAAGAGGTCCTTATTGACAGGATTGTCTGCGATGTTCAGGACCAATTCCCTGAATTTCAGTTCCATCAGCGAAGGGTCCGGTTCCCCGGTCTCCGAAAAATAGGAGGACATCGAAAGAAAAAAGCCTTTCAGTGTCTCGCTGGATTCCAGCAGCATAACAGGTTCGTGCTGCTGATCATAATTAGGCAGCGGCTTTGATCTTGTATGTAATGTTTCGCAGATAAAATCATCGGGGATAAAGAAAAGGACCACACAAAAACCCTTATCCATAAATTGTTCTAAAATAAAACCTCCTTTCCGTACAAACACACAGCTGTCCTTTTGAATGGTATAAGATCCTTTTGCCGTGTGCCAGATCTTCTCTCCATCCACCACATAGAACAGATAATTGTATTGTGTCCACAGATCCGCAAAACGGGCTTTCATCAGACGGGCTTCCATCGGGCAATTGAATGCAGTGATCAGTGACTTGCTGCAACTGAACTGCCGGTAGTATTGTGGATGCTGTAATACCCGTTCAAAAAAATTAACCATGGCATCTAAATTTATGAATTTTTAGTAAAAATCCGCAGCTGGACTTTTAAGTCAGATAATTGGACCGGCAAGTCAAAGCCAATGGATGCCAAAGGGCTAATATTGATCTATGAATGCAAATAAAGTATTATGGGAAAAAGGCGACTTCACGAAGATCGCCGAAAGCATGCGGCAGAGCGGATCTGCGCTGATCGATCAACTGGGCGTTACCAGGGGCCTTAAAGTGCTGGATCTCGGCTGTGGGGATGGCACTACTGCAATTCCTGAAGCAAGACTCGGAGCCGTAGTTCTGGGCGTCGACATTGCAGAAAACCTTGTCGCGGCAGGCAGCAGATGGGTAAAAGAGGAGGGGATCGGCAATTGTCAATTCAGGGTGGGGGATGCATCCGATCTGCACGAGCTGGATGATCAAAGCTTTGATCTCGTCGTGAGCATCTTCGGGGCGATGTTCGCCCCCAGACCCCTGGACGTGGCAAAAGAAATGGTCCGGGTTACGAAGTCGGGGGGAAGGATCGTCATGGGAAACTGGATACCGGGAGACCCAACGCTTGTAGCGCAGATCCTGAAGATCAGCGCCGCTTATACGCCTCCGCCGCCTGAAGGTTTTATCAGCCCGATGTTGTGGGGGGTAGAAAGCCACGTGATCGAACGGTTTGCCAATGCTGGTGTTGCAAAGGAAGACATATCCTTTTTGACCGACACTTTCACCTTTAGCCTTCCTGTACCGCCTGCGGAATTCGTCGGAAGGTTCAGGGATTATTATGGCCCGACCATGAACGCCTTCGAGGCTGCTGAAAAGAACGGAAAAGCGGCTGAGCTGCAGGCTGAGCTGGAAGCCTTGTTTACACGGGAGAATAAAAGTAAAAATGCCGATACCACATTGATACCGGCAAATTTTTTACGCGTGACAGTTCTGAAACGCTGATGCTTAGTTCAGCGGTATATCCCGCTTCAGCATATCATTACGGTTCGCCATCTCCCAGGCTGTGAAAAAGACGAACCGGGCTCTCTTCTCCATGATATCGTAATTGATCTTGTCAGGGGTATCGGAGGGCTTGTGATAATCCTTGTGGATGCCGTCGAAATAAAAGATGATAGGCACACCCTTACGCGCGAAATTGTAGTGGTCGCTGCGATAATAGATGCGTTCAGGATCGGTAGGATCGTTGAACTTATAGTCCAGCTCGAGCTTGGAATACTTCTTGTTCATCCCTTCGCTGATAGGCTTGAGGTCCGTGCTCAGCTTGTCATCGCCGACAACATACACATAATTTGTCGAATCCCCGATCTTGCGGTTGGGATCGATCCGGCCGATCATGTCGATATTGAGATCCACCGTGGTGTGATCCAGGGGATAGGTCGGATGCTCGGAATAATATTGGGAGCCGAACAATCCTTTTTCCTCACCGGAGTTGGCCAGGAAAAGAATGCTGCGGCGCGGGCCCTTGCCTGCAGCCTTTGCCTTTACAAAAGCTTCAGCCAGCTCGAGTATGCTCACTGTGCCTGAACCATCGTCATCGGCGCCGTAATAGATCACCGTATCTCTTTTGCCAAGGTGGTCATAGTGCGCAGAAAGGACGACGATCTGATCCTTCAGGTCGCTGCCTTCCAGGAAGCCCAGCACATCGCTGCTCTTCAGCTGGAGGATGTTCTTGCGAAAGGCCATCTTTACATTTACTGTATAAGGCTTTGGCTGAGGCTGACCGGCCAGGGCCGTTTTATAGTCGTCACCGAGGATTGCCTGGGCCACCTTATCTGTTATATAGAAGTTCTCGGGATAGATGACCTTTTTGTATTCGCTCAGGTACATATTCCCCTTGGGGGCAAACAGCTGACGGGGAACATTCGCCTGCAGGATCAATACTCCTGCGGCGCCATTTTTCTGAGCGGCTTCCTGTTTTGCATAGAAACCGGCGCCTCTCCGACCCATCGCCGGTGCGGCAGCGCCCGCAGGCTGACCGCCCAGGACCAGCACGATCTTTCCTTTTACATCGAGCCCCTTGTAGTCGTTACGGGTACTGTCGCTGATGCCATAACCTGCGAAAATGACCTCGCTGCCCAGCAGCTCTGCATTGAAATTAGAGCCTGTGCTCGCGAAGAAATCTTTGTTAAGGGCAAAAGGCTGATCATTGATGGATAACCCGGCGCTTTCCAGCGAATCCTGGAACACCGGATAATACAGCTGGTAGCTGTCACCATTGCCCGGCTTGAGGCCAAGGCTCTTAAAATCGTTCTCGATATAGGCGGCGGCTTTCCGCTGACCTTCTGTGGCCGTCTCCCGGCCTTCGAATGCTGCACTGGCGACGATGTACAAATGTTTTTTTAAGTCGTCTGCCGTGATGGTCTTTGCAAAAGGCCTTGGATCTGCGATCTTCTGTGCCTGTGAGACACCGGCTGTGCATACTGACAGAAATAAGAGGAGTCTTCTCATGAAAGTTTATGTTTTGATATAATACCGGGCTCAGTCCGGTTTGGGCGGCCAAATATAGGCCCTTTACCTCTTACGGGGCAGTAAGTACATTCATAAATGGATGAACGGTTGAATTAAGCCATGATCTCGCTCAGTTCCAGCCAGCGCAGTTCTTTATCATCCAGGAGCTGGCTGATCTCTCCGATCCGGATAGACATCTGCTGAAGCTGGTCGAAAGGGGCGGTCCCGCTGTTGAGCTTTTCGGTGATCTCCTTTTTTTCCTGATTCAGACGCGACATCTCTTTTTCCAGGTCTTCAAACTCTCTTTTTTCTTTATAGGAAGCTTGTCTTTTTGGCGCAGCCGGTGCAGGCGGCGCTTCGGCTGCTTTGACGGCAGGAACGGGGCCGGGTTGAGGTTTGTAACTATCTCCGGGTGGGCGGAACTCAGCCTGGTCATCATCCAGCTTCTGCCATTCGCGGTACTGGGAATAGTTGCCCGGGAAATCCCGGACAAAACCGTCTCCCTCCAGCACAAGCAAATGGTCTACCAGCCTGTCCATAAAATACCGGTCATGGCTGACTATAAGCAGACAACCCTGAAATTCGCTGAGGAAGTTCTCCAGGATGGCCAGTGTCTGCAGGTCCAGGTCATTGGTGGGCTCATCCAGCACGAGGAAATTGGGATTTCGGAAAAGGATGGAGAGCAGGTGCAGACGTCTTTTTTCACCACCGCTCAGCTTGGAAATATAGGTATACTGCTGTTCCGGCGGGAAGAGAAAAAGCTGAAGGAATTGCGCTGCGCTAAGTGATCCGCCGGCGGCCAGCGGGAAATGCTCGGCGATGTTTTTCACATATTCGATCACCCGCATGTCTTCCTTGATCACCAGCCCCGACTGGGAATAGTTGCCAAAGATGACGGTCTCACCAATATTGATCTTGCCGCTGTCCGGCTCTTCGATGCCCTGCAGCATGTTGATAAATGTAGACTTGCCGACGCCGTTCTTTCCGATCACGCCCAGGCGTTCGCCCTTCTTGAAGGTGTAGTCGAACCCTTTCAAAATGACTTTCTCACCAAAGCTCTTATAGACCTTTTTCAGCTCGGCTATTTTACCGCCCAGCCGGTTCATCTTCATCTGCAGTTCGACCTGCTGGTCTTCGATCCGCTGTTTGGCCTTCGCCTCAACTACATAAAAGTTATCCTGGCGGCTCTTGCTTTTTGTCGTCCGGGCCTTTGGCTGCTTGCGCATCCACTCCAGTTCTTTCCGGTAGGTATTACGGGCCTTGTCGATGGAGGCCGTGTCATTTTCGATGCGGGCGGTCTTTTTCTCCAGGAAATTCTCATAATCCCCCTTATAAACATGCAGATTGCTGCCATCCATTTCCCAGATCTCTTCGGAGACATTGTCGAGGAAATAGCGATCGTGCGTGACCAGTAACAGGGTGACTTTTTCCTGGTTCAGGTAATGTTCGAGCCATTCGACCATTTCCACATCCAGGTGGTTGGTCGGTTCATCCATGATAAGCAGGACATGCTTGTGCTCGAATCCGATGTCGATCAGGGTTTTGGCCAGGGCCACCCGCTTGCGTTGGCCGCCGGACAGGGTGCCCGCCGCCTGGTTCAGATGATGGATATTGAGCTTACCCAGTATCTCTTTGACCTTGGTATCGAAATCCCAGGCATTCAGCTCGTCCAACCGGACGATGGCATCGGTTATCTTATCGACGTCCTCTTCATCGCTGGCCAGTTCATAGTCCTTTATGGCATTGATAACAGGGTGATTGTGATCAAAGATATTGTCCAGGATCGATTTATCCTCTTTAAAAACGGGCTCCTGCTCGAACAGGGCGACCGTGACATCCTTATGGATCCATACCGTGCCGCCTTCGGCAGTGTCTTTGCCAGAGAGTATTTTCAGCAGGGTGGACTTTCCGCTGCCATTTCTTGCGACCAGGGCGATCTTATCCCCTTCTTCTATGTGAAATGTGATATTCGTGAACAGTGGCTTGACGCCGTACGATTTGCTTAAACCTTCAACAGAAACATAATGCATGCCGCAAATATACACAATTATAAGGAGGCCTCCCCAGGTGGGGAGGCCGGTATATATTATGCTTTTACAAATTCAAGGGCTACATGGAGACGAACTTCTTCGCTGACTACGAGGCTGCCGGTTTCTGTTGTGCCGCTCCAGCTCAGGCCGAAGTGCTTACGGTTGATCTTACCGGTGACGGTGATGCCGGCACGGGTAGCCCCCCATGGGTCTTTTATCACACCGCCAAATTCAGCATCGAGCTTTACGGGCTGAGTTATTCCGCGGATGGTGAGGTCTCCGTAGATCTCATAGGAGCCGTCGTTGTCAACGTTCTCGTATTTTGTCGCAACGAACTTCATTTCCGGGAAATTTGCCGCATCAAAGAAGTCGACTGACTTCAGGTGACCATCTCTCTGCTCGTTCTTTGTGGTGAGCGAGTCTACATCTACAGTAAAGGTCACTTTGGCTGTCTGGAAATCGTCTCCTTCTGTTTCCACGGAAGCGTCAAACTTCGTGAATTCACCGCTGACGGTAGAGATCATCATGTGTTTTACCTTGAACTGTACTTCTGAATGGGAGGGATCGAGGATCCATTTGTTAGCCATAAAGCAATTTTTTTAATGTTTGAACAACAATTTAATCAATTTCTATCACAAAATTAGCAGCAAACAGGATGCCCGGCCATTAACCTAGATTAAGAGTTTGTGAGATTTGCCGGAATTGCTCCGGCGCAAAGCACAAAAGCCGTCCTGAATGGGGCGGCTTTTGTCGTCTATTTTAAGTTTAGTACGCCTCTATAAATTACAGCCCGAAACTATACGCTACCCGCAGGGCAAGGACATTGCCATAGGTCCCGTTGTTATAAAAGCTGCCATTGCCCTGGAAGCGGAAACCGATATCCAGGTAATTCTTCGGTGCCAGTTTGAGCAGTACACCTACTGACGGAGCATAAACGAAATTCGTTGACTTGTCCGCAGAAAGATCGGATTTGTCGACGAGGAAAGACGCTCCCGCTTCAGCCTGTACATACAGCAGGTTGGGTACAAAAAAGTACTTCAGACCAGCTTTTACCGGTATCGTACGTATATCCTGGTTAGGAATTACGCCGTTCTTCACAAAGAAATTATTATAACCGGCATTTGCGATCACATAGAAATTTTTTGCAATCGGCAATTCACCCTGGACGGTACCACCGAGGAACCAGCCATAACCGTTGGAAAGCTGTCCAATGGGTACACCGGCTTCAGGGCCTACGCTGAGCCTGAATTCCTGTTTGTCTGAAGGGGGAGTGCTTTGAGTCTGAGTCTGTGTCTGTGCCTGGGAGGCAAATGCTAAACTTACTAATAGGGCAGTCATTACGCCAATCTTACGTGTCGTTTTCATCTTCGTTGGTTTTATGTTATCGAATAATTACGCGCTGTTGATTCTTTTGCTGTCAAAATAGAACACCGGCGGAAATAAAAGGTTCAAAGAATTAACAAAAAAATTATTCGCTGTATTGCGCAGAAGGATTTTACCAACTGAAGTAAAGAGATATATTTCCCGTCTGATGACAATACAATCCTTTTAGTTGTGCAGAAGAAGTTATCTGGGAGAGGGATAAACTAAAATTTCCTGAATTGAACACCGCCCCATATGTTAATGAAGCCTGAAGCTTGTTGATAGGAGGGTAGGGTAATGCGGCCGGAGGCGGAGGCTCTGCAGTTGTGCTGGTTTGTCCCCCCGTTGTATCCGATGGTTTTCCATCGCCGGGATGAAGGTTGGGATTGCGTGTAAAGACACCGCCCTGCACCAATGCGTTCGTAAAGATCAGCTGAGCAGCCGGCTTGACAAAAAAATAGAACTGCCCCTTTCGTTTACCCCGCCTGTTTGATCCTGTACTCGTATACTGGCTGAGAAACCCATCGAAATAACCTGTCATGTTGCCAAACCGTATCAAAGGATAAACGGTCAGACTGTTTTGCATGGTCCCGGCCGAGACCTGGCCGCCGGCGATGATCTCCAGCGCATTTCCAGCCTGGGCCAGTTGTTTTTCGGCCGTGACATTTATATTTAAAAGAAGATCATTACTGAATTGATGCCCCCAACCTTTTGGTATGTCAAAGCCTTCCCATCCGTGTACCAGTCTCTGCGTCGGTCCCGCCAGCGCCGCAGGCCCGATGACACCCAGGACCAGTTCGCTTTGAAAAGAATATTTTTTTACGGGATTATAGGAAAACAGAGTATGAGAGGCAAAGAGGGCGCCCGAATAAGGATAGTCATGAGGGTTATAGGCGCTGCTGGTGAGATCATCAGGCGTATACATCAATTGCACGATTCCCCAGCCATAAGTATTTACGCTGCCTGCTCCGGCCTTTGGCAGGGCCTTGTCGATAAAGAACCGGGAAGGGTGCTGCAGGTTGTAGAAATAGTCCAGCCTTGTGCCGTTGGTATAGGCGTTGTCCGTACCCTGGCCCCAGATATTGATGAAGTCGTCGTCTTCGTAGATCCGGATCATATGGGTCGGCGTATCCGGCTGCTGAGCGCAGAGCCGGCCTGCGCCAAAGAAGAAAAACGTAAAAAGTAATGGGGCAATTCCTCGCATGGCCTACCTATTAAACTATATCCAAAAACAACGACAACAAACAGGATTAGTAATTGTTGAACCTATTTTGTCACCTTAAAATGATATTCCCCGGAGCCGAGCTTAAGGATCAGATACCCCCTTTCAACTCCTTCTACGCTGATCGTCTTAACAGAAGCCAATGGCTGACCACCCTCCGTTATAAGTCCTCCTTCCGGGGCTGGTATATTGAATGTAGACGTCGTATTGGCGGGAACGACCAGGTCAACCGACAAAGATTCGTTCTCCAGCTTCCAGTGACAGCTCAGACGGCCATAGCCGGTTTGCAGATCGGCGCCGGCAGAGGTGAGCTTGCCGCCGGGATGCGGAGAGATCAGGCTATGATGATAACCCGGTCCATCCTCATCGGTATCGAGACCGGCTACGACCCTGTACATCCAGTCGCCGATCGCCCCATAGGCATAGTGATTAAAGGAATTCATGTCCGGTGTCTGGAAGCTGCTGTCCGGCCGGATGCCATCCCATCTTTCCCAGATAGTGGTAGCGCCCATCTTCACCGGGTATAACCAGGATGGGTAGCTGTCCTGCATCAGCAGGCGATAGGCCACTGACGTATAGCCGTAGCGGCTCAATACATGACAAAGATAGGGGGTACCCAGGAAGCCGGTCGTCAGATGATAATCATAGTCCTTGATATTTTGCGCCAGCCTGGCAGCCGCCTGTTTGCGCAGGGCCTCCGGCAGCATGTCGAACTGCAGGGCCAGCACATAGGCCGTTTGTGTACCGGAGACGAGCCGACCGTTCGGCGTCAGGTATTCCCGTACAAAAGCGTCTTTTATCTGCTGCAGGAGCAGGGTATATTTACTGACATCTTCTTTTTTTCCAATGACGGCCGCGGTTTTGATCAGCAGCTGCGTGGAATGTGCAAAAAAGCACTGCGCGATAAGATACTTATCGGTAACAGCCGACTTGCCGTCGACATCATCGGTGGGCCGGTAAAAAAGCCAGTCGCCAAAATGAAAGCCGGTATTCCACAGGTTGTCTTTTGACTGCCCGCGC
>Ga0310811_10014950_pt1 | contig 10135 bp, 11 predicted proteins | sample YCmetagenome_FD_207642 | JGI IMG/M metagenome (GOLD analysis project Ga0310811, IMG submission 207642) | Soil microbial communities from experimental microcosm in Duke University, North Carolina, United States - YC | ecosystem: Engineered > Artificial ecosystem > Soil microcosm > Unclassified ...
GTCGATGACCAATATTGGGATATCCAGTTTCTTCGTCTGTGAAGTGTCTGCGAAGGGTGAAAGTGGCCGTAGAAGGATGGCGCCAGAAAACAGGTCCGGGCACATCGGAAGTAATGCAGCAGCGACAATCGCGCCGTTCGAGAATCCGACAGCAACAGGCGGTCTTGCGAAGCCGTAGCAAATAGACGCCTCGTCAATGAAGCTGGCGAGCCTTGAGGCATTCGCGGCCAAGGACCATGCCGGCTCAGCCGCGTTATTGCCTATCCGCCATAGTCGGGATAGGTGTTTCATCGTCGTGGCCCGTCAGGAGAAGCAGAACCTATGCCCGAACACATCCATTTGATCAGGCATGGGCAATCCACGTTCAATGCACTCTTTGACTTGAACCCTGTTGATCCGTTGCACTTCGATGCGCGCCTGTCCCAGATCGGGATCGACCAGGTCGCTGCCGCGCGACAGACGGCTTCGGAGATTCCTGCCGACTTGGTCGTAGTATCGCCTCTCACGCGCGCCCTCCAAACGACTGTGGGACTTTTCGGCGAGGCCGCCGTGCCGATAATCGTTACCGACCTGCACAGGGAGCGGCTCGAACACAGTTGCGATAGGGGCAGGTCGCCCTCGGTACTGGCTGCCGAGTTTCCGACGTTGACCTTTGATCATCTCAGCGACCCGTGGTGGTACGATGGTCAAGAGGATGATCGGGGTGTCGCTGTGGAACCTGACCACGTGTTTGCGCGACGCGTGACTGACTTCTCGCAATGGCTCAGGGCCCGGCCCGAGGACGTTGTGGTGGTCGTCGGGCATGGCGAATTCTTTCGCCGTTTGTCCGGCCGGTACCTGAGAAATTGCGAGATCATGGAATGGCGTCCATGAGGATGTCCGCTTTGGGTCCACCACGGACCCGCTGAGAAGCCTTAGCCAGGACCAAAACACACCCACAAGCCGAAGAACTCAGAGTGAGCATGATGCGCGTCCGCCTTCGGCGCATCGCGACCAAAGCGCCGGTTACCCAGGTTCGTTGAGCCAGGCTGCGTGTTGATGAGCCATGTCTTAGTCGGCGCGGCCCGGGCGGCCAAAGCATTGCAACAGGGGCGCGAAGATGTCCTGCTCTGGCGGGATGAGGAAGCCTTCCTGGCCGGCGATGTCGTTGAACACGATGTCCGGCCAATCGCGGATGACGACCGCCGGAATGGATTCGGATCCTTCCCCCATCAGGCCGACCGCGGCGGCGGCCAGGGCGTCGACGCGATTGGCGACGGTGACGGCCAGCGGACGCCCGAAGAGGTCGGGCTTGCCGCGATAGTCGCGCAGCGCCTCGAAGCCGTAGATGCCGATCGAAATGCCGGTGGTCCCGCGCCGCATGGGCGTGCAATGGCTGTCGGTCAGGATCACGCCGAGATTGCGCACGCCGTGTTCGCGTCTGAGACGACGTCCGATCTCGGCGGCCGCCTCGTTCGGCGCCGACGGCCACAGCACGTAGTGATCGTTGGCATTGCTGGCATCGATGCCGGCGCTCGCGACCAGGGTGCTTCCCTTGATCGACAGCGTTATGCCGTAGCGTGACGACGCCCGGCTGATCCAGGCATCGGCCTCTGTCGCGACCAGGTCCTCGCGATCGCCGACCTCCGCGATCGGCACGCAGCGGCCCTGGTGAATGGCCACGACCTTAGACGTGATGGCCAGGACGTCGCCCTCCCGCAAGGCGGGCAAAACCGGATTGAGCGCCTCCCACAAATCGTCCCGCGGTGGCACGAGCGGCCGGGTCTTGACAGGAATCAGCGAAACGGCGTTCGCGGGCATGGGTCATCCTTTTCGAAGAAGCGGGCGGCCCATGAGGTGCGACGTCGCCTTCAAGCAATAGCCGATACGCTCGTAAAAGGTCCGCGCCCGGTCGCGATCGATGCGGGTGTAGAGCGCCGTCGAGGCGAGTTGCCGGCGTTCGGCCCAGGCCTCGGCCTCGCGCATGAGCGCCTCGCCAACGCCCGCGCTGCGCCGGCTGCTGTCGACCACCAGGGCCTGGATGACAGCTTCGCAGGGCTTCTCGAGAGCCGGCCGCTCGAAGACGTGCAGGACGCCCGCGACCTCTCCCTCCAGCTCGGCGACGATGACCCGATGCCCCGGCGCCAACATGGCGCGCTCGAGGCGCGCGCGAAACTCGGCCTCGTCCGGCACCTCGGCCAGTTGGCCGATCAGGCGGCGTATCGCTGCGAGGTCGGCCCCCTGGGCATCGCGAATCCTCACAGCGGGAGCGCCATCATGATCTCGTCCTGGTATTGCACCAGCCCACGACTTGCCCGCCATCGACGGCGACCTGGAAGGGGTGACCCTTCTCGATCAGGCCGTTCCAGAACTTGCGCGACTCATCGAGCGGTGGGCCTTCGAGAACGATGAGATAGGCCTTCTCGCGCGCCACCACATCCAGGCAATGCCATGCGCCTTCGAAATCGCCATCGGCGCCCGGGCGAACGACGCTCGAGGTGACTGCCACCATCGCGCCCTTCAGGTGTACTTGCGAACGTCGTCGATCACCTTGCCGTCGTTGGGCAGGCTGCCCGGCTGGGCGAATTCGACCTTGCCGCCGACCTTGCAGACGGTCCGGATGGTGGCCTCCATCGCTTTTTCGAGATCGGCCGACGGCTGGCCGGCTTCGACCTTGAGCGTCATGACGTCGGCCTGGTTGACCCAGTCGATCACCAGGCGCAGCCGGCCGAGACCCGGATGCTTGACGGCGATCTCGGCGATCTGCGCCGGGTCGACGAACATGCCGCGCACCTTGGTGCGCTGGTCGGCGCGGCCCATCCAGCCCTTGATGCGCATGTTGGTGCGCCCGCACGGGCTCGTGCCCGAGAGCACGGCCGACATGTCGCCGGTGCCGAAGCGGATCAGCGGATAGGCGCGGTTGAAGCTGGTGACCACGACCTCCCCGACATCGCCCTCGGGCACCGGATCGCCGGTGCCGGGGCGGACGATCTCGACGATCACGCCCTCGTCGACGATCATGCCCTCAATCGCTCCATTGGGCGCCTCGGACTCGTAGGCAATGGTGCCGATGTCGGCGGTGCCGTAGCTCTGCAGGCAGGTCATGCCCTTGTCGATGAACATCTGGCGGAGCGACGGCGGCAGGGCCTCGGCGCCGACGAAGGCGTGCTTCAGCGAGGAGATGTCCTTGCCCAGCTCGGCCGCCTTCTCGATCAGGATCTTGAGGAACGAGGGCGTGCCGGCATAGCCGCTCGGCCGGATGGCGGCGATGGCGTCGAGCTGCAGCTCGGTGTTGCCGACGCCGCCCGGCACGACCGCGCAGCCCAGCGCCCGCATCGCCGATTCCATCATGATACCGGCCGGCGTGAGGTGATAGGAGAAGGTGTTGTAGACCACGTCGCCCGGCCGGAAGCCGGCCGCATGCATGGCGCGCGCGCCGCGGAAATAGTCGGGCTCGTCGGTGTCGATCTCGAAGATCGGGCCGGGCGACATGAAGACGTGGCGCACCTTGCTCATCGGCACGGCGATCAGGCCGCCCATCGGCGGATCCTTCTTCTGCACCTCGCCCAGCATCGCCTTGCGCAGCACCGGCAGGCCGGCGAGCGCCGCGCGCGAGGTCACCGCTTCCGGATCGACGCCCTTCAGCCAGTCGGCGAAGAACGGCGCGTGCGCCTTGGCGTGGGCGATCTGCTGCGGCAGCGCCTGCATCAGCGCCTTCTCGCGCTCGGCGGGCGATCGGGTTTCCAGCGTATCGTAGTGCTTGGACATGGACATTTTCCTCGGCCTTTCGCCGGCACGGTAGACGGCGCGCCGCCCCCTTGCCAAGGCGCCATGAAGCCGAAGTCACATCGCAGAATGGTGCCGGAGAAGCGCTTCAGGAGTCGTACAGCTCGAGACGGTGCTCTATGCGCTCCAACCTGGTCTCGATGCGGTCGATCCGTCCCGACTGGCCGGCAAAGTCACCACGCAGATTGGCCATTTCGCCCCGGAGGTTGGCAACGGAGACTTCAAGCGACGTCAGTCGACGCTTCACGTCGCGCATGTCGTCCCGCATCTCGTCCATTCCGGCGCGAATGTGCCGGAGATGCTCGAGCACCAGGTTTTCAGGACCATCGACCATGATCCCTGAAATCTATGCCTGCGTTGCTTTCGGGTCAATCTACCTGAGATTGCCTAAGCTTGCAGAACTGTCTGGAGCATTATATCAGAGTTCGAATATCTTTGGAGCGAAACCATGTCCCACGCCCGCATCGCCTACGACACGTTCCAGAAGGCCGCGCCCGCCGCCCACGCCGCCCTGCTGGCGATGGGCGAGAGCACCGAGGAGTCCGGTCTCGACAAGACGATCGTCGAGCTCGCCAAGCTGCGCGTGTCGCAGATCAACAACTGCGCCTTCTGCCTGCAGATCCATCTCAACGTGTCGCGCCGGCTCGGGCTGCCGCAGGAGAAGCTCGACCTGGTGGCGACCTGGCCCGAGGCCGGCATCTATTCGGACAAGGAATGCGCCGCCCTGGCCTGGGCCGAGACGCTGACGCGGCTCGACGGACGCAGCGTGCCGGACGAGGCCTATGAGGGCGTGCGCCGGCACTTCAGCGAGAACGAGGTGATCGCGCTCAGCGTGGCGATCGCCAACATCAATGCCTGGAACCGGCTGGGCGCCGCCTTCCGCTTCGCGCCGCCGATCCCGAAGAAGGCGACGGAAAGCAAGGCGGCCTGACGGAAGTCGGGAACGATCGCGAAAGCGGCTCGCCGGTTGAAGCCGCACAAGTCGCTGTCTACATCGGCGACGCGAGGCGCGTCCTCCCCGATCGACGGGCGTACTGTCCGCGACGGCGCGACTCCAAGCGTGGAGAGCAGATGTGGCTTGGGTATATTTGATGGTCGCCGGCCTGCTCGAGATCGTGTGGGCTTCCGCCATGAAGCACTCGGCGGGTTTCACCAAGCTCTGGCCGACCATCATCAGCCTCGTCGGCATGGTTGCAAGCATGGTCCTGCTGTCGATCTCCATGAAGACGCTGCCGCTCGGTACCGCCTACTCGGTGTGGACGGGCATCGGCGCGGCGGGCGCCTTCATCTTCGGCATCGTCGTTCTGGGCGAGCAGGCCAGCCTCGGCCGCATCCTGGCGGCCGCGCTCATCCTGAGCGGCCTCATCCTCATGAAGCTCTCAGACAATTCGACATAGTCCAGCGAGGCTACGCCCCAGAGGTCTACGAAATGCGACACATTCAGCTGCTATTTCGCTTCTGAAGCAAAGCTGGGCCGACAAGCCGACTTCCAATGACAGGACGTCACTGAGGCAGGCCGGCGGCTCGCCAGGCTTCTGCCAAAGGCGAGAATACGGCCTCCTTGAGCCCCACTGTGACGCCGAACCGGCTCACCGAGAAGGTGGGATCCAGGGCGAGCACCCGTTGCGCCTCTGCCTGCGCCTCGGTCTCGCGTCCGAGCCGGGCCAATACCGCCGCAAGGAAGGCACGCGAGACACTGAAGCGGGGATTCAACTCCACCGACCGAACGGCAGCCGCATGCGCCTGATCGAACTCAGCCAGATGGAAATAGGAGATGGCCTGCGCATTCATCGACAGATAATTCAACGGATCGAACGGACTGAGCCGGACGGCCCGCTGGCTTCGCTCGATCGCGATCATCGCGTCGCCCAGCCAGGAATAGACCAGGGCACTCGAGCTCAAGGCGAAGAAATTCGAGCTGCTGAGCTTCAGCGCACGATCGAACAGGTCGAGCGCAGTCGCATGATCGTGGGCGTCGAGTGACAGGACGAAACCGGCAATGCCCAACGCCGAGGCGTCGTCGGCGCCGCCGGCGACGGCGGCTCGCGCGTGATGGATGGCGGCGTCGCGGTCCTGCGGCTTGAGGCCGCCACGGCTGTAGCGTGCATGATGACAGAGCGCCAGGGGTGCATGGGCGGCACCGTAGTCAGGCTCCAGCTCGAGCGCCTTGTGCAGCAAGGGGATGGCGATCGACGCTTCTTCGGCGATGTGGCTGTAGGCGAAGGGAGACGCGCGCAGCACGAGGTCGTATGCGTCCAGGCTGTGCGGCCGTTGCCGGCGCACGCGCTCGATCTCCGCCGTGCGCAAGGTGGGCTCAATGGCGCCGACCACGTTCATGGCGATCTCGTCCTGCAGCGCGAAGATGTCCTCGAGCGTTCGGTCGAAGCGGTCGACCCAGAGATGGGCGCCGTTCTCCGCGTCGATCAGCTGGGTGGAAACGCGAACGCGGTCGCCGGCCTTGCGGACGCCGCCTTGCAGGACGTAGCGCACGCCAAGCTCGCGGCCGACCTGCCGGAGATCGACCGCCCGGCCCTTGTAGACGAAGCTCGAGTTGCGCGCGATCACGAACAGCCATCTGATCCGCGCGAGCCCGGCAATGATGTCCTCGACCATGCCGTCGGCAAAATACTCCTGCTCGGGATCGCTGCTCATGTTCTGGAACGGCAGCACGGCAATCGACGGTCGGTCGGGCAAGGCCAGCGGCGGGCTGTTCGCGTTCGCCGCGCCGGCCTTCTCCACGGCAGCTTCCTGCACCTTGCCGACGAAGCGGACGCCCTTGCGCGGAAGCGTCTTGATCAGGTGCTGGTCGTCGCCGTTGTCGCCGATCGCCGCGCGTGCTGCGTTGATGCAGGTGGCCAGCGCCGATTCGGAAACGATCCGGCCGTCCCATACGGCGGCGATGAGGTCGTCCCGGCTGACGACGCGGTCGCGATGGCGAACCAGGTGGGCCAGCAGATCGAACACGCGCGGCTCGACGCGAACCAGGCTGTTGCCTCGGCTCAGCTCGCGCCGGTCGAGATCAAGTCGAAACCCCTCGAAGAAGAAGACCACAGCTGCTCCGCGTCAACCTACGTACAGCCTGTGAAATTCGCGGCCGCTCGATAAATCCTGAGACAATCCCAAGCAAAAGACAATGAAGGCCGGGATGAAATCGATCGCTCGCAAAAGCCGCGTCGCCGGCGTTCGGGCATTCTCGACGCATCTTTCGAGTCAGCAGGGAGAGTTGCAATGGGTTCGCAAGTGCTCGGAGCGATCCACCGTCGCAAGATCCTCAAGGCGGCCGTCACTGGCGGCCTCACGAGATTGGTCACGTCGACACTGGTCACGCCGATACTGGTCACGTCGACAGTGGCCGTGCCGGCCTGGGCCGCCGATCCGATCAGGATCGGCTTCGCCATGTCGTTGACCGGTCCCAACGCCGGCGCCGGAAAGATGATGCTGCTCGGCCGCGAGATCTGGAAGGACGAGATCAACGCAAAGGGCGGCCTGCTCGGCCGGCCGGTCCAGTTCGTCTACTACGACGACCAGAGCAATCCGGCGTTGGTGCCGGGCATCTACGCCAAGCTGATCGACCTCGACAAGGTCGACCTGCTCTGCTCGGCCTTCGGCAGCAACCAGATTGCGCCCGCCATGCCCCTCGTGATGGCGAAGAAGATGGTCTACATGGCGCTGTTCGGCACCGGTGTGAACGACGAGTTCCGCTACGATCGCTACTTCCAGATCCTGCCCAACGGGCCGGAAGGCAATCGCAGCCTGTCGCTCGGCTTCTTCGAGGTCGCGCTGACGATGAATTCCAAACCGCCCACCGTGGCGCTGGTCGGCGAAGACACCGAATTCGGCCACAACGTCCTGGCAGGCGCGCGCGCCAACCTCCAGCAGCTCGGCCTGCGCCTCGTCTACGACCGGACCTTCCCACCCGGCACTGCCGATCACACGCCGATCGTACGGGCCGTCCGCAGCGCCAATCCGGACATCGTGTTCGTCGCGTCCTATCCGGTAGGCTCGGTCGGCCTGCTGCGGGCCGTCCACGAGGTCGGTTACAAGCCGCAAATGCTGGGCGGGGCGATGATCGGACTGAGCTTCACGTCCACCAAGGCGCAGCTTGGTCCGCTGTTGAATGGCATCGTGATCAACGAAAATTATGTGCCCGAGCCCAGCATGAAGTTTCCGGGCATCGACGCGTTCCTCGAGCAGTACCAGCAGCGCGCCAAGGGTGCCGGCATCGATCCGCTGGGCTTCTGGTCGCCGTTCGCCTACGCCGAGATGCAGATCCTGGGGCAGGCAGTCAGCAGCGTCGGCGCGATCGACCAGGATCGGCTTGCCGACTACCTGCACGCCACGATGTTCAAGACGATCGTCGGCGATGTGAAATTCGGGCCGCTCGGCGAATGGGAGAAGTCGCGAATCCTGTTCGTGCAGTATCAGGGCATTCGCGGCAACGACATCGACCAGTTCCGCCGCTCCGGCAGGGCGGTCATTCTCTATCCGCCGGCGTTCAAGACCGGCGAGCTGATCCATCCGCTGGCCAAGGCGCGTGAGCCGTGAGCGCGCGTTCCGCCGAGCTGATCCAGCTCACCGCGGCGATCTGGAAGGCGCGGGCGATCTATGCGATGGCCTGCCTCGGCATCGCCGATCTCCTCGTCGATCGCCCCTGCAGCGCCGCCGAGCTGGCGCGCGCGACCGGCACGCACCTGCCGTCGCTGCACCGGCTGCTGCGCGCGCTGGCGAGCTTCGGCGCGCTGACCGAAATACAGCCCTCGCATTTTGCGATCACCGAGCTCGGTGCGGCGCTGCGCCGCGACGATGACAGTGCTGCCCGTGCCGTGGTGCTCACCATCGGGGGCGATTGGCAGTGGCAGGCCTGGCAGCACTTTCGCCGCAGCCTGGAAACCGGCGAGCCGGGCCTGGCCGCCGCGACGGGTCAGCGACTGTTCGACTATCTCGCCTGCCATCCCGACGAGGGCGACTTGTTCAACGAGGCCATGGTCGGAATGTATCGTGGGGTGTGGCCGGCGATCGTCGAGGTCTGCGATTTCGCACCATTCCAGTCGGTAGCGGACGTCGGCGGCGGCACCGGCCTGCTGCTGGCGGAGATCCTCGCCACCCATCCGCACTTGAGCGGCGCCCTCTACGAATTGCCGGCGACGGTTCCGCAAGCGCAGCACCTGATCGACGCCCGCGGCCTGTCCGAACGCTGCATGATCATGGCAGCGGATTTCTTCTCCGAGGTGCCGTCCGGCCACGACGCCTATGTGCTGGCGCATGTCCTGCACGATTGGGACGACGCCCACGCCTTGTCGATCCTGCGCAACTGCCGCAAGGCGGTTGCCTCCGGGGGGCGGCTCTTCATCGTCGAGATCATCCTGCCGCCTGGTGACATGCCGCACCGCGGCAAGCTCCTCGATCTCGTCATGCTGACGGTGACGGGCGGCAAGGAGCGTACCGAGGATGAATTCTCGGCCTTACTTGCAGCGTCCGATTTCAGGCTCGATCGCGTCGTGCAAACCGCTGTCGAGCAAAACGTGATCGAGGCGACAGCCGTCTAGCCTGGCCAAGCTAGAGCCAGCGCTTGCGCCGGCGGTAGTGCTTGACGTCGCGGAACGAGCGGCGGCCCTCGCCGCCGATGCCGAGATAGAATTCCTTCACGTCCTCGTTTTCGCGCAGGGCCGCGGCGTCGCCGTCGAGCACCACCCGGCCGTTCTCCAGGATGTAGCCATAGTGGGCGTAGCGCAGCGCCACGTTGGTGTTCTGCTCGGCCAGCAGGATCGAGACCTTCTCCTGCTCGTTCAGGCTCTTCACGATCTCGAAGATCTCCTCGACGAGCTGCGGCGCCAGGCCCATCGACGGCTCGTCGAGCAGGATGGTGTTGGGCCGGCTCATCAAGGCCCGGCCGATCGCCGTCATCTGCTGCTCGCCGCCTGACGTGTAGCCGGCCTGGCTCGAGCGCCGCTCCTTGAGGCGCGGGAAATAGTGATAGACCTTGTCCAGGTCGTCGGCGATCTGCCGCCGCTTGCCGCCATGGATGTAGGCGCCGGTCAGCAGGTTCTCCTCGACCGTGAGATGGCCGAAGCAGTGCCGGCCCTCCATGACCTGGATGACGCCGCGCCGCACCAGGTCGTTTGGCGTCAGCCCATCGACGCGCTCGCCGCGGCAATGGATCTGGCCCTTGGTGACCTCGCCGCGTTCGGTCCGCAGCAGGTTCGAGATCGCCTTCAAGGTCGTCGACTTGCCCGCCCCGTTGGCGCCGAGCAGCGCCACGATCGAGCCGTCCGACACCGCGAGCGACACGCCCTTCAGCACCAGGATGACGTGGTTGTAGATGACCTCGATGCTGGCGACGTCGAGGACGTTGGCGTTGGCGGATTGCTGA
>Ga0310811_10014951_pt1 | contig 10135 bp, 8 predicted proteins | sample YCmetagenome_FD_207642 | JGI IMG/M metagenome (GOLD analysis project Ga0310811, IMG submission 207642) | Soil microbial communities from experimental microcosm in Duke University, North Carolina, United States - YC | ecosystem: Engineered > Artificial ecosystem > Soil microcosm > Unclassified ...
GTTGTCGAAGACCGCGGGGCGATCGGCGATCAGCTGGCGCAGGCTCTCGCCGAACACGACGCCGCCGTCGAGCCCCGTCGAGCACAAGACGCACGCGAACTCCTCGCCGCCGTAGCGCGCGAACAGGTCCTCGCGCCGCACGCGCACCTTGATGCGCATCGCGAGCTCCTTCAAGACCGCGTCGCCCGCGAGGTGGCCGCGCTGATCGTTCACCTTCTTGAAGTGATCGACGTCGAACATGACGAGCGCGAGCGGATGATGATGGCGCGACGCGACCGCGATCTCGCGCTCGAGGAACTCGAGGAAGTAGCGCTTGTTGTGGACCCCGGTGAGACCGTCGAGGATCGTCATCCGGTAGATCTCTTCGTGGTACGCGCTCTCGATGTTCTGGCCGTTCAAGAACTTGAAGATCGCGTCGCCGAACCGGATCTGATCGCCGTCCTGCAATTGCCGGCGATCGATGCGCTCCTCGTTCACGAACGTGCCGTTGGTCGAGCCGAGATCCGCGAGCCACCACTCGCCGGCGTCGTCCATCGACAGCGCGCTGTGCTGGCGCGACACCGCGCTGCGCGGGATCACGAGGTCGGCGTTCTCGCGCCCGACGACGTAGCTGCGCTGCGTGAGCGGCGTGCGGCGTCCGATGTCGGGGCCAGGCGGATGCAGCAGCACGAGGCACGCGTCGCCGCGCTCCTTGGTGCGCGCGACCGCTTCGACCGGCCGCGACAGGATCAAGGTTCCGCTATTGCGCTGCTTCTCGGCCACCGGCGCTCGAAGGATGGTAACCCGACGCGCCGCGCGTTTTCCACTAGGTGCCCAAGAGGGCCCGGACAGCGTGAGGATCGGGCGCGTGGGCCAGCGCCTCCTCGACGGAGACCGCGCGGGAGCGCGCGAGATCGGCGAGCGCGGCGGCGAGGGCGATCATCCCCTGCCCGCGCCCGGCCTCGACGATCGAGGGCAGCTGGAATGCCTGATCTTGCCGCAGTGCGGCGAGCACCGCGTCGGTCGCGGCGAGCACCTCGAACGCGGCGGCGTAGCCCGGCCCGGTGCGGCGACACAGGACCTGCGCGGTCGCGCCGGCGAGCGCGGACGCGAGCCGCGGCGCCTTCACGCGCTCGATCGCGTCGGACGTGGTCGCCGCGGCGACGCCCGCGATCACGAGGCGGCCCGCCTGCGCGAGATCGATCGCGGCCTGGATCGACGCCGGATCGGGAAGATCGTGCACGGCGATCACGGCGGCGTCCTCGTCGGCGATCGCGGCGAGCGCCTGCGCGATCGACGGCGCGTGCTCGCCGATCACGCGCTGCGAGACCAGGCCGCGGCGATGGCCGTGCACGATCTCCAGCGCGCGCTCGATCGACACGACGCGCACGCCGCGGCTCGCGCATCGCCGCGATCGTCGTGGTGCGGCCGGCGCCGGCAGGGCTCGCGACCAGGACCAGCCCGCGCCGCCGCGACGCGAGCGCGAGCGCGGCGTCGGGCAGGCCGAGCCGGCGCGGATCCGGCGGATCGAGCGGATGGAGCCGCAGCGCCGCGCCGATGCCGTGGCGATCGCGATAGACGTGGACGCGGCAGCGCGCGACGCCGGCGGCGACATGCACGTGGACCCGCTCGTGGTCTTCCAAGATGCCGGGCATCGCGGTCTCGAGCTCGCGCTCGAGCTGCTCGTTGTCGACGGCGGCGGCGTCGCCGACCGGCACCAGCTCGGCGCCCGCGCGCGCCATCGGACGCGTGCCGGGCACGAGGTGCAGATCGCTCGCGCCGGCGGTGCGCGCGGCGCCGATCAACTGATCGAGCCACGAGCCGCCGCGCGACGCCTGGTCGTGCGCGGTGCGCTCGATCAGCATCTCGTCGTCCGCAGGCGCCGGGGCCTCCGCGGGCGGCTGCGCTGCCGGCGCCGGATCGATCTGCACGGTCCAGCGATCCGCGCGCGGCGCGACCGAGACGGTGTAGCGCGCGCCGTTCGACGTGACCTCGAAGCGCGCGGGCCGGCTCGCGTCGACGGCGGCGAGCGCGTCGGGCGGCGCGACCTCGCGCACGAGCGCGACCAGCTGATCGTGCGGCGTCACCTGCGTCGCGTGGCGATCGCCGCCCGGGAACCGCAGGGTCACGCTCTGGTTCGACGACAAGACGAGCCCTCGCGCGCCGAACTTCTCGAGGCTCCGCAGATACGCGTCGATCTTCGCCATCGTCATCCGATCTCGCGCACGCGCAGGACGTGCGACTTGCCGATGACGTAGAGCGTCTCGGCGGTCCACAGGCGCAGGAACGCGCCCGCTTGGTTCATGTGGTCGAGCACGCGCGGCCGATCCGCCGGCGACGTGTAGAGCAATCCGCCGACGAGGGTCGGGCCGCGCTCGAGCACGACCTCGACGGAGCGCTCGTGATCGAAGAGCTGCAGGTCGCTCTCGGGCTCGCCCGGGCCGAAGCCGATCGTCACGTACGCGATCGCGTGCTTCGCGTAGAGGCACACGTGACCGCCGGCCTCGCGCGCGGGCAGGAACGGCGCGTCGCCGTCGAGCAGCGCCGCGAGCTCGAGCGCGAGCGCGCGCCCGGCGAGCCCGCGCTCCGGCACGAACAGGTGCGCCTTCACGACCGAGCCGTCGGCGAGCGCGAGCCCGACCGGCACCGCCGCGGTCGGGACCTTCAGCGCCTCACTCATCGAGCACGATCTTAGCGCGCGGCGCGGCGTCGCGGCGCAGCCAGCCGTCCACGACGTGCACCAGCCGCGCGCCGAGATCGACCTCGCCGATCGGCTTCGCGAGCGCGATCCGCCCGCCGACGACATAGATGATGTGAGTGGCCCACTCCTCGAGCGAATCGAAGATGTGCGTCGCGTAGAGGATCGTCACGCCGCGCTCCTCGCTCTCCTCGCGCAGGAACGCGAGCAGATCCTGGCGCGCGACCAGATCGAGATCGGTCGTGATCTCGTCGAGCAGCAGGACCTGCCGCGGGCGCATGAGGCCGAGCAGGAGCTGCACGCGGCGGCGCTGCCCGTCGGAGACCGCGTGCATGTGCCACTGCGGATCGACGCCGAGCAGCTCGATCAAGCGATCGCGCCGCGCCGGATCGACGCCGACCCCGTGCTTCAAGAGCTCGGCGACGCGCAGATCGACCTCGAACGGGAAGTTGCCGCCGAGCAGCTCGACGTGCGCGGCGAGATCGGTGTCGTGGAACGCGGAGCGTCCGAGCACGCGCACGGTCTCGGGCGAGACCATGTGCTTGCCCGCGATCATGCGCAACAAGGTCGTCTTGCCCGCGCCGTTCGCGCCGATCACGAGCGCGCGGGTGCCGCGCTCGACCGCGAGATCCACACCGGCCAAGACCTCGCGCGGCGCGCCGCGATATCGGAAGTGGAGGTCGCGGACTTCGATGACGGCGTCGGGCACGCCCTACATTAATGTGGCGGCGGGGGCGGGTCGAGGTGCTCCCACGGCGCGAGCACGCCGAGGTACTCGCCCCATTCGAAGCCGCTGTCGCTGAAGGTCTGCTGCTGCGACGGCGTGAGGATCGTGCCGATCTTGCCCTCGGCTCCGTCGAGGATCGTGCCGAGGCCGCCCGCGTACTCGAGCATGCCGGACACGTTGGTCTTGTACGGCGTGAGCTCGCCGTCGGCGATCGCGTGGTTCGTGTACTCGAGCAGATCGTCGTAGGTGTTCTGGAACGCGGCGTCGAGCTTCGCGTGCTGCTCGGGCGTGACGCCGGCCTTCGCCTCGAGCGCGCGGCGCTGGTCCTCGACGTCGGCGCGCGGCTTCGCGAGCCCGCCGACGATCAGCGGCACGATGCGCGCGCGATAGTCGTCCGCGCTCTCGCCTTCACCTCTGCCGAGGAACGCGGCGATCTCCGCGCGCCTTCGCACGCGCCGCTCGAGCCGCGACTCCTGCTTGTCCGGCGCGAGCTCGGGCGTCTTGCCGGTGAACGCGCTGCCGCGCGAGAGCGTGATCGGCGCGCGCGCCGCCGGCGCATCACGACCTTCCGAAGGCTGCGCGTTCCACGGATCATTCGAAGCAACGATCGAAGGCGCGGTGCGCTGCGCGAGCTCGTCTTCCAGCGCGCGCTTCTGCACGTACAACACGATCGAAGCGGTCACGCCCGCGGCGGCGACGGCCCCCAGGATCCACGTCGAGCGCATGCGTCTAAGCTAGCACCCGCGCCGCGCCTACAAACCTACCCAATAGTTGAGCTTCATCATCACGACGTCCTCGCCGGGCGTGCGCGCGAGCTGCGACAGATCCGAGCCGAAGCGGTACCGGCCGTCGCCGACGTCCGAGCCTTCGCCGTCGTGGCTCCAGATGAAGAAGAGCGCCGAGCCGGGGCGGTACTCCCAGCGCAGGACGACGTTCGAGCGCAGCTCCCGCACCGTGAAGTCGGGCTTGCCGACCTGCAGATCGACCGTGCCGTCGCCGTCGCGATCGATGTTCAAGATGTCGTCCGCGGTCGTCATCACGTGCGCGTCGCCGTAGACGTGGAAGCGCGACGCGTAGTCGCTCGCGTGCGTGTCGGTGGCCTCTTTGAGCCCGTAGTAGTGACCGGTCGCGACGAACGGCATCGCGTAGACCTGCAGCGACACGTGCGGCGAGAACGTCCAGTTCGCGCGCATCGTGAGCGAGGTCACGACCTCGTCGATCGTCGCGAACACGTAGCGCGTCGTGCCGCCGGTGTCGGGCTCCTGATCCACGTACTGCGCCCCGTTGGTCGCGACCAGCGCGCTCGGCCCGAGGAAGAGATCGAGGTTCGAGCGCGCCTGGACGGTCACACCCGCGGTCAGGTTCGCGTTCCACGTGTCGGCCGCCGGCTTGATCGTCGCGTTGAGGTTCGCGTTGGCGTAGATCCACTTGCGCGTGTCGCTCGTGACCGCGGTGAAGACGTTGTACGCGGCGTCGTCGCGCAGCGCGGGGCCGCCGCGCAGCGCCATCGGATCCCAGCGGTGATTGCCGATCGTCACGCCGCCCATCACGTCCCAGTGGTTCGTGAAGGTCGCGTGCCCGAACAGGTTCGAGCCGAGCTCCTCGAGCAGCGGCTGGTAGTTGGTGAAGACCCACGCGTTGAGCGACGCGCTCCACGCGAGCAGGTTCTTCGACGGCTCGTCCTTGCGGTATTCGACGAACGCCCAGTTCAGGTAGTAGTCGCCCAGGCGCTGGAAGCCGAGGTCGTTGGTCTCGAGGCCGGGCGACTTCGAGTCGAAGCCGGTGCCGTAGTGCCAGCCCGGCCCTTGGAAGCGGCCGAGCTCGACGAGGAAGCCCGAGCCCGCGAGCGACGTCGCGTTCGGATCGAGGTGGAGATAGCCCTGATCGGGACGCTGGTAGAGGTGGCGGATGTTCTCTTCGGTGTCGCTGATCGCGTCGGTGGTGCCGTGGATCCAGCTGCCGAACAGGCGCACGTTCGACTCGATCAGATCGTCCTTGCCGAAGCGGTGCTGCAGCTGCACGCCGCCCGTGTACGCCTGATCGTGCATCGTGGGCTCGAGGCCGGTGCCGCCCAACGCGCGGTTGGTCGCGGTGATCGCGCCGCCGATCGTCGTGCGGCCTTCGCGCAGATCCTTCTTCACGCGCATGACGGCGTAGTTCGACAGCGGCTCGACGATCGGGCGCGTGATCATGCCGTCGCCGTCGGCGTCGACCCGCGCGCGCTCCTCGCCGGTCACCGCGTCGAGGACGCCGAGCGACCAGCCGCTCGACGTCTTGCCGCTGATCTTCGCCGCGCCGTAGATCGTCGTCGCCTGGGGCGCGTCGACGTACGCGTAGTCGTCGGTGTCGCCGTGCGGCGCCGCGCCGATGCGCCGGGTGTAGAAGAGCGCGTCGCTGGAGCTCGGACCGTCGCCGTTGCCGGTCGAGTACTGGAAGATGTCGGTGCCCTCGAGGAAGAACGGCCGCTTCTCGGGGAAGAACAGCTCGTTCGCGGTCAGGTTCACCTGCGACGGATCGGCCTCGACCTGACCGAAGTCGGGGTTGATCGTCGCGGCGAGCGTGAACGCGCTGCCGAGGCCGAGCTTGGCGTCGAGGCCGGCGTTGCCGCGGGCGCGCGCGGTGCGCATGAACGGATCGCCGGCGTCGATCGACTCCTCGAGCACGCCGCCGCCGGTGACGTACGGCAGGATCTCGACGCGCCGCGCCGGCTCGAGCCCGGCCATGCCCTCGAGCGTGCCGAACTTCGAAACGACGCGGTTCGACGACTTCGGCCACGGCGACCACACGTCTTCTTCACCGCTGCGCGCGACCACGCGCTGGACCTGGAAGCCCCAGCTCTTCTGATCGTCGGGCGAGAAGCGCAGCTGCGAGAGCGGGATCTCGAACTCGGCGGTCCAGCCGTCCCGATCGATCGACGTCGCGACGGTCCACACCGCGTCCCACGAGTCGTCGGCGTTCTGATCGTCGAAGATGATCAGATCGCGCTGTACGCCCGCGGGGTTCACGCCGAAGCCGTAGCCGGTGCGGCGATCGTGGTAGCTGTCGATGCCGACCATGATCCAGTCCGACGACGACATCTGATCGCGGCGCGTCAGCAGGCCGCGGATCTTGTCGGGCTCGTTGTCCTTCGCGTGGACCGCGACGTAGACGTTCTCGTCGTCGTACTCGACGCGGAACTCGGTGTCGTGCTCCGGCGGCTTGCCCGCGTCGGGGAAGCGCTGCACGAAGCCGGTGGTCGGCGGGCAATCGACCCACGCCTTCTCGTCGAGCTTGCCGTCGATCGTGATCGGCTCGGTGCGCCGGTGCGCCGACGCGTGGACCGTCGTCGTCTGGATAGACGTATCCGGATCCTGCGCGCGCGCAGTCGTCGTGAGGATCGCGAGGACGATCAGCGAGCGGTACATCGTGGGGCTCGACACGCGTCGGCGGAAACCGTTGCGCGATCATCAAGATTCCAAGATCGCGCGCCGTTGTCGACGTCGCACACGACGTCCCGACGCGTGTCGCGCCCCGTCGCACGTTATTTTTCGTGCCGCTCTTCGTCGCGGATGCGCGCGTGCTCGAGCAGGAGCTGCTGGGTGCCGAGGCCGATCTCGTCGGCGCCGACCACCTCGCACGCGGTGAACTCGAACACGCCGCCCTGCCAATCGAGGAGATGCATCAAGCGATCGCGCGCCGGCGCCTCGCCGCCGCCCAGCTCGACCTTCACGACCCGCCCCGAGGCGACGAACACGCGCGCCGCCTCGGCCTCGCGCAGGACGACGAGGATGCCGCTCTTGCGCTCGAACTCGAGCAGCGACAGCAACGTCGGCAGCGAGATCTCGGCGAGCGACCCGCGCAGCATCGCGGTCTCCGCGCTGCCGCGCGGTTGCGACAGGACGAGCCGGTGGATCCGGATCACCAGCTCCTCCTCGATGAACGGCTTGGTGATGTAGTCGCGCACGCCGAGGCGATACGCCTGCAGGCGCGTCATGTCGCTCGGATCATCGGACGTGAACACGACCGGCACGTCGACGAGCCGCGGGTTCGACGCCATCGCGCGCACCATCGTCCAGCCGTCCATGCCTTCCATCTGCGCGGCGGCGACGACCAGATCGGGACGCTGGCGCACGCACGCCGCGTACGCGTCGGCGCCCTCGAGGAAGCCCTCGACCTGGAAGCCCGCCTGCTCGAGCGCGCCGCGGATGCGCTCGAGGAGCGGCTCGCCGGGCTCCGCGAGCACGATGCGCGCGCCCTCGAGCGGCGGCTGCGGCGGAGGCGTCAGCTCCTCGAGCAGATCGTCGAGGTAGTCGACGAGCGCGTCGCGTCCCTCGCTGTCGGTCTCGAGGAACTCGAAGCCCATGCCCACGTGACGGCCGAGCGCGCGCGCCGCCGACGGCGAGAGCAGATGCGCGACGCGCGCGATCACGCGGAAGCTCGGCTGCTCGGGCAGGTTGATGATCAGCTCCGTCACCGCACCGACGGGGAGCAGCTCGTCGGTGCGCACGAAGACGCCGCGCCGCGAGAGGTCCTCCGACTCCGCGAGGATCCGCTCGTCGAGGCGCTCGAACTCGACCACGCAACGCGTGATGAGCCGCGGCTCGCGGGTCTGGCGGATCCGAGTCACTGTCTGATTCTTCCGTGTTTCTGCGCCGTTGGGAATGGGGAAAGGGTGAGTCTGATTTCTCAGAGCTTTCAAGAACCTTTGAAGAGAGCTAGAACATCGGAACCGTGTCGATGCCGAGAGCCGCCGCCACCGCCTCCACCGCATCCCGGCCCGCTGCTTCGGCCGCGCTCCTCGACGAGCTCGGCCAGGTCTGCGGGCGCCACGGCCGCGATGATCTCGCGGTCCGGCTCACCGAGCTGCACGGCTGGGTGAAGTCCGAGCTGCGAGAGCTCGAGACCGACCTCGCATTGGTCGCGCGCGGCCCGCGGGTCGTCCAGCGCGCCGCTCATCATTTGTTGGACCTGGGCGGCAAACACCTGCGCCCGATGTGCGTCGCGCTCGCCTCGAAAGTCGGCGGCGGCTTCGGCGCGGCCGCGCGCGAGCTCGCGATCTCGGTCGAGCTGGTGCACACCGCCACTCTGCTGCACGACGACGTCGTCGACAACGCCGACGTGCGCCGCGGACAGCCGGCGGCGCGCGCGCTGTACGGCAACGCGGCGTCGATCTTCGCGGGCGACTGGCTCTTGGTCGAAGCGCTTCGGCGGATCCGTGGCGCCGGGGTCGAGGGCCTGCTCGACAAGATGCTCGCGGTCATCGAGGAGATGATCCTCGCGGAGTCGCTGCAGCTCGAGCGCCGCGGACGTTTCAGCGATACGGCACGGATCGACGACTACCTGCGCGTCGTCGAGGGCAAGACGGCCGCGCTCTTCCGCTGGGCGATGATCGCGGGCGCGCGCGCGGGCGGCGTCGCGCCGGATCAGGCGAACGCGCTCGAGAAGTTCGGCGTGCACCTGGGCGTCGCGTTCCAGGCCGTCGACGATCACCTCGACTTCGCCGGCGACGTCGGCATGACCGGCAAGACGCTGTTCGCGGATCTGCGCGAGGGCAAGCTGACCTATCCGCTGATCGTCGCGCTCGATCGCGAGCCGGCGCTCGGCCGCGTGGTCGCGGCGCTGGTCGAGCACGCGGACGAGAGCGGCGCGCTCGACGCGGGCGCGTGCGCGGAGGTCGCGAGCGCGCTCGCGCGAACCGGCGCGCTCGCCGCGACGCGGGCGATGGCCGAGCAGCGGGTCGAGCTCGCGATCGAGTCGCTCGCGCCGCTCGCGGAAGGCCCGGCGAAGCGCGCGCTCGTCACCGTCGCGGAAGCGACGCTCTTGAGGGAGGCGTGATCATGGCGCGCTCTTCACGCATCGCGGGGTTCTACGCGAAGCCGCTCGCGGAGCGGGTCTCGCACCTGTCGGAGCTCTTGTCCGACGACGCGCGCGCGTGGCTCGCGCGCGGCGGCGGCCTCGATCTCGCGCGCGCCGATCGCATGAGCGAGAACGTGATCGCGACGATCGGCTTGCCGCTCGGCGTCGGCTTGAACCTTCGCGCGAACGGACGCGACTACCTCGTCCCGATGGCGGTCGAGGAGCCCTCGGTCGTGGCGGCGGCGTCGAACGCGGCGCGCATGGCGCGGCTCGGCGGCGGCTTCACGGTCGACGCGGATCCGCCGATCATGACGGCGCAGGTCCAGCTCGACGACGTGCCTGCGCCCGGCCTCGCGCCGGGTCGGATCGCGGAGACTCGCGCGCAGATCTTGGCCGCGGGCGACGCGTCGATCCCGCGCATGGTCGCGCGCGGCGGTGGATGCCGCGACGTCTCGGCGCGCGTGCTCGATGCCTCGCTCGGCATGGTCGTCGTCGAGATCCACGTCGACGTCGGCGACGCGATGGGCGCGAACCTGGTCGATACGGTCGCCGAGGCGTGCGCGCCGATCATCGAGCGCACGCTCGGCGGGCGCGTCGGGCTGCGCATCCTGACCAACCTGCCGCTGCGCCGCTGCGCGCGCGCGCGCTGCGAGGTCCCCGCCGAGGCGCTCGGCGGCGACGCGGTCGCCGACGGCATCGCGCGCGCCAGCCGCTTCGCGTCGCTCGATCCCGCGCGCGCGGCGACCCACAACAAGGGCGTGATGAACGGGATCGACGCGGCCGCGGTCGCGCTCGGTCAGGACTGGCGGGCGATCGAGGCCGGCGCGCACGCGTGGGCCGCGCGATCCGGATCGTACAAACCGATCGCGACGTGGACGCGCACCGAGCGCGGCGTC
>Ga0310811_10014952_pt1 | contig 10134 bp, 11 predicted proteins | sample YCmetagenome_FD_207642 | JGI IMG/M metagenome (GOLD analysis project Ga0310811, IMG submission 207642) | Soil microbial communities from experimental microcosm in Duke University, North Carolina, United States - YC | ecosystem: Engineered > Artificial ecosystem > Soil microcosm > Unclassified ...
TGGTCAGGTCGCGACCGGGGAAGAGGCCGATCTCGGAGTGATCGCCGCGGTGGAAGATGCCGAGCTCGCCGGTGCCGGTCACCTCGTCGCAGAAGCGCACGCAGCGCGAGCAGAGGATGCAGCGCTCGGCGTCCAGCATGACGTGGGGCCCGAGCGGCACGGCCTTGGGCTTGTGGACCTTCTCGTCCGTCATGCGCGGATCGTAGAGGCCGTGCTTCATGTAGTAGATCTGCAGCCAGCACTCCCCGGCCTGATCGCACACGGGGCAGTCGAGCGGATGGTTGACGAGGTGGAACTCCATCATCGACCGGCGCGATTGCTTCACGCGCTCGGTGTCGGTGTGGACCACCATGCCGTCGGTCGCCTGGGTGTTGCAGGCGATCGTCGGCCGCGGCGTCTTCTCGATGTCGACCATGCAGAGGCGGCACTGGCCGGCGATGGACAGCCCCGGGTGATAGCAGTAGTGCGGCACCTCGATGCCCAGCTGCCGGGCGGCCTCGATGAGGTTGGTCCCCGCCGGAACCTCGATCTCCTTGCCGTCGATCGTGACCTTGGGCATCAGGCGCTTTCCCCGGAGGGGGGCTGCGCCCCCCTTCCGACGGTCGCGGAGCTGTTCAGGATCGGCATAGGGCCTCGAACTCGCTGCGGAATTTTTCGATGTAGGAGATGTAGGGACCGACGGCCCCGTCGTAGAAAGCGCAGATGGTCGTGCCGGCGCCGCGCTTGGCGACGTCGAGGATGGTGTCGAGGTCGTCCTTGCGGCCGTGCCCCTCCACGAGGCGGTGGACCATCTTGTAGATCCAGCCGGTCGACTCGCGGCAGGGCGTGCACTGCCCGCACGACTCGTGGGCGTAGAAGCGCGCCAGCACCAGCAGCGCCTCCGGGATCGAGACGCTCTCGTCCATCACCATCACGCCCGCCGATCCGATCATGCTGCCGGCGTTCTTCAGGCCGTCCACGTCCATCGTGACGTCGATCTCGTCGGCGGTGAGGATCGGCGCCGAGCCGCCGCCCGGCACCACCGCCTTCAGCCGGCCCGGGCCGCTCACGCCGCCGGCCAGCTCGATGAGCTGGCGCAGGGTGATCGAGACCGACGTCTCGTAGACCGCCGGCTTCTTCACCCGGCCGGAGACGGAGTACATCCGCGTCCCGCCCTGGGTCTTGGTGCCGAGCCCCGCGAACCATTCGGCGCCCCGCTCGATGATGGGCGGCACGCAGCACAGCGTCTCGACGTTGTTGACGATGGTCGGCTGGCCGAAGGCGCCCTTGATCGCGGGGAACGGCGGCTTGATCTTGGGCCAGCCCTTCTTGCCCTCCAGCGAGGACAGCAGGCCCGTCTCCTCGCCGCAGATGTAGGCGCCCGCCCCGCGGTGCACGACGATGTCGAAGCCCGCGCCGAGCAGCCCCGCGCCGTACGCCTCGCGGACGGCCGCGCTGAAGACGCGCCAGGGCTGCACGTACTCGCCGCGGATGTAGATGAAGCCGAGGGTGCAGCGAATGGCCCGCGCCGCGATCAGCATGCCCTCGATCAGCGCGTGGGGGTCGCGCTCCAGCAGGTAGCGGTCCTTGAACGTGCCCGGCTCGCCCTCGTCGGCGTTGACGACCAGATAGACCGGCCCGGTGTGCGCCTTGGGGATGAACGACCACTTCATGCCGGTCGGGAAGCCCGCGCCGCCCAGCCCGCGGAGGTTGGCCTTCTTGACCTCCTCGGTGATCGCGGCCGGCTCCATCGTCCGCGCCTTCTCCCACGCGCCGTAGCCGCCGGCCTCGCGATAGACCGGCAGGGTATGGGAGTTCGGGCGCGGGAAGTTGCGCATCAGCACGCTCTCGGCCATCAGGCGAGCCCCTCGAGGATGCGGTCGACCTTCTCGGGTGTGAGGTTCAGCTCGTAGCGATCGTCCACCTGGGCCATCGGCGCAGCCTCGCAGGCGCACAGACACTCGACCGACTGCAAGGTGACGCGCCCGTCGTGGGTGGTCTCGCCGGGCTCGATGCCGAGCTTCTCCCTGGCGCGAGCCAGGATGTCCTTGGCTCCGGCCAGCGTGCAGGAGAGGTTGTGGCAGATCGCGACGACGTGCCGGCCCTTCGGCTGCTGGAAGTAGAGCGTGTAGAACGTCACCACCTCGTGCACCTGGGCCGGCGAGAGATCGAAGAGCCCCGCCACGTACTCCTCGACCGGCAGCGAGATGTACCCGAAGGTCTCCTGCGCCATGTGCAGCACCGGCAGCAGCGCGCCGCGCTTGTCGGGATAGAGGCGCTGCAGGCGCGTGACCTCGAGCAGCTGGGCGCCCGTGAAGGTCACGGGCGCGCTGGCGGCGCCGGGCGGCGTGGTCACCGGTCGAGCTCTCCTCCGATCATGTTCACCGACCCGAAGGTGGGGATGAGGTCGGCGACCATCTCGTTCTCGATCATCTTGGGCAGCGCGGCCACCGGCGGCAGGCAGGGCGGCCGGCAGCGCACGCGATAGGGGCGATCGGAGCCGTCGGAGATGACGTAGAAGCCCAGCTCACCGTTGGCGCCCTCGGAGGCGAAGTAGGCCTCGCCCTGGGGCGGGCGGATGCCGTAGCCCTCCATGATGAGCATGAAGTGGTTCATCAGCCCCTCGATGGAGCCGTAGGCGTTCTCCTTGGGCGGCAGCACCACGCGCTTGTCGGCGGCGTTCACCTGCTGGAGCGCGCCACGACTCTGACCCTGGAGATTGGGCGAGAGCCGGATGGGCACCAGCAGCAGCCCCTCGGTCTTGCCCTGCTTGCCCTGATCGACGTACGAGGCCGGATCGAGCGGACGGCCCTCGAAGTCGACGTTCACCGGACCGCCCGGCATCCGCTCCAGCGCCTGCTCGGCGATGCGCATCGCCTGCTCCATCTCGGCCATGCGCACGAGATAGCGCGAGTAGTTGTCGCCGTCCTTCTGCGTCGGCACCTCGAACTCCACGCGGTCGTACGCCCAGTGGGGCTGGGCCCGGCGCACGTCGTAGGGCACGCCGGCGGCCCGCAGCAGCGGCCCGGTGATGCCCCAGGCGATCGTGTCCTCGCGGGAGAGCGTGCCCACGCCGATCATGCGGTCCATGAAGATGCGGTTACCGGTCAGCAGGCGATGGACCTCGTCCAGCACCTCGCGCGTCTGCTTGAAAGCATGACCGACCTTGGTGGCAAAGCCGTCGGGCAGGTCGGCCTTCACGCCGCCCACGCGCCCGTAGGAGATGGTCAGCCGCGCGCCCGTGACGTCCTCCACCAGCTCCCACAGGAACTCGCGGGCCTTGATCATGTAGAGGAACACGGTGAAGGCGCCCAGCTCCATCGCCGAGGCGCCCACGCACGTGAGGTGATCGCAGATCCGCGAGATCTCCGACATTGCCGTGCGGATGAACTTGCACCGCTCGGTCACCTCGATGCCGAGCAGCTTCTCGACGGCCGAGGCGTAGGCGAAGTTGTTGATGAGCGGCGAGACGTAGTTGAGCCGGTCGGTGTACGGGATCGCGTTGTTGTACCCGCCGACCTCGCAGTCCTTCTCGAAGGCCCGGTGCAGGTAGCCGATCTCGACGTCGGCCTTGCGGATGTACTCGCCGTCGAGCTCGGTCGCGATGCGGATGATCCCGTGCATGGCCGGGTGGGCCGGGCCCACGCCGACGTGCAGGTTCTGGCCGCCGCTGCCGGTGCCGCTGCCCTCGCCCAGCATGAACTCCCGGCGGGTCGGCGTGATGCTCACGTCTGGGGCCCGATCAGCGGCTGGCGTCGATTGATGGGATAGTCCTTGCGCAGCGGGTGCCCCACGAACTCCTCGTAGAGCAGCAGGCGGCGCAGGTTCGGATGATCGCTGAAGCGCACGCCGAACATGTCCCACACCTCGCGCTCGAGCCAGTTGGCGATGGGCCAGAGCCCGGTCGCGCTCGGCACCACCGCGTCGTCCTCGTCCACCCTGACCTTCAGGCGCACGCGGTGGTTGTGGGTGATCGAGTACAGGTGATAGACGACCTCGAAGCGCGGCCCGTCCTCGCGGCCGGGGAACCTCGAGTAGTCGGCGGCCGTGAGGTCCATCAGGACCTCGAAGGCCAGGTCGGGCTCATCACGGCAGAGCTGCAGCGTCTCGAGCAGGGCACCTCGCTCGATCACGGCGGTGGCGTCGCCCCGGTGCTCGTGGGTCTCGACGACGGCCGGGCCCAGCCGCTCGCGCAGACGATCGAGGACGGCCATCAGAACCTCTGGGTCTGGATGGCGATCTTGTCCTGCAGCTTCATGAGCCCGTCCAGCACGGACTCCGGTCGCGGTGGGCAGCCGGGGATGTAGACGTCGACCGGGATGATGGTGTCGATGCCCTGCACGGTGGCGTAGTTGTCGTAGAAGCCGCCGGTGCAGGTGCACACGCCGAAGGCCACGACCCACTTCGGCTCGGTCATCTGGTCGTAGATGCGCTTGAGGACCGGCGCCATCTTGTGCGAGATCGTCCCGACGACGAAGAGAACATCGGCCTGACGAGGCGAGAAGCGAGGAAGGCCGGCGCCGAAGCGATCGACGTCGTAGTGCGAGCAGGCGGCGGCCATGTACTCCATGCCGCAGCACGCCGTCACGAACGGGTACTGGAAGATGGAGTATTTCCGCGCCCAGCCGATGGCTTCATCGAGCTTGGACGTGAAGAAGCTGCCTACTCCCATTCCAGTCCCCCCTTCTGCCAGATATAGAGGAAGCCGAGCATCAGGATGCCGAGGAACACCAGCATCTCGACGAAGCCGAACCAGCCCAGCCGGCGATAGAGCATCGCCCACGGCCAGACGAACAAGAGCTCGATGTCGACCAGGATGAAGAAGATCGCGATCGTCGAGAACTTGATCGCGAAGCGCCCCTCGGAGACCTCGATCGGGTCCTTGCCGCACTCGAACGGCGCCGACTTGATCGCCGTGATCCGCCGGGGCGCGATCAGCGACGGGATGAACAAGAGCGCCGCCGCGACGGCCCCGGCCATCAGGAACACCAGAAGGACCGGCAGGTACGGCATGGCTAGCGCGCCGTCGCCGCGTCGGCCTGACGCTTGGCGTGATAGGAGCTGCGCACGAGCGGACCGGACTCGACGTGGGCGAAGCCCAGCCTGCGGCCGATCTCGGCCAGCTCGGCGAACTCGTCCGGATGGTAGTAGCGCGCCACCGGCAGGTGCTGGGCCGAGGGCCGCAGGTACTGGCCGAGCGTGAGGATCGACACGCCGACGCCGACCAGGTCGCGCAGCGTGGTGATCAGCTCCTCGCGCTCCTCACCCAGGCCGAGGATGATCCCGCTCTTGAGCGGCAGTGCCGGCGCGGTCGCCCGCACGTGGCGGAAGAGATCGAGCACGCGATCGTAGCGGCCGCCGTGGCGGGCGACCTTGTAGAGGCTCGGCACCGTCTCGGTGTTGTGGTTGAAGATCGCCGGCTCGGCAGCGACGACCGCGTCGAGCGAGGCCCGGCGGCCCAGGAAGTCGGGCACCAGCACCTCCACGCGACAGGCCGGGGCGTGGGCGTGGACGGCCCGGATGGTGGCGGCCCAGTGCGCCGCGCCGCCATCGGCCAGGTCGTCGCGGTTGACCGAGGTGATGACGATGTGCTCGAGGCCGAGCTCGGCCACCGCCCGGCCGATGTGCTCGGGCTCCTCGCGATCTTCCCACACCGGCTTGCCGTGGGCCACCGCGCAGTAACCGCAGTTGCGCGTGCACACGTCACCCAGGATCATGAACGTCGCCGTCGCCTCCTCCCAGCACTCGCCGATGTTCGGGCAGTGCGCCTCCTGGCAGACGGAGTGCAGGTTGAGGTCGCGCATGAGGCTGCGCAGGCGGCTGTAGTTCGGGCCGCCGGGCGCGCGCACCTTCAGCCACGCGGGCTTGCGGCCCTCCGCGACGGCACTCGGCGGCAGGAGCGGCAGTGGAGACGTCATGGCCGGGCGTTCCAAAAACGCATTATGCCACGGTGACGCCGCCCTCGCAGCCTCGCCGGCGCCTCCGTCCGCTCGATGGCGCCCTCGCGCCGCGTCCGCGTCACTCGCCGACGCGTCGGATCGAGAGCACGTGCACCTGCTTGTCGGTGGTGACGCCGGTGACCTCCAGCCGATCGCCGACCATCGTGCCCGCGTAGCGCACGGTCACCCCGCTGCGCGACGGCTCGGTGCCCGAGGGCCGGACACCGGCGTTGCGCACGGTGCCGGTCATGCGCAGCTCGCCGTCCACGACCACCGCCGTGCCGTCCGCCGCCAGTCCCGGAACCGTCGCGGCCAGGCTCCAGCGCAGCGATCCCGCCGCGACGGCGAAGCTCAGGGTGGCCGGGCTCGCGATCTCGGCCTCGCCGGTCGCCCGCGGCGGCAGCTTCAACGTCCCGCGCCAGGTGCCGGGCAGCCGGCTGGCGACGAGCCCGCCCGCCGGTGGCGCGGTCGAGGCTTGTGCTGGCGCCGGTGCGACCGTGGCGGGCGCGATCATTGCCGGGGCCGGCGTGACGCCACCCGCCGGGGAGGGACGGCGGGAGTTCTCCGCGTATCGCACCATGCACTCGTGGACGCGCTTGGCGTCGCTCTCCCGGCCCACCACCGAGAAGGTCCCGTCGCGATCGACGCGGTCGAGCTCGGCGGAGCGGCCCTGCGAGCGACACATCTCGAAGGCTTCCTCGACCAGCGCCTGCTGGATCGTCATCTTGGGGACGCAGCCGGTCCCGAGCACCAGTGTGACGGCGATGACGATGCGAGGTGGACAGCGGTGGCTCAAGGGGGCTCTCGGCGCCCCACTCTAGCACGCAGGCCGGGGCCCTCAGCCCCTCCCTGGCCCCTCCTTCCATCCCAACAGGAGCCGGAGGCCGGTCACCCTGCGCCCTGAGCGGGTGCCGAGCTGCGCGCCGGCGGCTCAGCGGCCGAGCACGTGCTCGATCTCGTCGAGGTGCTCGCGCCGATGCTCGGCCCGCAGCAGAGTCAGCGGACTCCCGGCGCTCGCGTTGCGCGCGATCATCTCGTCCGACAGCGCCGCCATGCGGCGATCGGCGGCCTCGGCGGCGACCAGCGCGAGCTCGGCAGCACGCCGCGGCGGCAGCGCCAGGAACATCGGCTTGGGCGCATCGTTGATCCAGTCGACGTGCGCGCCATCCACCGGCGTCGGCGCCACGCCCTGCTGCTCCCAGCGCTCGGCCAGCAGGCTCGCCCGCTCGTCCCAGAACGCGACGTGCGCGAGCACCGCCGCGACGGTCCAGCCGGCCGGCATCGCCTTCGCGAGATCGGCGTCGCTACAGCGACGGACGAACGCCTCGAGTCGCGCTCGGGACGCATCGTTCAGGGCAATGTAGCTACGATCGGTCGGCATCGCTCACCTCCAGGCGTACGTGATGAAGGGTTGGACGTCCTCGGAGATCAACTGGCTGCGGTGACGTCGCGGCGAGCGTGAGAGACGCCCTGCGCAGATCATGATCGTCGTCGCCGTCACCGCGTTGGTCCTCGTGTTGCTCATCGGCGCCATGGTCTGGCTGCCCGGGGAACGACGCGGAACGCCGAGCGACATCGAAGATTGGTGCCGAAGGGGGGACTCGAACCCCCACGGGTTGCCCCACACGCCCCTCAAACGTGCGCGTCTGCCAGTTCCGCCACTTCGGCACGAAGCGACGAGCGCGGAGTATACCGCTAGCGGCCCCGTGAGACAACGCGGCCGGCGGCCTGACGCAGGCGCGGGTCGAGCGCGTCGCGGATGCCCTCGCCGAACAGGTTGTAGGACAGCACGGTGACGAGGATCGCCAGGCCGGGATAGACCGACAGCCACCAGGCCAGCTCGATGGCGTCCTTGCCCTCGTTGAGGATGTTGCCCCACGTGGCGTGCGGCGGCTGCACGCCCAGTCCCAGGAACGACAGCGCGGACTCGGTGAGGATCGCGGCGGGGATGCCGAGGGTCATCGCCACCAGCACCGGTCCCATCGCGTTGGGCAGGATGTGACGCCAGATGATCCGCGAGGAGCTGGCGCCGACCGACTGCGACCACAGCACGAACTCGCGCTCCTTGAGGGCAAGGAACTCGGCCCGGACCAGCCGGGCCACGCCCATCCAGCCGGTGATGCCGATGACGGCCATGATCGTCCAGATCGACGGCTTGAGGAACGACAGCACCGCCAGCAGCAGGAAGAAGCGCGGGAAGACGAGCATCAGATCGACCAGGCGCATGATCGAGGCCTCGAAGAGGCCGCCGTGATAGCCGGCCGCGGCGCCGAGCAGGATGCCGATCGTGGCGGCGATGCCGACCGAGACGAAGCCGACCGCCAGCGACACCCGGGCGCCGTACAACATGCGGGAGAGCACGTCGCGCCCGAGCTGATCGGTGCCGAACGGGTGCCGGCTGGAGGGCGGGTCGAGGATCTTCTTCACGTCGGGGCGATTGGGATCCCACGGCGCGATGAGCGGGGCCACCGCCGCCAGCAAGGCCAGGCAGACCACGACCGCGCCGCCCACGATCGCGAGCTTGTTGCGCCGGAACGCCTTCCAGAACCCGCGCACGGGCGGGCTAGCGGCGACGTCGGCCCACGCGGATGCGCGGGTCCACCAGGCTGTAGGCGATATCGGCCATGAGGTTGGCGATCAGCGTGAGGGTGGCGACGAAGACCAGATTGCCCATCAGCACGGGATAGTCACGCTCGTAGGCGGCCTGCACCATGAGCTGGCCCATCCCGGGAATCGCGAAGATCGACTCGACGATGACGCTGCTGCCGATGAGCGTGGGCAACGACAGGGCCAGGATCGTGATGATCGGCAGCAGCGCGTTGCGCAGGGCGTGCTTGCCGATGACGACACGCTCGGCCAGGCCCTTGGCCCGTGCCGACTGGATGTAGTCCTGCCGCACCACCTCCAGCATGCTCTGCCGCATGTAGCGCGAGTAGCCGGCCAGGCCGCCGAAGGTCGCGACCATGATCGGCATCACGAGGTGGCTCAGGAAGTCGAGCTGCTGCCGCCAGAAGGTGAAATATTCCGCGGTCGGCGAGCGCAGGCCCGAGATCGGCAGCCAGCCGAGCTGGATGCCGAACAGGATCATGAGCAGCAGGGCCAGCCAGAACTCCGGCGTGGCGAAGCCGACGAAGACGAAGATGGTCGTGAACTTGTCGAAGGCAGAGTACTGGCGGGTGGCCGAGAGCACGCCGATGGGGACGGCCAGGGCCACGATGATGAGGATCTCGACGATGTTCAGCAGCAGGGTGATCGGCAGCCGCTCGCCGATCATCGAGAGCACGGGCCGGCCGTGCGGCGCGAAGGAGCGCCCCAGGTCCAGGCGGGCCAGCCGCTTGAGCCAGATCCAGTACTGCTCGGGCAGGGGCCTGTCGAGGTGGTACTCGACCTTGAGCTGCTCGTAGGCGCGCTTGGCCTCGGCCGTCACCATCTCGCCGGGCGTCTGGCCCGGCTCACCCGGTGCCAGGTGGATCACCATGAACGAGATCAGCGTGATGCCGAGTATCAGGGGGATGGCCAGCACCAGCCGGCGGAGCGCGTAGGCCAGCATGCGCGGCTATTCTAACGTGCGGGCCCGGATCAACCGGACGTGTAGCGCTGCAGGTGCTTCGGAACGAACCACTTCGGCTCGTTCCACTTGATCCCGGCCGGGCCGGGATCGATCCCGAAGATCCGGTTGGAGGCGGCGGGCAGGACGTCCTGCCAGTAGAGGAAGACCAGCGGCTGGTCCTCGGCCAGCACCTCGTGGAGCTTGTGGTAGGCCTTGACCCGATCGGCCTGCACGCACGACGAGCGCCCGGTCTCCAGTAGCTGATCGACCTCGGGGTTCTTGTAGGAGATGTGGTTGAGGTCATCCGGTCCGCTCTGCGAGGAATGCCACACCACGAACTGGTCAGGATCGGCGCCCGTCCCCCAGCCCAGTACCAGCGCATCGAAGCTGCGCTTCTTGACGTGCTCCTTGAGCAGCGAGGCCCACTCGATGATGCGGATGTCGACGCCGATGCCCACCTCGCGCAGCGAGGCCTGCACGATCTCGGCGATCTTCTTGCGCTCGTCGTTGCCCTGGTTGGTCATGAGCTCGAACGTGAAAGGCTGGCCGTCCTTGACCAGCAGCCCCTGGGCGTTCTTGCTCTTCCAGCCGGCGTCGGCCAGCAGGGCCGCGGCCTTCCTGGGATCGTAGGAGATTCCCTTCACGTTCGGGTTCTCGGCCCAGCTG
>Ga0310811_10014953_pt1 | contig 10134 bp, 12 predicted proteins | sample YCmetagenome_FD_207642 | JGI IMG/M metagenome (GOLD analysis project Ga0310811, IMG submission 207642) | Soil microbial communities from experimental microcosm in Duke University, North Carolina, United States - YC | ecosystem: Engineered > Artificial ecosystem > Soil microcosm > Unclassified ...
ATTTGTTTGTAGATTGCTCCTCCAGAAAAGCTTGACGCCTATCAACACCCACACCTCCACTGTCGCGTCGCTCGTTAATCCCGCTGCAATGGAAGCTGCAAACGGAAAACGAAAGCGAGAAGAGGATTCGTTACCGAGCATTACTTATCTCGTCGGGGATAGGTCTTTTGATAGACTTTTCAAGGGTACCGCCTCCCTAACTAACTATATCTGGCTTTGTACTCATCTCAGTATGTACAGAACAATCTCTCGAAGAAATACAGAACGTGGTACGGCGAAAACTGCAGCTACCGTCGAACTCGACGGTAAAACTAAAGCAGCTGCGTGGCAGCAAGGTTATTGATTTGGATGATGGTAAACGCGCCAAGTCTGCTGTATGGCACCTCTTCTCTGACTCTCAGTTTGCTCCAGACGATGATTTCGATGCGTTCTCCGCGCGTGCGAGATTAATGAAGTTAGTTGACGTGGCGGTGGAGATCTCAGTAAGCCCAGTGGTTCGCGTGTAATTGGCTTGCGTTTATTCGTCCCAGGAGACCCCTCCTGTACAGGAGGCCACATCTTCTAGCACGGGGGAAGCGTCAAAAGCCTCCGAGACGGGTGTGGCGAAGAAGAAACGCAAAGCCAACAACGATCAGCCTCCTAAGGATGACAATACGACTGTGGCACCCGAACCGAAGACTAAAAAGCAGAAGACAGACCAGCCTGCAGTGACCAAGCACACGGAGACTGCGCCAACCTCCAAGGTTGCCTCCAAAGACAAATTCCTCGAAGAATTCGTGGAAAGAATTGGGAGAAAGGAGCCCGCCCCAGTCAATGCTCCAGCAGAATCCTTACCGAAGCCCTCTGCGAAGCCCTTAGTCTTAATTAGTTCCAAAGCACCAGTCCCTACTAATGGAGAACCGCCGAAGAAGAAGCCAAGAGCTTCGAAAGCTAATATGGCCAAGGATGCTGCAGAGAAGCCACCGAAGAAGACCAAGAATGCGAAGGTGACCCAACAGACCAAGGAGACCTCGAGCCTACCAGTATCAGATGACAAGGCAGTCCCCGCTTCTTCTGGTCTCTCAGAACCGCCAAAGAAATCATCGGGGACGAAGAAGATTAGCACACAATCATCGGCTCTTCAGTCTGGTAGGTACATGTTTCCTCTCCATACTTCTGAATATTGAGGATCGTATCCCAAAGGTGGAGGTGAAAAATCTGCGAACAGTGCAGTTAATGGTGCAGCTGCTCCTGAAAGTACGCAGGAGTTGCACATATTGATTAAACACGTCTCGATTGACCACCTTTAGAAAAGAAGAAGAGAAAAGCGAAGGGTAAAGAAGTTGAAAATGAAAGTGAAGCGGCTCCAAGTGAACCAGCTCCTGTGACATCTGGTTTGTCTTCGAGAGTCATCAAAGTTCCTTGCCATCAATGATTTTATTACAGCTCCGACGAAAGGTCGTAAGAATGTTGCAATCGCGGGAGCTTCAGAGGCTCCAGCCCCGAAAGAAAGTGCGTGGTATCACACATTGATCCCGCGCTTTCTAATGTCCTACAGAGAAGACGAAACAAAGCAAAGCAGTGAAAGCCAAGACTTCTGATGCAGATGGTGCGCAACCCATTCTGATAGCGGTCACCGTCTGACCAATGTTAGATCAATAGCTGACCGACCTGTCAATCCAATAAATATTCAGGACATTGTGAATTCAATAGCACGTGCCTCGAAGGAACAGAATACTGAGGTGAATTCGGTTAACACTTCCCAGCCGTCCACTTCACTGGGCCCCTCTGTAATTATGACCACGAAAGGTGGTGTGTCATCTAGTCCGCCTTGTCATGCTTGCTCTGGTTCCTTTCATCCCCTGTATCAGTGCCCAACGGTGTTGGCAGGCCACGAAGCGATACAAAATAGAATTGAGGAATTGAGGAAAGCAGGGGCAAAGAAACATCAACTCACTATCAAAGATTTGGAGTCGCTGATAAAATCTCCTGGCGCTGCTGTACCTTCCGCAGAACGCAATGCAGCTGATACTGCGAAGCCATCACGGAAGCCCTTGGAGACTGAAGGGGACGCTACGAAAGCAGATAAGGGGTCTCAACCTTCTTGGACTCCCCTTGTACCAAGTCACTCGCTACTTTCAGAGGTCACTGTCGAGAGCCGCAACGAAGGAAGCAGTTCGGAGGAAGATGATGAGATTACTCAGGAGCCAGAACGAGAGAAGCCAGAGCAGGAGGAACCAGAAAAAGAGGAGCATGAGCCTGAACCTGGTCAGGTTTCGCTCGAAGACATCGATTTGGATGCCATCATGCGAGGTCCGGGGCCAATCAAGTTTCGCAAATTGATCGATACCTTGGAGTCGAAAGAAGAAGAATCAAATACCGAGGACGAAGGCGGTGATATTGGGCCTCTGGAAGTGGAAGACGATGGCAAGAATGAGCGCAAGTACCGTCGATTATCGCAGCGCTGGGTAAATTCATCTGAAGAGGAAGGGGATGAAGACGACGAGAGTGAGCAGGTCTCGATACCCCCGCCGAAACAAAATATTTCCGAGCCGTTGTCTTCAACTGCTGCGCCGAAACCTTCTGTAGGTCCTGATGAGACGTCTAACGCCACAGACCCATCTGGAAGCAGGAGAGACGGTGTACAAGGAGATGCTTTTGACACAGATACCACCCGTGTTTCTGTGTCAAAGGTTCATGATAGCGGTAGAGACTCGGCCAAAGACGCTGGCGAAGCACCTGAGGTTGCAGACCTAGACAAAGCTTTAAATACATCGCCCGCCCGTGGTACTACACTCTCTCGTAACAGGGCCGACAAGGCCAACACCCACGATGACCCCATTGAACCAGCCGACGATCTGATGGATATCCAACAAGTGATATCATCTGATAATGACCCCATCGAAGTTACGACACCGCTAATTCAGAAAACTGCAAGACCACTTTCTCCAGTAGCCCACTCGACTCCAAAGTCTGGCCTAGCAAAGCGGATGAAGAATCGTCACGGGCAACTTCCCAGCCCGTCAGAATTCCCAGTACGTGCTGATGAATCCAAGGTCACTGGATCCCAGAGAGGAGGCGCTGAGGGGACAAAGAAGAACGCTGTCACTCGGACAGGCAATGACAAACCATCGATTCGCGGCGGTAAGGGAGCAATGCGGGGAGACCTCCGCATCCGTTCGCAACCAACCAAAAGGGGTACAAACTTGAACGGTCATGACGCAACACCATCTCATTCGCAACCTTTGCCGAAACCTCCAGCTTCTCTTGCTAAATGGTCTGCCCTTCGTGAACCTTCGCCGTCCATATTGATAGACGAACTTGACAGTCCTTTCATTGAGCAGGGTGGCAAACTTGCTGGCAAAGCTGATCAAAACGACACGGGAGAACATTCTGATGATGATTCAGCAGGCAAAGCCGACGGGTCACCTTTCACGTTGCCGGCGAGCCAGGTACCTTTTCCACACTCACAATATAATACGTCCGTCCAAAAACGCATGGAAGTAGTTCCGGACTCGGAGTCTGAATCTGAGGTGGAGGCCAGAGGCAAGAAGAAGGTGACGAATGCTAAAATGCGCAAATCGATACCACCCTACCGTAGACTCACAGATATTGCGAGTCAAGCATCACTTTTCTCCCAGAATACTCCGGTCGCACCTCGTCAAAGCACCATGACTCATGGTATGGGAGGGCAGGAGGCGGATGATGACGATGATGACGATGACGACGATTCGTCATCTGAATCTGATGACGAGGGCCAGTCACACATTCCACAAGGGAAAAGGGCAGGAAAGCTACGTTCGAAAAAGACGAAGGGACTTTTGGCATCTATGGTTTATTGAGTCACATTCTGATTTGCGGCTCAGTCCTGACCGATCTGCTGCATTTGCCTTGCATATCACTCATTTACATACTTGCGCTGATAGAAACTGTTTTTCTTCTCTGTACAGTCGATCAAGCAAAGAGTGTCCTAGGAATTATACAGACTCGTCATCGCCGGTTCGCTGTTTTGAGTGACGAGCGGTGAGAATGTAGAAACACTAATATCCTATCACTCGATCCACATGATTGTCCGAGTTTAGACCCGAGCAGATTGATCATCGATGTTACTCGGATTTAGGAACGATGTCGATGAGATGGTACCGGTATCCCGAAACCCACGGCCGTGGTGGCACTTCCAGTAAGCCATGATTCTGTCATGTATCCATCTTAGACGTGGCTTTGAATATCAAGTCACCGAGTTTAATCTGGAGTCAGCTGCGGGGCATCATGTTGGCGTAGAAACTTGTCAAACTCTCAGACTTTGAAATATCGGCCTTTAGGGGGATACCTTACAAATTAGGCAGTCGATGATTCAATGATGATCACGCGTTTTGACGCAAACAACGACAACAATTGGCCAGATGACTATATAAACACCGTTGCATTGTTTTTTTTTCTTTAGTTCCCTCCGCAGACAGCCAGCTCAATATTCAACTTCAAATTCTCTTTTGAGCTTCCAAGCTCGTCTATGATCTTCACCCAGAACACACGCGACGAGTATGTTTATTGCTTTTAAGCCCAGCCCTTGCTGACAATTTTAATCTTTAGCTACCTCGGCGATCTCGTATTCTCCCTCCTTGGATTCTGATCAATAAATCATGTTTGCTCGTTCTATCATCCGTCTACCAACAACTCTCTCTCGGGGTTTTGCAACACACACAAGCCCCCTCTCAGCCTTACCAGCAACTTTGCATCTGAAAACTGGCCAGTCCTTCAATGGCCGTTCATTTGGCTCTCCCAAAAGTGTCTTTGGCGAGACCGTCTTCTCGACATCCATCACCTCTTGTATGTAGACAATCGATCATATAATGCACAGTCTTCTCATCATCTCATTCTTTAGATACTGAGTCCATGACTGACCCTTCTTACCGTGGTCAAATTCTCGTATTCACTACACCTCTCATTGGCAATTATGGTATTCCATCTAACAGCGCACCGGTTAATTCTCAGGACGTTGGTGTGGTCCTAGAGTCCCAGGGCATCCAATGCAGCGCTATCGTAGTAGCTGATGTCGCAGAAAAATTTTCTCACCATTCCGCGGTGGAATCACTGGCATCGTGGTGTCGCCGCTCAAATATCCCCGCTATCACCGGCGTAGACACACGTGCAATTACGCGCCTTCTTCGTGATCAAGGAACCACCCTTGGTCGCCTTGCTATTGGTGCTGATGCTTCTGCTCCCGCACCTACCTCTGAGCAATATTGGGACCCCTCCATTGAGAACCTTGTTGACCAGGTGTCGACAAAACTTCCCTACCAGCTTAATCCTACTGGAGACGTCAAGATCGCCGTTCTTGATTTCGGTGCCAAGGCGAATATCCTGCGTTCTCTCGTTCGTCGGAACGCTGCAGTCACAGTACTGCCATGGAACTATGATTTCAATACCATTCGCGACAAGTTTGACGGTCTATTCCTAAGCAATGGCCCCGGAAACCCGGGCCAATGCATGGAAGCCGTTTCGATACTCCGCAAGACACTTCAGGAATGGAACAAGCCAGTGTTTGGAATCTGTATGGGGCATCAGATTATCGGTATGGCTGCCGGCCTCGAGGCATACCGCATGACGTTCGGCAACCGTGGGCACAACCAGCCTGTCCTCGCTCTCGCATCTTCAGGTTCCATTAAAGCTGGAAGGGTTTATGTCACTAGGTCTGCATTCTTAAATTGTTTTGAGTCGTGGATAAGGCTAAATGACGTCATTAGTCAAAATCATCAATATGCTCTCAAGTTGTCTGACCCCTTCCCACAAGGCTGGGAGCCATTCTTCATCAACTGTAACGACTCTTCTGTAGAGGGCATCAAGTCCACCCCTGAGTCTGGAAAAAGGGTGTGGGGTGTTCAGTTTCATCCTGAGAGTGCCGGCGGCCCCCTCGACACGATCGAGGTCTGTTATTATCAGTTGTCTAGCTCAGCAGTTGCTAATTTGATTGTGCAGATGTTCACCGACTTCCTCGCTGAATGCCGTGTGTACAAGGCAGAGAACATCAAGACGCCTGTGGGTACTACCATAGATGCTACCAGTTTCATGATGGAGCAACCTGCCCGTGTCCAAGTTGCTGCTTGATTGGCCACCTTGTTCTAGCGTTCTCTACATACGTGACTATATGTGTACGATAGGTGTACGATACTTGTTTCTTCTGGTAGTCGATCGTGGTTTGTTCTGTACTTGTCTCCAAAATTGATAGTTTTGAATTTGTATATTTTGTGGTTGGAGACTTTCCTAATCGAGTGTTCATGCTTCTCGCACCACACATTCACGCAACCTTCCTAGCTAGATAATCATTAATCATTGAGCATGAATTTCCTTGACACTTATGGACTGACAGGGATGGGTGCGAACACACCGCCTGTGAATGCTCACCCAGAACAAAGCCTCAACGAAGAGGTTTCTCAGGTCATCGGCCAGCTCGGAAAGTTCTGGGGAGGGTTCAGGAAGCAGGCACGTTCACATACGCTCTATGATTGCGATAATCGTAACTCACGCCAAAGATCTAATAGAGCGAAACTGCGTTCGCGACTGCGCGCAAGGATTTCGGCGAGGTAGTCACACAAGCGCAGAAAGAGCTTGGCAAACTCGCCATATCAACTGAAACTCCTGCCGACGCCAACGCTGATGAGGCCGAGGATCAGGAAAGCGAGGGCGAGTGTGCAACAGCTCCTGAGACGCCTACCGCAGAATCGCACAGCGCAGCAGGCTCACTTTCGACTTCACAATCAATCTTTGCGCGTCTCCAATCTTCCCTTCCGCCTAATATTGTCTCGACTGTCCAAGCTCAGCTTCCTGAAAGCCTTAAACACCCGCAGAACATCGATCTGTCGCAGCTGCGGACGACGCTAACGACCGAATTTCAGCGCGTCCAGGGGGTGACGCGTGCACAGGCGGAGGAATATGTCCACAAGAGCGAACATCTACTGCGGGAGGCTATGAAAGAAGCCAGTGAAGCCCTGCGAGATGCGGTGAAAGTAATTCCACCAGAGGAGAGCGGTGGATATTCACATCAGGGTTTGGTTTGGAATGGGAGTGACGTATGGATGCTACCGATGGAAGGAGGGGATGTGAAAGGGAAGGGCAAGGAGACGGATTTGGGCGTTTCGTCAGGGTGGCAGAGTGAAGATGCTCGTCAGGCTGTTGCGACACGCGCGCAAGCGCTATTGAAGCAGCTGAAGAGCAATCCCGAGATTATCAAGCTGGATCCTGAGGCTGACCCGGCGAGCGAGACATTCCATGCTTGGGTGTCTGAGGCACAGAGCAAGGATGAACACCCTGGTACTAAATTCTGGTCAGAACGCATTGCGAAGACGCTATCTGATCCAGAGGATAGCCAAACGCTGCAAGAGACGTTCACTGCACTAGGTACGTTGACTATCACGATCTTCCTCGTTATCGACACTCATCGCTGCCTCAGTACCTTCCATTCTTTCTGACGACGAATTCTGGACACGATACTTCTTCCGCGTGTATCAGATTGAACAAGAAGAAATGAGACGCAAGGCTCTTATTCACGGTACACGACTTTTTATCTTTTATAACGTAGCATTTTATTGATTTATACCTTCACAGGAGCAAACCAGACTGAAGAAGATTTCAGCTGGGAAGATGACGAGGAGGAATCCGTCGCCCCTGAACCTAAACCTCTCAAAACGCTCGAGTCGTCAATGATATCGCAACGTACGCTGGCGCCGAAAGCGGCGGACACAAGCGACGTCCAATCACTCCCAAATTCTTCGCAATTCAACACTCCTATGACTATGAGTCCTAGGGACAGCGAGGACAGTTATGATGTTGTTTCTGGTAATGTCAGTGCTGCAGGAGATGCGCAGGAACATGTACAGAAGGAGGAAGAGGAGGAAGAGGAGAGTGACTGGGAGTGAGATTTTAATGTTCTTATGTAGTTGTATATAGTTTGGATCAACTTATTATACCGGCCAGGGCACACTGCACAGCATATCATGATGTTGAGCGCTATTTATGCTCATCTCAATCAAGCTAACCCTACTAAAAACATCTTTATCTCTCCCAAAACCGAATCTCGGTTTTGCCTTAAGTCTACTTGCTAATTCCTCAAGCTGCAAGTGATGCGGAATGAGCTTTATCCATGAAAGGCGCGCCAGGAATTCACGTCTTCTTTCGCGCAACACTAGCATCAACCTCCTTCGCTTCTTTTGGGTCGTCCTCGTCATTTGGTGCGAGTTCGGTGTCTTTTTTTACAGTTTATCAGATTGCAAGTGGCCAGACAAGGAGTTGAGGGAGGTGAGTTCGCTCAATTGAGTTTTCTTGTTTTTGTAATGATATGTTGTCAAGGCTGGATCGACTGAAAAGCCAACCCGAGTCCTCTTGATTTCTGACCCCCAACTCCCAAACCCGAGGCGTTCAGGCATTTCATGGTTTGGCTATGGTGCATCCTCTACTAGATACTTACGCAAGGGCTGGAGCGTCGTAACTCGTCTGCATCCTCACGCGGTTGTATGGCTGGGTGACGTGCTTGCCTCTGGACGCTACGTCACAAGTGAAGATGAGTACGTGTCATTATTATAATCACCTGCTTATATGCGCTAAACGTTCCTGGTAGATATGAAAACTATGTGAATGAATTCAAAGGGATATTCGCCATGGACAAATCCGTGCCAAACTATTTCGTTCCAGGGAATGGAGACGTTGGGTATGTGCTTGACTTTTGACGTGGTCATTCAGGAACTTAGTGCCCTGCTAGTCTTGGAGAGTCTTCTGCTTTCTCAAAGAATGCGCGTAAATACTTTACAGAGTACTTTGGACCTGTGAATCAGGAGATCGATCTGGCTGGTCATAGGCTGATTTTCATCGACGCCCCTGGATTAGTTGATGAGGATTACCGCCGACATGGGATGGGCAAGCAGTATGAGACTTGGACACCGGCCGTGGGTGGTCCAATTGAGTTCATCGCATCCGTTGCCATCAAGGGTGGGCGCTGTTTTGCAATTTCTGGATGTATTTTTCTGATATCGGAATTATTAGCATCATCTAGCCCTATCATTTTATTCAGCCATATCCCACTGTCCCGACCAGCAAGTACATCGTGCGGGCCACTCCGTGAAAAGGGTTCTATACGAGCTAGTGCAGGCTATGGGTATCAGAACATGCTTGGTAAAGAAACCACTAGATTTGTTCTGCACATGCTTCGACCAGCTGCGGTCTTCAGGTACGTGTATCAGCCGCCCATTTCACGTGTTTAAATCACACACACCTGTACAGCGGTGACAATCGAGATTACTGTAACATGACCCACCACCTCCCTGCAGCCGATCCCAATATACTGGCAAAGACCTCCGTCCGGGAAGTGACGGTAAAATCATTTTCTCCATCTAAGCATATCCGACGTCCGGGCTTTCAGCTACTCTCCCTTATCCCTCCGGACTCTGCGGTATCTCCTCATGGATCTACGTTCGCAGATGCTGCTTGCCTTTTGCCTGATACCTTCCGCATCTTTAGTTCGATATACCTACCCGCTCTCGTGCTCACCGCCATCGTGCTCCTATACTTTGATACCTCACCCGACCGGCATCGTCGTCGTTTCTCTACTGTCTCACCTATCTCTACATCCAGGAGCAGACCGAGTTCCCCGCCGCCAGGCCCAGAATCTGCAATCTGGACGAACTGGTCCCCGCGGATGTCAAGCGGCCCAACAAGTCCAGCAGTGCCACTCCCACCCTCAGTGACAGTACGTGTACCCAGCGCAAAAGAAATTTTCACATTTCGTGCCTTGTCATCAACCCCTGGATCACCGCATGATTCACCGCTCCTGAGTCCCATCCCGCTTTTCCACGCCGGGCACGAGGACGAGATGAACCCCGCCCACTATCCTTCGCAGCATCACAGTGACCACGTCTGGCCTTCAGGCGAGGACGTTCACGAAGCGCCATCGTTCCTTCCCTCGCCGAGCGCGCGTCGATCAGAGAGGAAATGGTCGTGGAGCTGGAGCTTCGTGTTCAGAGGGAGGCGGCGGCGGATAACGATTGCGCTGCCGACATTGGAGGAGATGAAAAAGTTTTCTGTGTCTGACATCAGCGACGGTATGAGTAGAGGCAAACAGAGGGGGATGTTATGGAGGTTGGGGGGTGACGGCATGAGCGTTGCGCT
>Ga0310811_10014954_pt1 | contig 10134 bp, 7 predicted proteins | sample YCmetagenome_FD_207642 | JGI IMG/M metagenome (GOLD analysis project Ga0310811, IMG submission 207642) | Soil microbial communities from experimental microcosm in Duke University, North Carolina, United States - YC | ecosystem: Engineered > Artificial ecosystem > Soil microcosm > Unclassified ...
GCGTTCGCGCAGGCCGGACGGCATGCTCACGAATGTGCGCATGATCACGGACCGCGTTTCCGCTGCTCCTACGGCACATGCGCGAACCCGTGCATGATCACGGCTGGTGTTTGCGCTGGTCGGACGGCATGCGCCCGAATGTGTGCATGATCACGCGGGGGGTTTGGGCAGGTCGCGGGGCAAGATCCCGAACCTCTGCATGATCACGCCCAAGGGGGTGGCCCGAGGGGGGTCAGTAGGAGGCGTCGCGGTCGCGGCGGATGGTGACCTTCCGGCCCTTGATGGTGGTCCTCCGCAGGGCGTCGATGACTTCCTGGACGGCCGCCTCCGGAACCTCGACCAGGGAGAACCTGTCGGCGATCTCGATCGCGCCGATGTCGCGCCCGCTCACCCTCGTCTCGCCGGCGATGGCGCCGACGAGGTCCTGGGGCCGGATCCGCGCGCTGCGCCCGGCGCCGACGAACAGGCGGGCCATTCCGCCTCTCGACGCCCCGCGCCCACGCCGGTCATCGCGCGGCCCGGCGTCACGCCCGCCCCCGTCACGCCCGCCTACGTCACGGCGACCGCGGGTGGGCGACAAGGCGATCTCGGGGATCTCCTCCTCGTCGGCCGCGGCGCCGGTGGACTCGTGGGCGAGTTTCACCGCGGCGAGGGCCACCTCCATCACGTCGAACTCGTCGGCAAGGGTCTCGACCACGACGCGAAACCGGTCCAGGTCGTCGTCTTCCAGGATGCTCTCGTGAATCGCGGCCCGGGTCAGCTCGAGTCGCCGCGCCAGCAGATCGGCGATCGTCGGCACTTTCTGGATCTCGATGCGGCTCCGGGTGACCCGCTCGATGGTCTTGAGCATGCGGTGCTCGCGCGGCTCGGCGAGCGTGATCGCCACGCCCTCCCTGCCCGCCCGGCCGACCCGCCCGATCCGGTGGACGTACGACTCGGGCGCCGAGGGGACGTCGTAGTTGATGACGTGGGTGAGCTGCTCGATGTCGAGACCTCTGGCCGCCACGTCGGTCGCGACCAGCAGGTCGGCGGTTCCGGTCCGCAGCCGTCCCATCACGCGGTCGCGCTGCTCCTGGCCCATGCCCCCGTGCAGGGCCTCGGCGCGATAGCCGCGCCCGTTGAGCGTCTCGGTCAGCGAGTCGACCTCGTCACGCGTACGGCAGAACACGATCGCGGCCGCGGGCGACTCGACGTCGAGCACGCGCCCGAGAGCAGCGGGCTTGTGCGACCGGGACACGATGTAGGCGCTCTGCCGTACCCGCGGGCTCTCCCCCGTGGTGGCCTGCTCGTGCTCGATCTTGATCCGGACGGGGTCGGTGAGGTGCCGGCGCGCCATCCCGTCGATGCGGGGCGGCATGGTCGCCGAGAAGAGCACCGTCTGACGGTCTTCCGGGGTGTCCTGGAGGATCGTCTCGATGTCGTCGGCGAAGCCCATGTCGAGCATCTCGTCGGCCTCGTCGAGCACGACCATCCGGAGTCCGCTCATGGACAGCGTGCCCCGGCCGATGTGGTCGAGAGCACGTCCGGGGGTCGCGACCACCACGTCGACGCCGCGCTCCAGCGCCCGCAACTGGCGGCCGATCGGCTGCCCGCCGTAGATCGGGAGCACCCGCGCCCCCATGTCCTTGCCGTAGCGGTGCATCGCCTCGGACACCTGTACGGCGAGCTCCCGCGTGGGGACCAGGATCAACGCGACCGGCCCGGACTCCGACTCCCTCTCGGACATGCGCTGCAGCACGGGCAGGGCGAACGCCGCCGTCTTGCCTGTGCCGGTGGCGGCCTGTCCGAGCAGGTCGCGGCCTTCGAGGAGGGGCGGAATCGCCTCCCGCTGGATGGGAGTCGGCTCCTCGTAGCCGAGATCACCCAGAGCTCGCAGGAGCTCGGGGCGCAGTGCCAGATCCGCGAAGCTCATGGCTTCGTCGGTCACGTTCACGATGTCGGGCTCCTCTGAGGACGGGCAGGCTTGCGGGGACGGGTCCACCCTATGATCCCCCCAACCTGACACTCCTTCGTCAGCGGGCGGCCCTCACCGGCGGAAAGTCCGGCCGGCACGGCCCGCGGAGACGTCATCTGCCGGTACGGTGCGAACGGCCGTCGCCCGCCACCCCCGGGCGGGTGAGGCGCTCAGGATCGACCACTTTGTCGAAGAGTCGCTCGCTGACGCCCGACTTCATCGCCGCCTCCTTCAGCGTGAGGTCGTCGGAGATCGCACGATGCGCGATCTTCGCGGACTCGTCGTAACCGATGACCGGGCTCAGCGCGGTCACCATCATGACCGAGCGCTCGATGTCGGACTCGAGCTTGGATGTGTTCAACCGCACACCCTCGACGAGGTACTCCCGGAAATGGTCGATCATGTCGGACAAGATCCGGATCGAGTGGAGAACGTTGTTGATGATCACCGGCCGGAACGCGTTGAGCTCGAAGTTCCCCTCCGCCCCGGCCATCGAGACGGCCCCGTCGTCGCCGATCACCTGGACGGCGACCATCAGCATCGCCTCGGCCTGAGTCGGGTTGACCTTGCCGGGCATGATCGAGGACCCCGGCTCGTTGGACGGCAGGTCCAGCTCGTGCAGTCCGGTCCGCGGGCCCGACCCCAGCCACCGCATGTCGTTGGCGAACTTGAACAGCGACACGGCCAGGGTGCGCAGCGCCGCGGAGACCCGGACGAGCGGGTCGCACGACGCCTGGGCGGCGAACCGGTTGGGTGCGCCGGTGAACCCGTGCCTGGTCAGCCGGGCGATCTCGCGGGCGACCTCGTCTCCGAACCCGGGCGGGGCGTTCAGCCCGGTGCCGACCGCCGTCCCGCCGATCGCCAGCCTGTCGAGACCCTTCGCCGTGGTCCTCAGATGCTCGGTGGCGTCATCGATCTGGGCGACGTACCCCGACCATTCCTGACCGACGGTCAGCGGCGTCGCGTCCTCCAGGTGGGTACGGCCCACCTTGACCACATGCGCCCACTCCCGGCTCTTGCGCCCGGCGGCGTCGCTCAGCCGTGCCAGCGCGGGCAGCAACCGTGCCTCGAGGGCCTGGACCACCGCGATGTGCATCGCGGTGACGAAGGTGTCGTTGGACGACTGGCCCATGTTCACGTGGTCGTTCGGGTGCACCGGATCCTTGCTGCCGAGACGGCCGCCGAGCAGTTGGATCGCCCGGTTCGAGATCACCTCGTTCACGTTCATGTTCGACTGCGTGCCCGAGCCGGTCTGCCAGACGTACAGCGGGAACTCCGCGTCCAGGCGGCCGTCGATCACCTCGTCGGCGACGCGGGCGATGAGGTCGGCCTTCCACCGGGGCAGGCGGCCGGCGCGGCCGTTGACGCGCGCCGCCGCCTTCTTGATGTAGCCGTAGGCGTGGTAGACGGCCTTGGGCATCCGGTCGTCGCCGATGTCGAAGTGGATGAGGGACCGTTGCGTCTGAGCTCCCCAGTAGTGGCCGGCCGGCACCTCGATCTCCCCGAGCGAGTCGCTCTCGGTGCGGGTGCCCGACGCGTCCAGCCCGATCGGGACGTCCATGATCCGGGGGTCGTTGCGCGCCATCGTCAGCCTCCCCTCACCCGGCGGTACTCGGGTTGCCACATCGCGTCCTCCACCTGCTGGATCACGTCGTGCAGTTCGACGCGCGCGAGGCTCTCCTTCCCAGCCTCCCCGGCAACCTCGACGGCGACCAGCGCCGAGATCTCCCTGAGGTTGTCCACCTGCGGCAGCAGGGACGCCCCCGGCGTCGACACGTCGACGAGACTCGCCACGGCGTCGGCGGCGGCCTGGAACATGCCGTCGCTGACCCTCCGGGCCCGCGAGACGGTCACGCCGAGCCCCAGCCCGGGGTACAGCAGGGCGTTGTTCGCCTGCCCGATGGCGTAGGTGACGCCCTTGTAGGTGACCGGCTGCACCGGGATCCCGGTGGCGACCAAGGCGCGGCCGTCCGTCCAGCGGATCAGATCGCCCGGCATCGCCTCGATCCGCTCGGTCGGGTTCGACAGCGGGAAGATGATCGGCCGGTCGGTGTGGGAGGCCATCGCCCGGACGATCTCCTCGGTGAACGCGCCGTGGACGGTGGAGGTGCCGACGAGCATGGTCGGATGGACGTGGTCGATCACTTCACGGAGCCCGATGCGCCCGTCCTCGCCCCGCCGGCCCGCGACCTCCCCGGCCGGCCGGGCGTAGGGGGCCTGGTAGTCCCGCAGGTCGTCCATGTCGTCGGTCAGGAGTCCCTGCTTGTCGACCGCCCAGATCAGGCGGGTCGCGGTCTCCTTGTCGAGCCCGGACCGCATCATCGCGTCGCGCAGTTGGTCGGCGATGCCGATACCGGCCGTACCCGCGCCGAACACGACGATCCGCTGCTCCCGCAGCGGCAGGCCGGCGACCCGGGTGGCGCCCAGCGCGGCGGCGAGCACGATCGCGCCCGTGCCCTGCATGTCGTCGTTGAAGGTGCTGATCCGCCCGGTGTACTTCTCGAGGATCCGCCGGCCGTTCGACGGCCCGAAGTCCTCCCAGTGCAGCAGCGCCTTGGGGAACATGCGGGTGGCGGTGGCGACGTAGGCGTCGATGAAGTCGTCGTAGCGTCCGCCGCGCACCCGCGAGTGCCTGTCGCCCACGTAGGAGGGGTCGTTGAGCAGCGCCTCGTTGTTCGTCCCCGCGTCCAGCGCGACGGGGATGACCCGGTTCGGGTGGATCCCGGCGGCGGCGGTGTAGACGGCCAGTTTGCCGACGGCGATGCCGCTGCCCCCGCCGATCCCCCAGTCGCCGATGCCCAGGATCTCCTCCGCGTCGGAGGCGACGATCAGGTCGACGTCGTCCGGCCCCAGCCCGAGGTTCCCGAAGGCCCGCTCGATGCCGCCCACGTCGTCGATCGACAGATAGACCCCGCGTGGCCTGCGGTACTCGTGGCTGTACGCCTTGATCGCCTGGCCGACGGTGGGGTCGTAGACGACGGGGAGCATCTCCCTCAGATGGTCGGAGAGCAGGCGGTAGAACAGCACCTCGTTGCGGTCGTGCAGCGCCGTCAGGTAGATGTTCTTGCGGAGGTCGTCCGGCTGGGACTCGTACTGTTCGTAGGCCCTGCGCGCCTGCTCGTCGAGTGTCTCGACGGCCTGGGGGACGAGGCCCTCGAGCCCGAGTTCCGCCCGTTCCTCCTCGGTGAAGGCCGTGCCCTTGTTCAGGAGGGGGTCTCGCAGGACCTCCAGTCCGCGCGCCGGCGTGATGTAGGTCCCGTCGGTCTCCGTGAAGCTCCGACCCCCGATTTTCCCGTTCTTCTCAGCGGACACCTGACCCACCCCCGTGGCTGGAATCATGCTTTTCCGTCATAAACGGCGCTTACGTTCCTTTACGGGGGTTCCCATCACCGGGAACGGCAAGCCAAAGCGGGGACAAAGGTCATCTCAGGCGTCCATTGCGCCTGGCCCCGGACGCGCCCGCCGTACGGCCCCTGTTCGCACGGCGGGCGCTGGCCCGATTTTTACGGGGTCTTGACGCTATGTCGCTCTAAGTCCTATGTTTCGCTGAACAAGTTTAGACAGGTAGGGCACATGGCCAGTACGCAGGGCAAACATCAGCAATCTACGACTGCCGGACGGGCGCTGACGGTCGAGACCCACGGGCTCGACGTGATCGGCGACGAGGAGCGGAAAGGCAGGCCCAGGCAGCTTTTCTGGCCGTGGTTCGGCGCCAACGTCTCGATTCTGGGCCTGAGCTACGGCTCGTTCGCGCTCGGGTTCGGCATCTCCTTCTGGCAGGCGCTCATCGCGAGCGTGGTGGGCATCGTCTTCTCGTTCCTGCTGTGCGGCTTCGTCGCGGTGGCGGGCAAGCGGGGCTCGGCCCCCACCATGGTGCTCAGCCGCGCCGCGTTCGGCGTCGGAGGCAACCGCCTGCCGTCCGCCATCTCCTGGATCCTGACGGTGGGCTGGGAGACCGTGCTCACCGCGCTGGCCACCCTCGCGACAGCGACGGTGCTCGGCAGGCTCGGTTGGGGAGGCGGCACCTCGACCAAGGTCATCGCGCTCATCGTGGTGACCGTCCTGATCATCGGCGCGGGGGTCATGGGATTCCACCTGATCATGCGCCTGCAAACGATCATCACGGTGATCACCGGCGTCCTGACGGTCGTCTACATCGTGCTGGTCTTCGACCACATCCACTGGGGCACGGTCTCCGCCGTCCCCAGTGGGTCCTCGCAGGAGTTCATCGGCGCCCTGGTGTTCATGGCGACCGGTTTCGGGCTCGGGTGGGTCAACGCGGCGGCCGACTACTCGCGCTACCTGCCGCGCAGGGCCTCCGGCCGGGGCGTCGTCGGGTGGACGACGTTCGGGGCGTCCGTCGCGCCGATCATCCTGGTGGTCTTCGGCCTGCTGCTGGCCGGCTCCTCCCCCGACCTGAACACGGCGATCGCGGGAGACCCCATCGGGGCGCTCGCGGCCGTGCTGCCCACCTGGTTCCTCATCCCGTTCGTGGCCGTGGCCGTGCTCGGCCTCGTCGGCGGCGCCGTGCTCGACATCTACTCCTCCGGCCTCGCCCTGCTCGCGGCCGGTCTGAAGGTGCCGCGCTACGCCGCCGCCCTGGTCGACGGCGTCATCATGATCATCGGGACGGTGTACATCGTCTTCATCGCGGACGACTTCCTCGGCCCGTTCCAGGGCTTCCTGATCACGCTGGGCGTCCCCATTGCCGCCTGGTGCGGGATCATGCTGGCCGACATCCTGGTCCGCCGCCGCGACTACGACGAGACCGATCTCTTCCGTCCCTCCGGCCGGTACGGCAACGTCCCGGCGGCCCCCATCGCGATCATCGTCGTCAGCACCGCCCTCGGCTGGGGCCTGGTCATCAACACCTACGCCGGTTGGCTCAAATGGCAGGGCTACCTGCTCGGCCCGCTCGGCCTCGGCGGCAAGGACGGCGCCTGGGCCTACGCCAACCTCGGCGTGCTCGCGGCGCTCGTCGTGGCCTTCGTCGTCACCCTGCTGGTGAACCGGTCGCGCGTCCGCGCCCAGGAGAGCTTCTCTCCCGCTCCCGCCGAAGGGGTGGCGCCGTGAGCGACCCCCAAGGCCCCCAAGGCCCGCAAGACCCGCAAGACCCGCAAGACCCGCAAGGCCTCCAGGGCGCCCGGCCGCCCTGGCTGGCCGTCATCGACATGCAGCGGGTGTTCGGGGAGCCGTCCAGCGAGTGGTTCACCCCGCGCTTCGCCGAAACGATCGGTCCGATCAAGGAGCTGACCAGTGCGTTCGGGTCCCGGGTCACCTTCACCCGTTTCATCGCGCCGGACAGGCCCGAGGGGGCCTGGCGCGAGTACTACAGCCGCTGGCCCTTCGCCCTCCAGCCGCCGGACGCCCGGATCTACGAGCTGGTCGACGACTTCGGGGACGGCGCGGGCCCGACGCTGGACGCCACGACCTTCGGCAAGTGGACACCGGAACTCGCCGAAGCGGTCGGCCCCGGAGGACGGCTCGTCGTGGCCGGTGTCTCCACCGACTGCTGCGTGTTGTCGACGGTCGTCGCCGCGGCCGACGCGGGTGTGGAGGTCCTGGTCGTCTCCGACGCGTGCGCGGGCATGACCGACGAGAGCCACCGGCAGGCGCTGGACATCATGGCGCTGTACGGCCCTCTGGTGCGGGTGGTGACCTCGGCCGAGGTCCTGCGCGACATCGAGGACACCGCGGGAAGGGCTTCGTGACCGGACCCGTCAGATTGAAGCACCAGCGGATCACCGTCGTCCTGGAGAAGGAGATCCGTTCTGGCCGGGTCCCCCGTGGGGCCCGGCTGCCGGGCGAGCTCGCGCTCGCCCGGCGCTTCGGCGTGAGCCGCAACACCGTCCGTACGGCTCTCGCCGAGCTCAACGAGGCGGGGCTGATCACCACCCGGTCCGGCAAGGGATCCTTCGTGCTCTTCGACGGGCGCCCGCTAGACGACCGGCTCGGGTGGGCGCATGCCCTGGCCGCTCAGGGCGTCGAGACACGGGTCCGCGTCCTCGGCATCGCCGCGACCCGGGACGAGGAGCTGTCCGGCCTGCCGGGGATGGCGTCTCCGGACGTCATCGTCATCGAGAGAGTGCGCGAGATCGAGGCTTCGACCGTCGTCTCCTACGAGCGCAGTTGCGTCCCCGCGATCGGCGAGCTGCGCGATCTGCCCGCCCGCGGTCTGGGAGGCGACTCGCTCACCGAGGTGCTCACCCGTGCCGGGCTGTACGCCGACCACGGCGAGCAGCGCCTCCGGGGCCGCAGGATCGACGCCCGCGAAGCCGTGCTGCTGCGGCGCGAGTCCGGCGCGTGGTTCCTGAACACGCGGCGGACCAGCTGGGCGGCCGACGGCACGTTCGTCGAGCGCGTCGACAGCCTGCTCGACCCCGAACACTTCCAGCTGTGCCTGGACTTCCGCGAAAGCACCCCATGACCACGACACGATCGAGAGCCGCCGGCGCCCTCTACGGGCTGGCGATCGGCGACGCCCTCGGCATGCCCACGCAGATGCTCTCCCGGCCGCAGATCACGGCACGGTACGGACCTGTCCTCGGTGGATTCCTCGACGCCGCGCCCGACCACCCGCTCGCTGCGGGGATGCCCGCGGGGGCGGTCACCGACGACACCGAGCAGGCCATGGTGCTCGCCGGTCTGCTGATCGACGGCGACGGCAAGGTGGATCCCGCCGAGCTGGCCCGCCGCCTCGTCGTGTGGGAGGAGTCCATGCGGGCCCGCGGCTCGCTCGACCTCCTCGGCCCGTCGACCAAACGCGCCGTCTCCGAGGTCGCCGCCGGGGCGGATGTCGCCGAGACCGGCCGGTTCGGCACCACCAACGGCGCGGCGATGCGGATCGCGCCGGTCGGCGTGGCGACGGGATCGGACGACCTGCACGCACTCGTGGACCGGGTCGTCGAGACGAGCATGGTCACGCACAACACGGGGGTCGCGCTCGCGGGCGCGGCGGCCGTCGCGGCGGCCGTCTCCGCCGGAGTCGCGGGAGCCTCCGTCGGGGAGGCCGTGCGGTTCGCCGAGGCCGCCGCGCGGCTCGCGGCCGGGCGCGGGCACTGGGTCGCCGCCGCCGACGTCGCGGAGCGCATCGCCTGGGCGACGGCGCTCGTCGACGGGTTGCCGGACGAGGAGGTGTGCGAGCGCGTCTACCTGCTGGTCGGCACGAGCCTCGCCACGCAGGAGTCCGTCCCCGCGGCGTTCGCCATCCTGTGGGCGTGCCGCGACGACCCGTGGCGGGCCTGCCTGCTGTCCGCCTCGGTGGGCGGCGACTGCGACACCATCGCCGCGATGGCCGGAGCCGTCGCCGGCGCCTGCCACGGCGTGGACGCCTTCCCCGCGGACGCCCGCCAGACCATCGCCCGGGTCAACGGCCTGCGCCTCGACGAGACCGCCGACGCGCTGCTGGCGCTGCGCTCCCCCTCGGGACACGAGCGCTAGTGGGGCGGACATACGACAGGTTGCTCCACGTGGGCAACGTCGTCGTGGACCTCGTGCTCGATGTGCCGGCCCTGCCGGAACGCGGGGGTGACGTGCTGGCGACCGGGTCCGCCCGCGCGCCCGGCGGCGGGTTCAACGTGATGGCGGCCGCCGCCAGGCAGGGGCTGCGCGTGGCCTACGCGGGGGCACACGGCACCGGTCCCTTCGGCGACCTGGCGGGAGCGGGCATGCGGGAGGCCGGCATCGAGGTCCTCCATCCCGCGCGGGCCGACCTCGACACGGGGTTCGTGGTCGCCGTGGTCGACGCCGGAGGGGAGCGCACGTTCCTGACCAGCCCGGGAGCGGAGGCGACGCTGACCGGCCGGGATCTCGACGCGGTCGCCACGGGCGCGGGCGACATCGTCTACGCCTCCGGGTACGGCATGCTCCACGCGTCCAACCGGGTGGCGCTGGCGGGCTGGCTGCCCCGCCTCCCGGACGCCACCCCACTGGTCTTCGATCCGGGGCCCCTGGTCGGGGAGATCTCCGCCGACGTCATGCGGGCCGTCCTCCCCAGGATCGACTGGTGGACGTGCAACGCCCGCGAGGCGGCCGTGGTCACCGGCCACGCGGATCCGATGACGGCGGCGGCGGACCTCGCGGGCCGCACGGGGAGACACGGCGTCCTCGTGCGGACCGGTCCCGACGGATGCGTCGTCGCCGAACCGGGCGGTCCACCCGTGCGGGTGCCGGGATTCCCC
>Ga0310811_10014955_pt1 | contig 10134 bp, 7 predicted proteins | sample YCmetagenome_FD_207642 | JGI IMG/M metagenome (GOLD analysis project Ga0310811, IMG submission 207642) | Soil microbial communities from experimental microcosm in Duke University, North Carolina, United States - YC | ecosystem: Engineered > Artificial ecosystem > Soil microcosm > Unclassified ...
GTGAGCACCGGGGACAACGCGGACAACTGCCAGTACAACGAGTACCGGTGGTTCATCGACGTGCTCGACGGCGGCCCGGTGCGCCCGGACTCCGGCGAGCTCGGCCGCTACGAGGGCGTGATGGACTCGGAGCACTACGACGTGCACTACTGGCACCCCGAGGGTACCCCGGACGGCAAGCTCGAGGACCGGCCGCGCGCGCTGCACGGATTCCCGGTGATCCACGGGCTTTTCGAGCACGCTCTCGCGCCGTTCACCGCCGAGGGCCTGCGCATGCCGTGGTACTCGGTGTACGGCAACCACGACGCGCTGCTGCAGGGGAACCTGCCGCACGTGCTCGGCAGCGACGATTACGCGACCGGGCGGCGCAAGGCGATCGAGCTGCCCACCGGCACCAGCCTGGTGCGGCTGTGCATCGACCTGTTCCGGGTCTCCCCGCACGCGATCGAACGGCTGGTCGCCGGCGACTTCCGCACCGTCACCGCGGATCCGGAGCGCCGCCCGCTCACCCGTGCCGAAATGGTCGCAGAGCACTTCCACACGCTCGGCGCCCCGGTGGGCCACGGCTTCACCGAGACGAACCGGGCCGAGGGGACGGCGTACTACGGCTTCGACGCCAGGGCCGCGGACGGCTCGTGCGCGCGCTGCCTGGTGCTGGACACGGTCAACCCGGCCGGCGGCGCGAACGGCTCGCTGGACGAACGGCAGTACCGCTGGCTGGAGGGCGAGCTGCTGGCCCACTCCTCCCGCTACCTGGACGAGGACGGGCACGTGGTGTCCGGGCCGGGCGCCGACTCGCTGGTGCTGGTCTTCAGCCACCACACCGTCGCCACCATGGACAACTGGCTGACCGAGCCGGAGCCGGAGAAGCACCGCGTGCTCGGCGGACGGGTCAGGGAGCTGCTGCTGCGGTATCCGAACGTGGTGCTGTGGGTCAACGGGCACACGCACGTCAACGGCGTCACCCCGCACGCGCGCAACCCGGACTCCCCGGTGCCGGGCGGGTTCTGGGAGCTCAACACCGCCTCGCACATCGACTGGCCGCAGCAGGCGCGGCTGGTGGAGCTGGTGCGCAACGGCGACGGCACGCTCTCGGTGTTCGGCACGATCATCGACCACGCGGGCCCGGACCAGCCGTCCTGGGACCTGACCTCGCCGGTGGAGCTGGCCGGGCTCTCCCGCGTGCTGGGCGTCAACGACTGGCAGCAGCGGGCCAGGCCGGAGCCGGGTTCCGACGGCCGGCGCGGCACCGCGGCCGACCGCAACGTGGAACTGCTGCTGCCCGCGCCGTTCTGACCGGACGGGAGCGGGGACGGCGGGAAACGGCGGCGACCGGCGGGCGGGGGTTCGCAACGGCCGATTAAGCTGGGGCCCATGGCGACCCGATTCGATCAAGCGCACACCGACGAGCTGTTGGCCTACCTCAGGACCGCGCCGACGCCGTTCCACGCGGTCGCCGAGGCCGCCGCGCGGCTGGAGCAGGCCGGGTTCACCCGGCTCGAGGAGAGCGACTCCTGGGCGGACGGCGCCGCGGAGGGCGCCCGCTACGCGGTGCGCGGCGGCGCCCTGGTGGCCTGGATCCTGCCGGCCGGCACCGAGGCCGCGCGCCCGCTGCGCATCCTCGGCTCGCACACCGACTCGCCGAACCTGCGGGTCAAGCCGCTGCCGGACACCAGCACGCTGGGCTGGCGGCAGGTCGCGGTGGAGGTCTACGGCGGCGTGCTCCACAACTCCTGGCTGGACCGGGACCTGGGCCTGGCCGGCCGGCTCGTGCTGCGCGACGGCGCCGAGCGGCTGGTGAACCTGGAGCGTCCGCTGCTGCGCGTGCCGCAGCTGGCCGTGCACCTGGACCGCGGGGTCAACGCCGAGGGCCTGAAGCTCAACGCGCAGCAGCACCTGTACCCGGTCTGGGGCCTGGGCGACGCGAACGAGGGCGAGCTGATCGACTTCGTCGCGGGCGAGTCCGGGGTGCGCGCCGAGGACGTGCTCGGCTGGGATCTGATGGCCTACGACGTCACGGCGCCGGGCTACCTCGGCCGGGACCGCGAGTTCGTGGTGAGCGCGCGGCTGGACAACCTGGTGTCGGTGCACGCGAGCGTGGCCGCGCTCGCCGCGGCGGCGGCCGAGGGCGTCGGGCCGGGCGCGCCGATCCCGGTGCTGGCCGCGAACGACCACGAGGAGACGGGTTCGAGCTCGTACAGCGGCGCGAACGGGCCGTTCCTCGAGGCGGTGCTGGAGCGGCTGATCGAGGTGCGCGGCGGCGGCGTGGACGCGCGGGCGCGGGCGTACGCGGCCTCGTTCGTCGCCTCCGCGGACATGGCGCACGCGGTGCACCCGAACTACGCCGAGCGGCACGACGCGGGGCACCGCCCGCGCCCGAACGACGGGCCGGTGCTCAAGCACAACGCGAATCAGCGCTATGCGACCGACGGCCGCAGCCGCGCGGTGTGGGCGCGCGCCTGCGAGCGGGCCGGGGTGCCGTGGCAGAACTTCGTCTCGCGCAACGACATGCCGTGCGGCTCCACCATCGGACCGCTGACCGCGACGCGGCTGGGCATCGAGACCTTCGACGTGGGCGTGCCCGGGCTCTCCATGCACTCGACCAGGGAGCTGGTCGGCTCGGACGACCCGTGGATGCTGGCCGGCGCGCTGCGCGCCTTCCTCGAGGGCTGAGCAGGAGGCAGGAACCGAACACACGACAGGGCCCTGTCTCTCCGCGAGGGCGAGGCAGGGCCCTGAGGTCTTCTGTCCCGCTGTCTCTCCGGGCGCTCAGCCGCGCAGGATCAGCGGCAGCCGCCCGGTCGCGCCGTCGACCACCCGGATCGGGATGCCCCAGTCCTGCTGGTGCAGGTGGCAGGCCGGGAACTCGACCTCGCCGTCGCCGTCGCAGGAGGCTGCCTTGGCCGCGACGTGCAGCACGCCCTCGGTGATCTCAGGGTTCAGCTTCAGCACCCGGCCGAGGTCGGTGCCGCCGCCGGCGCCGTCCAGCAGCAGTTCGGCCGGCGACGCGGAGACCTTGACGTAGGTGGACGGGCCGTAGCGCTCGTCCATCTTCTCGCCGGGCGGCGGCTCGAAGACGACTTCGAGTTCGAGCTCGCCGGGGCCGACCTCGGTCGCCGGGCGCTGCGTGCGGTAGGCGGTCGCCTCGACCCGCAACGCCTCCTCGGGCAGCCGGACCCGGGTGAGCCGGTGCGCGGCCGACTCGACCACCAGCAGCTCGCCCTCGGCGGTGACCAGCGCGTCAGAGGGCTCCTTCAGCCCGGTGATCAGGGTACTGACCTGACCGTCGGCCGGATTGTACCGGCGGATCGCACCGTTGTACGTGTCGCTGAGCGCGATCGAACCGTCCGGCAGCGCGGTGACGCCGAGCGGGTGCTGCAGCAGCGCCTGCGCCGCGTCCCCGTCGCGCAGGCCGAAGTCGAACAGGCCCTGGCCGACGGCGGTGCGCACCTGCCCGTCCTCGATGAAGCGCAGCGCCGACGACTCGGAGTCGGCGATCCAGATCCGGCCGTCCCGGTCGGCGGTCAGGCCCGAGGGCTGGGAGAACCAGGCCTCTGCGACCGGCCCGTCGACGAGCCCTTCGTTGGTGGTGCCGGCCCAGGGCGCGAGCTCGCCCCCGGCCGGATCGTAGCGCCACAGCTGGTGGATGCCGGCCATCGCGACGACGATCTCGTCGCCGTCACGGGCCAGGTCCCACGGGCTCGCCTGCGCGCGCTCACGGGTGTCGGCGACGGTGCGGACCTCGCCGGTGGCCAGGTCGAGTGTGCGCAGCGCGTGGTTGACGGTGTCGGCGACGAGCACGGTCGTCTGGTCGAGCAGCAGCAGCCCCTGCGGCTCGTTGAACCGGGCGTCCGCCGCCGCGCCGTCCGCCAGGCCCCGCTCGCCGGAGCCGAAGCGCCGCAGCACGCGGGTCGCATCGTCGGCGAGCTCGACGATCGAGTGGTGGCTGGTGTCGGAGACCAGGTACGTGCCGCCCGGCAGGCCGATCACCTTGCCGGGGAAGCGCAGCTCGGTCGGCTCGGGCTCCGGCGCGACGTACGGCGAGTCCCCGCGCCGCAGCGCGCCCTTCGCGTCGAACTCGGCCACCAGCTCGGTCAGCAGCGAGCGCAGCCCGTGCACGTGCCCCTCGCCCGACATCTGCGCCGCGACATACCCGGCCGGGTCCACCACGGTCAGCGTCGGCCAGGCGCGCACCGCGTAGGCCTTCCACGTGGTCAGGTCCGGATCGTCGAGCACCGGGTGGTGCACCCCGTAGCGCTCGCAGGCGGCGACCAGCGCCTCGTGGTCGGCCTCGTGCGCGAACTTCGGCGAGTGCACCCCGACCGTGACCAGCACGTCCGCGAACTCCTCCTCCAGCTCGCGCAGCTCGTCGAGCACGTGCAGGCAGTTGGCGCAGCAGAAGGTCCAGAAGTCCAGCAGGAGGATCTTCCCGCTCAGGTCGGGAGCCGCCGACCCGGCGGTGTTGATCCAGCCGCCCCGTCCGACCAGCTCGGGGGCGCGTACGCGTGCATGTGGGGCCATACCGCTATCTAACCGCATGCACAGAGCGGCGCATTCCCGCAGGCACGGCCGCCGGTCCCGATCTCCACCATGCGCGCGCCGAGCTCGCGCATCTGCGCGAACGCGTGCTCGCACAATGCGGATCCGACACCGGAGCGCCGCGCGCCGGAGGCGACGGCCAGGATCTCGATCCTGCCGTATCCACGCTCGGGTTCGACGGAGTATCCCGCGTAGCCGACGGTTTGCCCGTCCGCCTCCGCAACGACGACGAACGAGTTGCGCGCCGGGTCGTGCAGTCCGGCGAGCAGCGAGCGGTAGTCCTCACGCCAGTCTCCCCGCACCGCCTCGAACACGACATCGCCGACGAGCGGCCGGAATCCGTCCTCGAGGTACGGCCCGAACGTGGCGATCGTCAGGTCCAGCAGGCGAGCCCGGTCGGGCTCGCCGAACGTACGAATGATCATGGAAATGCCCTCACTGAGGCGGATACCGGATGAATCGAGCAGGTGATCCGGTCGGCACCCTGCAGCCGCGCGGGGCGAGGCTGGCGGGCCGCGCCGACCGGCCTCAGTGGCGAGTGCGCCAAGAAGCGAGGCATTCCATGGCTGTAGCTTTAGGCCGGTACGGCCCGCAGCACGAGGCGTTTGTCCGCCCGGCGCTACAGGACGCGGTCCTTGAGCACCGGGAAGCGCTCGCGGGTCTGCGGGACGGTCGCGGGGTCGATCTCGGCGAACAGCACGGTGGGCTCGTCGCCGGCCTCGGCGAGGACCTCGCCCCAGGGGTCGACGACCACCGAGTGCCCCGACATCTGCAGCTCCGCCTGGGTGCCGGCGGCGGCGCAGGCGACGACGTACATCTGGTTCTCGATGGCGCGGGCGCGGCAGAGCGTCTGCCAGTGGGCGCGGCGGCGGGCGGGCCAGGCGGCGACCTGGATCAGCGTCTGCGCGCCGGCGTCCAGCAGTTTGCGGTACAGCTCGGGGAAGCGCACGTCGTAGCACGTGGCGAGGCCGACCTCGGTCAGCACGCTGTCATCGATGTCCCTGAGCGGGAACGTGGTGACGTGCTCGCCCGCCGACATCACCGCGGCCTCGCCCTTGTCGAAGCCGAAGCGGTGGATCTTGCGGTAGCCGGCCAGCAGCTCGCCCTCCGCGTCGAAGACCAGCGAGGTGTTGTACAGCTTCCCGTCCGGGGTGCGCTCGACGATCGAACCGCCGTGCAGCACGATCCCGCAGTCGACGGCCGTCTCGCGCAGTAGCTGCGCCGTCTCGCCGTGCAGCGGCTCGGCGGTGCGCTCCCAGGGCTCGGGGTCGAAGGCGCCGTGCAGCCACAGTTCCGGCAGCACGACGAGTTCCGCGCCGTCCTCGGCGGCCTCGTGCACCTTCGCCACCGCCCGCGCCCTGGCCTCGTCCGCCGCCAGGCTCAGGTCCACGTCGAGCTGTACCAGCGCAAGCCTCATGCACGTCATCTTACTTAAGACGCAGAGCGCCCCCGCCGGTCGGCCGACGGGGGCGCTCTGCCGCGCTGCGGTGCGCTGCGGTGCGCTGTGATGCGGCGGTGCGCCGCGGCTAGAGCAGGACTGCCGCCGGGTCCTCCAGGGCCCGGCCGACCTCGCGCAGGAACTTCGAACCGAGCTCGCCGTCGACGAGGCGGTGGTCGAAGGAGACCGCGAGCGTGGTCACCCAGCGCGGCTTGACCTTGCCCACGCCCTTCTTGTTCACAGCCACCCAGGGCTGCTGCTTGATCGCGCCGAAGGCCAGGATCGCGGCCTCGCCCGGGTTCAGGATCGGGGTGCCGGTGTCCACGCCGAACACGCCCACGTTGGTGATCGTGATCGTGCCGCCGGTCAGGTCGGCGAGCGCGGTCCTGCCCTCGCGCGCCGTCCTGGTCAGCTCGCCGAGCGCCCGCGCCAGCTGACGCAGGTTCAGCCGCTCCGCCGCCTTGATGTTCGGCACGACCAGCCCGCGCGGAGTGGCCGCGGCGATGCCCAGGTTCACCGAGCCGCGCAGCACGATCTCCTGCGCCGCCTCGTCCCAGGACGCGTTGATCTCCGGGAACTTTCCGGCTGCATGGATCAAAGCCTTGGCGACGATGAGCAGCGGTGAAACCTTCAGATCCGCGTAATCCGGCTGCGCGCGCAGCCGGTCGACCAGCTTCACCGTGCGGGTCACGTCCAGCGTGAGGAACTCGGTGACGTGCGGGGCGGTGAACGCGGAGGCGACCATCGCCGCCGCGGTCGCCTTGCGCACGCCCTTGATCGGCACCCGCCGGTCCTCGGCGAGCGCGGCCGGGGCGGGCGCGGCCGCCCGCGGCGCGGCGGCCGGCGCGGACGCGGCCCGCTCGACCTCCTCACGGGTGATCACGCCGTCCTCGCGGGCCGGGGTGATCGTGGACAGGTCCACGCCCAGGTCCTTGGCGAGCTTGCGGACCAGCGGCTTGGCCAGCACGTGCGTCGGCGCGGTCGTCGGCGCCACGGCGGCCGGCGCGGCGGGCACAGGCGCCGGAGCAGGCGCGGCCGGAGCGGGTGCCGGGGCCGGAGCGGCCGCCACCGGGGCGCCGTTGGCCGCCGACCTGCGGGCGCGCCGGGTGGTCGCGCCCGCGGTGACGCCGTAGCCGACCAGCACGGGCTCCCGCTTGGGCGCCTCGGCCCCCGCGGCGTCCGCCGGGGCGGCGGACGCCGCGGGGGCCGGCTCCGGCTGCGCCCCGGCGACCTCTATGTCGATGATCGGGACGCCGACGTCCACCGTCTGACCGGCCTCGACCAGCAGGGCGACGACCTTGCCGGCGAAGGGCGAGGGCAGCTCGACCGCCGCCTTTGCGGTCTCGATCTCCACGAGGATCTGGTTGACCTTCACCTCGTCGCCGACCGCCACCGACCAGCCCAGGATCTCCGCCTCGGTCAGGCCTTCGCCCACGTCCGGAAGTCGGAATTGCTTGATAGCCATGGTGTTGTTCTCTCCTCGGCAGCTTCCGGCTAGAAGGCGAATGCCCGGTCGACGGCGTCGAGCACCCGGTCCAGGTCGGGCAGGTAGATCTCCTCCACCCGGGACGGCGGGTACGGGGCGTAGAAGCCGCCCACCCGCAGGACCGGCGATTCCAGGCGGTAGAAGCACCGCTCGGTGATCTTCGCCGCGAGTTCGGCGCCGAGGCCGAAGAAGACGGGGGCCTCGTGCACGACGACGAGGCGCCCGGTGCGCTCGACCGAGGCGGCGACGGTGTCGACGTCCAGGGGCGAGATGGTGCGCAGGTCGACCACCTCGATGCTGCGCCCCTCCGCCTCGGCCGCCTTCGCGGCGTCCAGGCAGGTGCGCACCATCGGGCCGTGGGCCACGAGGGTCAGGTCGGTGCCGGGACGCACCACGGCGGCCCGGTCGAACGGGAGCGGGGTCTCGAGGTCCGCGTCGACCTCGGCCTTCTCCCAGTAGCGCCGCTTGGGCTCGAAGAAGATCACCGGGTCGTCGCTGCGGATCGCCTGCTGGATCATCCAGTAGCCGTCCACCGGGTTCGAGCAGGAGACCACGCGCAGGCCCGCGGTGTGCGCGAACAGCGCCTCCGGGGACTCGGAGTGGTGCTCGACCGCGCCGATGCCGCCGCCGCTCGGGATGCGGATGACCAGCGGCATCCTCACCGTGCCCAGCGAGCGGGCGCGGAACTTGGCCACCTGCGTGGTGATCTGGTCGAACGCGGGGAAGACGAAGCCGTCGAACTGGATCTCGCACACCGGGCGGAAGCCGCGCAGGGCGAGGCCGAGCGCGGTGCCGATGATGCCGGACTCGGCCAGCGGGGTGTCGATGACCCGGTCCTCGCCGAAGTCCTTCTGCAGGCCGTCGGTGACCCGGAACACGCCGCCGAGCTTGCCGATGTCCTCGCCCATGAGCAGGACCTTCGGGTCGGACTCCATGGACTTGCGCAGGCCGGCGTTGATCGCCTTGGCCAGGGTGAGCTGGGTCATGCTCGGTGCCCCTCCGCTTCGAAGCCGGCCAGATAGTCGGCCAGGAAGGCCCGCTCCTCGTCCACCTGCGCGTGCGGGGACGCATAGCTGTGCTCGAAGATGCTCAGCGGCTCGGGGTCGGGCAGCGCCAGGCAGCCGGCCCTGATCTCGGCGGCGAGCTCGTCCGCCTCGTCGTCCACGGCCTTGTAGAAGACCTCGTCGGCCTGGCCCTCGCGGTCGAGATAGGCGCGCAGCCGGGCGATCGGGTCCTTGGCCCGCCACGACTCGACCTCGTCGTCGGACCGGTACCTGGTCGGGTCGTCCGAGGTGGTGTGCGCGCCCATCCGGTAGGTGTAGGCCTCGATCAGCATCGGGCCCTGCCCGGACCGCGCATGCTCGAGTGCCGCCCGCGTCACCGCGAGGCAGGCGAGCACGTCGTTGCCGTCCACCCGCACACCGGGGAAGCCGAACCCGGCCGCGCGCTTGTAGAGCGGCACCCGGAACTGCCGGCTGACCGGCTCGGAGATGGCCCACTGGTTGTTCTGGCAGAAGAACACGACGGGCGCGTTGTACGAGGCGGCGAACACGAAGGCCTCGAGCACGTCGCCCTCGGACGAGGCGCCGTCGCCGAAGTAGGCGACCACCGCGCTGTCCCCGCCGTCGCGCTGCACGCCCATGGCGTAGCCCACCGCGTGCAGAGCCTGCGCGCCGAGGACGATCGTGTAGAGGTTGAAGTTGTTCTCGTTCGGGTCCCAGCCGCCGTGGTTGACGCCGCGGAACATGCCGAGCAGGTTCACCGGCGGCACGCCCCTGCACCAGGCGACGCCGTGCTCGCGGTAGGTCGGGAAGGCGAAGTCGTCCGCGCGCATGGCGCGGCCGGAGCCGATCTGCGCCGCCTCCTGGCCGAGCAGCGAGGCCCACAGGCCCAGCTCGCCCTGGCGCTGCAGGGCGGTGCCCTCGGCGTCGACGCGGCGCACCAGGACCATGTCCCGGTAGAGCGAGCGCGCCTGATCGGCGCTCAGCGCGAGCGGGTAGTCCGGATGATCGATCCGTTCCCCGGTCGGGGTGAGCAGCTGGATGAACTCGGGCTCGTCCTTGAGCCCTGAGGTCCGGCGGGTACCACGGCCCTGTGGGGCGCGCTTCGTACTCCCGGATGCGGGGGTGGGGGTCGTGGATTTTTCCACTGCCCTGCGCCCAGTCATGCGGTCTCCCTCATCGTTGGCGAGGACCACGGGGGTCATTCCGAGGTCACGTTACCCATCGGTCACCGGTCTAAGAAGAGCCGGGACGGGCCCGGTCGGATTTTCCAGACCGTGCTCGAGACACGGCCTAGAAACCGGCTCTGAGAATCTCCAGGACCCGGTCGTTGGCCTCTTTCTCGCCAATTGTCACACGTACCCCGTCCGGCGCGTACGGGCGTACCGTGACGCCGGCGGCCTCGCAGGCGGCGGCGAACGCGCCGGAGCGCTCGCCCAGGCGCAGCCAGTAGAAGTTGGCCTCGCTGGGCACCAGCGGCACCCCGTGCCGGGCAGGCAGGTCGAGCGCGGCCAGCTCGGCGTGCACCCGGTCGCGCTCGGCGACCAGCTCGCCGACCCGCTCCATGAGCGCGTGCTGGGAGCGCAGCGACTCGACCGCGGCGGCCTGGGCGACCAGGTTCACCCCGAACGGCACGGCGCAGGCGCGCAGCGCGGTCGCCACCGGCTCGG
>Ga0310811_10014958_pt1 | contig 10133 bp, 8 predicted proteins | sample YCmetagenome_FD_207642 | JGI IMG/M metagenome (GOLD analysis project Ga0310811, IMG submission 207642) | Soil microbial communities from experimental microcosm in Duke University, North Carolina, United States - YC | ecosystem: Engineered > Artificial ecosystem > Soil microcosm > Unclassified ...
AAGGATAAAAACACAATCATCATTAAAAAACCGGATGGCACCGAGCAGGAGATCACCGGGAAGAACATCATTATAGCAACTGGTTCCAAACCATCTGCGTTGCCTTTTATTAAGAATGATAAGAAAAGAATCATCACCTCAACCGAGGCTTTGACGTTGACCGAAGTACCTAAGCACCTGATCCTGATCGGTGGTGGCGTGATTGGTTTAGAACTGGGTTCAGTTTACAAACGCCTGGGTGCCAAAGTATCGGTGATCGAGTTTATGGATTCTATCATCCCGACAATGGACCGTGGCTTGGGAAAAGAATTACAGCGCGTACTTTCAAAGCAAGGCATGGAGTTTTACACCGGCCATAAAGTAACCGGCGCTACGGTAAAAGGTAAAGAGGTAACCGTAACTTTTGATGCTCCAAATGGCGAGAAGAAAGAGCTGAAAGGCGATTACTGCCTGGTAGCTGTCGGCCGTATAGCTTATACCGATAATTTAGGTTTGGACAAGATCGGTCTGACGGTAGAAGAACGTGGCCGCAAGATCACAGTCGACGACCACATGGAAACCAGCGTAAAAGGCGTTTACGCTATCGGCGACGTGATTCGTGGGGCGATGCTGGCCCACAAGGCAGAAGACGAAGGCACCATGGTAGCCGAGATTATTGCAGGACAGAAACCGCATATAGATTATAACCTGATCCCGGGCGTAGTTTATACCTGGCCTGAAGTTGCTGCCGTGGGTCAAACCGAAGAGCAGCTGAAAGAAAAAGGTGCAAAATATAAAACCGGTTCGTTCCCGTTCAGAGCAAATGGTCGCGCTGTAGCAAGCGGTGACCTGGATGGCTTTATAAAAGTTTTAGCAGATGCAACTACCGACGAAATATTAGGTGTACATATGATCGGTCCGCGTGCGGCAGATATGATCGCCGAAGCTGTGGTTGCGATGGAATACCGCGCGTCGGCAGAAGATATTTCAAGAATGAGCCATGCTCACCCAACATTCACTGAAGCGTTCAGAGAGGCTTGTTTGGCAGCTACTGATAACAGGCCGATACATATTTAATATTTTTGTTGAAAGGTTTGTAAGGTTGAAAAGTTGTAAGGTTTGATGTATTTACAACTTTTCAACCTTACAACTTTCCAACGTTTCAACAGACTTTACTCCGCCTTAATGCTGTTTACAGGTTTGGCAATTGCCGCTTTACCAGCCTGGAAACTCACCGTTATTATTGCAATAATGATGGCCAATATACCTGAGCTGGCAAATACCAGCCAGCTGATATTGATACGGTAATTGTAATTCTGAAGCCATTTGCTCATCAGCCACCATCCCACTGGTGTGGCAATTACGATAGCGATGATTACTAAAGCAACAAACTCTTTTGTTAAGAGCTGCATGATGCTGATCACACTGGCACCCAAGACCTTGCGTATGCCAATTTCTTTCGAACGATTTTCGGCCATATAGGCGGCGAGGCCAAATAAACCAAGGCAGGATATAACGATGGTCAATACTGCAAATAATGTGGCTAAAGTTCCCGTGCGTGTTTCGTCTTCAAATTTCTGAGCGTACTCCTGGTCCACAAAGCCATATTGGAAAGGATAGGCAGGATTGTATTTTTTGAATATACCCTCAGCAATTTTTAAGTTTTGTGCCGCCGGGCGGTTGGTATTCATTTTAAAGGTCATCGTATTATAAAACCAGTGGTTGCTTCCATAAACTAACATGGGCCCAACAGGTTGATAAGGCGAACTGATAATGAAGTTTTTTATCACACCAACAATGGTTAACGGTACCGTGCCACTTTTAATAGTCTGCCCGATAGGGTCCTTAAAGCCGAAAACCTTAGCTGCGGCCTCATTGATCACAACAGCGGCAGTGTCTGACGGGAAAGCTTTCAGATCGATATCACGACCCTGCACCAACTGAAATCCAAAGGTTTTAACAAAATCTCCTGATGTAGCGAAGTTGCTGAAGCCGACATCTTTTTGACCCGGATCCGCTTTTCCCCAGGTAAATCCACTCGATTGACTCCCATCGATCGTAACAGATAAACTGGTTTTACTTACAGAGCTCGCAACTCCCTGGCTGATCAACTCATTTTTTACCAGCTCATAATTTTTCTTGAGATCGCCTGTTAGAGGATGTTCAACCAGGTTATCGCGCGAATAGCCCGTATTACGGTTTTGTACGTAGTCTATTTGTTTATAAATGATAATTGTGGAAACAATCAGTACAATAGCCACCGTAAATTGGATGACTACCAATAGCTTGCGGGGTTGAAAAACGTTGACTTTCCCTTTGAACGCGCCCTTTAAAACTTTTACGGGTCTGAATGACGACAGGAAAAATGCAGGGTAGCTTCCTGCAAGCATCCCGGTAAATAGTATAAAACCGATTGCCGCAAGCCAGAAGTAGGAACTAGCATAATTAATAATAAGGTGCTTATCGGTAAGCTTATTAAATTCAGGTAAAAGTAATTGTACCAATAAAATAGAGATGCAGCCTGCTATGAATGCAATCAATATAGATTCGGCTAAAAATTGCTTGATGAGTGCGAACCGGTTTGCACCGATTACTTTACGAACACCAACTTCCTTGCTGCGTTTTTCACTTTGGGCAGTGCTTAGGTTCATGAAATTGATGCAGGCAATAAACAGGATAAGGCAAGCAATAACGGTCATTAACCTGACGGTCTCTATCAATCCGCCGGACTGTTTGCCATTATCAAAATTGCCATAAAGGTGCCATTTGCTGGCAGGATATAAGAAGGCATCGAATTTAAGCGTTGGGTCGTGTTTTGGAATAAACCCTTTAAGCTTATTATTAAATTTTTCTGCATCAGTGCCAGGGTTTAAAAGCACATAAGTATTATAGCTGCCATTGTTCCAGGTGTCAGAAGCGAATTTTCCAATATTTGGTGCAAGGGATATCAGGTAGTCAAATTGAAACTGGGTATTAGCAGGCGGATCAGCGATTACGCCGGTTACTCTGTAATAGTCCTTATTGTCGATTTTAACCACTTTGCTAATGGCGTCATCAGTTCCGAATATTTTTTCTGCGAGGCTTTTTGTCAGTACTATACCTTTCACATCATCAAGAGCATGTTCACTGTTGCCATGAATCATCGGGAAGCTAAACATGGTCAGAAATTGCTTATCTACATCATGGCCGGTTGCAATAATGCTTTTATTTTGGTAATTGAACAGGCGGCCCATGGGCCAGTAAACGCGTACTGTTGCTTTCACTTCAGGAAATTGCTGCTGTAAGCCCGGCCCTACCGGGGAGGAAGTAATATCCCAGGTATAAACCTGTCCACCATTTATAGGGAAACTTTTGTTCCATACCTTATACAAATTGTCTTTGTTGGTATGAAACTGGTCAAAGCTAACTTCATTTAACACCCATGTAAAAATGAGTATCGCCCCACACATGCCTATTGCAAGGCCGGTGATATTGATGAATGAGAATCCTTTGTTGCGCCAAAGATTTCTCCAGGCGATTTTAAAATAGCTCCTGATCATGCGGTTGAATTTTAATTTGTGGTATTAAATATTATGCCACCTATTTAACTTTTTGATATACAGTAAATTGCGATTTAGCACTCATTCCCTGGTGTTCGAAAATGAACAACCTATGTTCGCAAGCATAACAATAGAAGCATTCAGGGAAGTGGCAGCTACTGATAATAGGCCGATAGATATTTGATTTCGGAATTTCGATTTTCCTGATAGTAGATTTTAGAATTGACAACTTCGCAAAAGTTGTCAATTCTTTTGCAGGCTTTCAATTAGTTTGATTACTTCTTCGTTCTTACTTTCCTTTGCTGCGTCAAGTACAGAACTTCCTTGGTCATCCTTCGCGCTCGGATCAGCGCCACCTGCAATCAGAATTTCAACAATTGCTTTGTTGCCAGTATGTGCAGCATACAATAATGCTGTTTCCTTCCATACGTCCCGCCAATCAACTTCTACCTTATGTTCAACCAATAACTTCACAACTTTGGCATACTGATGCTGCGCAGCCCATATTAAAATGCTCAATTCAAAAGAACCCCGTTTTAACCTAACATTCGGATTTGCTCCCTGGTCTAAGAGTGCTTCTACTTTTAATGAGTCATTTTTTATAGCAGCATCGTAAAGTTGTTCGTCTTTAGTTTGTCCCAAAACTAATGTTGCTGAAAACAGGAGAATTAATGTGATAAAGGTCTTCATGAATAAATAAGGTTTGATTTTCTAGATGCAAATTACTAAAATCGACGTACAACTGTTTAAGTTTTTTCTGCCTTAACAAACCCAATTAAAATTCCGAAATTCGCCTTCCGAAATCCGCAATCAAAATCATGCTGCAAATCCAGGAAAACATATCCCTAAAAAACTTTAACACTTTTGGCATCGATGTTTCGGCGAGATATTTTGTCGAGATAGGTCATGAAGATGAGTTGGTGGAGTTATTTATGGATCCGCAATGGCAGGAGATAGAGCGTTTGGTTTTGGGCGGAGGCAGCAATATGCTATTTGTGAGCGATTTTGACGGCCTGGTAATCCGAATGAATATCCGGGGTATCGAGCATCGCATAAATCATAACGAAGTTTTTGTCGAAGCAGGTGCAGGTGAGGTTTGGAACGATTTGGTTAACTTTTGCGTGGCACGCGAATATGCGGGTGTGGAGAACCTGAGTTTGATCCCGGGATCAGTAGGAGCATCGCCTATCCAAAATATAGGAGCTTATGGCGTCGAATTGAAAAATGTTCTTTATAGCTGCCAGACTTTTGAGATCGCAACCGGTACTTTCAGGAAGTTTACCAATGAAGATTGCCGTTTTGGTTATCGCGATAGTATTTTCAAAAATGAGCTAAAGGAGAAGTATATCATCACTTCTGTAAAATTCAAATTATCACTTATCTCTAATCTCAATCTGAAATACGGCGCGATAGAGCAGGAGTTGGCTAACCGCGGTATCATCAATCCGACTATTAAAGATGTATCGCAGGTGGTATCACACATCCGTGTATCCAAATTGCCCGATCCTTCTACTATAGGTAATGCCGGGAGCTTCTTTAAAAATCCGGTGATTCCGAAAGATCAATTCGAACAGGTTTATTCAAAATTTCCTGAGGTTGTCAATTATCCGACAGCTGACGGACAGGTAAAACTTGCTGCCGGCTGGCTGATAGAACAGTGCGGATGGAAGGGAAAAGTGGTTGGCCACACAGGAACATGGAAGAACCAGGCACTGGTCTTGGTCAATCACGGAGGGGCCACAGGCGAAGAAGTGTACAGTCTTTCGTCGCAAATCATAGACAGTGTGTACAGAAAATTTGGCGTTTTGCTCGAACGTGAAGTAAATATTATTAATTAATTTTTATTCGTTATAAGAAAATTTGCATCGCTCGCCATTTCTTCCGGTAGCGATATTCTTATACCTATAAAATCATATAATTACAATTAAATGACTGTTTTTCAGTTGGTTTATTGTGTTGCTGCCCTTGCCTGTTTAGCTTAACTTAAGTGTTAAACCAAGTATCTGCAATTCTGTGCAATACTGTTCCTTTTTTAAATCGGTATCATGTTTGTCTAATACTCGATACAAAACTTTAACAGAATGACAACAATCGAGTTTAACACCATGGTACTGCGTCAGGCAACTTCGTTAAGGTCATACGCCCTACATTTTACCCGTGACGCAGATGATGCTAACGACCTTGTTCAAGATACAATGTTGAAAGCCATAACTTATTACAATAAGTTTAAAGAAGGAACCAACTTGAAAGGATGGTTGTATACCATCATGAAAAACACTTTCATAAATAACTATCGCCGTTTTGTTAAAATGAGCACGTTCGTAACCAAGTCTGAAGAGATCTCTTCTGCAAACCTGGTTTTCAGCTCGACAAAAAATCAAGGTGAATCAAAATTTGTGATGGACGACATCAGGAAAGCTTTAGACAGACTGCCTGAAGATTATTATGTACCGTTTACTATGTATTTTGAGGGACATAAATACCACGAGATTGCCGATCACCTGGATATCCCGATCGGTACCGTAAAAACCCGTATCCACGTTGCACGTAAGCTTTTGAAAAAGAACCTGAAAGCTTATGACAACGGTATCAAAAAACCTGTTTACGCCGAAGACTAGTCCGTATTTGACAACTCCATATATATTATCAAATAACCCGCCACGGCGGGTTATTTGATTTTTAGACGTAGCCTCACCCCGACCCTCTCCTCCAAAGGAGTCCTTCGGACAAGGGAGAGGGAGAAACTACGGTTAATTTGAAGTCCGCTTTGGAGAGGGTTATGAATGAGATAATTTATTTTTTAAGGTATTCATGAGAGCTTTGCCGTTTAGGTGAGGCCAAATATTTCAAAGCTTCTTTTGCCACTATCTGCCCCGAAATAATTGCTGGCGGAACTCCAGGACCCGGAACGGTAAGCTGTCCTGTATAAAGCAGATTTTTGATCTTCTTTGCCCGCATGGCTGGTTTTAAGAAAGCAGTTTGTTTTAACGTGTTTGCGAGTCCATAGGCATTACCTTTAAAGGAATGATAATCGACTTTAAAGTCCTTTAATGCATAGCTTCGGCTTACGATGATATTTTCACTGATTGTTTCCCCGGTGATCTTTTCAAACCGCAAGATCATCAAATCAAGATATTGCTGACGGATAGTTTCATTGTCCTCAATGCCCGGCGCTACAGGCATCAGAAAGAATAAGTTCTCACAGTTTTCAGGAGCGACAGCCGGATCAGTTTGTGATGAGCAGCAGACATAGAACAATGGCTTCTGTGGCCATTTTGGTTCAGTATAAATATCCTTAGCGTGCTGCTCAAAATCCTCATCAAAAAACAGATTGTGGTGTTGTATGCCAGTAAGTTTTTTGTTGACGCCAATATACCAGATCAGGCAAGAGGGGGACAGTGTGCGTGTATCCCAATATTTTTTGGAGTAGTTTCGATAAGGCTCATCAATTAAATGCTGATCGACATATTCATAGTCCGCCCCGGCTATTATTATATCGGCAGCATAATCGCCTTTGTTAGTACTTACCGACTGCACATAACCATTTTCGATGTTGATTGCAGCTACTTCTGTATTTAGTTGGATTTTTACACCTTGTTCCTTGGCTATGCTTAGCATGGCTTTCACTATTTCGTGCATGCCGCCCATAGGGTACCAGGTACCTAAAACCAGGTCGGCATAATTCATCATGCTGTATAATGCTGGTGTATTTTGCGGTGTCGCTCCTAAAAATAGTACGGGAAATTCTAATAATTGAATCAGTTTGGGATTCTTGAAGTACTTCCGGACATGCTTGCTCATGCTGGTGAGCAACTGCATGTTCGAGCTCTTTTTAATCAGATCCAGATCGAAGTATTCAGTTATAGCGTGAGAGGGTTTAAAAACATACTCACCCATACCGGTTTTGTATTTGGTTTCAGCCTGAACTAAGAATGATCTCAATTTCGCCGTACTTCCCGGTTCGATACTTTCAAACAGGATTTCAAGTTCATTTAATTTTGCGGGGATGTCTATTGAATCATCTTTGCCAAAATGGATACGGTAGCCGGGATCCAATCTTTTCAATTCATAAAAATCAGATGTCTTTTTACCAAACAGGGCGAAATAATTCTCGAAAACATCAGGCATCCAATACCAGCTTGGTCCCATATCGAAGCGAAACCCATCTTTTTCCCAAACACGTGCCCGGCCCCCCGGCTGGCCATTTTTTTCGAGCAGGGTAACGTCATAACCTTCTTTGGCCATTAAAGCTGAAGCTGCCAGCCCCGCAAAGCCCGCACCTATAACTATTACCTTTTTGTTGCTCATATAGTATCCGGATGCAAAGTAAACAATAGATTTTACGATGCTGAAATCCATTTCCCGCCCGTTTTCGTAGATTTGAACGAAACTGCCGCAAAACGAATGAATCTGTACGATGATACCTGCTTTGAAAGCAGTAAACTTATTACTAATAAGTACAGCACCTCATTTAGTAAGGGTATCGGCGCTTTTGACGAGCGTTTCCGTTACCCCATTTATGCTATTTACGGATTTGTAAGGTACGCGGATGAGATCGTAGATACCTTTCACGGGCACGACCAGCACCAATTGATTAACGATTTCAAGGCTGATGCTTTTAAGGCGATCGAACAAAAGATCAGCCTTAACCCCGTATTGCAGTCGTTCCAGCTCGTCGTTAATAAATATCGTATCGACCTTGAATTAATTGAATCCTTTTTAAGATCGATGGAAATGGATTTGGATAAGAAATCTTTTGAGCAGGGTGAATATGAGGATTATATCTATGGCTCAGCGGAAGTGATTGGATTGATGTGCTTGCGTGTATTTTGCGAAGGAGATGATGATTTGTATAACCGCCTGAAATCTCCGGCTCAAAAGCTAGGTTCGGCATTACAAAAAATAAACTTTCTGAGGGACGTTAAAGCTGATCTTCATGAGCGGGGCCGAATTTATTTTCCAGGCGTCGACTTTGATCATTTTACTGATACGGAAAAGGGGCAAATAGAAATTGACATTAAAAAAGATCTGGCCGAAGGCTTTAAAGGGATAAAAGATTTGCCTGAAGGTGCCAGATTAGGTGTGTATATTGCCTATATGTATTACGGCGAATTACTGAAGAAGATCATCCAAACACCTGCACGGGTAATTCTGCAGGAGCGCATACGAATCACAGATGCCAATAAAACTATGCTTTATTTAAAAGCTATCTCCAAACATAAACTGGGTTTGATATGAGCGAATTACCGGTTTATACACGCTCACAATTAGCACTTCGTAATGGACAGGATAAACCTGAGATTTGGATAGCTTATAAGGGATTGATATATGACGTAAGCCGGAGCCGTCTATGGCGAAACGGTAAACACTACGAGCATTGGGCAGGGCAGGATCTGACTGCCGAATTGCCAGATGCCCCTCACGACGAATGGGTATTTGACCATTTTGACCCGATAGGACGGTTGATTTGAAGTCAGAAATCTGAGGTCAGATGTCAGAGTTTTTTCTGATCTCTGACATCTGACTTCCGATATTTTATAAAATTTCGAACTTAGACAGGCTAACAAACTGCTGAATACGGTCAGTCAAGGCGTCTTCAGTTAAATTTTTTAATTTTTCTGTACCGAAAGTTTCAACGCAGAATGATGCTAAAGCAGAGCCATAAATGATAGCATTCTTCATATTAGCGAAGTTTATTTCACCCGATTTGGCCATATAGCCGATAAAGCCACCTGCAAAAGTATCGCCCGCACCTGTTGGGTCGAAGACATCTTCAAGCGGCAGGGCAGGGGCCGAGAATATCTTTCCTTCGCCAAATAGTAATGCACCGTGCTCACCTTTTTTGATGATCAGGTACTTAGGGCCCATTGATAATATTTTATTGGCTGCTTTGACCAGTGAATATTCGCCTGACAATTGGCGGGCTTCGGCATCGTTGATCGTCAATACATCTACCAGTTTTATAGTTTCCAGCAGATCGTTCAATGCTATATCCATCCAAAAGTTCATCGTATCCATTACGATCAGCTTAGGGCGTTTCTTCAATCTTTTAATAGCAGTTTGCTGAGTGATAGGAGCCAGGTTGGCCAGCATTAAATATTCACAGTCCTGGTATGATTCGGGAATGATAGGGTCGAAGTCTGCCAGTACGTTCAATCCTGTTTCCAGGGTGTCGCGACTGTTCATGTCAGTATGATATCTACCCGACCAATAGAAGTTCAGACGATTTTCATCAATCTGCAGGCCTTCCGTATTGATATTATGATCGTGCCAAACGTTGATTTCAGACTTAGGAAAATTCTTGCCGATGATGCCCACCAGCTTTACCTTATTGTAAAAGTAAGATGCTGCCAGACAGGCAAATGGCGCTGCTCCGCCCACTATTTTATCAGCCTTTCCGAAGGGGGTTTCAATGTCATCAAGGGCTACCGAACCAATAACTATTAAGCTCATTTAAAATATTTTTTAATTTTTTTGTGGCAAATATTGTGAATTAAAGCCGGAAATCATACTTTTGCACACTCCAAACCGGAAAATGATTCCTGAGTAGCTCAGCCGGTTAGAGCATCTGACTGTTAATCAGAGGGTCGCTGGTTCGAGCCCAGCCTCAGGAGC
>Ga0310811_10014959_pt1 | contig 10133 bp, 8 predicted proteins | sample YCmetagenome_FD_207642 | JGI IMG/M metagenome (GOLD analysis project Ga0310811, IMG submission 207642) | Soil microbial communities from experimental microcosm in Duke University, North Carolina, United States - YC | ecosystem: Engineered > Artificial ecosystem > Soil microcosm > Unclassified ...
ACCATCCATTGATATCCCACCAGTGTTTGAATCACGTCGGTGTCGTGATCGCGAGAACGTGACACCAGTTTTCCGGTACCGTACTTTTCGTCGAAGTATTTCCGAATTTCTCCCATCCGCTGGTTGTAACGTTCAATCGACCACTCGGGGTATTCGTATTGCAGCTCCACCGCTACCAGCGCTCTCTCCTTGAACGTAAACACGGTGCGCTTGAGTCCGGGATGAATCAGCCCCTCCACAGTCCAAATCTCGCGGTTCTCTTTTTTGTCACGCGAAACTAATTTGGCTTTTGCGCCGTGCAGCACTGCCTCGACACGAGCCATCGAGTCGTTCCAACGAAAGCCGAACGGAGGCACCAATTCATCGGCGGCACGTGATTGTTGCGCGAATAAAACAAAAAAGGGGATCAGGCCAATTAAACAAGATTGGCGGATCATCGGCCGGTTCGGACGAGTAACGCACATCGAAACACGCCCTGTGGTATCGGTATCGTTTGCCTGCATCTACAACTTGCTGAGCGTTTACGCTTTCGCTCGCAGAGCCGAGAAATTGCGCGCACACATCGATTGGGTCAACTCGGGATGCGCATTGAAATCAGCAGCGAAGTCTTTCGTGCAGCGATTCAAAATCGGTCGACGCTGCCTCACAAAAACTTTCCAACAGGCTGTGTGTTGGGATCGCGACAACACGCGCAGTTCATTTTCCGCGTCAAGAAAATTTTCTTCGCGAAATTGAAAATAAAATTCATTTTTTTCTTGTCGGTTTTGCAACCGATTTCTAGTCTCAAGCCCGCTGGCGAGGACGACCACAAAGCATGTGTGAATAAGTTGTGAACAGGTTTGAAAAATTTCCGGCAGCAAGAATGAACGAGACCAGAAGCTTCGCGCCAGAACCACTACTTGCCTGTTGGCTCGAGTTCCGCGGTAAACGCAGAGTATACGACTACTCGACCTGTTTTCCTTCGTATTTACGTCTTCTTAAGATTCTTTTCCGACTACCAATCTCCGAATCCTATTCGGGAACAGCTCGATTATCCGCTGGGGGCTGTGGGCGATTTCGGACGCTACGGGCGCATGTGGCGTTTCTGTAACACTGTTAACAACTTCTCTATGGACAAGAAATGCGCGCAGCTATGGCAGCGATTGTCAGCCGCTCTCAAGCCACAGATTAGCGCAGATAGTTTTAAACGATGGTTTTCTACCGTCGAGTTGCTGGAGGCAAAGGACAAATCGATCACGCTCACCGTTCCAAACAACATTTACCAGCTTTGGATCGAGAGTAATTACATGCCAGCATTGCAGAATGCGATCGTCGTCACATTTGGCGGTCCGCGTTTGGTGAAATTTAGCGCGCCGTCGCTGGCTGGCGTGCAAACATCTGTGGAAGACGCGGCCCTAGTGAAAGAAGCGTCGCCCGCGCCTCAAGTCGAAGCACGGCCAGCCGCAACTGTTCCCGGACTCAATCCCCGAAACACCTTCGAATCGTTCGTCGTCGGCCCGAATAACGAAATCGCGCACGCAGCCAGCCTAGCGGTCGCGCAGGCGCCAGCGCGCACCTACAATCCGCTTTTCGTTTACGGCGGTGTTGGTCTGGGCAAGACGCATCTCATGCAAGCCATCGGCCAATTCGTTTGGGCCAAAAGGAAAAACATGAAGGTGCTCTACGTCTCGAGTGAGCTGTTTATCAACGAATTCATTGACGCGATCCAGCATAGTAATCTGGTAAAATTTCGGAAGCGTTACCGGCAACCCGACCTTCTTTTGATTGATGACATTCAATTCCTGGGTGGCAAAGAGCGGTCGCAGGAAGAGTTTTTCCACACGTTCAACACGCTCTTTGACGGACATAAACAGATCGTGCTATCCAGCGACCGCCCTGCGTCAGAAATATCGAACTTGGAGCACCGCCTCGTATCGCGATTTGAATGGGGGCTAACCGCCGAGCTTCAGCCGCCGGATATCGAAACGCGGCTGGCTATTCTCCGAAAAAAGGCAAACGCCATGCAGATCAAATTGCATGAAGACGTTTTTCAATTCCTAGCCACCCGGATCCGCACAAACGTGCGTCGTCTGGAGGGCGCGCTCATGCGTGTCGCTTCCTTTGCATCACTCAGCGGCAGGGAACTGACCAACGAAACGGTGGAGCATTTGCTGAAGGACATTCTGCAGGAAGAAGGTCGGCAATCGATCACCATAGAACAAATTCAACGGCGCGTAGCCGAACACTTTGACGTGCGCCTGGCCGATATGACGAGCAAGCGCCGCCCCGCCAGCATCGCTTTTCCGCGACAGGTCGCGATGTATCTGGCGCGCGAACTCACCAAGGCATCGTTGAATGAAATCGGCGACGCGTTTGGCGGGCGCGACCATGGCACTGTGCTGCACGCCTGCAAGCTGGTGAAGAAGCGAATAGCCGAACAGGACAACATTCGCCAGACGATCTCGTACATCGACAGCTCTCTCCAGCGGTAGGAGCCGCGCGCGTGCTATTCTAGAAGGCGCACAGATGAGAGATTGCGGTTGCCGAACAAAATCGAAGGCTTTACATCTTAGGCCTGCTTTCCACCATGAAATTTAGCGTTGCCAAGGAAAAACTGCTCGAAGCTCTGCAACAGGTACAAAACGTGGTGAGCACCCGCACCACGCTGCCGATTCTTTCCAACGTTTTGCTACAAGCTAACGAGGCTGAATTGCATCTGACAACCACCGATCTCGACGTTGGCGTGCGCGGCACTTGCGAAGCTCACGTGGACAAAGCAGGAGCGACAACGCTGCCCGCGCGGCGTGTTTTCAACATCATCCGTGAACTGCCGTCGAGCGAGATTCAAATCGATGTCGATGGAAAAAATGCCGCATCGATCCGTAGCGGCCAAAGCTTCTTTAAGATTCTCGGTCTGCCGGAGGACGAATTTCCGCCGCTTCCTAAATTCGAAGACGCTAAAGTCGTCACGATGCGGCAGAAAGAATTGCGCGACGGTTTGCGCAAAACTTCATACGCCATTTCCACCGACGAAACCCGTTACGTGCTCAACGGTGTCCTGTTCAGTTTCAAGGAAAACAAGGTAACGCTGGTCGCTACGGATGGGCGCCGCCTCGCTATGGCGGAGATTGAACTGGAATTTCCTCGAAGCCACGAATCGGATCTGATTATTCCCACCAAAGCGGTTACGGAATTGCAGCGACTGCTTACCGATGACGGCGACGTGAAAGTGAGCATGAGCAATGGCCAGATTGCATTCGATCTCAACAAGACGCTGCTCGTCTCCAAATTGATCGAAGGCAACTATCCGAATTATCGTCAGGTCATTCCCGGCGAAGCGAAAGAGCGCGTAAAACTCGAGCGTGAAATGTTTTTAAATTCACTGCGGCGCGTTTCGCTTTTGGCCAGCGACAAGTCGCACTCCGTGAAATTGAATTTCAGCAAGAACAATCTCGATATCACCGCGAATACCCCTGAAGTCGGTGAAGCGAAAGAATCACTGGCGGTGCCCTACAAAGGGCGTGAGTTTTCCATCGCGTTCAATCCGGAGTTTCTCATGGCGCCCTTGCGCGCGCTCACCGAGGACGAAGTGTTTCTCGATCTGATCGACGAGATGAGTCCTGGCGTTCTTAAAATTCAAACGCCATTCCTCTACGTGCTGATGCCGATGCGGATCAGTTCGTGAAGATTTCTCGAGTGGTGTAAGCCACCGGCCTGTGGCCGGTTATTTGGAAAGTGCCTCCTGAGTCGCCAAAATCCGGCGTTGCGGCATCGCCGATTGCACCATCATTAGTTCAGTGACGTTCTCCGGCGTCAGCAAGCCCACCAGCCGTTTCATGCGATCCAGCACGGGGACGGCTGGACAATCGCACTCCTGCATGATGCGAAAGGCATCCTCGAATCGTGTGCCGGTCGTGATCGTTGGTATATCGCGGCGCATCACGTCGCCCACACGAAGCGCGGGGTTGTTTTTGCGCAACGCCGAAATGAGATCGTGACGGGTTAATAATCCGGCAACGTTCCCGGTTTCGTCCATCACCGGAAAATCGTGCTGCGAAGTCGCAAGCAACGCATCCACAGCTTCCTCGAGCGTCGCGTCTGCTGCCAGCGTACGAAACTCGCGCACCATTGCGCTGGAAACTGGAAACCGGCGCGAGACATCCCTCATTTGCGCGAGCGCTGCTTCTTGCGACGCGCCGATATAAACGAATAGCGCGATGAAGATCAGGAATGGATTACCGAAGAGACCGAGAAAACCAAAGACGAACGCAAATCCCTGTCCGACCGTAGAGGCGATCTGCGTCGCGCGTGGATAACTCATACGCGTGGCGAGCAGCGCGCGTAAAACTCGGCCTCCGTCCATTGGAAACGCCGGCAGCAAATTAAACAGAAGCAACACAACGTTCATTGTGAATAGCAGATCAGGAATGCTGGTTTGAGTTGTGGGCGGATAATCCCATGAACCACCACCGATCAACGCGCCCAGCGCGATCAGTGCGGTCACAGCCGGACCTGCTGCCGCGATCACTAGTTCCTGCAACGGCTCGTCCGGAATACGTTCCAATCGCGCCACCCCGCCGATCGGCAACAGCGTGATGTCAGGCGTGTTGATCCCGAAAGCTTTGCCCGCGAAAGCGTGACCGAACTCGTGCACCACCACGCATGCGAACAACAGCAGAATGAACAAGACCCCGCCGCCCGCTGCCGACGAGCCGCCCTGCGTATAATAGGCAAATGCGATCCACGCTATCAGTAGCAGGAAAGTGATGTGAATCCGCAATTGGATGCCCGCAATTCGAAAAATTGGGATGGACCAGCCCACGGCATAATTGTGCTCCGTGATTAAATCGCGCGCCAGCGCAGATTCGGAAATCAATGAACGCTTGTCATCGCGAGCGCAGCGAAGTGCAATCGAAGCATTCCGCAACAAAACGTTGAAGTCATGCAACGGGATTCCTCGACTTCGCTCGGCATGAGAGAATCAAATAGGTGATGGAAACATTTGACGTTGCAATCGTCGGCGGCGGACCCGCCGGATCGAGTTGTGCTGCGTTTTGCGCAATGGCGGGTTTGCAACCTCTGGTGCTCGATCGGGAAAAATTTCCGCGCGAGAAAGTGTGTGGCGACTGTTTGAATCCATCGTGCTGGCCGGTCTTGGAGCGGCTGGATGTCGCGGATCGAGTGCGGGAGTTGCCGCATTCAAAATTGTCTTCGGTCGAGTTCATCTCCATCAACGGACGGGGAGTGACTGTCGATCTTCCATCGGGCGCCAATGGCGAGATTTCGGTAAAACGCAGCCTCTTTGATGACCTGCTTTTGAGGCGGGCTCGCGAGCTCGGCGCGAACGTCCATGAACAAACTACGGTGACGGGGTTAAACAGAAACGACCACTGGAACATCGAAACCGCTTCCGGGGGTTTTTTTCGGGCTCGAATATTAGTCGGCGCGGATGGACGCAACTCTACGGTGGCGCATTTGTGTAACCTACTGCCACGACCTGCGCGCGAACGCGTGGCGTTACAGGCGCATATTCCGCTGCCGCGAGAGTTTGGGCAGCGCATCGTTCTACAGTTTCTGCGCGAAGGTTACTCGGGCCAGGCTTCAGTAAATGAGAGTCAGTTGAATCTCTGCCTCGTCGGCACGCCACCGACAATTTCAACGCTACGCAAATGGGCGGAGCACCGATTTCATCTACCTGCAAAGCAACCATGGCGCACAATCACCCCGCTAATGCGTTCGCCAATTGTCTGCGCTCATGAAAATCTCTTCTTTATCGGGGACGCGGCGCGGGTGGTAGAACCGTTCACAGGCGAAGGAATTTATTACGCCTTGCAGTCGGGAGAACTAGCCGCAAACTCGGTCGCGAAAATTATCGCGGGCGATAATCGGAAGTCGGTGTTGCGCGAGTTTGGTCGCGCTTACGCCCAAATGTATGGTGGCCGTTTATGGATTAATCGCCTCGCACGCGCGGCGGTTGTGCGACCACAACTTGGCTCGTTCTTCGTTCACGCCGCGCGAATTCGGCCCGAAATCATGAAGTTTTTGACCGCGAAGATCGTTGAAAATTGTAGGGGAAACTAACAGTTTCGCGGGTGAGCCGCCGCATGGGGAAGCTCTCAGCTTCCCCCACAGAAGCAACGGAACGGTTACCGAGAAGAGGCTTGCCTCGCCGCTTTCACCGTGTTCGCCATCAACATCGCAATGGTCATTGGTCCAACACCGCCCGGCACGGGTGTAATCGCGCTCGCCTTCTTTGACACCTCTTCAAACGAAACGTCACCGACCAGCCGGTAACCACGCTCTTTTGTCGCGTCTTCAACACGATTGATTCCCACGTCAATAACAACAGCGCCTTCACGGATATGATCGGCTTTCAAAAATTCTGCGCGTCCAATCGCTGCAACAACAATGTCAGCCGAACGCGTGATGTCCGCTAGATTTCGGCTGCGCGAATGCACAATGGTCACGCTCGCGTTGCCGGTTTTGTTTTTCTGCATCAACAGTAGAGCTAACGGTTTGCCAACGATCATGCTGCGGCCGAGGACCACAACGTGAGCGCCGTTAATTTCGATGTCGCTTTCCAGGAGCAAACGTTGGACGCCTAGGGGTGTGCACGGCACAAATCCGCTCCCGTCTTCGAGCACGAGCTTGGCGACATTTTCCGCGTGAAACCCGTCCACGTCCTTCCGAGGGTCCAGCGCGCGCACGATTGCCGCTTCGTCGATCTGCTCGGGCGGCGGCGATTGAACGAGAATGCCGTGAATGGTCGGATCGCGGTTGAATTCTTCGACGCGCGCCAGCAGTTCAGTCTGCGTGATTGAAGCGGGCAGCTCCAGTTTCACCGAGTGCAAGCCAAGATCGCGGCACATTTTGTCTTTTGAACGCACGTAGGCGCGGGAAGCTGGATTATCTCCCACGAGAACTACGGCAAGACCTGGCGTTACGCCCGCTTCTTTCAGGTCTGCAATATCACGGCGAAGGTCACCGTAAACTTTTTCCGCGACGGCGCGGCCATCGATAAGTTTTGACATGGTTTGTTCTTGTCATCCGAGCGTAGTGGAGGAATCCCATTGCAAAACCAAAACGCGGGATCCTTCGACTTCGCTTCGCTGCGCTCAGGATGACGAAGACTCAACGCATTTCAACCAGCGACATCATCGCGTCCTGTACGCGCAGGCGTTCGGCCTCGAATTCATCGGGTGTACTCGTCGCGTTGACTCGAAGCGGTCGACTGATCAGCACTCGCACTTTGGAAAACGGTTGCGGGATAATAAAGCGATCCCAGCTGCCCAAACGCCAGCAGCGCGAATATTCCAGATTCATCGGCAACACCGACGCACCTGATTTTTGCGCGAGAAAAACAATCCCCGGTCCAAGATCGTAAGCCGGCCCGCGTGGACCATCAGGCGTAATGACCACATCGCGACCTGACGCAAGCTCCTGGGTGAGCTGAAGAATTGCGCTCGCACCCAGCCGCGAACTCGATCCACGAACCACGTCGTAATCAAAACGGTGAATGGCTTCTGTTAACAGATCGCCATCGCGGCTGGCGCTGATCAGCGCCGCTCCGGGACGATTTGGAAAAAAGCGTCGCAAAACCAAGGGGAAAATTAGCAGCCGATTATGCCACAGCGCACCTATGTAATTTTCCGTGACCGGTTTACCGAGGATGCCCGCCCGATCGTCAATCTCATAACGCAGCGTACGCTCCCACAGACGCAACAAACAAACTCCAAACGCGATGAGGCACCGCGCAAGACTGCCTTCGATCTTCAACTTTTCTTGCGCGACGTTTTCGCCGATCCTTTTTCACCCCAGCGATATGCACCCGGGTTGGGCAACCCAATTTGATCGAGGATGCGCCAAACCACTGTGTCGACCACCGCAGTAAGGGAATCGGGCCGACTATAGAAGGAGGGAACCGCTGGAAGCACAATCGCGCCAGCTTCGAGTAAAGTGACGACGTTTCGGGCGTGAATCAGATTCCAAGGTGTTTCGCGGGGCACAAGAATCAATTTTCGTCGTTCCTTCAGAAACACATCGGCCGCACGCAAGACAACGCTGTCGCTGCAACCGGAAGCGATTCGCCCCAGAGTGGCCATCGAACAAGGGACGATCACCATCGCGTCAAAACGCGCCGAGCCGCTTACAAACGGGACGTTCATGTCATTTTCGGGATGATGCGAAACTTCCGCAGGAATTTTGAAAACATCCAACTCCTGCTTCGCAACTGCTCTCGCGTACGCACTCATCACGAGATGCACCTCGTGCCTCGCGCAATCGATTTGCTCGAGCAAACGTAGCAGATAGATCGATCCGCTGGCACCGGTGGCGGCGATCACGATTTTCATATTGTTTGTGTCATTCCGAGCGGAGCGAAGCGTAGTCAGGGAATCCCGCGGAGCAACCGAACGACAACGCTACGAGGACGCCCGAGTGACCATGTCAAAGAAGACTCACGCCAAGGCGAGTACCATCTGAGGTAACGTTCGTGCATTTTGAAGTAGCGCGACGATCTTGGGTGCGCCGCCAGAAAATGGCAAGTTCCGGCACGGCGATTGGACCTGCAGCGAACTAACGCGCTTGCGCTAGTTTTGTTTTTCAACGAAGCCTTTCGCTTCGATGCGCAAACATACGCTGACGGGAAACATTAAATTACATCGCGCGTTTCGGTCCAGAGTTCTCGGGAACAGCCGCGATATCTGGGTGTATCTACCGCCGGGCTACCGTCGTTTTTCACGAACGCATTATCCCGTTCTCTATTTGCATGACGGACAGAACGTGTTCGACGCCGCAACTTCATTTGCCGGTGTGGAATGGGGCGTCGACGAGACCTCCGAACGCCTCATCCGCGCTAGAACTATTGAGCCGGTCATTGTCGTCGCAGTCGCGAATATCGGCGAAGAGCGGGTTCATGAATATACGCCCACGCCAGGAGTGATCGAAGCAAAGGGAAGACGAAAAAAACGCAGCCGCGGTTTGGCGCCGCTCTATGGACATTTTCTCATGGAAGAACTCAAACCTTACATCGACGGGAAATATCGGACCAAGCCGGACCCGGAGTTCACCGGTCTGGGCGGATCTTCGTTGGGTGGTCTTGTGACGCTCGCGATTGGAATTTTAAATCCGGACGCGTTCCGGCGGCTAATGGTGATGTCGCCTTCCATCTGGTGGGACGATTTCGCCATTTACCGGCTGGTCGATTCCATTAAGCGAAAGCCGCCGTTGAAAATTTGGATCGATACCGGCACAGCCGAGCCAGGCTGGGAACAAACTCGCGAACTATGCAACCGACTAGTCGAGAAAGGCTGGAAACCCGGAAAGGACCTTCTGTACATGGAAGCCGATCACGGCGACCACAGCGAAGCAGCGTGGGCAGCGAGGGTCGAACCCGCGCTACGCTTTTTATTCCCGCGACTAAAATGATTTTTGTCGCCGTCATTCGGAGCGAAGTCCAGGAATCCCGGAGCGAAACCAAAAGATAATTAAGCGGGATCCTTCGACTTCGCTGAGGATGACCCTCGGTGCCTACGGCGGGGACGGCGACGGATTCGGCGGCAACGGTTCGGGTGGAGGTACAGGCGCCGGCGGAGTTGGTCTGGGCGGAACCGGATTTTCTGGCATGGAGTTGTCGTTAAAGAATCGCGTTTACTGCAGCGGTTTGCCGTAAACCTGATAAACGCGAACAAAGCCGCCTACAAAATCCCAATCCTTCTGATAGGAGAAAGCGCGATCGTGTGCAGACCACATAAGCTCCCGCGGCGACTCTGGATGATTTGGATCGTATACGAGGTATCGATCAATCCCGGGATTCGGCGACGAAGATTTCAGCTTATACACCAAAACGGAGTGATTGATGCTGAACCGGGGATAAGTTGTAAGAAATGCGACGAACAACTCGCCGCGCGCCAACGCCGCATTTAGGTGGCCGTGAGTCTTTTCCTGGTACCCCGCGCCCTCTTGAAACATCATGCGGGCATTGCTAATTCGAAAATAACTCGGCCAACCATGCCCGATGCTTAGCTGCACGACTTCACGGCGAGCCTTGCTCATTTCCTTGAGGTCCTTGTATCCCGGAAACACAATTCGTTGATTTTCCGGCAACGCCTGCGACCAAGCCGGCTGGCGTGTGACATCGCGAACGCGAGCGGCCA
>Ga0310811_10014960_pt1 | contig 10133 bp, 5 predicted proteins | sample YCmetagenome_FD_207642 | JGI IMG/M metagenome (GOLD analysis project Ga0310811, IMG submission 207642) | Soil microbial communities from experimental microcosm in Duke University, North Carolina, United States - YC | ecosystem: Engineered > Artificial ecosystem > Soil microcosm > Unclassified ...
GTCGCGCGCAATCTCCGGATGGTTTTGGAGCAGGCGACCGGCGGTGTGCAGCGCAATCTGATGCGCGGGACGTCCGCGGACGTGGTGGTCCGGACATGCGTTCGCGAGAAAGCGCGCGACGAGCGACGGCGACGGTTCCGACGGCGCGAATTGGTCGAGCAGAACAACCATGTCGGCGTTGTTCGTTTCGACTGCGACCTCGCGCAACGTTCTTTCTTCCGGATGCTCGATCCAGATTTCGGCGCCAAGCTCGAGGAGCGCGCGCACTGCATCCCGCTTGCCGGTAACGACGGCGAATGCGAGCGGTGTCCACCACGGTTTCGTCCAATCACCGCGCTCGGGCGGTTTGCCCAGTTTGCGACCCAGCGGTCGATTGAGCGTGCCAGGCTGTCGATCGAAGATTTCGCGCAGACGATCAACGCGATCGAACCTGACCGCGTCGAACATGTCGATCGGGCCCTCGAGGATGAGATCGCGGATCTCCGGATGGTGCGCGTAGTCGGCCCATCCAGCGGGCGTGCCGGCGTACTTGCTGTCGCACGCCGTTACGTCCGCGCCGTGCACGAGCAGCACGCGAACGGCTTCGATGTTTCCGGCAAACGCGGCCGCGTGCAACGGCGTGTACCCGGTCGTGCTGTCGATCGCGGTATCTTCGCTGTCGACCGCGTCGACCGATGCGCCGTACCGAATGAGCGTCTCGACCACGTGCCCGGGCGATTGCTCCGCGGCGCGAAGGATCAGCGTTGCCCATTTGCCGCCCGGCTGGAGCGCGCCGGGGTTCTCGGCGAGAACGCGGTCAACGTCGCGATCGAGGGCGATTGCCGCGGGGACACCGAGCTTTGCGCCGTGGGCCAGCAGACTGCGCACCATGTCCGACTCGCCGTTCAGCGCCGCCTGGTCCAGCGGGGTCAGACCCGCGGCGTCGGTGAGCTCGGTGTTCGCGCCGAGATCGAGCAGCGCCTCCAGCGATTCCGGCTGCTTCTTGACGATCGCGAGGTGGAGCGGACGGCGATGGTGGTTCGTCTTGTCCATCGCGCGATCGATGTCCTTCCCGAACGCGCGTACCTCTGGAGTTGCGCCGGTGGCAACCGCCGAGAAGATGTTGTGGCGCGCGCCGTGCGCGAGCAGGTACTCGACGATGTCGCGTCGCGCTTTGCCGAACACCGTGAGCCACCCGATGACCTCGAGCTCGTGGTAGTCACCGGTTCCGATCGGGTCGGCGCCGTGCTCTATGAGAAGTTTGATGATGCCGAACTGCTCCTTCTCGGCCGCGAAGTGCAGCGGCATCGCGTTGTCGCCTTCATCGCGGACGTTCGGATCCGCTCCTCGATCGAGCAGCAGCCTCACGACCTCTTCGTGATCGCCGCCGACGGCGAAGTGAAGCGCGGTTCGAAGTCCGGTGTGTCCGCGCAGAGTTCCGCGCTCGCTGACGATTTCCGGATGCGCGTCGAGCAGCTCGCGCACTCGCTCCAGATCGCCGCGCGCGGACACGTCGAGGAGATCGCCGAGCGGCGTTGCATCGCGTTTGATGTGTTCGACGGCCTCGATGAGCGACGACCAGCCGGGATGGCCGTACTCGAGCGCGAGCGCGTGCTGCACGTCGCGGAGCGTCGGCTCTGACGTTGCACCGGGAACGACGCGTTCGAGACGCGCGCGGGCTTCTGCGTCGTTCGCGCGAAGCGCCTTGAGCCAGCGCTTCGCTTCCCGCTTGAAGTTCTCGACGGAACTTCGGGGCGTGAGCTTCCTGACCATGGAAACCTTCCTCCGTGAAGACGCCTGAAGTCCGCTGGGCACAGGCAGGAGAAAGGCTCGTTACGCAACACGAACCAAAAGATCGGGTGGGAGCCGAGCTCCCTTGCCGCGGACCAGAGGCGCCCCGAAGCGCTCTGTCGGCAATTTACTCGGGACGGAGGCTGCGCACGAATAGCGATCGCGGCGGCAAGCCGACAGGTCTAGTCGTCAGGGTCAGTCGCCAGGCGTCAGTCGCGGAATCGGAAAGGGGTCGGCGCGTTGCGCCGACCCCTTGTTGTTTGCTTGTCGCCTGACGACTGACCCTGACGACTAAACCAGCGCGCTCCTCGGTATCATGGCTGTGGAGTTGCGGTTTCGCCTGCCAGCGCCGGTCCCCCACTCTCGACGGACTTGAGTACGTCGCGCCAGGCGAACTGTTTGCCGCTGTGGCGCACATAGTAGTCCATCCACGACATCTCGGCGACCGCTTTCAGGTATTGATTGCGCGCGTCCGGAATGCCGTGCGTACTCCCTGGGTAGACCCAGAACTCATTCGTTACGCCAAGCTTCGAGAGCGACATGTGCATCTCTTCGCTCTGCGGACGCGGCACGCGTGGATCACCGTCCACGACGTGGATGAAGATCGGCGTCTTCGCTTTGTTGATCGTCGCAATCGGCGACTGCTTCCACCAATTCTGATACTCGGTCGGCGTGTCCCAGAACATCTTGTCGCCGACGTACCACTGACGCAGCCGCTGCGTGTCGCTCTGGCTCCACATCGAGATCCAGTTCGCCACGCCGGCGCCGGAGCTGATCGCCTTGAAGCGCGTCGTGTGCGTCTCGATCCAGTTCGAGTAGTGGCCGCCGGCGCTCCATCCGAGCGCGCCCATCTGCGTGCTGTCGACCATGCCCTGCGAGATCAGATAGTCGACGCCCGTCATGATGTCCTGATAGCCCTTCGTGAAGTAGTCGCCGAACGTCTCCGTCTTGAACTTGTCCCCGTAGTTCGTGGACGCTCGGTAGTTGGGCTGGAGCACGATGTAGCCGGCGCCCGCATACACCTGCGAGCCGTAGCCGCCGTTGAAGCTCAGAATGTCCGCCGCCGCCGGACCGCCATGAATCGCGACGATGAGCGGATACTTCCTGCCGGGCTGATAGCCGACCGGCTTCACGAGCACGCCACCAACCATGCGGCCGTCGGTCGACTTCCACGTGATCTCTTCCTCGTCACCCAGGGCGATCTCGCGGCGAACCTGCGGATTCGGATCGGTGAGCTGCGTCCACTTCGCCTTGTCGCCGACGTCACGCAGCGAACCGACCGTGTATTGTGCCGGCGGCGACTTCGGATCCGCGTACGTGATGATGAAACGACCAGACTCCGACTCCCGACCGACGGACGTCGACGCCTTGAAGTTGGTGAGCTGCTTCACCTCGTTGGTCGCGACGACGAGCGCGAAGAACTGGCTCGTCGCGTGCATGCCGGTGTTGAAGTAGATCGTATCGCCCTTGGCCGACCAGAACGCGTTCTCGATGCCCGCGTCGCCCCCGAAGCCGCGGCCGATACGCACGTCATAGTCGAAGGTGCCACCGAGCTTTTTCCACTGGTCGGTCGGATGATCCACGGCGCGGACGTAGATCTTCTCGTTGTGCATGAACTTGAAATCATCCGGCGCCGAGAAAGCAATCGTCTTGCTGTCGGGTGAAAATGCGACCGGCCCCTCGCTGATGATGTCGTTCTTCGTGAGGCGCTCGATCTTGGCGCTCGCGACTTCGTACAGGTAGAGATCCGCGTAGTCGTTCTGCTCGAGGTTGCCGCGCTCGTAGCGGCTCGGCGACATGCCGTGATAGCCGATCCACTTGCCATCGGCCGAGAGCGTGACGTCCGCGACGCTGTACGACGGATCGCTGACGAGTCGGCGCTCCTGCTTCGACGCGACGTCGAACACCCACAGGCTCTGGAGCGACGACGCGGGATTGCGCGGACGCACCGTGAACTGCTTGTCGGTGCGCGTACGTTCGTCGCGGTCGATCGAGTCGGGCGCGATGAAATAGATCTTCGAGCCGTCGGACGAGAACTGCCAGTTGTTGACGGACGTCGCATGATGGGTCAGCTGCGCGGACTTGGGAACTTCACCCTGCCACAGATCGGCGATCGCGAGAGTGAACAGCTGCTCGTTGTCGCTGCGGCCCGACGCGAACACGACGGACTTTCCGTCCTTCGTGAAGGAGAACTGCGAGACGCCTTCACGCTGGTCGGTGACACGCTTCGCTTCGCCGCCGTCGAGTCGCATCACGAACAGCTGATTGCGTCCGCCGCCACCAGCAGCGCCGCCGCGGCCACCGCCGGTCGCCGGCGCGCCCGCGGGCGCGGCGCCCGTCGCGTCGCGATCGGACAGGAACGCGATGAAGCTGCCGTCGCGCGACCATTTCGGGCTCGTCTCGTTCTTGTCCTTCGTGAACGTGAGCTGACGAGTGCTCGGCACGCCGCGATCGAGCGACACGAGATAGACGTCGGACTGCCGGCGCGCCTGCATCCAGTCAGGCGTGCTCAGGGTGTAGAGCATCATCCGGCCGTCGGGGCTCAGCGTGGAGCCCGACGCCTGGCGCATGTTCTGTTCGTCGAGGAACGTCATCGGGCGCAGGGACTGCGCGCCGAGCGACCCGGCCGCGAGCATCGCGGCGATGAGCGATTGGCGAAGCACTGGGAGGTCTCCGGTGGAGCGACCCTCTTAACATGGAGAGCGGCCTGGCCAGACGCTACGTTGGGCGGAAATGGGCCCGCGGATGGGACGTGCAGATCCCTCGCTTCGCTCGGGATGACCGAGATCCGGATCTACGGTCACCTGGCGTGGCGGCAGGCCAATGCGTCATTGTTGATTCACCGGATCAGTCTTCTTCAGTCGCAAACCTCCCCAAGGCCGTCCATGAAACGCCGCAACTTCCTGCAGCAGTCCGCTGCTCTGGCTTCCGCCGCCGCCATCGGCCCTCGCATCGCCTCCGCCCAGACGTCGACCGCGCTCGCGTCGCTTCAGCAGGTGCCGGCGGCTCCGCCGATCAGCGACGACGAGCGTCGCGCACGAATCGAAAAGGCGCGAAAACTGATGACCGACAACGGCATCTCCGCCATGTTCCTCGAGGGCGGTTCGAGCATGTTCTACTACACGGGCGTGCGGTGGGGGAACAGCGAACGCACGTTCGGCGTCGTGATTCCGGCCAAGGGCGAGCTCGCGTGGGTGACCCCGGGCTTCGAGGAAGCGCGCGCCCGCGAGCTCATCAAGTTCTCGAACGACGTCCGCGTGTGGCAGGAGGACGAAAGTCCATACAAGGTGATCGCGCAGATCATTCGGGATCGGGGCGCCGCGACGGGCAAGATCGGATTCGAGGAGCGCGTCCGGTTCTTCATCTACGACGGCGTGCGCCAGGAGCTGCCGCAGGCACAGTTCGTCATCGCGACGCCGGTGACCGCCGGATGCCGCATGATCAAGTCGCCCGCCGAGATCGCGTTGATGCAGCGCGCGAACGACATCACGCTCGCCGCGATTCGCACGTCGTTCAAGACGATGGAAGTGGGAATGACGAATCAGGAGCTCGGCGCCAACGTCGCCGCGGCCACGAGGAAGCTCGGCGGCAACGCGGACGGCGCGCTCGTGATCTTCGGCAAGTACACGGCATTTCCGCACGGCAGCATTCAGCCGCAGAAGCTGAAGGATGGCGACGTCGTGCTGGTCGACGCCGGCTGCACCGTTGACGGTTATGTCTCGGACATCACGCGCACGACGGTGTACGGTAAGCCGACGCAGCGAATGAGGGATGTGTGGGAGGTCGAGAAGAAGGCGCAGGCGGCGGCGCTCGCGGCGGCCAAGATCGGCGCGGAATGTCAGTCGGTCGACGCGGCGGCGCGCAAAGTGATCACCGACGCCGGATTCGGACCGGGGTACAAGGTGCCGGGGCTTCCGCATCGCACTGGGCACGGCATCGGCGTGGACGGCCACGAGTGGACGAACTTCGTGAAGGGCAACACGACGAAGATTCAACCCGGGATGTGCTTCAGCGACGAGCCGACGATCGCGATCTACGGCGAATTCGGCATTCGTCTCGAGGACTGCCTGCACATCACGGAATCTGGTCCGAAGCTCTTCACCGGTCAGAGCGAGGCGATCGACAAGCCGTAGGGCGCGTCCTCGATCTGGCGAAAAGGCCGTTTATTAGACGATTCTAATCCGTCCTATTGACGGTTTGGGCGGGCTGATGCAATAGTAGTCGCTCAGCCCGCTTCTTCACGTCCGACCGGTGACCAGATCATGCGCGTTCTCTCCTCGGTGCGCGGCTGGGTAGGTCGTCCGTTTGATACGGCACTCGACCACCCGCTCGCGGTAGTCGCTGTCTTCGGTGCACTCACGGGCGCAGTCATGTATTTCCTCGGCTTCTCGCCGCCGCCCGGTTGTCCGTCGCTTCCCGTTTCGCTGATTCGAGTGGAGGTGACGTTCGACGCCGCAAAGTTCGCGGCGCTGCTCGCGGCCGAGGGAGGCGCCTGCAAGCCATATGCGATCGCAGGCTTGGGTTGGCTCGACGTGGTGTTCTCGATCCTCTACCCATTCCTGTTGGCGGCAATCGGCGTCTGGGCAATGCGCTGGCGATACCGACGTCCGGATGGCGAGGACCTCGGGTACAGCGAAACGCTCGGCACTTGGCGGCGTCGTCTTCTCACCGTCGCGCCGTTCATTGCTGGAGCGTGCGACATCCTCGAGGACCTCTTCCTCCGGCTTGCAGTTCACGAAATTGGCTCGGGGCGTGGGTCAACGCTGTTCACGCAACTGCTCGTCATCGTCGGATCGATCTTCTCGAGCATCAAGTGGATCCTGCTCGGCCTGTGGCTCGTCGGGGCCGTCGCCGAATGGTTGGCCGGACCACGGGGACGCGTGTTGCGGCTGACGCGATTCAGCACGCTCGCTGTCCTACTGGGCGCGCTTCCACTGTTGGCGGTACCGCAAGGCCAGGACATCCTGCAACGGCTCGCGGAAGCGAATCGCCATCCGTACGTCCGCGTGTTGTTCGGCGTCGTCGCAATGGTGTTCGCCGCAGCGGTGGTCTGGTACGTATCGCGGCGTCTGTTGCAGCGCGGATTCGAGGCCGACAAACGCTGGACGGACAAGGAAGGTCTTCGAAAATGGCTCGAGGATTTCGCCGTCAATATCCCGCGCATTCAGGGCACCGCCATGATCGTGCTGGGCGGGCTGGCGTTCGCGCGCGCCGGCGCGCGGGGATTGATGTTCGTCGGAGTGGCGATCGGCGGTTTCGCGTTCGCCGCGTGGTTGGAGTCGCGCGCGCGAGAGAAGCCCGCGCCCGAATCCCCTCGGGTACCGCCCACCTCCGACGCTGATCGACCGCTGTCCGCGCGTCAGACACTTAAAGAAGAAGGTGCTGGCCCTCGCGTCATTGCAGCAGTAGTCAGCAGTGTCATTGGGGCGATTCTGCTCCTCTGGCCATCGCATGATGCGGGTTTGCTCGACGACGCCGTGGCCACGTTCGCGCTCCGCCTGGCAGCGACCGGGTGCGTCATCGCGGCATGGGTCTTCTTTCTCTTCGTTCGCTATCGTCGCGCGGTGATGGCCGCGCGGAAGACCGGCACTGCCCGACTCGAAGCCGCCACGCAAAAGCCCTATTCCTTCGACGGCAGTGCGTCGAAAGCCGCAGGAGCGCCCGAACGACTGAGGCTGCAATTGAGTCGGTCGGTCCTGATCGCGCTCGCGGCGAGTGGCGTCGTCCTTCTGACATTCACGTTCGTTCCGGTGACGGTCGCACGGTTCATCGGCCCGCTCTGGGTGCTCGCGCTGTTCGCCGCCAACACGGTGTTGTTTGGAAGCTTCGCCGTGTACATCTACGAGCGCTTTGGCGTGCCGATCGTGCGAATCGCGATTGGCTTCGCGTTCCTGTTTGGCCTCTGGAACGAGAATCACTCGATCCGGCTGCTACCTGGCGGCTTGCCGGCGCGGGGCGAGTTGACCAATCGCCTCGATTCGTTCGTGAAAGCCCGCGCGGCGAAGGGTGAGCCGATCATCCTCGTCGCCGCGGCGGGCGGCGGCCTGCGTGCCGCGTACTGGACGGCGACAACGCTCAGCGCGATTCAGGACAGCAATCCCGCGTTCGCGAATCATGTCTTCGCGATGTCCGGCGTCTCCGGTGGCAGTCTCGGCGTTGCGCTGTTCGACGCGCTCGTGCACGACGGTGGTGCGCACATCGATCAACTGCGTTGCGCGACCGAGCAAGATTCGATCGGACCCATCAAGCTTCCGGGCCCTTACTCCCGCTGTTCGCGCCGGTTCCTTCGCGACGATTTCCTGGCGCCCGTGCTCGCGAAGATGGTGGCCCCTGATCTCGCACAACGATTCCTCCCATTCCCGGTGAGCGCCGCCGACCGCTCAACCGCGCTCGAGGAGTCATGGGAAGCGTCGTACGATTCGACAACAACCCAACAGACCTTCGCGAACGGCGTCGTCCCGTTCGCGAAGGACACGACCATTCCGCTGCTCCTGTTGAACGCGACGCACGTCGAGACGGGCAAGCGGTACATGGCCGGGACCGTGACGTCGGACAGCGTGTTGCTGGATACGCGGGACGTCCTCACACTGCTCAAGTCGGACATTCGGCTTTCGTCGGCCGTGCACAACAGCGCGCGGTTCACCTTCGTGAGTCCTGCGGGGCATCTCGATCGCGGAGACAGTCTCGAGCGTGGACGAGTCGTCGACGGCGGGTATTTCGAGAACTCCGGACTCGTCACCCTGCGCGAAGTTTACGGAAAGATCAGGGAGAAGTATCCGTTGGTACGGGTCGTCGCCGTGTACCTGTGCAACGATCCTGTGGCTTGCCGCGATGAGCCTGACACGACCGAGCACACCGATGGCTCAGGCCAAGCGCAAGCGCAGAGCCAGACCGCGGCCCGCGATGCGCTCGTGAAAGCCATCGACGATTCCGTTTCGCGAACACACAACTCGTGGGCCAATGAGCTGCTCGCTCCCGTGCGCGCTGTGCTCGATGCGCGAGACGCGCGTGGCGAGCTTGCTCTCGCGCAGATGCGCCACGACCTCGATTCCAATTTCATTCAGCTGAACGTGTGCGGCCAACTCACGCGCGGCGACTCATCCGAACGCGCGAAACGGGCGCACGACCGCGTCGTCTCGCCACCGCTGGGCTGGTCGCTTTCGCGACTTGCGTCAAACTGGATGGACGCATCGATGCTCGACGCGGCGAAGGACAGTGCGACCGGACCATGCCCGGCACGCAACCGACAGCAGATCGCGCGGCTGAGGGCCATGCGATGATGCTGCGCGGCTGAGGGCCATGCGATGATGCTGCGGCGCTACGGCGTCGTGATCAGCCGCGCGTAGGTCGAATCGATCCGTCGCACGTACCCGAGCGTCTCGCTGTATCGCCAACGCGTGACGCTCGGGGCAATCAGCTCGATGCTCGACCAGGCCGGCAGGCCGCCGTTCTGTTGCGCGGTACCGAGCGCACGCATGATGGTGCCTTCGCCGGCGTTGTAGCTGGCGAACATGAAGTGGTGCCGCTCGCCGTCGTCGATCTTCTTTCGCCAGAGATCCCAGAGATAGCGGTCGTGCATGATGCCGGCCGCGATGTTCCACTCCGGCTGATCGATGGCGCCGAACTCCGGGCGATGCGAGGCGATCTCCTGATACGTGGACGGCATCAGCTGCATGATGCCGCGCGCACCGACCCAGCTCGTCGCCGTCGGTTTCAGCCCGCTCTCGGCGAAGCCCTGGGCCTTGAAGTATCGCCAGTCGAACGCGGGCCCGAAGTAGCGCTTCGAGTATTTGCGAAACGTCGGGTCGAAGCGCTGGCTGATCTTCTTGAGATTGCGCGCTGCCGCGGCGCTCTCCAGCGTTTCGCCAACTGTCGCCTTTTTCCGCGGCTTCGACGTGGAGTCCTGTGCCGACAACGTCGCCGCCGTCAGTACAACGGCCAGCGCGAGTGAACGCGAGTACCACATGTGACCTATCCGATCGCGCGCCCGACGATCAGGGCAATGGAGAGGAACAGCGCCGCAATGAAGATCGCGACGGCGATGTTGCCGCGTTTGAGCTCGGCGGGAAAATCGACTTCGGGGGTGAGCTTGTCGATGATACGATAGCTCACCCACATCAGGACGACGCCGAGCGCGGCGTAAACGAGATTCAAGCCCAGAATGGACAGTTGCACGACGACTCCGGGAGGGTCCTAGAAAACGACGCAAACTTACCCTCGGAGGTTTCGAAAATGCTGCTCCGCGGGTTGGCGGCCGAAAGCTGGCGTAGCGGCATTCAGCTCGCCAGACGGTTAACGCACGATCGCCGCGGCTTCGGCCAAACCGTCGGCCATTCGGTTGACGGCGGCGACAATCCTTGCGA
>Ga0310811_10014961_pt1 | contig 10133 bp, 8 predicted proteins | sample YCmetagenome_FD_207642 | JGI IMG/M metagenome (GOLD analysis project Ga0310811, IMG submission 207642) | Soil microbial communities from experimental microcosm in Duke University, North Carolina, United States - YC | ecosystem: Engineered > Artificial ecosystem > Soil microcosm > Unclassified ...
TCGAAGGCGCCGGTGACGCGCAGCCCATCGCTCGCGTTCTCGCCCTCCGTGCCGAACAGCTCGAGCTCCAGGCGCTCGGCGGGAAGCGCCGAGCAATTGACCACGACGAACGGCCCGTCAGCCCGCTTGGACCCCTGGTGGATCAGCCGCGCCACGGTTTCCTTGCCGGTGCCCGAAGCGCCCGAGATCAGCACGCGGCTGCCGGTTTGCGCTACGCGCTCGATTTGCGTGCGCACGCCACCGGCGACGCTCGACGCGCCGACGAACGTCACCTCGCCGCCGGCGCGGCGGCGCAGCGTGGCGTTCTCGCGGCGCAGGCGGTCCGCCTCGATCGCGCGATCGACGACCAGAAGCAAACGGTCGGCCTTGAACGGCTTCTCGATGAAGTCGTAGGCGCCGGTCTTGATCGCCGACACGGCCGTATCGATCGTGCCGTGGCCGCTGATCATCACCACCGGCACCGGCGGCTCCTCGCGCCGGATGATCTCCAGGATCTGCAATCCGTCGAGCTCGCTGCCCTGCAGCCAGACATCGAGGATGACCAGGGACGGCCTGCGCTGGCGCACCGCCTCGATCGCCTCGCTGCTGTTGTGCGCCCGGCGCGCCGTGTGACCTTCGTCCTCCAGGATGCCGGCGATCAGTGTGCAGATGTCGCGCTCGTCGTCGACGATGAGAATGTCGTGGCCCATGACTCTTCAAACTGTCCGCAATGTTTTCAGCGGATCATTGTGCGGCCGTCGCATGCGAGCGTACCGACGCGAGTTCCTTCGCGTCTCGCCGAAATACCAGACTGACGCGCGCCCCGCCACCCTCGCGATCATCCAGGGCGAGAAGACCGCCATGGTCCTCCATGATCTTCTTGACGATGGCGAGCCCCAGGCCGGTGCCCTTGCTGCGTGTCGTCATGTAGGGTACCGGCGCGTCGGGCAGGGTCGACACGTAGCGAATGTCGGGATTGCCGTTGCGCTGCAGGAACAACGCCTGCTGGCAGAGCTGCTTGGCGTCCTCGCTCTGGACCGTCGGCCGCGGCATGCGGGCGAACGAGGAGAATTCGTCGACCATGCGGCCGATGTCGCCGACCTGGCGGATGATGGTGTCGGTGCAGATCGAGAAGGTCTCCGGATCCTCCTTGATCTGCTTCAGGTAGCGGCGCTTCAGGCGCTCGGCCGAGAGCTGGATCGGAGTCAGCGGGTTCTTGATCTCGTGGGCGATGCGCCGTGCGACGTCGCCCCACGCCGCCATGCGCTGGGCGGACATGAGGTCGGTCACGTCGTCGAAGGTGACGACCGCTCCGGCATCCGAGGCGGCGCTGATGCGCACCAGCAGGATGCGGCGGGTGCCGCGTTGCAGGATCTCGACCTGCCCCTGGGTGACCCGGTCTGGCCGTTCCGCCGCCTGCTCGGTGAGCGGTCCGAGCTCGGGCATCAGTCCCGTCAATTGCCGGCCGATCACGCCATCCTCGGGCAACGCCAGGAGCTCGAGAGCCGAGCGGTTGCTTCGGGTGACCATGCCGGCGCTGTCGACGCTCAGCACGCCGGCCGAGACACCGGCCAACACTGCGTCGGTGAGCCGGCGCCGTGTGTCGAGTTCCTTGTTGGCATCGACCAGCTCGCCGCGCTGCTGCTCGATCTGGCTGGCCATGCGGTTGAACGATCGTGCGAGCTGACCCAGCTCGTCGTTGGGTGGCCCCTCTTCGACGCGGGCTGTCAGGTCGCCGCCGCGGACCCGTTCCGCCGCCGCCATCAGCCCGCCGATCGGCTCGGTGAGGCGCGACGCGAACAGAATGGCCAGCCAGACCGCGGCCAGCAGCATCAGCAAGGCAATGGCGCCGCAAACGACGAAGATGATGAGCTGCCCGCGCTGCATGATCTGCTCGATCTGGGCATAGAACGAGCCGGCGAATTCGATCTTCTTGATGTAGTCGACAACTCTGAGATCGACGGCGTGGCCGGTGACCAGGAAGAACGGCTCGCCAAGGAACAGCTGCATCACGAAATAGGCGCCGTTGGGCGATGCCATTTCGACCGGTCCGCCCTGATTGAGCGCCTGCCAAAGGGTTTGGGCGGTCGGCACCGGATTGGCGAGCCCCTGGGCTTCCGGAGCGACCGCGCGGGCGAGGACGCCGTTGTCCGCGTGGACGATGATGGCCTCGATCATCGGCCGGCCTTCGATCAGCCGCTGCAGCATGCGGTTGATGCTCTCGGCGTCGCTGAATCCATCGACGCCCAGGCCCTGCAATGGGCCGGAGATGGCGCCGATGTCGCGCAGGATCTCTTCCTCGCGCGCGCGTCTCACCGGCTCACCGATCGTGCGCGCCGCCTCGTACGAATCCTTGGCCGGGCGGACGACGAAATCGGTCAGGCTGGTCACCAGGAGCGACAGGAAGACGGCGACGAGCAGCGTCGGCGTGATGGTGAAGATGCTGCACACCAGCACCAGCCGCATATGAAGCCGTGAGCCGGCCGCGCCACGCCGGCGATCGAGCCAGAGCTGGGTCAACCGCACCGCCAGCACAGCCACCAGCGCAACCGCGATCAGCAGATCGGCGACCAGCAGGCCGGTGATCCAGCTTCGCGTATTGAGCGCCACCGGCGCGAAGCCGGCCAGCCACATGTAGGTCGCCGCCCCGGCCAGCAGGGCGAGAACGCCCAGCGATACGGCCGCAGCCCGTCCGCTCAGCCCGCGTCGGACTGCGTTGGTGAGGACGCCAAAGCGCGAAACGCCCAGCGCAACTGTCAACAGGTCACCCGCCTCGGCGAACCTGCGGCGTGCGTACCACGGGGACGTCGAGGTCCTTTATTTTCTTGCGCAACGTATTGCGATTGAGCCCCAGAAGGCGGGCCGCGCGCAACTGATTCCCGCGCGTCGCGCCGAGTGCCAGGGACAGCAAGGGGCGCTCGACCTCAGAAATGACACGATCGTACATGCCGTCGGGCGGCAGGCGGTCGCCATGGGCGGTGAACAGCGCCTGCAGATGCCGATCGACCGCGTCCGCCAGCGACAGGTCGGCAGCAGCTGCATCGCTCGGCTGGGCCCCGGGCTCGGCGGCGGCGGCGATCGCGTCGGCCAGCTCGGCCTCAATCGTCTCGACGCCGATCACCTCCTCGGAATAGAGCGCCGACAGGCGGCGGACGAGATTGACCAGCTCGCGCACGTTGCCCGGCCAGCGATGTTGCTTCAGGCGCGCCATCGCCTCGGGCGAGAGCACCTTGACCGGCAGCCCGTCGGCGCTGGCCGCTCGCAGATAGTGGTTGGCGAGCTCCGGAATGTCGTCGAGCCGCTCGCGCAGCGGCGGCAGCCTGATCGGCACCACGTTCAGCCGGTAGAACAGATCCTCGCGGAACAGCCCTTGATTGATCAGTCGACGCAGATCGCGATGGGTGGCGGCGACGATGCGGACATTCGCCTTGATCGGCGTGCGACCGCCGACCGTCATGTATTCGCCTTCCTGCAGCACGCGTAGCAGGCGCGTCTGTGCCTCGGGGGGCATGTCGCCGATCTCGTCGAGAAACAGCGTTCCCCCCGACGCCTGCTCGAACTTTCCCGCCGAGCGCTGGACGGCACCGGTGAAGGCGCCGCGCTCGTGGCCGAACAGCTCGCTCTCGATCAGCTCGCGCGGGATTGCCGCCATGTTGAGCGCGACGAACGGGCCCTTGCGCCGCTTGCCGTAGTCGTGCAATGCGCGCGCCACCAGTTCCTTGCCGGCGCCCGATTCGCCCGTGACCATCACCGTGAGATCGGTCGACATCAGGCGCGCCAGCGCCCGATAGATCTCCTGCATGGCCGGTGAGCGGCCAATCAGCGGCAGGCGTTCACCTTCCTCCGGCGGCTGGACCGCGCGCGCCATCGACGAGGCCGGCGCCGACAGGGCGCGGTTGACCACCGAGATCAGCTCGTTGAGGTCGAACGGCTTGGGCAGGTACTCGAAGGCGCCGCGTTCGTTGGCGCGCACCGCGGTCAACAGCGTCGACTGGGCGCTCATCACGATGATGCGCAGGTCGGGCCTCAGCTTGCGGATGCGCGGCACCAGGTCGAGCCCGTTCTCGTCCGGCATGACCACGTCGGTGATGACGAGCTGCCCTTCTCCCTCCTGGACCCATTGCCAGAGGGTGGCGGCCGCGCCGGTGCTGCGGACATTGTGGCCCTGCCGGCCTAGTGCCTGGTGCAGGACGGTACGGATCGCCCGATCGTCGTCGGCGACCAGGATGGTGGCGGCACTGCTCATGGGCCGGCGTGCGGGAATTGCAAGGGCAACATCACTCTGAAGGTCGTTCGGCCGGGCTCGCTCTCGAACTCGATGGCCCCGCCGTGGTCGTTGATGATCTTGGCCACCAAAGCAAGACCCAGGCCGGTTCCGGTCGGCTTGTTCGTAACAAAAGCGTCAAACAGGTTGGCGCGGATCTCCTCCGGGACGCCCCTGCCATTGTCGCGGACCGACACGACCAAGGGCAGGTTCACCTTGGCCTGCTGGCCCGGTACGGCCAGCCGCAGGCCGTGACGGTAGGCTGTGGACAACTCGATTTCTGGGTCGCCGTCGCACGGCACCTCGCAGGCGTTCTTGACCAGATTGAGGAAGACCTGGATGAGCTGATCGCGGTCGCCGTGGATGTCGGGCAGCGAAGGGTCGTAGGTTTCGATGAAGCGTACACCCTTGCCGAAGCCGTTCTGGGCGATGCGGCGGACGTGGTTCAGCACCTGGTGGATGTTGATCGGGCCGCGCTCGATCGGGCGGCCGTCGGCGAATGCCTCCATGCGATCGACCAGGGCGACGATGCGGTCGGTCTCCTCGCAAATCAGCCGGGTCAGTTCGCGCTCCGAGTCGGGGACGGACTGCTCGATGAGCTGGGCCGCGCCGCGGATTCCGGACAGCGGGTTCTTGACCTCGTGCGCCAGCATGGCGGCAAGCGCGCTCACGGAGCGTGCGGCGCTGCGATGCGACATCTGGCGATCGATGTTGCGCGCAATCGTCTGCTCGACCAGCGACACCGCGACCAACCCATCGCTGTCGACCACGGGCGACAGGCGGAGCGCGCAAAAGCGGTTGCCGATGCGCGGCGAGGCGAGCGTCACGCCATTCTCCGCCACCGCCCCACCGGTCGCCACCACCTGCTCCAGCAGCGAGAACAGCGGCGCGTCCTCGGGCATGAACTCGCTGAGCGGATGGCCGATCAGGCGTGCCCGCCCCGCGCCGAAGAACTGCTCGGCCGAGAGGTTGGCGTAGTGGATCAGCCCGCTGGCATCGACCACCAGAACGGCTTCGGACAATGAATCGAGGATCGCAGTCGGGAATTGCCCGCCCAGCGCCGCCGCTTTCTTGAGGCTGTGGACAGCCATCCTAGGCTGCCTGGCGATCGAGCGAAGGCAGGAAGAAGGCGGCCAGCATGGCCCGCACCTTGCCCGCGTCAGGTTCTCTGTTCACGCTGGCGCGAAACTCGGCCGATGCAGGCAGGCCCTTGGAATACCAGCTGAGATGCTTGCGGGCCATGCGAACCCCGGTCTCCTCGCCGTAATGGGACAGCATCGCCTCGAAATGGTTGCGCACGATCGCATACTGCTCGGCAAGCGACGGGTCGGCCGTGCGCTCGCCTGTGCGCAGGTAGTGGATGACCTGGTTGAGGAACCACGGACGTCCATAGGCGCCCCGCCCGATCATCACTCCATCGGCGCCCGACTGGGTCAGCGCCTCGTCGACCGCTTCGAGACTGTCGATGTCGCCGTTGACGATGACCGGCAGGCGGGTGGCCGCCTTGACGTTGGCGACGAACGCCCAATCAGCGCGACCATCGTAGAACTGGCAGCGTGTGCGCCCGTGCACCGTCAGCATCCTGATGCCGCACGATTCGGCGATGCGCGCCAGGTTGGGGGCATTGCGGTTCTTGTCGTCCCAGCCGGTCCGCATCTTGAGGGTGACCGGCAGCTTCACCGCCTTCACCGTCGCCTCGAGGATCTTCGCGGCATGTACCTCGTCGCGCATCAGCGACGAGCCGGCGTGACCGTTGACGACCTTTTTCACCGGGCAGCCGAAATTGATGTCGATCAGCGCGGCCCCGCGATCTTCGTTCAGCTTGGCGGCCTCGGCCATCATCTCGGGCTCACAGCCGGCGAGCTGAACCGCCATCGGGAATTCCTCGGGCGAATTCTTCGCCATCAGGAGCGTCTTGCGGTTCTCGCGCACCATGGCTGCGGACGCGATCATCTCGGACACGACCAAGCCCGCCCCGCCGCGCTTTACCATGCGGCGGAAGGGCATATCGGTGACCCCTGACATCGGCGCCAGGATGACGGGGTCCTCGAGGCGGACCGGACCGATGTCGATGGGCTGTAGGCGAGGTGTGCAGTCCATGTCGTGTGATCAACAAGTAGGCATCTTGTGCAGTGCACAATAATTGATCGAGCAATAGCGGGTCCGGGCCCGCGGTGCAAGCGTCCGCAGTGCGTCTGCCGGGCGCTGGTGTTAATTAGGCGCCGTGCCGACCTGTACCGCTCTGATCGTTGCCGGGGGCCGAGGCGCCCGCTTCGGTGGCCCATTGCCCAAGCAATATGCCCTTTTTGAGGGCGAATCGGTGCTTAGACTGTCCGTCGCGGCCTTTCGGGGCGTGCCCGGAATTGACCGGCTGCAGGTCGTGATCGGCCCTGATGATGAGGCCCAGTACCGGCAGGCTGTGGGCGACTTCGGTCTGCCCCCGCCGGTATTCGGCGGCGCCAGCCGCCAGCACTCGGTGCTGAACGGACTGGAGGCTCTGGCCGAGGCCCCTCCCGACCTCGTCGCCGTGCATGATGCCGCCCGCCCTTTCGTCCGGCCGACCGACATCGCGGCCTGCCTCGCCGCCCTCGCCGCGCCCGAGGTTGATGGCGCCGTGCTGGGCGTGCCGCTCACTGACACGCTGAAGCGGGCCGATGACACTGGAGTCATTTCCGGCACCGTGTCGCGCTCCGGCCTGTGGCGGGCGCAGACACCCCAGGTCTTCCGGTTCGAGAGGCTGCTCGAGGCCCATCGCGCGGCGGCGGCGCTGGCAAGACACGAAGCGACGGCGCTGACCGACGACGCATCAGTCGCCGAACGCGCAGGCCTGCGGGTTGTCATGGTCTGTGGCCACGAGGACAACCGCAAGATCACCACGGCCGAGGACCTGCACGTGACCACGCCAATGGAAACCCGCACCGCTTTCGGCTTTGACGTTCACGGCTTCGGTCCGGGCGATTCGGTGACGCTCGGGGGTGTTGCCATCGCTCACGCTCGCGGGCTGGTCGGCCATTCCGACGCCGACGTGGCACTTCACGCGCTGACCGACGCGGTGCTCGGCACGATCGGCGCCGGCGACATCGGCATGCACTTCCCGCCGTCGGATCCGAGATGGCGCGGTGTCTCCTCGGACCGTTTTCTGCAACATGCCATCGGGCTGCTGCAGGCGGCAGGCGGCCGGATCGTGCATCTCGATCTGACGCTGATCTGCGAAGCGCCGCGCATTGGCCCGCACCGTCAGGCCATGGTCGACAGCATCGCCCGCATCGCCGATGTCGATGCCGCCAGGGTGAGCGTCAAGGCGACAACCACAGAGGGCCTGGGCTTCACCGGCCGCCGCGAAGGCATCGCCGCGCAGGCGGTCGCCACGATAGAACTGCCGAGAATCCGGAGTTGACGCTCAGGACGGCAACAGAACGCTCGCCTCTCCTCCCGTTCATTCTCCTCCCCACCTTCGGTGCCACGGAGTGGACACATCTTTCGTTTCCTCCCCCGTAATCGGGGGAGGTGGCCCGCAGGGCCGGAGGGGGAGGGCCTCAGTCGAGAACTTTCTGATTCCGACGTCGGAATCGGAAGCATCTTGTCTGCGGCCCTCCCCCTCCGCCCCGTATGACGGGGCACCTCCCCCGATTACGGGGGAGGGATTCGAGATTTGTCCGCTCCGCAGAAGCGAAGCTGGGGAGGAGAATGAAGAGAGGAACTTGAGGTCGTTACTACCGCGATCGTCGCGTCAGGTCTGCTGGATTGCCGACAGCAGCCAGGTACCGCCGGGACTGCGCAGGAATGTCCAGACCTCGGTCGCCTCGGTCCGGACCTTGTCGTTGCCGGACACGATCGTGCCGTCGGCGACCTTGCGCGTCGTATCGATCATGGAGAAGCGCATGGCGACGGTCGCGTAGTCGAGACCGGCTTCGCGCCACGCCTCCGACAGGTCGCCCTGCTCGAGCTTCACCGCCTCGACCTTGTTCTCCACGCCGCGGCTCGCGTTGGCCGACAGCTCCTCGGAGAAATAGCCGACCATCTCGGGCGTCGCGAGAGTCCGCAACTTTGCCAAGTCGCCCTTGCTATAAGCGGTCTGGATCGAGGTCAGCAAAGATTCGAACGCGTTGTAATCGTCCGGCGTGATCGCAAGCGGTGCCGGTGCTGCACTGCCCGCCATTGCGGAGGCGCTTTGCCGCGCCATGGGCGTATCGATCGGCCGCCCCGGCATGCCTCCGGCGTTGGCATAAGCCCGGCCAGCCGACGCTCCGGCCGGTTGCAGCCGGGCAGCGTTCCAGCCACGGAACAGGCGGACGGCCAGATAGACGAGACCGCCGATCAGGGCAACCTGAAGGAGCAGGCCGAGCATGCCCGCCGCACCGCCCAGTCCACCGGCGAACCCGCCGCCAAACAGCATGCCCATCAGGCCGGCACCCAGCATGCCGCCCATCAGGCCGGACAGAAACGGATTGCGCGACATGAATCCGCCCGCCTGGGGCGCCGGGGCTCCGGCTGCAGGCCGCTGAGCCTGCTGCTGCTGCGGTGGCGTCTTGCTGCGCTCCATGGGCTTGGCCTCCGGCGCGGTGTTCGTCGGAGGAGGTGCCTGGTCGGTCTTGCTGCCGCGGCTGCCCGAGCTCGTCCCTGCCCCGGCGCGTGCTTCAGCCATGGTCGGGGCCAGGATCGGGGCCACGATGGCCAAGGCGGCGATTAGCGCTAGCCAGCGAAAGGTTTTCATTTTTATGAGCATCCCTGTTGCAAATACGAACGCCCGTCATGTTAGGCGGGTGAGATGACTGTTCAAGTGCAGAGGCTGCGAAATTACATGGAATCCCCCAGGCACCGGGGCGCACCGAAAGACATGGCGCTATTGTCATCGCGAGCCTGCCGAGGGACCTTCCCGTCAGGTGGCGAGACAGGAGGGGGGCGATGTTCGATCACGAGATGCGGGATGCGGCAGATCGGGTGTTGCAGGCGTGCCGCCGGCGCGGGCTCAAGGTGGTGACGGCCGAGTCGTGCACCGGCGGCTTGGTGGCAGCGACGCTGACGGCAATTGCCGGGTCGTCCGATGTCGTCGAGCGTGCCTTCGTGACCTACGCCAACGAGGCCAAGCGCGAGATGCTCGGCGTGTCGTGGGACGCCTTGATGGGTCATGGCGCCGTGAGCGAGCCCGTGGCGCGAGCGATGGCGGCAGGCGCCCTCGCCCGCTCTGCCGCCGACGTCGCCGTTTCAGTCACTGGGGTCGCCGGACCCGGCGGCGGCTCGCCCGACAAACCGGTCGGGCTGGTGCATTTGGCAGCGGTGCGCTCTGGTCACGAGCCAATCGTCGAGCGCCACGTCTTTCCGGGTGATCGCGATGCGATTCGCCGCGTCTCCGTCCTCACGGCGCTCGCGATGCTGGCAGCAATGGCCGAGCGGTAGGCTTGCCATAGAGCTGTGCGGCGCGCGCTTCGAAGGCTGCAACCATGCGCCGGACGGCCTCGGCAAACAGCAGCCTCACGGTGTGCTGCAGCAGTATTGATCGGAACTCGAATTCGAGCTCGAACTCGATCTCGGTGCCGCCGGCATGCGGATGAAAGGTCCATCGGCTGACCAGCCGGCGGAATGGGCCTTCGATGCCAATCGTATCGATGCGTGGACCGGCAGCGCCATCCGGTGTCAGCTCGACGCGCGACACGAAGCGCTCGTGAAACGGGCCGAAGCCGATCGCCAGTTCGGCAATCTCGGTCTGTCCGTTGCGACTCCGCACACGTGCTGCCTGACACCACGGCAGGAACTCGGGGTAACGTCGGACGTCGGCCACCAGATCGAACAGCTGTCGCGGAGCATGGGCCACGACCCTGTGTTCGGCATGACGGGTCAGCACGTCGCAATCAGCCTTTGAGATTGGCGGCGCGGGCGGCCCTCAGGCGCG
>Ga0310811_10014962_pt1 | contig 10132 bp, 8 predicted proteins | sample YCmetagenome_FD_207642 | JGI IMG/M metagenome (GOLD analysis project Ga0310811, IMG submission 207642) | Soil microbial communities from experimental microcosm in Duke University, North Carolina, United States - YC | ecosystem: Engineered > Artificial ecosystem > Soil microcosm > Unclassified ...
TGATCTGGTTCGTCAGACGGAGAGCCAGATTCTACAGGTCAAGAACTTCGGCAAGAAATCACTCCAGGAGATCGCCGATCTTCTCGAGCGCGAGAACTTGAATTTCGGGATGCGGTTCGAAGAGGCTGGCGACGGCAGTGTGCGCGTGCTCGACAATGGCACGCCGCCCAGCCGGGCCGCCGCGGCGGCGCCCGACGACATGGAGGAGTAAGGCAATGCGGCATCGCAAAGCGGGGCGGGCGCTCCGCCGGACCAGTGAACAGAAGCTCGCGCTCATGCGCAACCTCGCGTCGTCGCTCATCGAGCACGGCGCCATCGAGACGACGGAAGCCAAGGCGAAAGAGCTCCGGCCGTTCGTCGAGAAGCTCATCACCAAGGCACGCTCGGGCACGCTGCACGACCGCCGGCTCGCCGTGCGGCACATTCACAAGCGCGAGGCTGCGGACAAGCTGTTTCAGGAGCTTGGTCCCAAGCTGGCGCGACGCAACGGCGGCTATACGCGCATTCTCAAGACCGGTCACCGCAAAGGCGACGGGGCGGAGATGGCGCGCATCGAGCTGATCGAGGGCTGACCCATGGCAATTCAGCGCAATCGCTGCTTCAGCTGCGGCAAGGGCGTGGCGTTCGGCAACAACGTGTCGCACGCCAACAACAAGACGCGCCGCACCTGGCGGCCGAACCTGCAGGTGGTTCGGACGATGGTCGACGGCAAGGTCGAGAAGGTGAAGGTCTGCACGCGCTGCCTGAACGCGGGCAAAGTGAAGCGCGCGCCGCGCGGGCAGACTGCCGTCGCGTGATCGCGCCTGCACCGTGGCGATGTACGTCATGAGCGGGGAGCTTTCGGGCTCCCCGTTCTCGTATGCGCCAGTGTGCGCGCCACGGCTCGTGCCGAACCTTCTATCTTGCTAGCCATGCCCACCGCGCTGATCACCGGCATCACCGGTCAGGACGGGTCGTACCTCGCCGAGCTGCTGCTCGACAAAGGCTACCGGGTCGTCGGCATCGTGCGCCGCAGCTCGACGACCCCGTACGAGCGCATCGCGCACCTGGTCGAAAAGATCGAGCTCGTGTCGGCAGATCTGCTCGATCAGACGTCCCTCACCGACGCCGTCCACGACTGTCAGCCCGACGAGATCTACAATCTCGCGGCACAGAGCTTCGTGCAGACGTCCTGGTCGCAGCCCGTGCTTACCGGCGAGTTCACCGCGCTCGGCGTCACGCGCGTGCTCGAGGCGATGAAGAAGGCCGCGCCGAAGGCGCGATTCTACCAGGCCAGCTCGAGCGAGATGTTCGGCAAGGTTCAGGAATCGCCGCAGCGCGAGACGACGCCATTCTACCCGCGCAGCCCGTACGGCGTGGCCAAGGTCTACGGCCATTGGATCACCGTGAACTACCGGGAGAGCTTCGGCCTCTACGCGGTCTCCGGCATTCTCTTCAACCACGAGAGCCCGCGGCGCGGCCTCGAGTTCGTGACGCGGAAGGTCACCGACGCCGTGGCGCGGATCAAACTGGGTCTCGCGGGCGACGTCCGTCTGGGCAACCTGGATTCGCGGCGCGACTGGGGCTACGCGGGCGACTACGTCGAGGCCATGTGGCGCATGCTGCAGCTCGACGAGCCGGACGACTACGTGATCGGGACGGGGCACACCTGCTCCGTGCGCGATCTGTGCGAAGCGGCCTTTGGCTACGTCGACCTCGATTATCACGACTACGTCATGCAGGACCCGAGGTATTTCCGGCCCGCCGAAGTGGATCTGCTGGTGGCCGACTCGTCCAAAGCGCAGGCGCGGCTCGGCTGGACGCCGAAAGTCTCGTTCGAGGATCTGGTGCACATGATGGTCGACGCCGATCTCGAACGGCAGCGGGCGCGCGTCTGAGATGCGCGTGCTGGTGACCGGTGGCGGCGGGTTCGTTGGCCAGTGGCTCGCGAAGTCGTTGCTGGCACGCGGCGATGCGGTCGACCTCGCTGGTCTCGGTGAACCGGCGCAGTCGGGCGTGCTGACCGGTGCTGAGTGGGCAGGCATTCGCTGGCTCCCGCTCGACGTGCGCGACGATGGCGCCGTCGACGTGGTGGTGGAGCGCAGCCGTCCCGAGCTCGTGATTCACCTCGCCGCCGTGAGCTTCCCCCCCGAAGCCGACCGTTCGCCGGCGACGACGTTCGACGTCAACGTGCTCGGGACCGTACACCTGTTGAGCGCCATCACCCGGCGCCGCACGGCGGGCGTGCTCGATCCCGTGGTGCTGATCGTCGGCAGCGCGGTACAGTACGGCCGCCACGATCCCGCGGAAATGCCACTCGACGAGACGGCCGAACAACGGCCGGTCAACACCTACGCCGCATCCAAGGCGGCGCAGGAGACGGTCGCGCTGCAAGTGCAGCGGGCGACCGGTCTCCGCGTGATCTGCACGCGGAGCTTCAATCACTCGGGCGTCGGGCAGGCGCCGGAGTATCTGCTGCCGTCGCTGGTCGCGCGGGCAGCACGGATCGCGCGCGGCCAGGACAGCGTGCTCACGCTGGGCAACGACGTCATCCGCGATTACCTGCACGTGAGCGACGTCGTGCGCGCCTATCTGCTGCTCGGCTCGGAGGGCACGCCGGGCGCGGTCTACAATGTCGCAAGCGGTGAGCCGGTCAGCGTGCGGCAGCTTGCCGCTGACGTCTTGCTGCGAGCGAACGTAAGCGCCGAGATTTCGACTGATCCGGCGCTCGCGCGTTCCACGGACATCCCGGTGCTGGTCGGTTCGCCGCGCCGGCTGATGAGCGATACTGGCTGGGCACCGCAGAAAACGTACGGCGACATCATCGACGACCTGTATCATTCCGCTCATGCCGCGACGGACTGACCTGCATCGCATCCTCGTCATCGGCTCCGGCCCGATCATCATCGGGCAGGCCGCCGAATTCGACTACTCCGGAACGCAGGCAACGAAGGCGCTCAAGGAGGAGGGCTTCGACGTCATCCTGATCAACTCGAACCCGGCGACGATCATGACCGATCCGGAGTTCGCGGATCGGACGTACATCGAGCCGGTGACTCCGGAGTTCGTCGAGCTGATCATCGAAAAAGAACGGCCGGACGCGATTCTGCCGACGATGGGTGGTCAAACGGCGCTGAACGTGGCGATGGCGCTGGCGCAGGCCGGAGTTCTCGATCGGTACGGGGTGGAGCTGATCGGTGCGACGGCCGACGCGATCGCCATCGCGGAAGACCGGCGGCTGTTCTCGGAGGCCATGCGGCGCATCGGCCTGGCGGTGGCGGCGGGTGGCATCGCCGAGAGCTATGACGAGGCGGAGGCAATCCTCGATCGCACCGGCTTTCCGGCGATCATTCGTCCTTCCTACACGCTCGGCGGAACGGGCGGCGGCATCGCGTACAATCGCGAGGAGTTCGAGCAGATCGTACGTCACGGTCTCGACGAGTCGCCGACCCATCAGGTCCTCGTCGAACGGAGCGTGATCGGCTGGAAGGAGTTCGAGCTCGAAGTGATGCGCGACCACGACGACAACGTCGTAATCGTCTGCTCGATCGAGAACCTCGATCCGATGGGCGTGCACACCGGCGACTCGATCACCGTGGCGCCGGCGATGACGCTGACCGACCGCGAGTACCAGACGATGCGCGACGCGGCCGTGGCGATCATTCGCGAGGTCGGCGTGGATGCGGGCGGCTGCAACATCCAGTTCGCCGTGAACCCGCGCGATGGTGAGATGCTGGTGATCGAGATGAACCCGCGTGTCTCGCGATCGTCGGCGCTCGCGTCCAAGGCGACGGGGTTCCCGATCGCGCGGATCGGCGCCAAGCTCGCCGTTGGCTATCGCCTGGACGAGATCGCGAACGACATCACCAAGACCACTCCGGCGTCGTTCGAGCCGGTGCTCGACTACGTGGTGGTGAAGATTCCTCGCTTCGCGTTCGAGAAGTTCCCGTCGGCGAGCCCGTATCTCACCACGCAGATGAAGTCCGTGGGCGAAGCGATGGCGATCGGGCGGACGTTCAAGGAGGCCTTCCAGAAAGGCCTGCGCGCGCTGGAGACCGGCCGGCCCGGGTGGGCGGCGGCCACGCGACCGATCGACGACCGTCTCAAGGACGAAACGGTCGAGGCGCTGCGCGGCGCGCTCCGCCAGCCGACGCCCGAGCGAATCTTCCAGGTCAAGCGCGCGCTCGAGCGGGGCATGTCCGTCAACGACGTGTACGAGCTCACGGCGATCGATCCCTGGTTCCTCGAGCAGATGCGCGAGCTGGTCGACGCCGAGCGTGAGTACGCCGCGCTCGACGGCGTGGACGCATATGCGCTGCGACGAATGAAGCGGCTGGGCTTTTCCGACCGCCAGCTCGCCGTGCTGCGCGGCGAGAGCGAACGCGACGTCCGCGAACGTCGATGGGCGCATGACGTGCGCCCCGCGTACAAGATGGTCGACACGTGCGCCGGCGAGTTTCCATCGGCCACGCCGTACCTCTACGGCAGCTACGACGAGGAGAGCGAGGCTCCGCGCTCCGGCAGACGATCCGTGGTCATCCTCGGCAGCGGGCCCAATCGCATCGGTCAGGGCGTGGAGTTCGACTACTGCTGCGTCCGCGCCGTGATGGCGCTCCGCGAGCGCGGATTCGAGACGATCATGATCAACTCGAATCCCGAGACGGTCTCCACCGACTTCGATACGTCGGACAAGCTGTACTTCGAGCCGCTGACGCTCGAGGACGTGCTCGAGATCGTCCAGCGCGAGCAGCCGGAAGGCGTCATCGTGCAGCTCGGTGGCCAGACGCCGCTCAAGCTGACCCGCGATCTCGAGGCAGCCGGCGTCAAGATCCTCGGCACCTCACCCGACGCGATCGACACGGCGGAAGACCGGCGGCGATTCGAGCAGATCGCCCGCGAGCTGGGGCTGGAGCAGCCGGCGAACGGCACGGCGACGAACGTCGAGGAGGCGCTCGAGGCCGCCGATCGGATCGGGTATCCGGTGCTCGTACGGCCGTCGTACGTCCTCGGAGGACGGGCGATGCAGATCGTCTACGACGCGCCGTCGCTCCAGGAGTACTTTGCGACCGCGGCCCGCGTCTCCGAGGAACGACCGGTCCTCATCGACCGCTTTCTCGAGGACGCGTTCGAGTGCGACGTGGACGCCATCTCCGATGGCCAGCGCGTCGTGATCGGCGGCATCATGCAGCACATCGAGGACGCCGGCATCCACTCCGGCGACTCGGCCTGCGTCCTGCCGCCGTACCTGGTCGGCGAGCGTGACATGCAGACCATGCGCGAGCAGACCGTCGCGCTGGCGACCGCGCTTGGCGTCGTGGGCCTGATCAACGTGCAGTACGCGATCAAGAACGGCGTCGTGTACGTGCTCGAGGTGAACCCGCGCGCGAGCCGAACGATCCCGTTCGTGTCGAAGGCCATCGGCGTGCCGCTCGCATCGCTCGCTGCGCGCGTGATGCTCGGCGAGACGCTCGACGACATCGGCTTCGTCGAGGAGATCGTGCCCCCGTACGTGTCCGTGAAGGAGGCGGTGTTTCCGTTCAACAAGTTCGCGGGCACCGATCCGGTTTTGGGACCGGAGATGCGGTCGACCGGTGAGGTCATGGGAATCTCCGATTCGTTCGGCTCGGCGTTTGCGAAGTCCCAGCTCGCCGCATCGAACGGCCTACCGCTCGGAGGCTCGGTGTTGATCACGGTCATCGACGCCGACAAGCCCACCGTGACGCCCATCGCGCGGCGGTTCCACGAGATGGGTTTCGAGATTACGGCCACCGCTGGTACTGCCGCGTACTTGCGGGCGCGCGGCATTCCGGCCCGCCGGGTGTTCAAGGTGCACGAGGGTCGACCCAACTGTCTGGACATGATCGTCAATCGCGAAACACAGCTTCTCATCAATACCCCGATGGGCAAACACGCCCAGCTGGACGATTATCTGCTGCGGCAGGCCGCGATCGTGAATCGCGTGTCGTATACGACCACGATGTCGGCGGCGAGCGCGGCCTGCGACGCGATCCTGTCGCTGCGCTCCCGCCGACCGCGCGTTCGGTCGCTGCAGGAGTGGCAGGCGGCGCTCGCCGAGACGCGCGCCGCATCGAGCGAGGTGCCGGCGTGAGCAGCGACGTCTTCGTGCACGAGTCGTCGTACGTCGACGACGGCGCCGTCGTCGGAGCGGGAACCAAGATCTGGCACTTTTGCCACATCATGGCCGGTGCCGTGATCGGCGAGCGGTGCAGCCTTGGTCAGAACGTGGTGATGATGCCGCGCACGCGCATGGGCCGGAACTGCAAGATCCAGAACAACGTCTCGATCTACGAGGGCGTCGAGCTCGAAGACGACGTCTTCTGCGGGCCGTCGATGGTGTTCACCAACGTCGTCAACCCGCGGAGCCACGTGTCGCGCAAGCACGAGTACCGGCGCACGCTGGTCCGTCGCGGCGCGTCGATCGGTGCGAACGCCACGATCGTGTGCGGCGTCACGCTGGGCGAGTACGCGTTCATCGGGGCGGGCGCGGTCGTGACGAAAGACGTTCCGTCGTTCGCACTCATGGCCGGCGTGCCCGCACGGCGCATCGGGTGGATGTGTCAGTGTGGCGAACGGCTTGCCGATGCGGGCGAGGGCGCCTGCGCCGCCTGTGGCTCCACGTACGCACGCGAGGGACAGGGAATTCGAATGATCAGCGGACCGACCAAGGAGCCGGCATGAGCGCCAGCGCGGGCACGTTTCGCATCGGACTCGTCGGCTGTGGACGCATCAGCAAGAATCACTTCGACGCCATTGCAAAGATCGACGGCCTGGAGCTCGCCGCCGTCTGCGACACCGACGCCGAGCGCGCGCAGCGGGCCGGTGAGGCGCACGGCGTGCCGTCGTACCGCGCCCTCGACGAGATGCTGCGCGCCGGCGACTTCGAGGTCGTCGCGATCTGCACGCCGTCGGGACTCCATTCGGCGCAGGGGATCGCGGCGGCGCAGGCCGGAAAGCACGTCGTTACGGAGAAGCCCATGTCGCTCAGCCTGCGACAGGCCGACGCGCTCGTTCGGGCGTGCGACGACGCCGGCGTGCAGCTGTTCGTCGTGAAGCAGAATCGGCTGAATCCCCCGATTCAGCTCGTCAAGCGCGCGGTCGACAAAGGCCGATTCGGCCGGATCTATCTCGCCAACGTGACGGTCCGTTGGCAGCGCCCGCAGGAATACTACGAAGCCGAGCCGTGGCGCGGCACGTGGGAGTTCGACGGCGGAGCGATCATGAACCAGGCGTCGCACTACGTCGATCTGATGCAGTGGCTCGTGGGTCCCGTGGAGAGCGTCCTCGGTAAAACGGCGACGCAGGCGCGTCGCATCGAAGCGGAGGATTCCGGCATCGGGATCTTCAAGTTCCGCTCCGGGGCACTCGGCGTGATCGAGGTGAACGTGCTCACGTACCCGAGGAATCTCGAGGGATCGATAACGATCATCGGCGAGCGCGGCACCGTGAAGATCGGCGGCACGGCGGTCAACCGGGTCGAGCACTGGATCTTCGCCGAGTACGACGACGACGACAAGCTCGTCGAAGCGGCGAACACGAATCCGCCCAACGTGTACGGCTTTGGCCACGAAGGCTATTATCGCAACGTCCTGGCCGTGCTCCGCGGCGAGGCCAGGCCGGAGACCGATGGCCGCGCGGGGCGCAAGTCGCTCGAGCTGATTCTGGGCATTTACGAGTCGGCGAAGACGGGCTGCGAGGTCGCGATTCCAATGAAGGCCTGAGGTGATACGAAGCGGCCATTTCATGCGTCTCGTTGATGTTCGAGTATGCCGTGGCGGCGGCGGCTGACACGCGCCGGCCGGCGGCGAGGCGCCATCACTTATCCTGAATCCCAAGATGCCTGTTCCTCTGCTGGACCTGCGCGCGCAGCACGCCACGATTCGCGATGAAGTCGTCGCGTCGATGATGGATGTCGTCGACTCGCAGCTGTTCATCCTCGGCGCGGCCGTCGAGAAGCTCGAGCAGCACGTCGCCGAGCTCTCGCACACGAAATTCGCGGTCGGGTGCGCGAGCGGCACGGACGCTCTGCTGCTGGCGCTTCGCGCGATCGATGCCGGACCGGGCAGTGAAGTGGTCACGAGCCCGTTCACGTTCTTCGCGACGGCCGGCACCATCCACAACGTGGGCGCGAAGCCGGTCTTCGTCGACATCGACCCGCGGACGTTCAACATCCTGCCGGACGCCGCCGGCGCGGCGCGCACATCGCGGACGAAAGCGGTCGTCCCGGTCGACTTGTTCGGTCAAATGGCGGCGATCGAGGACGTGATGAAAGCCTTGCCCGGCGTGCCGCTGATCGAGGATGCGGCCCAGACGATCGGCGCGCGGCGCTCGATCGACGGCGTGTGGCGCATGGCCGGCGAAGTGGCGGCGATCGGCACGTTCAGCTTCTTCCCGTCCAAGAATCTCGGCGGCTACGGCGACGGCGGTATGATGGTCACGCAGGACGAAGCGCTCGCTACGCGGCTCAAGCGGCTCCGCATGCACGGCGGCGCCAAGCAGTACTTCCACGACGAGGTCGGGTACAACAGCCGGCTCGACGCGCTCCAGGCGGCGGTGTTGAGCGCCAAGCTGCCGCACCTGGCGCAATGGAGCGCGAAGCGCCGCTCGAACGCCAAGTTCTACGACGCGGCATTCGCCGATCTGTCCGACGTCACGACACCGTACGTCGATCCGGCAAACGAGTCGATCTACAATCAGTACACACTCCGCGTGGACCGCCGCGACGATCTTCAGAACCACTTGAAGAGCCGTGGCATCGGGAGTGCGATCTACTATCCGCTGCCCTTGCACCTGCAGCCCTGCTTCGCCTACCTCGGCTACAAGCAGGGCAGCTGTCCCGAGGCGGAGCGCGCCGCCCGTGAAGTGTTGTCGATTCCGATTTATCCAGAGCTCACCGAGGGTCAGATGACCGAAGTCGTCGATGCCGTCCGGAGTTTCTATGGCCGCTGAAACTTCGGCGAAACAGACCTTGCTCGACCGGATTCACGACCGCACGGCGGTCGTGGGCGTGATCGGCCTGGGCTACGTCGGGCTGCCGCTGGCGATGGAATTCGCCAAAGCCGGGTTCCATGTGATCGGCTACGATGTGAGCGAGCGGGTCGTCAGCCGATTGATGTCGGGCGAGTCGCACATCCAGGACGTTCCGTCGGCGGAGGTCGCGAGGTTCGTGCGGAGCGGCGCATTCGAGGCGACGACGGACGAGAGCCGCCTGCACGAAGCCGATGGCATCTCGATCGCCGTTCCGACGCCGCTCAGCAAGACTCGCGACCCCGACATGAGCTACGTCATCTCGGCCACCGAGGCGGCCTCGCGGCAGGCGCACAGCGGCATGGTCATCGTGCTCGAGAGCACGACGTATCCGGGGACGACGCGCGAGATCCTGGTTCCGCTGCTCGAGAAGCGCGGCTTCACCGTTGGCGAAGACGTGTTCGTCGCGTTCAGTCCGGAGCGGGTCGATCCGGGCAACCCGGTGTACGTCACGAAGAACACTCCCAAGGTGGTAGGCGGCATCACCGCCGCGTGCACCGAGCTGGCGACGGCGCTGTACCAGAGCTGCATCGACAAGATCGTGTCGGTCTCGTCGGCGGAAGCGGCGGAGCTCACGAAGCTGCTGGAGAACACGTTCCGGTCCGTGAACATCGGCCTCGTGAACGAGATGGCGATCGTCTGCGACAAGCTCGGCATCGACGTCTGGGAAGTGATCGACGCGGCGGGTACGAAGCCGTTCGGTTTCATGAAGTTTACGCCGGGTCCCGGCATCGGCGGGCACTGCATACCGCTCGATCCGCATTACCTCGCGTGGAAGATGCGGACGCTCAATTACAAAACGCGCTTCATCGATCTGGCGAGTGAGATCAACAGCCAGATGCCGGCCTACGTCGTCGAGAAGGTCGCGCACGCGCTGAATGACGAGCGCAAGGCGGTCAACGGCAGCACCATCCTGGTCCTCGGGGTGGCCTACAAGCGCGACATCGACGACTTGCGCGAGAGTCCGGCGCTCGACGTGATCCGGCTGCTCGAGGAGCAGGGGGCCACCGTCACCTTCCACGATCCGCACGTTCCTCGCATACGGGAGGACGGACACGTTCGCGAACGCGTCGAGCTCACGGACGAGCGCCTGGCGACCGCCGACGCC
>Ga0310811_10014963_pt1 | contig 10132 bp, 5 predicted proteins | sample YCmetagenome_FD_207642 | JGI IMG/M metagenome (GOLD analysis project Ga0310811, IMG submission 207642) | Soil microbial communities from experimental microcosm in Duke University, North Carolina, United States - YC | ecosystem: Engineered > Artificial ecosystem > Soil microcosm > Unclassified ...
GGCGGTGACCACGGGGTTGAACTGGATGCCGGAGGTAAGCCTGAGGGGCGCCTGGCCAGGCAGGGTGTAGGTCGGGTACGCGGCGTAGAGCGGGGCCAGGGCCGGGATCGGCGGCGAATACATCATCGTCGCGATCGGGAAGGTCTGCGCCTGCCATCCGGTCTGGCGGTCATGCACGTAGGAGGTGATCGACCGGAAGGTGAGGTTGCGGCCAAAGTCGACCTTGCCGTCGAGGTTGGCCACCTGCGTCTGGGTCGACGTCGGGCTCGGCCCGACGGCGACCTGCTGATACGGCGACAGGTTGAGCGGTCCCAGCGTGTAGCCGGGGCGAACGTAGACGCCCGGCGCCCCGGCCATGGCGGAGCACACGCCGCCGGTGGCGAAGGGGCTGGGGTTTGATCGCGCGAGGGCCGTCACGCCCACCAGCGGCAGGTTCGCATTTTGGGCCGGGTTGAAACAGACCGTCGGTACGCTGAGCGTGCCGGTCACCGGGAGGGTGAACGAGGTGGTGTTGTTCTTGCTCTCGTTGACCGAGGCGAAATAGGAGGCCGTGACGGTGGCGTAGGCGGTGGGCGCCCACATCAGGGCCAGGCGGCCGCTGCCCGAGTCACCGGAGTTGGAGTTCTTCTGGTAGACTTGGCCGGTCTGGAAGTTGGTCAGGTCGATGAAGCCGCCCGTCTGGCGGGCGTTGATGCTGGCGCGAAAGCCGAGCTTGTCCATGACGATGGGGCCGCCGACAGCGGCGCCGCCTTCATAGCTGGGATCGCCATAGGCGGTGCCGCTGTACTCGGCTCGGGCATAGCTGCTGAAGTGGGTCAGGCTCGGTTGAGCCTGGATGTAGCGCACGGTTCCGCCTTCCGAACCGCCGCCGAACAGCGTCCCTTGCGGACCGCGGAGCACTTCGATGCGATCGAGGTCGAAGATCGGCGGCACCGGGGTGCCGTTCTGTGACAGGAAGCCTGCGGCGTCCCGCTTCTGCAAAGGCGTCTCGTCCAAATAGAAGCCGGTGGTGGCCGCGCCGATGTTCTGGGCGATGCCGCGGATCGCGACCTTGACGTTGCCGGACCCTTCCTGGCTGGTGATGCGGAAACCCGGGACGATCGACTGCAGGTCGTTGATGTTCTTCACGCCCTGCTGATCCAGGTTCTTCTGGGTCTGGGCGGTCACGGCCAGTGGGATCAGGTTGACGTTCTGCGACTGGCGGGTCGCCGTGACGACCACCTCCTCGATCTGCGTCGAGTTGGCATTGTTCGCCGGCTGAGCGAGAGCGACGCCCGCAAACGCCACGCCGGTCAACGCCGTGGAGAACAACAGCGTCGCTTTCCTGAACTCACTGCCCTTCATCTCTGCCCCCTATCCCTATCCGCTTGACCGCGGAGCTTCGCGTTGCGTCGCCGGGTTATTTCCGGATGCCGGAATTTCTGCCCGCGGCTTTCCTGCCAGACATGATTCGAGAACCTGGAGTTCCCTGCCCTTAAGGCGGCGCTGCTCGCCGCTCCGAATAATTCCTACAGCATGAATTGTTGGCGGGTCGGGGCTGCCGTGTCAATTCCGGGGCAGGAATTCGACTTGATACATCACGAGCTTTCGCCGCCCTCAGTGGCGATACACAAACTGGACGCCGATCTGCCGCGGAGCCCCCCAATTCACGGTCCGGAACACGGTGTACTGCGCGTAGGACGTGCATGCCGTGTTCAGGCACTGGGAGCGGCCACCGGTCTGCGGCCCGTTGCGATAGTCCGTCGCGTTCAACGCGAAGATGTTGATCTCGTAGTTGGCGCGCTCGAACCCGAGCCTCAGGTCGAGGTCGCGGGACTCGGGCACGATGCTGGAGTCCGGCGTATAGGAAACGCTGCCCGGCGGAGACGTCTGGTAGCCATCGGCCCAGCGGTAGTCCGCGCGGACGTAGGCGTGGCCAACAGCGCCGAGGCTCAGATCGTATCGCGCGCCGAAGTCCACCGTCCATTGCGGCTGTGGGAACAGCTGACCGTTCTGGACGACCAGGATCGGCGCCTTGGGCTCTGGAATTGTGTAGGACGACGTGTAGACCGCCCGGTTGTAGGAGACCGCGGTGTTGAGAGTAAGGGCCTCGATGGGCTTGAACTGCCCTTCGACCTCCACGCCCTTGCTCTCCGCCCGCGGCGCATTGACCACAAAGGCCTCGCCGCCCACCGACTGGTTCGATTGGACGTTGGTCCAGTCGATGATGTAGGCGGCGGCGTTGATCTGGGCCCGGCCGTCGAGGAAGCCGAACTTGCCGCCGAGCTCGTAGCTCCACACCGAGTCCGAGCCGTAGAATTTCGGGAGAGACGAGACGCTCGCGCCGTAGACGTTGTTGAGCAGAATCTGGCCCGTCGAGGTGATCACCTGGTTGATGCCGCCGGCGCGGAAACCCTTGGCCGCAGTGGCGTAGACCAACAATCGCGGCGTGAAGGCGTATTCGACGGATACCTTCGGCGTCAGCGGATTGTCCGAGATCTTGCCCACCACCTGGGTTCCGTCGGCCAGGCTCGGCGTCAGGGTGAAAGCCGTCGGCCCATATTTGTTCTGCGAGAAGGTGCTTTCGACGTGCGTGTAGCGCAGGCCGCCGATGACGCTGAGGTGGCTGGTCGCCCGCCAGATCGCCTCCCCGAACACGGCCGTCTCGACGTCCTTGTCGGTCTCGTTGATCGACGAGAAATAGCCGGGGTCAGGCACGCCGTATTGTTGCAGCGAGTTCTCCCCGGTCATCTGCACGAAACCGAGGTTGTTCCAGGTCGCACGCTGGTGGATGTCCGCGCGCACGTTGGAGAAATACAATCCCACGACGAAGCTGATGGGCGTCTGGTTGGGGGCCGACGACAGGCGGAACTCCTGCGTGACCCCCGACCGCTGGTTGTTCGCGTTGGCCAGCAGGTAGTTGCCTTTGAGATTGTTCACCGAGGCGGTGACATTGGGATCGAATTGCAGTCCCGACGGTATGTTGAACGTCGTCCCGTTGTTGGAGTACGGGATGCCGCCCACGGCGGCGTAGTTGATCGAACCGATCTGGAAGCTCTGCGGCTGGGAGCCGGTCTGGCGATCGTGGGTGTAGGACGTGATGGAGCGGAACGTCAGCTCGTGCGGCAGGTCGAGCCTCAGGTCGAGATTGCCGACCTGGAGCTGGGTGTAGGTGGGGCTCGGTCCCAGCAGCACCGACTGGTAGGGAGCCAGATTCAGCGGGCCAAGGGTGTAGCCGGGACGAACATAGATCCCAGGGCTGCCGGCGCGCGCCTGGCAGGCGGCCCCAGCCAGGAACGGCGAGGGGTTGTATCGCGGGAAGGCGCCGACCGGGAGGGCCGAATTCGCGGCCACGTTGAAGCACACCGTGGGCACGGTGAGCTGGCCGGTGACCGGCTGGGTGAAGCTGTTGGAGTTGTGGCGGCTTTCGTCCGTCGAGGTGAAGAACGACGCCGTCACCAAGGAATGCGGCGTCGGCGCCCAGGCCACGGCGATCCGCGCGCTGCCGGCGTCGCCCGAGTTTGCGTTCTTTTGATAGACCTGTCCGGTCTGGAAGTCGGTCAGGTCGATGAAGCCGCCCGTCTTGCGGCCGAAGACGCCGACGCGGAAGGCGAGCTTGTCCGGGATCACCGGGCCGCCGACCGCCGCGCCCGCCTCGTAGCTCGGGTCGCCGTCGGCGGTTCCACTGAACTGGGCGCGGGCGTAGGCCGAATAGCGGGTCAGGCTGGGCTGCGCCTGGATGTAACGGATGGTGCCGCCTTCCGAGCCGCCGCCGAACAGCGTCCCTTGGGGACCGCGGAGCACTTCCACGCGGTCCAGGTCGAAGATCGGCGGAATCGGCGTGCCGTTCTGCGAGAGGAAGCCGGATGCGTCCCGCTTCTGCAGCGGGGTTTCGTCGAGATAGAAGCCTGTCGTGGCGGCGCCGATCGTCTGGCGGATGCCACGGATGGCGATCTTCGAATTGCCCGACCCCTCCTGGGCCGTGACCCGCAGGCCCGGCACCAGCGATTGCAGATCGGCGATCGTCAGTACGCCCTGCTGATCCAGGTTGCGCTGGGTCTGGGCGGTGACGGCCATGGGCACGCGATTGACGTTTTGCGCCTGACGCGTAGCCGTGACGACCACCTCATCGAGCGCGGAGGTCGTATTCTGCGGCCGGCCGGGCGCCGATTGGGTCACCACGGGCGCTGCGGCCTGAGGCGGAGCGGCGGCGATGGCTTGGGTCGCGACCAACTGTTCCTGGTCGAGGACGGAAATCTTCATGGGCCTGGCTGGCCGGCGCAGGACGATGCCGCCCGCGCCGTCCGGCGCCACCTGTAGCTCGGTCTGGCCCACCAATCGGCGCACCGCGTCCTCGGGGGCCAGGGTCGAGTCGATCGCCGGAGACCTGAGCCCATCGACCAGCCGGCTCTCGAACAGGATGTTCACCCCTGTCTGCTTGGCCAATTGGCCGAGAGCCGTCTCCATCGATTCTGCGGGAATACTCACGTGCACCTTGGTCTCCGCCCAGGCGGCGGAGGCGATGACGGAGCCGGCGGCGACCCCCGAAAGGAGGACAAGCCGACGCGTGGACCGAGACAGAGACACTTGCACCCCCCTTGTGTTCGGCGGTTCTGATGCCCGCCTGACCCCGATGACGAATGACGGAAGCAAAAGCCTCACATTATTTCCCAGAGCCGGAATATCGCCTTGCAGGAGGGCGATTCCCCGGCTGAATTGGTCGTCGTCCCACTTCACGCACAGAAGCCGATCCGCGCCGGACCAAAAAACTGCGGGAATTCGGCGCTCGCTCGTCGTCGTTAGGGACGGGACAAAGTCCGCCTGAAGAGCGGGGTGGTCCGTCACGTTTTTGGGGGCGCGCGTGGGTAGCAGATTTGTACCGACGGCGGCGGCTTGGCGAGCGCTCGTACGAACCATCGCTTCGCTTACCCACTCTTCTGACGCCGAGGATCTCTTGCAGGCCGCGTACGTGAAGTTGGAAGAATTCCAGGTCGTCAACGAGGTCCAGAACCCTTCGGGATTCCTGGTCCGCGCCGCGGTGAACATGGCCCGCGACCAGCACCGGCGCGCCAATCTGGCGCCGACGGTGACCAGTGAAGCTCTGCTGCTGTCTCTGCGGGACGGAGAACCCCTACAGGACGAAGCCCTGCACGCCCGTCAGCGGTTGCACCAGTTGAAGGCCGCCTTCGCCCGTCTCAGTCCGCGCACCCGCCGCATCGTGCTGATGCATCGTATCGAGAAGCTCAAGTACCGGGAGATTTCGGAAATCCTCGGCATCTCGCCCAGCGCGGTCGAGAAGCACATCGCCAAGGCGACGTTGTTCCTGATGGATCGGATCGGCGACTGACATGAACAGGACCGATCCAAAATCGATCGCGCGGGCGGAGGCGGCCGTCTGGCTGGCCCGGTTGCGCTCGGATGAGCCAAGGCGGGCCGACGAAGCGGCCTTCCGAGCCTGGCTGGAGCAGAGCCCCGAGAACCGCGCCTCTTTCGATCTCGCCAACACCGCCTTGGCGATGGTCAGTCCCGACCTCCAGCGCCGGCGGCCGCGTTGGCGTGAACAGGCCGCGGTGCGATGGGCGGTCGCCGGCCTGGCCGCGGCGACCGTCGCGAGTTGCATCGTGGTCTTGTCCGCGCCCCTCCGCCCCAAGTCGCAAGAATTCCAGACGGGTTTCGGCGAGCAGCGGCGCATCGCCCTGGACGACGGCTCCCTCGTGATGCTGGACACCTCCACGGCCATCCGGGTGTCGATGAGTCGCCATCGCCGCGGCATCGAACTGATCCGCGGCCGGGGCCACTTCGAAGTGGCCAAAGACGAAAGCCGGCCATTCGTGGTCAAGGTGGCCGACAAGCGGGTGATCGCCGTCGGCACCATTTTTGACGTCGATCGGGAGAACGGGACGACCAGCGTGCTGCTCACCCGCGGCAAGATCCTGGTCGAAAACGCGTCCGACCGCCGGTTGCTTTCGCCGGGCGATCGATTGGCCTTCGATCATGGGAAGGTCATCGCGGACCGGCCCGATCTCGATGTCCTCACCGGCTGGCAAAGCGGCCAGGCCATTTTCAAGCGTCGCGCTCTCCGTGACGTCGTCCATGAATTGAATCGCTACAGTCGGCGTCAACTCGAGCTGCCGGACGCATCGATGGGCGACGTGGTCATCAGCGGCAGCTATCGGACGGGCGACAACGAAGCGTTCGCCGCGGCGCTGGCGGCGATGCTGCCGGTGGACGTGTACACCCAGCCCGACCGCATACTGATCAAGCTCCGCAAATCGGACCGGTTGGACGGAAGCGGGACCTGAGCCGCCGCCAGGCGGGCGGCCGGCCGAGACCCGCCTCGATCATCCCGTCCGGGAGCCTCAGCGCTTGCCCTTTAGCTGGTTGTACTCGGCCATGGCGGCGCCGGCGGCTCCGCGATCCTGGTCGGCGCCGATCGTGCCCTTCAGCTCGCTGTAGAGGCGGGCCATGTTGGGCGCGACGCGGTCGGGATCGGTCCAGGTGGCGTATTTGCCCAGGTCCAGTTCGGCGGCGGCGCGGCCCGCGCTCGTCCCCTTCTTGAAGGCCTTGCCGCCCTCGGTCTGGATCAGCTCCAGGTAGCCCTTCATCTCGACCAGTTGGGGCTTGCCGCCGACCGGACCGTGGCCCGGAACGATGGTCTGGATGTTCGGGTCGGCGAGCAGCCGGTCGCAAACCTTGATCCAGTCCGCGTAGAACCCCGAGGCGACGAGCGGCGTCACGTCGAAGAAGGCGATGTCGCCAAGGAAGGCGATCTTCTCCTTGGGCAGGGCGATGATGGCGTCGCCCGACGTGTGGGCGCGGCCGGGCCAGACAAAGTCGACCTGCGTGTCGCCGTACCAGACGCTCATGCGATCATGGAACGTAGTGGTCGGCAGGATGATCTGGTTGACGTCGCCCGGCCGACCCCAGGCGGGATTGGTGGCCCAGTAGGGCGGCGTGCCCGGCTTGCCCATCTTGACCATCTGCGCCCGGGTTTCTTCCTGGGCGACGATCTCGATCCCCGGCGGGAACTGGGGCAGACCCACGATGTGATCCGGGTGCTCGTGGGTGATGACGATTCGGTCGATGGGTTTGCCCAGCGACCGGGTGGCGGCGATGAAGTTGCGGGCATGCTGCGGCCCCCCGCCGGCATCGATCGCCAGCATCGACTTGGGGCCGACGACGCAGCCGAAGTTGGACACCGACAGGTTGCTCTGGCCCTTGGCCTCCCGCTGGAGGAAGGCATAGACGTTGGGAGCGAGCTGCTTGAGCTCGGTGTTGATGACGGTCGCCGGCTGGCCGTTGCCGACCGGGCTGCCCTGACCATGCGCGACACCGGCCAAGGCCAGGGCGGCCCCGGCCCCGAACAGCGCCCGCCGCGTCAGGCCGTCTTCCATCGGATGCGTTTCCATCATGCTCGTCTCCCCCGCGAAACTGTCCTCCCTAGCGCTTGGCCGGCAGGTAGGTCCCCATTGAGTCTTCCCACTTGCTGTCGGTGATCTCCCGGACGTTGGCGCCGTCGCGGTTCATCAGGAAGATCTGGGCGTAAGGCTGGGGCGAGGTGTCGTAGAGCGACGCCTCGTCCTTGAAGCCGCTGCGGGAACTCTCGAACCACAGCTCCTTGCCGTCCTCCGACCAGGTCGCGTGGGCGTCGGCGCCGGCGGTGTAGGTCAGCCGCTTCTGATCCGACCCGTCGGGCTTCATGGTGAACACCTCGAAGTCGGTGTCCGGCATCTGCCGGGTGAACACGATCCGATCGCCGCTCGGCGAGTAGAAGGGGAAGTTGTCCCAGGTCGTGGTGAGGATGGTGACCTTGTGGTCGTCGAGGTTCATCGACCGCAGGCCCTTGACGTCCTTGCCGTTCTCCTTGCCCCACACGCGGTAGATCATGGTCTTGCCGTCGGGCGACCACGCGGGGAAGCCGATGTTGAGCGGGCCCTGGGTGAGCGGCTTGGTCTCCGACCCGTCGGCCTTGATCAGCATGATGTTGGCCGGGGCGAAGTTGCGGCCGACGAAGTAGGCCCCCGTGCCCACGGCGACCCACTGGCAGTCCGGCGACCAGGTCGGCATCAAGGACGCCCCTTCCTTGCGCTGGAAGATCTTCTTCCGATCGCTGCCGTCCGGGTTCATCACGCTGACCGACGCCGACGGGTTGCCGAACGGGAAGTCGAGGTCGGTGATGGCGAGCCTGCCGGTCTTCTTGCACAGGGTCGGGAAGACATCGGTGTAGCGGTTCTCCCGTGCGGGATCCCAGCTGTACAGCGGGCTGTACTGCGCCCGGTTGGTCATGTCGTACCGGGTGTAGACCACCGTCTTGCCGTCGGGCGACCAGGACGGGTTGCGGAGCTTGCCGATGGAGCCGCGAGCGCCGTCGGAATAGGAAAGGCCCTGGCTCGGGCCTTCCTTCGGCCCTCCCTTGACGTTGTAGGCGACGCGGCCGCCGAGATCCTGCGGATCGGTCTTGAGGCCGGCGCCCGAGGTCACCTCCTTCTTGGCGCCGGTCGCCACGTCGATCTCGACGATCTGCGACGCCGCAGTGATGTAGGGGCCGGAGAAATCGGCGAAGCGGGCGCCCATGGTGTCCGGTGTCTTGATCTCGTAGGCCAGCAGCTTCTTGCCGTCGCGGGTCCAGCGCGGCTCGCCCGTGGACAGGCCCGGCGCCGTGGTGGTCAGGCGGCGGAGACCCGTGCCGTCGGGATGGATCACATAGAGGCTCAGCGGCTGCGTGTGGCCGACGCCGGCGCCGACTTCCGCGCCCGCCCATTTCTCGCCGCGGTCGGAGCTGAAGGCGATCCACTGGCCGTCGGGCGACCAGGACGGGCGGAAGTTGCTGTTCATGGTCGGCGAGGGCGTGCTCTTGCCGTCCCAGGTCAGGTTCCGCGCCTTCTTGGTCTTGAGGTCGAGCACCCAGATGTTGGTGGTCCGCGCCCCGCCCTTGGTCGAGACGTAGGCGAGCTTGGTCCCGTCGGGCGACAGCACGCCGGCGTCTTCGAGCGACGGATCGGAGGTCAGGCGCTCCAGGCCCGATCCGTCCGGATGCACCCGCCAGATGTCCGCCTGCCCCTGCCCCGCCCCGGCCTTCTCCGACGTGAAGACGATCCACTTGCCGTCCGGCGAGAAGCTGGCGTCGTAGTCGAGGTTCGCGGAGTTGGGCAGCAGTCGGTGCTCTCCCGCGCCGTCGGCGTTGGCCACATAGAGCTCGAGCTTCGACGGACCGATGCGGTTCATCAGCATCACGCCCTTCTCCGCCGCCGGCGCCGAGGCGGCCGGCGCCAGGGCGAGGGCGAGGGCGCAGATCCCGGCCGCCAGTCCCAACTTGGTTGCTTTGGTCATGTCCCGAATTCCAAATTCATGAGGCCAGAACTTCACGGCGCTCCCCCGCGGATCAGGTCAGCAGCGCGCCGAGGTCGCGGGCGAGGTTGCCCCGGTAGATGCCGGCCAGCTCGCGCGCATCGAACACCTTGGCGGCCTCCAGGGCCTGCACGTGTTCGATCGGCGTGCGGTAGGGATAGTCGGTGCCGAACACGATCCGGCTGGTCGGCACGACCTCGCGCAGGGCGCGGGTGGCGACCGGGTTCGCCGACTGGGCGATGTCGAAATAGAACTTGGCGATCTCGGCCCGGAAGCCGTCCGGCGCTCCGGCCTTGCCCTGCCCCGACTTGTCGAAGAAATCGTAGCGTTCGATCAGGAAGGGCATGGTGCCGCCGGAGTGGCTGAAGATCAGCTTCACATCGGGGAAGCGGCGGACGCCCCCGCGATAGACGTAGTTGGTGATGGCCCGGGTGGTGTCGGTGCCGAATTCGACGATCGTGTCCGGGACCGTCGGCACGGCCCGCACACAGCAGGCCCCCGAGGTCGGATGGACGTAGACCACCGCCTTGCGCCGGTTCAGCTCTGCGAACAGCGGATCGTAGACCGCGTCGCCCAGGTACTTGCCGCCATAGCTGGTGAACAGACAGACGCCGTTGGCCTTGAGCGTGTCCAGACCGTACTCGACGTCCTTCAGCGCCGCCTCCGGTTGGTCCGGCCGGTGGACGTAGACGAACAGGCCGAGGCGGCCCTTGGAGTCCGCCGCGATCCTGGCGCCGTAGTCGTTGGCCTCGCGCGCCAGCTTGAGGCCGGCGTCGCCGGCCACGGTCACCCCTGGCGTGGTGAT
>Ga0310811_10014964_pt1 | contig 10132 bp, 6 predicted proteins | sample YCmetagenome_FD_207642 | JGI IMG/M metagenome (GOLD analysis project Ga0310811, IMG submission 207642) | Soil microbial communities from experimental microcosm in Duke University, North Carolina, United States - YC | ecosystem: Engineered > Artificial ecosystem > Soil microcosm > Unclassified ...
CGCCCGCCCAGGCGCGACTGGGCGCCGAGCAGGTGCACGACGGACGTCAGCGCGAAGTCGGCTTCGCCGGCGGCGACCGCCGCCGGTGCGTCCGCGGCCGACGCGACGAGCTCGACCTCCAGGCCGTGCTCGGCGAACAGCCCCGCCTCCTGCGCCGCGCACACCCACAGGTGCAACCCGGTGACCGCCCGTGGGCACCAGCCCATGAGCCGCGCGTGCGTCGTGCTCGGACGCACGCGCGCGGAGGCTGGGGCCACGGCCGTCATGACGTGGGCCGTCGGGCGCTTACGACACGCTTCTGATGCACGCCGACCGGCGCGCGGCGAGGCGCTTGTGGCCCCTCTTCGTCTTCGCCGACGACGGCTTGAACTTCGCCTTGCAGCGGGCGATCTTCTGCGCCGTCGTGAGCTTCTTCTTGGCGGTGACGATCGGGACGCTCAGGGCGGCCGGGACCGTTACCGGGGCCAGTGCCGCCGGTGCGGGCACGGTGATCACCGGAGCGGGAAGCGGAGCCGGGTCGATCGTCAGGACCGTCCTCGCCGGGGTCCCGAACGCCGGTGCGCCGTCGATGCCGTTCTGGGTGACGATCAGGACGTGGTCGCCGGCCGCCGTGGTCGACGGGACCGTGATCGCGACGCTGAACGTGCCGGCCGAGTTGGGCGATGCCGTCGCGAGCGCGGGCGAGTCGAGGGTGTCCATGTGGATGAGGGCCGGTGACGTCCGGATGTCGGCCGGATCGTGCGGAGCGAAGAACTTGCCCGCCACCGTGACGCTGCTGCCGGCCACGGCGGACGGACTGCCGGTGCTCACCGTCGCGAGCGCGGTGCAGCCATAGGCGATGCCTACCGCGCAGACCGGCACGGCCAGGAGGCCCAGCGACACGACGGGCCAGAACCGATTCCCCAGGCGATTCATAACGTGATCCTTTGCGTTTGCTCGACGATGAGACCTGGAACGCGTGACCCAGCCTCAGTGTGTGTCCGCTCCCTACGTGACCGTACCACTTAGTCGCGCCCGCAGCTAGTCGAGCTTGTCGGGCTCGTTCGTGCGCCAGGTCCGGGCGGTCAGCAGGGCGAACGCGAGGGCCAGCAGGGCGAGTGCAGCGATGACCGGCGCGCGTCCCAGCGCGGGCGGCGAGGGGATCTCGTAGCCCGCGGAGAAGATGTCCTGACGGCCGGTGCTCGCCGTGCCGAGGCGGCTGTCGGTCCATGCCGCCAGCGAGCTGTCATCGCCCGCGAGGAGCCCCAACCGCGAGCCGAAGTCGACCGGGAGGCGGGCCGAGGCGCTCGCTCCGACGCGCGAGTCGAACGACCGGCTGGAGAGGCGCGCGGTGCGAAACGTCGCGCCGTCGTCGTCCGACGACGCCAGCGTCGCGTCGGTCATGACGTTCCTGCGGTCGCGGCGGCGGTCGAGGTAGATGACGTCCACGCGCCCGTCGGGCGCGACGTCGACCGTCGGCAGGTACTGCGAGGTCCCGTCGCCCTTCGGGTTGTCGTTGACCCGCGTTGCGGCCGACCATGTCTGGCCGCCGTCCGCCGAGCGCCGCAGGAACACGTCCTCGTCGCCGTTGCGCCCGTCCGACCAGGCGACGTAGAGCGTGTCGCCCGGGCCGGCCGCGAGCGAGGGGAAGTCGGGCAGGAAGGCGAGGAAGCGCCGGGTGGGGACGACGTCGCCTTCGAGCTGGACCCCGGTGGCGAACGCGCCGGAGGGCGTCGGCCGCGTGATGACCAGGCGAAACGGCTTGTCCCACGGCGGCCCATCGAGGTTCTGGAAGTCGCGGCGGTCGCCGTTGAAATCCTCGTAGAGCACCGCGAGACGGCCGTTTCCGTCGATGACCGGGCTCGCGGCCCCGACGAACTCGCGCGCCGGGTCGCTCACGCGCTGCGGCGCCGTGAACGTGCGCCCGCCGTCGGTCGACCGCGCAGCGACGACGTCGGCCGGCCCCGCGAGGGAGAGCAGCCCGACCGAATCCGCCTGCAGCCATGTCACATACACCGCGCCGTCGCGGCCGACCGCCAGCCGCGCCTGAAAGGCCAGCTTGCCGGCGATCCGCACCGGCTCGGACAGCGTCCGCCCGCCGTCGGTGGACTTCGAGATCCAGAGGTTGTCGGGGACGTTGCCGGAGCCGGCGAGGTTGACGTAGGTGACGTACAGCGTCCCGTCGCGAGCGAAGGCGACGTCGGGGGCGTATGGCCGATCGAGCCCCGCCGGCAGCGGCAGCGCGGTGCGCGTCCACGACCTGCCGCCGTTCGCGCTCCATTCAAGCGCCGCCGAGAAGCCGGGGCGGTCGACGCGGTGGACGAGCGCGATCGTGTCCGGCGAGCGCGGGCTGCGCGCGATCGACGGCGTGTTGTTCGCGTCGATCAGGCCGCCGCTGCCCACGCGCCGGTTGCTCCCGACGTCCGGTTCGCCCGACGCGCTGCTGCGGGCGCCGACGGCGGCCACGGCGGCGGCGGCGAACAGGACCGCGAGGAGTGCGTAGAGGATCCGTTGCATGCGATGGCCGGTGCGCCGGACGCTATCCGGCGCCGCCGACCGCGCCGCGCAAATTTCTCGGTTCGGCTAGCGGCGCTCCGCAAGTATGTGTACGTTGCACTGTGTAACCATAGTCTGTGTAGGCCGCCACGGGTCTTCGGGCGGCTGAGCGGGGGAGGACTGAGATGCGTCGTATATCCACGGCAGGATTGGCGTTCATGAGCGCGTGCGCGGTCGCGGCAGCCGGCTTGTGCGTCGCGCTACCGGCGGCCCAGGCGGCGCCCGGAGCGCGCTTCGCCGCGAGCACCGCGATCCCGCCGGTCTCGCCCGGGCGGTCGCGTGACGTGCCCGGCCTGGCGGTCGACCCGGCCGATCCGAACCACGTGGTCGAAGCCGAGATCGACCCGATCAACGGCAACTGCGACTACCACGTGAGCTTGGACGGTGGACGCACCTGGGCCGGCGGCCATCTGACCGTCAGCAACACGATCCCCTCGTTCCCGGCCCCCGCCTGCGACCAGAACTTCGACTCCGGCGGCTACGCGCACTTCAACACCGGCATCGTCTTCGGCTCGGGCCAGAACGTCTACGTGACGTTCTCGATCCACCGCGGCCCGTTCAACCGGCCGGAGTCCAACGCCGACGGCGGCAACGGCGACGACGCGGTCGTCGCGCGCTCGACCGACGGCGGGCGGACGTACGCGCCCGCGACCATCGCGGTGCCCGGCGGCGGCCCGACGGCGATCTCTCCCGGCCTGGCCGGGTTCGGCATGCGCCCGCAGATCGCGGTGCAGCGCGGGGCCGGGCTGGGCGGCGCGGACCGCCTCTACGTCGAGTCGTGGAACTGCTTCATCCGGGTGCGCGCCAGCCAGGCGGGGCGCGGCGGCTGCTCCGGCGGCGGCGGCGACCGGCGCATGTTCGTGGCGCGCTCCGACGACGGCGGCCTGACCTGGGGCGCCCCGGTCCTGGCCACCGCGGCGAACGTGCGCACCGGCACCGTCACTCCCCCGACCGGCGCGGCGGGCGAGGCCGGGAGCACCGACGAGCAGGCGGTCGAGCCCGCGCAGCCGGTCATCGGCCCGGACGGGGCGATCTACATCGCCTACAAGAACCGTGACATCACCGACGGGACCACCTGCCCCGTCAACCCGAACATCACGCCTCCGGCCCCGGGCGGGTTCAACAACACGCGCGCGTTCTGCATCGGGGTCGCGCGCTCCACCGACGGCGGCGCGACGTTCCAGCAGTTCAGCACCGGGATCCCGCTGCCGAGGACGAACCTGCGCAACCCGCGGCTCGCGATCGACCCGACCACGTCGGCAACCGGCACGCTGTACGTCGTCTACCAGGTGAGCGACGGGACCGATCCGTCGGACATCCACCTCCAGAGCTCGACCGACGGCGGCGCCACCTGGTCGGCGGCGGTGAGGGTCAACAGCGACCCTCTGGGCACCGGGTCGGCCGCCACGCAGACCAACCCGTTCGTCAGCGTCGGCCCCGGTGGTCGCGTCGACGTCGTGTGGGGCGACAAGCGCAACACCTACCCCGGCGGCGGCGATTACGGCGACACCTACATGGCCAGCTCGGTCGATCATGGGGCGACGTTCGGCCCCGACCGCCGCATCGACGACCGCACGGTCAACTTCAACGTCGGTCGCGCCGGTGACACCGCCTCCGGGCTGGACCCGGGATTCTCGTGGTTCGGGCCCGTGTCGCTGCCGCTGTCCAACGGCGGAATCCTCGCTGCCTGGCTGGACTCGCGGGTGGGCAGCGCCGACAGCGCGCTTCAGGACATCTTCCTCGGGCGCCTGGACCCCGCTGCCGAGATCGGCGTCAACCCGATCACGACGGCGACGCGCGGCGGCCTGTCGGTGCGGCTGTCGCAGCTGGCCTATCCGGGTGGCACGGACGCGTCAGGGCTCGATCCCGTGACGCGCGTCGTCGTCGTCAACCAGGACGATCCGGCGGCGGCGCTGGCCGGCTCGGTGCTCGCACGTGCGAACTTCGGGCCGCTGCTGCTGTCGCCCACGGGCGGGCTGCCGGCGATCGTCAAGGCGGAGGCCGCGCGGATGCGGCCCACGGGCGCCTACGTCATCGGCGACAGCAGTGCGCTGTCCAGCGCGGTGACGAGCGACCTGCGCGACGTCACCCGCAACAACGAGAACGTCCTGCGCATCTCGGCACCCACGTCGGTCGCCGCCGAGGATCGCCCGGCGGACATCGCCCGGCAGGTCGCCGAGCTGCTGCGCCCGCTGCCCGGCCCTCCGACCGAGGCGCTGATCGTCAACCCCGGGACGCCGGAGGCGTCGGCCGCAGCCGCGCTGGCGGCGTCCAAGCGGCTGCCGATCCTGTTCGTCGACGGGCGCGTCCCGGCCGGCGTTCCGGGGCCCACGGCGACGGCGATCGCCTCGCTGGGGATCACGAAGCTGACGATCGTCGGCGGCACGCAGTCGGTCAGCGCCGGGGTCGAGACGGCGCTCGCCGCACTACCGGGAGTCACCGTGGTGGCCCGTCTGAACGGCGCCAACGCGAACGAGACGTCGCGCCTGGCGCTGCAGGAGAGCATCGCCCGCGGGATCCCGTCCAACGTCGTCTACACCGCCGACTCCGCGCGCCCGACCGAGGCGGCGGCGCTCGCGGCTGCGGTCGGACGCGTGACCGGCCTCATGCTGCTGGAGCCGTCGGCCAGCGGCGCGGCCACCCAGATCGACCTGTCCAACCTGGGCGTCGCAGGGGCCGTCGACCGGATGGTTCCCGTGCTCGGCAGCGGCGGTACGGACCCGACGCTGCCGTTGGGCGCGGTCGCACCGCCGGCGGCGCTGGTGACGATCCAGCCGCCCGCGACCCCGGCTGCGCCGGCGCCTCGCGTGGCGATCACCGGGCTGAAGATCAGCCCGACGGCGTTCCGCCCGGCGCGGTCGGGCGCGTCCGTGAACGCGGGCTCCTCCCGCGGCGCGACGGTGACCTACAAGCTCAACGTCGCGGGCGTGGTGCGCTTCGGCGTCGAGCGTAGGACGACCGGCCGCCGAATCGGCTCGCGCTGCGCGGCGACGACGAGCTCCAACCGCGGGCGCGCCTCGTGCGTGCGCTACGTCCGTCTCAACGGCAGCTTCTCGCGAACGCGGAAAGCCGGCACCGACCGCTTCCGCTTCACGGGTCGCCTGTCGGGCCGGACGCTGCGTGCGACCAGCTACCGCCTCGTGGCGAGCCCCCGGGCCAACGGGCTGCGGGGCACCACCAAGAGCGCGGCGTTCCGCCTCACGAAGTAGCGACACACCGACACGGGTCCCGGGCGGCATGCGCCGTCCGGGACCCGCGCGCGGTGCTCAGCGGGTCCGGGCGCGGACCATGTGCGAGCGCGGCCCCGTCCTCGCGGTGACGTTGTCGCGGGCCATGACGACGTAGTAGAACGTGCGCCGGGTGGTCAGGCCGGTCACCTTCAGCGAGATCCGCCGGCCCACCTCGTCGACCGCGAAGCGACAGGTGCCGTGGCACAGTGCGTGCGCGCGGCGCACGTCGCGCGCGGTGCGGATCGGCCGCGGCGACTGCTTGACGACGTAGCCGCGCGCCGCCGGCGGCTTGATCCCGTCGGTGCCGGTGGCGCGGAAGCCGAGCACGATCGTGTGACGTCCGATCGCCTTGGCGGTGAGCGCCGTCACGAGCCCGGGCGTGCGCGCGTAGCGCGTGACGCAGGCGCGCAGGCCGCGACGGGCGCGAACATCGATCCGGCGGATCGCGGCGGCGCGGGCCGCCACCGGCAGCACCCGCGCGCGGCGCCGCTGCGTGGCCGCACGGCGCGATACGCCCGTGCGGCAGGCGCGCAGCGCGGCGGCGCGTGCGCGCTGCGCGGCGACGCCGTCGTCGGGCGCGGGTCGGCTGGGCGCAGCCGCGGGCTGCGGTGGCGCGGTGAGCCCCAGGGCCGGCGGCGGACAGCCCATCCCCGCGACCCCCGGCTCGCCCAGCGCGATCGGGCCGATCGTCGCCGGTGACTCGTCGTCGCCCACGTCATCGACGCGGCAGTCGCCGAGCAGGCCGGCGAGCCCGGCTCCCCAGCAGCGGATCCCGCCGTCGCTCAGGCGGGCGCACGCGCTCGTCCACCCCGCCGCGATCGCGACCGCCGTGACCCCCGCTCCCAGATCGACCGGGGCGATCGACCCCGGGGTCTCGTCGTCACCGATGTTCGCGGTCGAGCCGTCGCCCAGCCGGCCGTTGCTCCCGTCGCCCCAGCAGCGCACGGTCCCGTTGTCGAGCAGCGCGCAGGTGAAATCGCCGCCGGCGTCGATCGCGACCGCGGTACGGCCGGGCCCGAGGTCGACGGGGCCGACGATGGCGGGCACCTCGTCGTCGCCGACGTTGAACCGGTTGCCGTAGCCGAGCTCGCCGTCGCCGCCGAAGCCCCAGCAGCGGACCGTTCCGTCGGCGAGCAGCGCACAGGTGTGGAAGTTGCCGGCCGTGATCGCCACGGCTGTGCCGCCGAGCTGGACCGGGCCGGCGGTGTCCGGGGTCTGCGTGCTGCTGAAGGTCGCGGTGCTGCCGTACCCGAGCGCTCCGAACCCGGCGAACCCCCAGCAGCGCACCGTGCCGTCGTCCAGCAGCGCGCAGGTGTGCGAGTCGCCGAGGGCCAGCGCGGTCGCGGTGCGCCCCAAGCCCAGCTTCACCGGGCCGGCGGCCGCGGGCGTCTCGGTGTCCCCGATGGAGGCGGTGTCGCCGTACCCCAGGCGGCCGTCGAATCCGAAGCCCCAGCAGCGCACGTCGCCGGTATCGAGGATCGCGCACGTATGCGCGCGGCCGGCCGCGATCGATACGGCGGTGCGCCCCGCACCGAGGTTGACCGGGCCGGCGCCGGCGGGCGACTCGTCGTCGCCGATCGAGAACTCGTTGCCGTATCCCAGCCGGCCGTTGACGCCGAAGCCCCAGCAGCGAACGCTGCCGTCGTCGAGCAGCGCGCACGAGTGGAGGGCGCCCGTGGCCACCATGCGAGCGGAGCGGCCCGCGCCGAAGTCGACCGGCCCGGCGGCGTCGGGCGTCTCGTCGTCGCCGATCGTGGCGACGTTTCCGTAGCCGAGCGCGCCGTCCCCGCCGTATCCCCAGCAGCGCACGCTGGTCGCGGCGACGAGCGCGCAGGCGTGGAAGCGACCGACGTCCAAGCCGCCGGGCGCCGCGACAGCCGCGCGAGCCGGCGGTGGTGTCGTCGCCCCGACCGCGAGCGCGCAGGCGATGACGACCGCCGAGGCCAGTCTCGCGTGGCAGCTCATCGCGGTGACTATAGCTCCCGGTCCCATAGCTCAGCGGTCGTGACAACAGCTCCGCGGTCGCGTACCTCGCGCGCGCGGGCGAGCGAGCATCCGGCCCGAAACGAGGCTCGTGAATACCGCGCGCGGCGGGCATGGGCGACGACCATCCCGGCCGAAACGAGAACTTGTGGAGACCTGGCGCTTGCGAGCGCCCGCGGGCGGGCATTCCTGCTGCGCGCATGCTGATCTCCCGGCCCCGCCTCCCCGTCGCGCAGCTGCCGCGGATCGCCGCCGAGCAGCGGCTCGTCGTCGCGCGCGCGCTCGCGGTCGGCGCGCTCGCGCTGCTGTTCACCGCCTCCGTCGCGGTCCTGACCGCCAGCAGCGCAAGGCCCGCGCTCGACAGCGCCGATGCCAACTTCATCACCACCCGGGTCGTCAGCCTCGACCAGGACGTGCGCGCACGCCTGGAGCACATCACGAGCGCCGGCGGGCTGGCCCGCGCGCAGCGAGCGACCCGCGACGCGCTCGCCGGCCTGAACTCGCTCGCCCGCCCGGTTCTCGCGAGCAGCAATGCGCGGTCGGCACGGCTGGCGGCTGCGATCGCCGGCGAGCAGCGCTTCCTCGACGCCGTCGGCTCGGCGCTCATGAACCCCCGCAGCCCGATGCTCGCCGAGCTGCCCGCGCTCGACGGCGCCGCGCGGCGCACGCTCGCCGCGCTGGCGGGCACGGCGAACGGCCGCGAGGGCGGCGTGGGCTCGCTCGTGCGCTGGCGAGGCGGCGGCGGCGGACTCTAGGCCGCGGCCTGCACCACGGGCCGCGCGCCGGTGAGCGCGCGCTCCCACTGCGGCGCGACGGCCTGGATGCAGCGGTGCTCGCGCACGTAGGCGCGGGCGGCGGCGCCGATGCGCTCGCGCAGCGCCTCGTCGTCTGCGAGCTCAAGGATCGCCTCGCGCGCCTCGGCCGGCGTCGCCGCGTGCAGCCCGGTCACACCGTCGACGATCGAGCGGTACAGGGTCGGGTCGGCGACGGTCGGGATGCCGAGCGCGGAGGCCTCGAGCCAGCGCAGGTCGCTCTTGCCGCGGAAGAACGGCGTGCGCGCGGCGGGCGCGAGCGCGATGTCGAACGAGCTCATCGCGGCCGGGTAGGTCTCGATCGGGCCCCAGGGCAGGCCGATGCAACGCGCAGAGCCGAAGCGCTCGGCCAGCGCCGACGCGAAGTCCTCGGCCCCGACGCTCATGAAACGCGTCGACGGGCGCACCGCCAGCACGTGCAGCAGCTCGCGCAGCCACGGCACCATCGCCGGGCGGTGGCCGGTGCCGCCGGCCCAGCCGATCGTCACGGTCTCGCGCGGCGGTCGCGTGAGCGCGTAGCGGCTGAGGTCGACGCCGTTCTCGCAGACCCACGTCTCGCTGTTGAACGAGGCGTAGCGCTTGGCGATCCAGTCGGTCGAGCAGATGATCCCGTCGGCCGCGCGCATCGCGAGCTCGAGCTGGCGCAGCACGGGCTTGGTGAACTTCGCGGCCGTGCCGTGATCGACGGCCTTGGCGGCGCCGTGGACGTCGTCGTCGATCTCGAACAGCACGCGCGTGCCGCGCCGCTGCAGCTCGGCGATCGCATCGAGCCAGGCCTGGCCGCGCGGCTGCTGCAGGACGACGACGTCGTAGGCGGCGAGGTCGTCGATGCCGCCGATGTCGCGCGTCGTCTGGCCGGTGCGGATCGTCAGGGCGGTCGGGTCGCCGGCGACGCCGATCCAGTCGGCGCCGAGCGCGCGGGCGGGCAGCGCGCAGCGATACCAGCAGGGCGCGCTCTGGCCGATGCCGACGAAGAGGGCGTTCATCACGCGTAGGAGGGGACGAAGGCGGACAGGTCGGCGCCGGCGTGCTTGCGCAGCAGGACCTCGAGCGAGCGGCGCTCCCAGTCCTCCTGGCCCTTGGCGGTTCGCGAGCGAAACAGCGACTCGGCGTGCGTCGCGCAGGCGGCCGGCTCGTAGATGCACTCCAGGCCGGCGGCGTACACGCGCAGGCAGTAGTCGACGTCCTCCCAGCCCATGTGGAAGGCCTCGTCGTAGAGGCCGACCTGGGCGAGGCAGGAGTGGCGGATGAGCTGCAGCGCCCCGGTCACGGGGCAGCGCGCCGGGTCCAGCGCCTCCGGCAGGTCGCCGGGCCCGAGGTTGAAGCGGTGGGCGAAGCCGCGATGCAGCAGCGAGAAGTAGATGCCGGCGTGCTGCAGCAGGCCGTTGGGGTACAGCAGCCGGGCGCCGACGACCGCGGCGAGCTCGCCGTCGGTGCCGGTGCGCGCGAGCATCGGCTCCAGCCAGCCGGACTCGTGAAACTCGATGTCGGCGTTGACGAGGACGGCGTCGCGGCCCTCGGTCAGCGCGCGCCGCAGCCCGACGTTGACGGTCTTCGCGAAGCCGCCGTTGA
>Ga0310811_10014965_pt1 | contig 10132 bp, 8 predicted proteins | sample YCmetagenome_FD_207642 | JGI IMG/M metagenome (GOLD analysis project Ga0310811, IMG submission 207642) | Soil microbial communities from experimental microcosm in Duke University, North Carolina, United States - YC | ecosystem: Engineered > Artificial ecosystem > Soil microcosm > Unclassified ...
GGCATCGCCGGTAACGGCGTCGATGTTCCGCGATCTGCGCCACGGACTGCGTGTAGAGGCCGACCACATCGTCGGCGATATGATTGCCCGCGGCGCCGCGAGCGGCATCGCCACGCCGTATCTGCGCGTGGCCTATTCGCATCTACAGGTTTACCAGAACCGCCTCGACGTTAAAGGTCCTTGAAGTTTTGTTTACACTGGCAGGCTGCGGGCCGCATCGCGCGCCCGCCGTCTCTCGATCGGAATCCGCATGAAGCTCAAACCCCTAGCCGCAACTGTTCTATTCTGTGCGGCCGCATGCCTGTGCGGCGCCGCACAGGCGGCGCCGGCCGACAACAAGGCGGTGGTGGCGGCGTTTTTCCGCATGCTGTTCCAGGACAAGAATGTCGACAAGGCGCTCCAGACCTATGTTGACAAGAACCTGATCCAGCACGATCCCTATCTGCCCGATGGATCCTCGGCGATGGCGGATTTCTATGGGCCATATCTGGAACAGCATCCCATGGCCAGCGCCGATATCAAGCGCATGATCGCGGAAGACGATCTGGTCGTGGTGCACACGCTGTGGAAGGAATCGCCCGAAGATGCAGGGCAGGCGGTCGTGGATATTTTCCGCCTTCGCGATGGAAAAATCGTTGAACATTGGGACGTCAGCCAGGACATCCCGGAAAACCCGGCGAACCGGAACTCAATGTTCTAGCGTGGCTTCCCCTACTTCTTCAAAGCCGTTCTCTCTCTATTTAGCCGGGTACGACGTATTCCGCCCGGATGCCATCGAGTACGGCGAACAACTGAAGGCCCTGTGCGCCCGGCATGGGCTCCAGGGGTTCTACCCCCTGGACAAGGCGGGCCCCGCCGATCTGACGGGCCCCGAATTGGCGGCATGGATCTATCGCGCCAATGTTGCCCTGATACGCCAGGCAGACGGAGTCATCGCCAACCTGAATCCCTTCCGCGGCGCCGAACCCGATTCCGGCACCGCCTTCGAAGTCGGCTACGCAGTCGCGCTGGGCAAACCCGTATGGGCGTATACCTCGGTCGCGTCGTCCATCGTCGGCCAGGTTGCCACCGGCAAATCCGCCGATGGCAACTTTCACATCGACGCCCAGGGCTATACGGTCGAGGATTTTGGGATGAACCTTAATCTGATGCTCGCGTGCAGCGCGACCGTCGTGATCGGCGGCGTGGATGCCTGCCTGGCTCGAATCGTCCGGGATCTGGACTCGCTTACGCCCTAGAACCAGGGAGCGGAACACAGGCGTGCAAGCATGGCCTGTTCTTTCGTCGCGCTGATCTTGCCCGCTTCTTCATCGTCTATAGACAGTATCTGTTGGAGCGACGGCAAGGAAAGGACACGTTCTTGCAATCCCTGGATTGCATCGATTCCTTCGGACTGATGGTGAGCTATGGATCGGCCTCTGGAGATCCGCCGCCAGTGGATATGGGTTTATTGAACCAAAAGGGTTGCCTGTTTGTTACGCGGCCCTCGGTCTTTCCCCACAACGCCACTACAGCCCAGCTACAGGCGAACGCGGCGGATCTGTTCGATGCGATAGACCGAGGATTCGTCAAGGCGGACATCGGTCAACGCTTCCGGCTAGATGACATCGTGCAGGTTCACACAGCAGCACAGGAACGACGCGTCGTCGGAGCTATCGTCATCGTTCCGTGAACAGGCGCATACCTGCGCGCCGACGTGGCATCCCCGCCGGACGGCCGCCCGACTAGGCGGCCTGCGATTCCAGCTCCATCGCCGCGCCGGCCTGCACTTCCAGCCCGCGGCGATAGTCGGCCAGTTCCGCGATGGTCAGCGCGACCAGGCCGTGCTTGGCGGCATAGCGTTCGATGGCTTCGCCTCGCGCCATGGTGCCGTCGTCGTTCATCAGCTCGCACAGCACCGCGGCAGGGCGCAGGCCGGCCAGAATGGCCAGGTCCACGGAGCCTTCCGTATGGCCGCGCCGCGTCAGCACGCCGCCCGGCTGGGCTCGCAGCGGAAAGACATGGCCAGGGCTGACGACGTCGCCGGCCCGCGCGTGCGAAGCGATGGCGGCGCGGATCGTCGTGACACGGTCCTGTGCCGATACACCCGTGCTGACGCCTTCGCGTGCCTCGATGGACACCGTGAAGGCGGTGCCGTGGCGGCTTTCGTTGCGTGCCGTCATGGGCGGCAGCGACAAGCGGTGCAGGGTTTCGTCGTTCAGGCACAGGCAAACGATGCCGCTGCAATCGCGGATCAGCTGGGCCATGATGGGGACGGTGATTTTGTCGGCGGCGACGATCAGGTCGGCCTCGTTTTCCCGGTCGAAATCGTCCAGCAGAATCACGGGACGTCCGATGCGCATGTGATGCAGCGCGCGCTCCAGGCGCATCGGAAAGGGTTGCGCGAAGATCGTGGTGTGGCGCGGATCCTGGGCAATGGTGCTAGCTGTGGTTTGGGACATTGAAACGCTCTCGCAAAATAGTTGGGCGAAAAACGTTTCAGGGCAATGGACAAGCCAAACGCAAAACCGCGTGCACGCGCCGATGACGGGCGACCCGCTACGGGGCCGTGTTTCCACCTGTCAGCCGACAGGCGTGCTGGGTACGGAAGTGTGCCGGCACATCTTCTCTCATCCGGACTATGACCGTCGGCTCTGGAATCTGACCAGATCTGCTGACCCCGTGGACCGTTGCCGGACCGCGGGCGCTCGCGGGCTTGCCACTTTGCATGGCCTACCGCCGGTGGGGAGTTTCACCCCGCCCTGAAGACGTACTGAATGCCGCTGGTGGGCGGCATGAAAGAGATTGTATATCAGGTCCTGTTTACAGGATCCAGGACAGGACCTAGGCCTTTTTTTTCTTCTTTTTCTTCTTAGGCAAGGCCAGCATGGTGCCTCGGCATTCGGCGGCACCGCACAGGCATTTGTAGCCCTCTTTCATGGCCTTGGTGATCTTGCCGTCCAGCACCAGCCCATAGTCGTAGAACAACTCTTCGCCGCGCTTGATGTCCTGTACCGCATAGATATAGACCCGCTTGCCGGCGCTGCCTTCCTGCGTTTCGCAGTTGGGCGCGCAGCTGTGGTTGATCCAGCGCGCGTCGTTGCCCTTGTCGCCGCCGTCGATCACCTTGCCCGTGGAGAGCGAGAAGAAGAATGTGTGGAAGGGATCGTCCGGATTGGTGGGATGGCGCCGGTCGGCTTCCTTGGCGCTGATGCGTTCGCCACCGTATTCGATGATGCGCGTGCCCGAGGGAATCTTGCGGGCCGCGAATACGCCGTTGCCGTGCAGCTTGGAACGCCGCACGACGTACCAGGGTTTGGAGGTTTCTTCGGTCATGTCCAGCCAGGATCCGCGTGCCTGACGCGGTAAGGGGGTAACCGTCGCGTCGCGCGCGATCGGACGAAGTGACGGGGATTATATCGGCGCCGTCAGCGGCAGCATGGATTCTTTCAGACGGCGCAGGACGAAACTTGATTTGCTGTGTCGTATGCCCGGGATGCGATACAGCTGTTCGCGCAGCAGCCGTTCGTAGTCGCGCGTATCGCGCACGGCGATGCGGATGTAGTAGTCGTAGTCGCCCGACACGAGAAAGGCTTCCAGCACTTCGGGTATCTGGGCCAGCGCGCGGCCGAATTCGTACAGCGTTTCCTCGCTATGGCTTTCCAGCGTGACGTGGACGATGACCGTATCCATGTAGCCCAGCGCGGCGGGATCGATATTGACGGTGTAGCCACGGATGACGCCTGCTGTCTCCATGCGCTTGATGCGGTTCCAGCAGGGCGTGGACGACAGGCCCACGGCGGTGCCGATCTCGTTCAGGCTGGCCCGGGCATTGTCCTGCAGGACGCGCAAAATCGCTAGATCGAACTTGTCCAGATGCATTTTCTTCAATTCCAGTCTTAACGAGATTAATTTCCCGCGTCTTGTCAATTTTACGAGAAAAACAAGATAAAAATTCCGGCCAACCCACCTTAAGATGACTGCCATGAACGACCGTCTCCCCTCCCAGGCCTTGAATGGCGCCGATGCCGGCGGCGCGCCTCCTGTCGCGAATGGCGCCCGCATTCTGCTCGAAACCCTGATCGCGCACGGAGTGGATACGATCTTCGGCTATCCGGGCGGCGCGCTGCTGCCGCTCTATGACGCCCTGTATGCGGAACCGCGCTTGCGCCATGTGCTGGTGCGCCACGAGCAGGCCGCCGTGCATGCGGCCGAAGGGTACGCGCGCACCACGGGGCGTACCGGCGTGGTGCTGGTGACGTCCGGGCCAGGCATGGCGAATACCACTTCGGGCTTGCTGGACGCCATGTGCGATTCGATCCCGGTACTGTGCATCAGCGGGCAGGTCGCCACCGCCGCGATCGGTACGGACGCATTCCAGGAGTGCGATGCCATTGGCATTTCGCGTCCGGTTACCAAATGGAATACGCAAATCCTGCGCGTGGACGCCGTTGCCGACACGGTGGCGCGGGCCCTGACGCTTACGCGCCAGGGGCGGCCCGGGCCGGTGTTGGTGGATTTTCCCAAGGACATACAGCTGGCCTTGCCGGCCGACCAGGACGAAACGCTGCCGGCCGACGAGCGCCATGGCGTGGCCGCGCTGCGCGCGCGGCGCCAGGCCGTCAAGGCGGCCTTCAAGGTCCCGCAAAGCGCCGTGCGGCGCGCCGCCGACCTGATCGCGCAGGCGCGCCGGCCCGTGTTCTATGGTGGCGGCGGCCTGATCAACGCCGGACCCGCCGCCTGCGCCGCGTTTACCGATCTGGCGCGCCAGGTGGGTGCGCCCTGTACTCTGACGCTGATGGGCCTGGGCGCGTTTCCCGCATCCGATCCCCTGTTCCTGGGCATGCTGGGCATGCACGGCACGCTGGAAGCGAACCTGGCCATGCATCATGCCGACCTGATCGTCTGCGTGGGCGCGCGGTTCGACGATCGCATCACTGGGCGCCTGGCCGATTTCTGCCCGCATGCGCGCAAAATCCATATCGACATCGACCCGGCATCCATCAATAAGGTGGTACGCGTGGACGTGGCAATGGTGGGCGACTGCCTGCCGCTGGTCGATGCCCTGCGCCGGGCGCTGGCCGAGCGCGCGCCGCCGGCCGCACAGCTGGAAACCTGGTGGCATCGCATCGAACGCTGGCGCGCCAAGGACTGCCTGCGCGTCGAACCGCGCGACGATGCCATCCTGCCGCAGCAGCTGATGCGCCGCCTGGATGCCGCGCTGGCGGGCCGCGACCCGATCGTATCGACGGACGTCGGGCAGCATCAGATGTGGGCGGCGCAGTACCTGAAATTCGATCAGCCGAATCGTTGGCTGACGTCAGGCGGCGCCGGCACGATGGGCTATGGGCTGCCGGCGGCGATTGGCGCGCAGATTGCCTGGCCGGACCGCACGGTGGTGTGCGTCAGCGGCGATGCATCGGTGCTGATGAACATCCAGGAATTGTCGACGGCCGTCCAGCATGACGCGCCGGTCAAGGTCGTGCTGTGCAACAACGGCTATATGGGCATGGTGCGGCAGTGGCAGGAATTGATCCACGGCGGACGCTACAGCCACAGCTATAACGCGTCCCTGCCGGATTTCGTGGCGGTCGCCAAGGCGTTCGGATGGAATGCCGCGCGGGTAACGGATCCCGCGCGGCTGGACGAGGCACTGGCGCAATGCCTGGATAGCCGCGGTCCTTATTTCCTGGACGTTTGCGTGGCGGAACAGGAAAACTGCTATCCCATGATGCCTGCCGGCCACGGCCATCACCGCATCATGCTGGCCGGCGGTGTCTGGTACGAAGACGAAGCCTGATCAGTCTCAGTCGTGCTTGATGGAAATCGTCTTCAGCACCGTAAAGCCGTATAGCGCCTCGAAGCCTTTTTCGCGGCCATGGCCGCTGGCCTTGACGCCGCCGAACGGCAGCTCGATGCCACCGCCCGCGCCGTAGTTATTGATAAAGACCTGGCCCGCGCGAACCTTGCGCGCCATGCGGAACTGGCGTCCGCCATCGCGGGTCCAGACGCTGGCCACCAAGCCGTAATCGGTGGCGTTGGCGATCCGCACGGCATCCGCTTCGTCTTCGAAGGGAATGGCCGCCAGGACCGGGCCGAATACTTCGTCGCGCGCCAGCCGATGGGCAAGCGGAACGTCGCGCAGCAGCGTCGGCACCTGATAAAAACCGCCCGCGGGCGCACCGTCGCTCAGCCTGCCCTGCGCCACGGTGGCGATACCGTCGCCGCGCGCCTGCGCCAGGAAATCGGCGACCCGGGCCTGCTGCGTTTTGCGGATCAGCGGCCCGCAGTCCAGGTCCAGATCGGCCGGGCCGGCGCGCAGGGCGGCGAAGGCGGCACCGACTTTTTCCAGCACTTCGTCGTAGGCGCTGCGCTGCACCAGCAGGCGGCTGCCCGCCGAGCAGGTCTGGCCCGCGTTCTGCACGATGGCGTTGATGATCACCGGCAGCATCGCATCGAAGTCCGCATCGGCGAATACGATCTGCGGCGACTTGCCGCCCAGCTCGGTGGTGACCGGCGTGTGATTGGCGGCCGCCGTCTGCGTTACCAGGATGCCGATGGCAGGTGAACCCGTGAATGAGATATGGTCGATGCCCGGGTGGCGCGCCAGCGCGTCACCGGCTTCATGGCCGTAGCCCGTGATCACATTGATGGCACCGGGCGGGAAGCCGGCTTCGGCGGCCAGCTCGGCGATGCGCAGCACCGACAGGCAGGCGTCCTCGGCCGGCTTGACCACGCAAGCGTTGCCCGCCGCCAGGGCGGCGCCGACGCTGCGGCCGAAGATCTGCAAAGGATAGTTCCAGGGCACGATGTGTCCGGTCACCCCGTGCGGTTCGCGCAGGGTCAGGACGGTGTAGCCGTTCTGGTAGGGCAGCGTCTCGCCGTGCAGTTTGTCGGCCGCGCCGCCATAGAACTCGAAGTAGCGGGCGATGGCGGTAACGTCGGCGCGCGCCTGCTTGGTGGGCTTGCCGCAATCGCGCGATTCGATGGCGGCCAGTTCGTCGAAATGGTCCATCACCAGCAGCGACAATTTCAGCAGCAGGCGACCCCGTTCCGCCGCCGTCAGCGCGCCCCAGGTGCCTTCGTATGCCTTGCGCGCGGCCTTGACGGCGCGATCGATATCGGTGGCATTGCCGCGCGGTATGGCGTCGAATTCCTGGCCCGTCGACGGATCGATGACCGGAATGAATTCACCGGTCGATGACGGTACGGGGCGATTGTCGATGAAATGCTGCTGCATGATGGACGGTCTCCTGTGTGGTCAGCCCGCTGTTTTGCTGGCTGCCTTTTTAGCGGCGGCTTTTTTGGCCGGCGCTTTCCTGGCCGCGGTCTTTTTGGCCGCGGTTTTCCTGGCGGCAGTCTTGACGGCCGCGCCCGGGGCCCGCGCATCGGCGTCGCCGCCCGTCGCGGCGCCACGCGCGGAGGTCTTCGTAGCCGTCTTTCCCGCGCTCTTCGCGGCGGTCTTGGCCGGTGTCTTGGCGGCGGCCGTTTTACCTGCCGTCTTGCCAGCCGCCTTGTCGGGGCGCGGTTCGAATTCGAAGCCGATCTTGCCGTCGGGCTGGCGCACCAGATAAGCCTTGAACTTGCGGTTGGTGCGGCTGGACACGAAACCGTCCAGCAAATCCGTGCGGCCGTCGGTCAGCAGCTTTTCCATCTGGGCGCGCGAGATTTCCTGCTGCAGGATGACCTTGCCGGACCGGAAAGTGCAGTTCTTTTCGGGACCCACGGATTTCTCGCACACATAGCTCATGCCATATTCGAAGACGCGCGAGTTGCATTTCGGGCAAGGGCCGACCGGCGTGTGGCCGGAGAAGTCGACGGGTTCGCTGTCCTCGTCGTTGCTCTGGCCGAAATCGAATTCCAGCTTGTACTCGTCGGTGATGCGCAGGATGGCCGCGAAGGGCCGGCCCATCTTGCTGATAAAGCCCTGCAGCGGTCCGATTTCGCGCTTGGCCAGCAGTTCCTCGACCTCCGGCAGTTCGAAGGTGCGGCCGCCGGGATGCTTGCCGATGGAAAAGTCGCAGTTGGTGCACGCGTAGCGGCGATAGTTTTCCTTGACCACCCCGCCGCACTTGGGACACGGCGTCTTCAGGGTCGCGTAATCGCCCGGCACGGTATCGCGTTCGTATTCCTTGGCACGCTTGACGATGACCTGCGTCATCTGCGCGATTTCGCGCATGAACGCATCGCGCACCAGCTGGCCCTGTTCGATCTGCTTGAGCTTGTGTTCCCACTCGCCGGTCAGTTCGGGTGACGTCAGTTCCGTCACGTCCAGGCCGGACAGCAAGGTCATCAGCTGGCGTGCCTTGGCGGTGGGCACCAGGTCGCGTCCCTCGCGGCGCAGATAGACTTCGTTCAGCAGGCCTTCGATGATGGCGGCGCGCGTGGCCGGCGTACCCAGGCCGCGCTCGGACATGGCCTCGCGCAATTCCTCGTCTTCCACCAGCTTGCCGGCGCCTTCCATGGCGGACAGCAGCGTGGCTTCGTTGTAGCGAGGGGGCGGCTTGGTGGCCAGGCCGACGGCGTCGACTTCTTCCGTACGCACTTTTTCGCCGTCGGCGACCGGCACCAGATTGGCGTCCTCGTCCTGCGCTTCCTTGCCGTAGACGGCCAGCCAGCCCGGAGCCACCAGCACTTTGCCGTCGGTGCGGAAGCGATGGCCCTGCACGTCCGTCAGGCGCGTCGTTACGCGGTATTCCGCCGCGGGGAAGAACACGGCCAGGAAGCGCTTGAGCACCAGATCGTAGAGCTTGGCTTCCGCTTCGCTCAGGTCGCGCGGCACCTGCAGGGTGGGGATGATGGCAAAGTGGTCCGACACCTTCTTGTTGTCGAAGATGCGTCGATTGGGTTTGACCCAGTTCTGCTCCACGATACGCGCCGCGTGGCGCGCCGTGGCGGCCGCCGGCCCCGAATGCGCATCGGCCAGCGTGCGCATCGTATCGCGCACGGTGTTGATGTAGTCCTCGGGCAGGTAGCGCGAATCGGTACGCGGGTAGGTCAGCGCCTTGTGGCGTTCATAAAGCGTCTGCGCCAGCGCCAGCGTGGTCTTGGCCGAGAAGCCGAAGCGGCCGTTGGCCTCGCGCTGCAGCGAGGTCAGGTCGTACAGCGCGGGCGACAACTGCGTTGACGGCTTGGATTCTTCCGTGACCGTGCCCGGTTGTTCGCGGCAGGCCGCGACCACGCTTTGGGCGGCGGCCAGCGACCACAGCCGCGACTCGCGCTTTTCCGGATCGCGATCGTCTTTCTTGAAATCCGGATCGATCCAGCGGCCTTCGTACAGGCCGGCGGCGGCGACGAAGGTGGCGCGCACTTCCCAGTAATCGCGCGACACGAAGGCGCGGATGCGGTTCTCGCGTTCATGGACGATGGCCAGGGTCGGCGTCTGCACGCGGCCTACCGGCGTCTTGAAGAAGCCGCCATCCTTGCTGTTGAAGGCGGTCATTGCGCGGGTGCCGTTGATGCCCACCAGCCAGTCGGCTTCCGCGCGCGAGCGTGCCGCGGCTTCCAGCGGTTTCATGACGCTGTCGTCGCGCAGATTGGCGAAGGCCTCGCGGATCGCGGCCTGCGTCATCGATTGCAGCCACAGCCGTTGGATGGGCTTGTTGACCCCCGCATACTGAATGATGTAACGGAAAATCAGCTCGCCTTCGCGGCCCGCGTCACAGGCATTGATGATGCTGTCGACGTCCTTGCGCTTTGCCAGGCGCACCAGCAGTTTCAGCCGTTCGCTCGACCGCTTGTCGGTCGGGTCCAATTCGAATTGCGGGGGAATGACCGGTAGATGCGCGAAGCTCCACTTGCCCTTTACGGGATCGTTCGGCGCGACCAGGCTCAACAAATGGCCGACGCTGGAACTCAAGACGTAACGTTCGCTTTCAAAGTATTCCCCCTCACGCGCGAACCCCCCCAGGGCACGTGATATATCCAGGGCGACCGAGGGCTTCTCGGCAATAATCAGCGTTTTGCTCATGTATTTCCAATGGCGGCGGCCCGCCGCAATAGCGCGGATGATAAGAGGGGAGATTCGCCACATGCAAGTCGACACTCGTACATCGGCAGGATCGGAATTGCACGCTTGGCGCGCGTTTCTGGCGCGCGGCACCCTGGCGTTGGGGCTATTGCTGCTGGCCAGCGCCATGATTTGCGGGGTCGC
>Ga0310811_10014966_pt1 | contig 10132 bp, 5 predicted proteins | sample YCmetagenome_FD_207642 | JGI IMG/M metagenome (GOLD analysis project Ga0310811, IMG submission 207642) | Soil microbial communities from experimental microcosm in Duke University, North Carolina, United States - YC | ecosystem: Engineered > Artificial ecosystem > Soil microcosm > Unclassified ...
GCTTAAATAGAGGCGCCAGACTTTGTAGACGTGGGCGCCTTCGCTGGGACGGAAGGTGTGCTTGATCTGGCGCGCGTCCAGCAGGTCCGAGAATTTCTGTGAGCGCTCGAAGAGGCTGTCCTGCTTGCCGCAGGCGAACCAGAAGACCTTGAGCTTGGCGTTGACGTCTTTGTGATTCTCGATGGTTTGTGCGAATTCTTTTTCGAAATCGCCGGGTATGGCGGCGCTGAAGGCTCCGATGGAACTGAAGAGATCCAGGTGGCGGAAGGCGATGGCGATGGTCTGGCCTCCTCCCATGGAGAGTCCGGCGATGGCGCGGTTCTCCCGCCCGGGTTTGACACGGTACTTGGATTCCACGGTGGGCATCACGTCCTTGAGCACGTACTTTTCGTAGAGGTCCGTGTTGTTGCCCTGACCGCGCGCGCCGAAGGGTACGGCGTGGCCGAAGGGCATCACGATGATCATGGGGACGGCCTTCTTTTCGGCGAGCAGGTTGTCCAGGATGAAGTTGGCGTGTCCGGCCAGGGTCCAGCCACCTGCCGTATCATTCGAACCATGGAAGAGGTAGAGGACCGGATAGCGCTGGCTGGTGTTCTTCTCGTAGCCCGGCGGGGTGTAGACCCAGAACCAGCGGGTCTCGCCGTTGAGGGCGGTCGATTTCTGCCAGTTGATTTCCACGCCGCCGTGCGGCACGTCGCGCGCATCCCAGAGCGCGGTTGATTCGGCGGGAACTTCCACCATGCTCGCCGAGGTGCGGGCGCGCAGTTTGATGTTCGGGTTCACCGGGTCGGCCATGGTGATGCCATCGACGTTGAACGAATAGATGTAGACCGTGGGATCGAGCGGTCCGATGGTCACGCTCCAGACTCCCTCGCTGTCCTTCGTCATCTTTTCGCGCGTGCCGGCGGGCATGTAGTCCATGGCGAGCGACACGTCGCTGGCTTTCGGCGCACGCACGCGGAAGGTGACGCGGCGGTCCGGCCGGACTTCGGGTGAGACGAGGGTGTCGGCCTGCGGCCAGGCGAACGGGGCGAGCAGGATGGCGAGAAACAGAGTTCTGGGGATCATCAATAGAATCTCCTCGAGCGGAAATGGCAATCATCATTCTATATGGTGAGCAGGGACGCTCCGGGGCACTGTCGCACGCTCGCTCATTATTTACTTGATTCGCGGAAGAAGTGCGGGCTATACTGATCAGGCGAATAAAAAGCGAAATTCCCCGAGGAGGACAGCATGAAGATTACCGACGCCCTACTTCCCGAGTTCGACCAGGAAATGGCCAATACGCGTAAGTGCCTGGCACGGATTCCCAACGATAAATTCAGTTACAAACCGCATCCCAAATCGTTCGATATGGGGTCGCTGGCGATGCACATCGCCACCATGCTCGGCTGGGGTGTGACCACGCTTCAGTCCGACAGCTTCGATTATGCTCCAGTGGGCGGTGAGCCCTACGTGCCGCCGGTGGCCAAGACGAACGCCGAATTGCTGGCAACCTTCGACAAGGGCGCAAGCGAGTTCCGTGCCGCGCTGGCGGCGGCCGATAATGAGACCATGATGAAGCCGTGGTCCCTGCTGGGCGGCGGCGTGGCCATGTTCACGATGCCGAAAGTGGCCGTAATTCGCGGCATGATCTTCAATCACATCGTGCATCACCGCGGGCAATTGTCCGTCTACCTGCGCATGTGCGACATCGCGGTGCCGGCGATTTATGGACCGTCGGCCGACGAGGCGAACTAAGTTTTCTCCCTGCAGGTGGAAAAGGGCGGGCTTCGGCCCGCCCTTTTTCGTTACACTGCACCTATGCCCATTTCCCTGAAGGCCCGCTTGTGCCTGATGATGTTCCTCAACTATGTAATCTGGGGAGCGTGGTACGTGACGATTGGAACGTACCTGACCGCGACCCTGAAGTTCAGCGGAACCCAAGCCGGAGCGGTATTCGGCACGACGGCGCTGGCAAGTATGATCACGCCGTTTTTCATGGGGCTGATCGCCGATCGCTTCCTGGCGACGGAGAAGCTGCTGGCGATCCTTCACCTGATCGGGGCGGTCATTCTGTACTTCGTGACGCGCGCCACGAATTTCGGAGCGGTCTACGCGCTGATGCTGATGTACTGTCTGTGTTACTTCCCGACCATCGCCCTGACCAACTCGCTTACGCTGCGGCAACTGACGAATGCGGGCGGCGAGTTTCCGTTCATACGCATGTTCGCCACGATCGGCTGGATCGTGATCGGCCTGACGATCGGCAGCATGGGAATTGAGACGACGGCGACGCCGTTTCTGCTGGCGGCCGGCGTGTCGGTGGCGATGAGCCTTTACTGCCTGACGCTGCCGCATACGCCGCCTGAGGGCAAGGGGCAGAAGATCACGGCGGGTAATCTGCTGGGGTTAGATGCGCTGGTGATGCTCAAGAAGCGGCCCTACTTTGTTTTCGCGGTGGCGTCGATTCTGGCCTGCATCCCGCTCACCTTTTACTTTGTGTTTACCAACGCCTTCCTGAACGAAGTGGGCGTGGTGAACGCCGCGGGGAAGATGACGCTGGGCCAGTTTTCGGAGGTGGGCGTGATGCTGCTGATGCCGTTCATCTTCCGGCGAATCACGGTGCGGGGCGTGCTGATGCTGGGTCTGGCTTGCTGGAGTTTGCGCTACGGTCTGCTGGCTTACGGAAACGCCGGCGCGGGCGTTTGGATGTTCTACCTGGCAATTTTGCTGCACGGCTTCTGTTTCGATTTCTTCTTTATGACGGGGCAGCTTTATACGGACCAGGAGGCTCCCTCGCATCTGCGCGGGACGGCGCAGGGGTTCCTCACGTTTCTCACTTATGGAGTGGGGATGTTCATTGGGTCGCTGCTGGCCGGTGTGGCGTTGGACTTCTTTACGACTTCGAGCGGAGGCACGGTCTCGCATAATTGGAGGTCGTTCTGGCTGGTCTGTAGCGCCGGGGCAGGGGCGATTCTGATTCTGGTGGCGCTGTTCTTCCAGACTCGCGCGAAGATTGAGACTAAGACGGCGTAGGGTAATTGCGCGGCGTAGACCGGGCGTCCGTCCTTCCTTACTTGACAGCGTGCGCTTGATTTGCGGAACCTGAACCTTATGCCTTTGTTGCAGGTAATTGTCCTGGCCATCGTTCAGGGACTAACTGAATTTCTGCCGATATCGAGTACCGCTCACTTATATCTCACGTCCTGGCTGTTTGGCTGGCAGGTGGAGGGATTGGATTTCGACATCGCCCTGCACATTGGCACGCTGCTGGCGGTGCTGCTCTATTTTGCGCGCGACTGGTTGCAAATTATCGCGCAGGGCTTTGGGATCCGCGCGCGGGGTGATGACGAACTGACTCACAATCACATGATGCTGTGGCTGCTGGTGATCGGGACGATTCCGGTTGGCCTGGCGGGACTGGTGTTCAACAAGCAGGCGGAGACCACATGGCGTAATCCCTTTGTGATTGGCGGAATGCTGATCGCGGTGGGTATCCTGATGTACTTCGCCGAGAACGCGGGGCGGCGGCAGCGCGACCTTTCCGCGATCAACCTGCCCGACGCGATGACCATCGGCGCCGCGCAGGCACTGGCGGTAGTGCCGGGAACTTCGCGCAGCGGGATCACGATCTCGGCGGGCCTGTTTCGCAATATGACGCGGGAATCGGCGGCGCGCTTTTCGTTTCTACTATCCACTCCGGCGATTGGCGCCGCGGCCGCGAAGTCGCTGTACGACATGCACAAGAAGGCCGGCCTGCATGGGGTTCTGAATACCGACTTTCTGGTGGGGGTGGCGGTGAGCGCCATTACCGGCTGCCTGGTGATCTCCTGGTTTCTGCATTATTTGCGTCGCGGCGGCTTGCGGCCCTTCGTGTACTACCGGATTGTTTTTGGCATAATAGTCATTGCTCTGGCTTTCATCCGCCGGCCAGCGTGATGAAGCTCTTATCGCCAACTCAGCATCGACGGCTGAATGAGATCGTCGGGTTCCTGCTATTGTCGCTGGGCCTGGTGATGTTATTGAGTCTGATTTCGTACCATACCCAGGACCCATCGTTCGATACGGCTTCCGCTGCGCGTCCCCTGAACCTTGTCGGCTACCCGGGCTCTTATCTCTCCGATTTGTTTTTCCAGATTTTTGGCGCGGCGGCGTTTCTGTTCCCGCTGCTGACGTTCCTACTCTCATGGAAGTGGATCCGCAGCGAGGAACTGGAGGCAGGCGGGGTCAAGATTTTCGGCTCGATTCTGTTGACGCTTGCCCTGAGCGCCGCGCTCTCGTTCGTGCCGTTTCGCCTGTTCGGCGGCAACATACGGATTGGCGGCACGCTGGGTTTGACGCTGGCCAATTACCTGGTGGATTCGCTCAACGTGATTGGCGCGCTGGTGATCACGCTGACGGCGATCGTGATTTCGATATACCTGGTATCGACGTTCACGCTGGCCACGCTGGCCGGTTGGCTGGCGGGTCCAGCGGCGTGGTTCGCGGCACGCGGCGAGACTTGGCGTGCATGGCGCGAGCGCGCACACCAGCGGGCCATCGAGAAGGCGAAGGCGAAGTCCGCTGCCCGGCGCGTGCCGGTTCGTGCGGAGAAGCTGCGCAAGGAAGAGGAAAGAGAGCCGGAGCCGACGCGAAGAGTGGCGCCGCTGCCTTCGGACGTGGATGGGCGCGCGCCGTGGGAGACGGGCGAGGCGCCGCAACCCGTGGAATATGCCAGCGTGGAAGAGCCCTCCCCTCGGCCCGGAACCTTCGCTAGCGGGGAAGAGATTCCGATCTGCCAGGTGGAGGAACTCGCGCCGGTGCCGGATCTGTTTCCCGCGCTGTTGCCCGTCAAAGAAGCCAGCCGCACGCTCACACGCATCGACCCGGTCTTCCGGCTGCCGCCCACGGACCTGCTCAACGAGGCGCCGGCGCGCAATCCTTACGACGAGCAGGAATTGAAGGAAACCGCGAGCCGCATCAAAGCCAAGTTCGAAGAGTTCAACGTGCTGGGGAACGTGGTGCAAATTAATCCCGGTCCGGTAGTGACTACCTTCGAGTTCAAGCCGGAAGCCGGCATGAAGTACGCCAAGATCATCAACCTCCGGGAGGACCTCTGTCTCGGCCTGCACGCGGAATCCATCCTGATCGAGCGTATTCCGGGCAAGCCCACAGTGGGCATCGAGGTGCCGAACACAAGGCGCGAGCTGATCGCGCTGCGGCAGTTGCTGGAGTCGGACGAGTTCCAGGGTTCGCACTCTTACCTGACGATTCCGCTGGGCAAGGATATCAACGGGCGGATACGGGTGGCGGCGCTCGAGACCATGCCGCACCTTTTGATCGCCGGGTCCACGGGGTCGGGCAAGAGCGTGATGATCAATTCCATGATCATGTCCATCCTTTATAAGGCCACGCCGGATGAAGTGCGCCTCATCATGGTGGACCCCAAGCGCGTGGAACTGGGGATGTACGAAGGCATTCCGCACCTGCTGACGCCGGTGATCACCGACCCGAAGAAGGCCACCAACGCGCTACGCAACGCGGTGCTGGAGATGGAGCGGCGCCTGCGCCTGCTGGCCGAATACGGCGTGCGCAATATCGATCAATTCAACAAAAAGATCCGCAAGCTGCAGGAGACGCCGCGCGATCTGTTTGCCGATGAAGGCACCGAGGACACGGTACGTCCGCTGCCCTACATCCTGATTCTGATCGACGAGCTGGCCGATCTGATGATGCTGGAAGGCAAGAACGTGGAAGAGAGCGTGACCCGCCTGGCGCAGATGGCGCGCGCGGTGGGCATGCACCTGGTGCTGGCGACGCAGCGTCCCAGCGTAGACGTGATCACGGGCCTGATCAAGGCCAACTTCCCGGCGCGCATCAGCTTCCGTGTGGCCACACGGGTGGACTCGCGGACGATTCTCGACGTGATGGGCTCGGAGCACCTGCTGGGTAAGGGCGATATGCTGTTCCTGCCGCCGGGATCGGCGCGGTTGACGCGCGTGCACGGCGCGTTTGTGACGGAGACGGAGATTCAGGGCGTGGTGGATTTCTGGAAGGCGCAGGCCCAGCCGGAATACGACCAGAGCTTCCTGATCGCGCCGCCCGACGAAGGCGAAGCCGCCGCGGAGAGCGAGATTTCGAGCGAGGACCAGGATCCGCAATACGAGGATGCGGTGCGCCTGGTGCTGCAGATGGGGAAGGCTTCGACCTCTACACTGCAACGGCATTTGCGGCTGGGTTACGGAAGGGCGGCGCGCATTCTGGATTGCATGCAGCGCGATGGCATCATCGGTCCGCCGGACGGCAGCAAGCCGCGCGAAGTGCTGAAGCGCCCCGACTGGCTGCACGAAGTGGAAGTGCGGTAGGGCTAGGTTCGCCTAATTGTTGACGACCGCTCCCTCACGGTCGCGGCTCGGATTGGGGTCGCCGCGAGGCCGGCAGGCACCACACCAGGGCTTACAGCATCGCCGAGGCGGTTGCTCCGCGAGGCGTCTCGAATTCGAGAAAGTGCAGGCGGCCGCCGGAATCACCGGCGAGGATGGTTTGCCCGCCGGCAACGGTACAGCAGCGCGGACTGGCGTCGCAGTGGAAGGCGGCCAGCGATTCGCCGCTCTCGATGTCCCACACCATGAGGGTATGGTCCCTGGAAGCGGAGACCACGCGCTTGCCGTCGGGTGTGACTGCTACGCCGGCGAGGGATCCGGAGTGGCCTTTTAGTGTGCAGAGCCAGGCTCCCGTCAGAAGGTCCCAGACCCGGAGGGTGTGATCGCCGGCAGCGGAAACTGCGCGCAGGCCGTCTGGCGTGATCGCTATGGCGTAGACAGACTGGGTATGCCCTTTCATGGTGCGCAGCAGGCCGCCGGTGTATAGATCCCAAACTTTCACGGTGTGGTCGCCGGAAGTCGAGACGGCCAACTTTCCGTCCGGGGATATCGCGACGCCGGAGACGAAGTTGGAGTGGCCCTCCAGGGTATGCAGCACTTCGCCGGTAGAGAGGTCCCACACCTTCAGGGCTTGGTCGCCGGAGGCGGAGACCGCGAGCCTTCCATCGGGCGTCACTGCTACGCCGTACACGGCGGAGGTGTGGCCTTCGAAGGTGTGAAGCGGGTCGCCGGTGGCGGCGTCCCAAACTTTCAGGGTGTGGTCCCCGGATGCGGAGACGGCACGCTTGCCGTCTGGTGTAACCGCTACACCGTAAACTCCAGCGGAGTGGCCGGTCATGGTGCGCAGAACGCGTCCGGCCTCCAGATCCCAGACCTTGAGCATACCGTCCACGGACGCGGAGACCGCATGCCTGCCATCCGGCGCGACCGCCACGGCTCGTATGGCATCGAAGTGTCCCTCTGGGGTACGCAGCGCAATGCCGGCGCCGAGGTCCCAAACCTTCAGCGTATTCTCCACCGAGGCGGAAACGGCGCGCTCTCCGTTCGGCGTGACGGCCACGCCGTAGACTCCGGCGGAGTGGCCTGCCAGCGTGCGGAGCGCGCCGCCAGTATCGAGGTCCCAGACTTTCAGGGTGTGATCCCAGGAGGAGGATACGGCCCGCCTGCCATCGGGCGTCACGGCGACGCCGGTGACGGAATCGGTGTGGCCTTCCAGTTTGTGGACCGCGCGTCCGGTAACGAGATCCCAAAGCGTCAGCGTGTGGTCATAAGATGCGGAAACCGCGCGCTTGCCGTTCGGCGTGACGGCCACGCCGTAGACTCCGGCCGCATGACCTTCCAGGCTGTGCAGGACGCGGCCTGTATCGAGATCCCAAAGCTTCAGCATTTTGTCCCCGGATGCGGAGATGGCGCGTCTTCCATCGGGCGTCACCGCCACGGCGAAGACGGACTGCGTATGGCCTTCCAGGGTAGCGAGCGCACGGCCGGACTGCAGGTCCCAAAGCTTCAGGGTGTGGTCCCCCGATCCGGAGATGGCCCGCTTGCCATCCGGCAGGACGGCTACGGCCGAGACAGAATCGGAGTGGCCTTCCAGCGTGCGCAGCTCGGCGCCGGTCTCCAGATCCCATACCTTGAGTGTGTGGTCCCACGATGCGGAGACCGCACGCGTACCGTCCGGCGTTACCGCCACGCCATAGACATGAGCGGAGTGGCCCTGCAGAGTGCGGAGCATGAGTCCGGTATCGAGGTCCCACACCTTCAGGGTCTTGTCCCAGGAGGCGGAGACGGCGCGCTTCCCGTCCGGCGTGATTGCCACGCCATCCACAAAACCGGAGTGGCCTTCCAGCGTGCGCACGAGCTCGGTGCCGGGGGGATGCAGCGCGGGATGCAGCGGCCGCAGCCAGCACTTGGGCGCACCCGCGACCACCGTGTCGGTGAACTGCCGGATTGCCGGAGTCGCCAGGTGCGGCAGCAGGCGTCCCACCATCTGGGCGGCAAACTGTTCCGCGTCCGCCGCCAGCACGTGGCTCGAAAGCCGAAGCGCGCCCTGGATCAGTTCCAGTTCGGGCGAAGGTTTGACGTGTCCGTAATCGGCGATCAGGGCGTTGATATCCGTGGCCTTCAACTTGGCCTGCATCCATTTGGGGTCCCAGAGGATTCGTTCGGCGTCCTGGTTCCGGTCAGCCTGCACGAGATGCCACGGCAGCCAGCGCCACGCATAATCACCGGGCAATTCCGGGAGGTTCTCCCAGTCGGGCCAGGCGTTCAGGATGCGATTGTGAATCTCGCGGGTGTCGCGGGAGTCGGCCGCCAGCCAGCTTCGCATGACGTCGTGAAGCTGCAGGACGCCTCGCTCGAGATCGAGTTTCAACAAAGACAGCCCGGCCAGGCGGCGCGCCAGATCTTCCGCGTCCCATTCGTCCAGCTCCCAGACCGAAGCTGCCGCGCCCAGGGGAATGGCTACGTCTTCGGGGAAGACGGATAGCTCCGCCAGGCGCCGGCGATCGGCGGCATCGAGCAGTTCCAGGCTCACCTCGAGCACGCTGGTGACCGTGCGGTGACGGCTTCCGGCCGCGGGATCCTGTAAGGCGCGCACTCCCTTGCGTTCGATGATGGTGAGTAAGCGCGTGGCCACCTGCCGTGCCGGCTCACCTTCACGCACGCGTTCGCGCATCATGGCGAGGGCGAGCTCGAGCGCAAGCGGCCACTCACCCAGGCGGCGGGCGAGATCGCGCGCGGGGCCGATTTCGAGGCTGGGCACACCTTTGGCGAGCATGGCGACGGCTTCCGCCTCGCGCATCTCGTCGACGATTACGGCTACGCTGTCGGAAGCGAGGTTGGCATCGCGCGTAGTGAAGAGGTGCGCCGAGGTCTTGCCACCGCGCAGAAACGGGCGCAGGTGGGCGGCGTCCCAAACATCGTCGATCACCAGGAGGCAGGTGCGCTGCTCCAGCTTCTGTGCGAGTTGAAAGGCGGCGTCCTCCGCGCCGGCAAAGCCGGGCCGCTGACCGGTCAGCGCGGCGTAGATGGTGAGCAGCGCTCCCAGGATGTCGGGTGTTTGGCCGAGGGTGACCCAAAGGATGCCGTCGTCGAAGTTTTCCAGGATGTCTTCGTCATGACACAGGGCGGCGGCGAGGGTTGTCTTGCCAAAGCCGCCGGCGCCGGTGAGCGCGGTGGTGATGGCAACGGGCTGGCTGCGTTCCGGGGTCAGGAGCAGGTCTTTGAGGGCCTCATATTCCCTGGGGCGATCGACGAAATACGGCGGCAGGTCGGGCGCCATGAAGGGAACGCGGGGGGTATCGCAGCCTTTGCGGAGATGCGCGATGAACGTGGGCCATTCCCTTTCGAGGTCGAAAAAGTGGGCCTTGCTCATCCAGCGCGGCATTTGTGCGAACTGGAGTTCGGCGTCCGTCGCTGCCTTCACCGGGTAGACGCAGACACCTTGCTGGCGGGCGTAGCGCCACTCCTTCTGTACGTTGCCGCTGGTGATGGCGGCGGGCGTCATGACGAGGATGAGGAAGTCCACCGAATCGATGGAGTCGGTGATCTGCTTCCACCAGCCGATTCCGCCTTCGAGGAGGAGGCGGTCCTGCTGCACCACGATGTCGCTGGCTTCGCGAGCCAGGCGCTGGCGAATCTCGTTAGTGCGAAGCTCGCCATCGATGCGGGCGTAAGAGAGGAAGACTCGCGGCACTAGGGGCAAGTATATATCGTCTTAGCGAGCTAAGTCACTTGGGAGGAGTTAGGCGTAGGCTCCTCTAAGTGGAGGAAATGGAGGCGGCCGGAGT
>Ga0310811_10014967_pt1 | contig 10131 bp, 8 predicted proteins | sample YCmetagenome_FD_207642 | JGI IMG/M metagenome (GOLD analysis project Ga0310811, IMG submission 207642) | Soil microbial communities from experimental microcosm in Duke University, North Carolina, United States - YC | ecosystem: Engineered > Artificial ecosystem > Soil microcosm > Unclassified ...
CGTAGAGATCCTGCTTGGTGACAGGCTCTTTCCAGCCGGAGAGGCCGGAGCTGTGGCTCATGATCTGGGCGACAGTGACGCGCGATTTTCCGCCGGCGGCGAATTCCGGCCAGTACTTCGCGACGGGGGCGCTGAAGTCGATAAGGCCGCGATCGGCGAGGAGGAGCGCGGTCAGCGCCGTCATTGTCTTCGTCGTCGAGTAGACGTTGACGATGGTGTCCTTCACCCAGGGTTTCGTTCGGGCGGCGTCGGCATGTCCGCCCCACAGATCGACCACGGTCTCGTCGCCGATGCGCACGCTGACCGAAGCGCCGATATCGGCACCGCTGGCGAAGTTGCCTTCGAAGACGGCGCGGAGCGGTGCGAACTTGCCGGTCGTGAAGCCTTCGGCGTGCATCGTGTTTCCTCGTCAGCGCGGTGCCGGCTTGAAGCTTTGCGGCATCCCGGCGCTGAGCTTACCCGGGAAATCCGGTTTGCGCTTCTCCAGGAACGATGCGACGCCTTCTTTCACATCTGGGCCGGAACCGAGCTCGACACTGAGCGCGCCGTCGATCCCCATGACACCGAAGGGCGAGGACTGCGCCGCATATTGCCAGAGCATGTGGCGGGTGATGGCGATGGAGACGGGTGCCGTGGTCTCGACGATTTCGCGGGCAATCTCGCGGGCGCGGGGGAGAAGCTGATCCGGCGCGACCACTTCGGAGATGAGGCCGCCCTCAAGCGCTTCCTGCGCGGGGAAGACACGGCCGGAGAGGCACCAGCGCAGCGCCTGGTTGAGGCCGACGAGGCGTGGGAGGAACCAGCCGCTGCCGGCTTCGGGCACGAGACCGCGGCGGGCGAAGACGAAGCCGAAGCGCGCATCGGTCGAGGCGATCTTGATGTCCATCGGCAGGGCGAGGGTGATGCCGACTCCGACGGCGGGTCCGTTGAAGGCGGCGATGGAGGGCTTTTTCGAATCGTAGATTGCCTGCACAAAGCCGCCGCCCGACCTTCTTGGCTTCGCGCCCTGGAACATTTTCGTGTCGCCCGACTTGGTGTCGAAAGCGTTCGCGCCGCCGGAGATGTCGGCGCCGGCGCAGAAGCCGCGGCCCGCGCCGGTCACGATGATGACGCGCACCGCGTCGTCTTCGTTCGCCGCAAGGAAAGCATCTTCGAGCTCGACGCCCATCGTTGCCGTGTAGGCGTTGAGCTTCTCGGGGCGGTTGAGCGTGATCGTCGCGATGGAATCGGCGACCTCATAGAGGATGTGTTCGTAGGACATCGGATGCCTCCCGGTTTGGCGGTACGATAGCCCCGTTCCGTGGCGGCAGGGCCAGATGAAATCGGCTGCGGACCGGCCGCCGCCGCTGCGTCACCTTTGGCGCGGGGAAACGACTCGACTCTTCCCGCCCGGCCTGATTTTTTGTGCGCCTTCTAGCCATTTCCACAAGACGACAGGGAGCGCCCATGACGGCCATCAATCCGGTTACCGATTTCTCCAAGGACGGCGAGATCGGCATCATCACGTTGAACTCGCCGCCAGTGAACGCGCTGTCGGCCAATGTGCGCGACGGGCTGCATGGCGGCTTCAAGGCGGCGATCGAGGACCCGGAGGTCAAGGCGATCGTGCTGATCTGCGAGGGCCGCACCTTCATCGCCGGCGCGGACATCTCCGAGTTCGGCGGCGCGTCGAAGGGCGCCTCGCTGTTCGAGGTGCAGGACATGATGGAGTCCTCGCCCAAGCCGGTGGTCGCGGCGATCCACGGCACAGCGCTCGGCGGCGGCCTCGAAGTCGCACTCTGCGCGCATTACCGCATCGCGGTGCCGAGCGCGCGCTGCGGCTTGCCGGAGGTGAACCTCGGCCTGCTGCCGGGCGCAGGCGGCACGCAGCGTCTGCCGCGCATCGCCGGCGTCGAGAAGGCGCTCGAGATGGTGACGAGCGGCGCCCATGTGCCGGCGAAGGAATGCCTTGCGATGGGGCTGGTCGATGAGCTCGCCGAGGAAGGCAAGCTGAAGGATGGCGCGATTGCCTTCGCGCGCAAGATCCTCGCCGAGAAGCGGCCGCTGGTGAAGGTGCGCGACAACAACACCAAGCTGGAAGCAGCCAAGGGCCACCCCGAAATCTTCGCGAATTTCCGGAAAGCCAATGCGCGCAAGTTCCGCGGCTTCGCGGCACCCGAGGCCAACATCAAATGCATCGAGGCGGCGGTGAACCAGCCCTTCGAGGAAGGCCTGAAGACCGAGCGCAAGCTGTTCATGGAAGTGATGATGGGGCCGCAATCGGCAGCCCAGCGCTATTATTTCTTCGCCGAGCGCCAGGCGAACAAAATCCCGGACGTGCCGGACGACACCGCGCTGATCCCGATCAAGAAGGTCGGCATCATCGGTGCCGGCACGATGGGCGGCGGCATCGCGATGAACTTCGTGAACGCCGGCATCCCGGTGACCATCGTCGAGGTGAAGCAGGACGCGCTGGACCGCGGCCTGAAGGTCGTGCGCGGCAATTACGAGCGCAGCGCCAAGAACGGCCGCTTCCCCATGTCGGAGGTCGACAAGCGGATGGCGATGTTCCACGGCTCGCTCGAGATGTCGTCGCTCGCCGACTGCGATCTGGTGATCGAGGCGGTGTTCGAGCGCATGGATATCAAGAAGGACATCTTCACCAAGCTCGACGCGATCTGTAAGCCGGGCGCGATCCTCGCGACCAACACGAGCGGCCTCAACATCGACGAGATCGCGAGCGTCACGAAGCGGCCGGAAGCCGTCATCGGCCTGCACTTCTTCTCGCCGGCGAACGTGATGAAGCTGCTGGAGATCGTGCGCGCGGACCATACTTCGAAGGAAGTGATCGCGACCTCGATGAAGCTGGCCAAGACGATCGGCAAGATCGCGGTGCTGGTCGGCGTTTGTCCGGGCTTCGTCGGCAATCGCATCCTCGGCGCGCGCGGGCGCGAGGCGCAGAAGATGGTGCTGGAAGGCGCGATGCCGTGGGATGTCGACCGCGTGCTCTACGATTTCGGCTTCCCGATGGGTCCGTTCGCCATGTCGGACCTCGCCGGCCTCGATATCGGCTGGGTGAAGGAAAAGTCGCACGGCGAGACCATCCGCGACGTGCTGTGCGAAGCGGATCGCCGCGGCCAGAAGACCGGCGCGGGCTATTACGACTACGATCCCGAAACCCGTGCGGCGAAGCCCTCGCCCGTCACCGAGCAGATCATCAAGGACTTTGTCTCCAGGAGCGGCAAGAACCCGCGCACGATCCCGGACGACGAAATCCTGGAGCGCTGCATCTATCCGATGATCAACGAGGGCGCGAAGATCCTCGAGGAGAAGAAGGCGATCCGTGCGAGCGACATCGATGTCGTATGGGTGAACGGTTATGGCTGGCCGGTCTATCGCGGCGGCCCCATGTACTACGGCGACCAGATCGGCCTCGACAAGGTGCTGGCCAAGATGAAGGAGTTCCAGGCGACGATGGGCGATGCGTTCAAGCCCGCGGCGCTGCTGGAGAAGCTGGTCGCCGAGGGCAAGAAGTTCGCCGATCTGCGCTAATCCTTCGGGGCTCCGCTTCGCGGAGCACCTCAGGATGACGACATCAGGAACAGCGGCGGGCGACTGCCGCTGTTTTCTTTTGTGCATCCGTTCGCGGGTCTGCCGCATCCAAGCTCCGTCACAGGAGGATGGCATGCGCTCTGTTCTGGCCGCGGTGGCGGCTTTGCTGGCTTCGACGGCGGCCCAGGCAGCGGAGGATTGCCATGTCGGCGCCTATCGCTTCGGCGACGGGCGGGTGATCGATATCGCGCCGACCGACGGCAAGGCGCTGCGCTGGCGGATGTTCGACGGGACCGTGGGACGGCTCGATCCGGACGCGCAGGGGCATTGGACGAGCAGCTTCGGCTGGACCGGACGGACAGACGGGCATCGCGTGGCACTGGGCGATTGCGCGCTCGGCCAGGTCAGCTTCGACGGCGCGCTGGCGCGGCGGATCGCCTTCGACGGCGAGGAAACGACGTTCAAGGGTCGCGATGGTGTGGCGCTGAAGGGCCGGCTGGTGCTGCCCAAAGGCGGCGGCAAAGTGCCGGTGGTGGTGCTGGTGCACGGCTCGGAGCCGGACTCGGCGCTGCGGTTCTATTTCGAGCAGCGGCTGCTGCCGGCCGAGGGCGTCGGCGTGTTCGTCTACGACAAGCGCGGGACCGGATCGTCGGCGGGCGCCTATACGCAGGATTTCGACGTGCTGGCCGACGATGCCGTGGCGGCGATGCGCGAGGCGCGGCGGCTGGCGGGCGCGCGGGCCGGGCGCGTGGGCTACCAGGGCGGGAGCCAGGGCGGCTGGATCGTGCCGCTGGCAGCGAACCGAGCGCCGGTGGATTTCGCCATCGTCAGCTTCGGCCTGGCCGTGACCGTGCTCGAGGAAGATGAGCAGGAAATGGTGCTGGAGATGAAGCTCAAGAACCATACACAGGAGGAGATCGCCAAGGCGCTGGAAGTGGCGCATGCGTCCGAGGCCCTGGCGGCGGATGCGATGGCGGGCCGTGAAATCCAGGACGCGGACTATGCAGCGTTCGATGCCGTACGCACAAAGTATCGGAACGAGCCGTGGTTCAAGGATGTGCACGGCAACTTCACCTATTTCCTGCTGCCGCTGAACGAGGAGCAGTTGAAGGCGTTTGCGCGGGAACATGCCTGGCACACGCCGGTCACTTATCAGCCGATGCCGACGCTGCAGGCGAGCACCACGCCGCAGCTCTGGATCTTGGGCAGTGATGATCTGCAGGCACCGAGCGCAGAGACTTCGCGGCGGATCAAATCGCTGATCGATGCCGGCAAGGATTTCACGCTGGCGATCAATCCCGGCGCGGAGCACGGCATGACGCTCTACGAGCTGGATGCGAAGGGTGAGCGGACCTCGACTCGCTACGCGCCGGGATATTTCTCGATGATGCGCGACTTTGCCCGCGACGGCGCGGTCGCCGACGGCAGCGCGGCGATCACGCGGCCGAAGCGGTAGACGGCTCAGAACGGCTGCGTATCCACGAGACCGATTCTGGTCAGGCCGAGACGTTCCGCGTCGGCCATGATCTTGACCACCGCTTCGTATTTCGCGAGACGGTTGGCCATCATGTGGATCTCGGGCTGCGGATTGCTGCGCGCGGCTTCGGCGAACTTGGCTTCGAGCGTCTTGTGATCGATGCGCCAGCCGTTCCAGACCGGCGTGCCGTCGAAATCGACCTCCAGCATCACCACGGGCGTCGGTGTCGCCGGTCCGCCGACCGGCATGTCGAGCTTCACCGCATGGGTCTGCATCGGCAGCGTGATGATGAGCAGCGTGAGCAATACGAGCATCACGTCGATCAGCGGTGTCGTATTGATGTCGAGAACGACCTCGCCCGTGTTGGTGTTGGCGGTCATGGCCATGGCATCACTCCCTCCCTCGTGACGCGAGAAAGGCTGGGCCGCGATTGTGGCGGAATGCGGCTGGGTTTGCGGCGCGGCCGCGGTGACTGCTTGTCAGGCGCGCATGGCGCGATCACGATGGCGGGCGAGGGAGAACGGCGCATGAGCTTCGCGAAGATCGGCGATCTGGAGATCTATTACGAGCGCGCGGGAGCTGGACCGCCGCTGCTCTTCATATCGGGATCGGGCGCCGACCTGCGGATCAAGCCGAACCAGATGGACGGGCCGTTTCCCAAAGCTTTCGATACGCTGAGCTACGACCAGCGCGGCCTCGGGCAAACGACCAAGCCGGATACGCCGTACACGATGGCGGACTATGCCGACGATGCGGCGCGGCTGATGGACTTCGCCGGCTGGAAGAGCGCGCGGGTGATCGGCGTGTCGTTCGGCGGGATGGTGGCGCAAGAATTCGTGCTCCGGCATCCGAAGAAGGTCGAGCGGCTGGTGCTCGCCTGCACCTCGCCGGGCGGGGCGGGCGGCGCGTCGTTTCCGTTCCACACGGTCGAGCATATGAGCCGCGAGGAGCGGGCGCGCTATCTCATCCCGGTGAACGACACGCGGCGCGACGAGGCGTGGGCGAAGGCCAATCCGGAGATGTATGCGCAGTTCGTGGCGTTCGCGTCGGCCGATCCCTTCGGCGACGAGCCGGGACGGGCGATGGGCTATCATCGCCAGCTCGAAGCGCGGGCACATCACGACACCTATGACCGGCTGGGGCAGATCGATTGCCCGGTGCTGATCGCGGCCGGGCGTTACGACGGCATCGCACTGCCGGCCACGCAGGAGAAAATGGCCGCGCGGATCAAGGGCGCGGAACTGAGATTCTACGACGGGGGGCACATGTTCATGATCCAGGACCGCACGGCGATGCCGGCGATGGTGGAGTTCCTGAAAGCCTGATAAGGCTCGCGCATGTTCCATCTCTTCGTTCCCGCTTTCACCACGCTGTTCGTCGCCATCGGTCCGGTCGAGATCGCGTCGATGTTCCTGGCGCTGACCGCCGGCATGGCCAAGGCGGAGCGGCGCAACACGGCGATCGTCTCGGCTGCGGTGGCGACCGGCGTGCTGGTGGCCTTCGCGCTAGGCGGGATCCGGTTGCTCGATCTTATCGGCGTCGGGCTGCCGGCGTTCCGGACGGCGGGCGGCGTGCTGCTGCTGATGGTGTCGGCGGATCTGCTGCTGGCGCAGCACACCGCGATCAGCTCGATCACGCCGACCGAAGAGGGCGAGGCGCAGCGCCACGAGACCGATGTCGCCGTGTTCCCGCTCGCCATCCCGCTCACCGCGGGGCCGGGCAGCATGACGGCCATCGTGCTGCTGATGGGCAAGGCGACCGCGCCGGCGGACATCGCGGCGGTGCTGGCGGCGCTGGGCGCGATCATGCTGATCACCTTCGTATCGATGCTGGCCTCCGACCGGCTGATGAAGCTTTTGCGCAAGACCGGGGCGAATGTGATTGCCCGCGTCTCCGGCGTGCTGCTTGCGGCACTGGCGATGCAGTTCATTTTCGATGGGCTGAGCGACAGCGGATTGTTTCACTAGACCGGCCATTCCGGCGAAGCCGGGACGCGTAATCGACGCAGGCGGTTTGACCCCGCGCGCCGCGGGCGGTTTGATGCGCCAACAAGCAATCCAGGGCACGGAACCATGTCTCAGCAGGGCGTTTTGGCGGCGTTGGCGACCGGAGAGTTCATCTCCATCGGCGCACGGATGCACGAGATCGCAGCGGAGAAGCCGGACGCGCCGGCGCTCACCGCGAACGACGAGACGCTCACCTGGATCCAGTTGCATAAGCGCACCAATCGCATGGCGCGGGGGATGCTGGCCAAGGGGGTGAAGTTCGGCGACTTCGTCACCATCGCGCTGCCCAACGGGATCGCCTTCGTCGAGGCCTGCTATGCCTGCTGGAAGATCGGCGCGACGCCGCAGCCGGTGTCCTCGCGCCTTCCGGCCGGAGAGCTGGCGGCGATCATCGAGCTCGCGAACTCGCCCATCGTCGTCGCGAATCCGCCCATGCAGAGTCCGCGGCCCGTGATCACCGCGGAGGCGCTCCTTGCCGCGTCCGCCGACGACAGCGACCTGCCCGACGCCATTGCGCCATCCTACAAGGCGCCGACGAGCGGCGGGTCGACCGGGCGGCCGAAGCTGATCGTGTCGGGTACCCGCGGCGTGACGGTGAAGGGCGGCGTCGAGGGCTCGTTCTGGCGCTATGACGGCAATTCGACCGTGCTGATGCCGGGGCCGCTTTATCACAATGGGCCGTTTGGCTGCGTCTTCGGCGCACTGAACGCCGGCGCCCATGTGGTGGTGATGCCGAAATTCGATGCCGAGTCGACGCTGCGCGATATCGAGAAGTACAAGGCCGATTGGGTCTATCTCGTGCCGACGATGATGAGCCGGATCTGGCGCCTGGAGAATCGTGAGCAGTACGACGTGTCGTCGCTGAAGACGCTGTGGCATCTTGCGGCCCCCTGCCCGCCGCATCTGAAGGAAGCCTATATCAACTGGCTCGGTGGCGATGTGATCATGGAGCTCTATGCCGGCACCGAAGCGCAGGCGGTGACCGTGATCACCGGCACGGAGTGGCTCGATCATCGTGGCTCGGTCGGGCGCGTGATGGGCGGCGGGCGCATGGCGGCTTTCGGGCCGGACGGCACGGAGCTACCGGTCGGCGAGACGGGCGAGATCTACATGCTGCGCGATCCGGCGCTGCCGCCGAGCTATCGCTATGTCGGCGCGGAGCCGCGGACGCTGCCGGGCGGATGGGAGAGCCTTGGCGACATCGGGTATTTCGATGCCGAGGGTTATCTCTATCTTGCCGACCGGCGCACCGACATGATCCTGGTCGGCGGCGCGAACGTCTATCCGGCGGAGATCGAGGCGGCGCTGGACGAGCATCCGCTGGTGGCATCGAGCGCGGTGATCGGCCTGCCGCATGATGAACTGGGGAACCAGGTGCATGCGATCGTCCAGCCGCGCGCGGGACTCGATCTCGAGGACCTGAAGAAGCATCTGGCCGAGCGCTTGGTGCTCTACAAGCAACCGCGGACTTTCGAAGTGGTCGAGGAAAATGTGCGCGACGATGCCGGCAAGGTGCGGCGCACGGCGTTGCGCGATGCACGTATCAAGAAGAACTAGACACGGGAACGATCGGCTGGCGGCAGCGGTTTCCAAGCGGATGAGCATTCCGCAATTCGTCGAGCCGCAGCTGGCACTGCTGGTGGATGCGCCGCCGCAGGGGCCGGGCTGGGTCACCGAGGTCAAGTTCGACGGCTACCGCATGCAGATGCGGGTGGCGAAGGGTGTGGTGCGGCTGCGCACGCGCAAGGGGCTCGACTGGACGGCGCGATTTCCCGAGATCGCGGAGGCTGGCCGTGCCCTGCCCGATTGCTTGCTCGACGGCGAAATCTGCGCGGTGGGTTTGAACGGGAAGACGGATTTCGGAGCGTTGCAGCTGGCGCTCTCGGAGGGCAAGACAGGGAAACTGGTCTTCTTCCTGTTCGATTGTCTGTTCGCGGCAGGGCGAGACTTGAGGGCGCTGCCGCTGAAGGATCGCAAGGCAGCGCTGAAGCTGGTGATGGCGCATGCGAAGGGCAGCAGGCGGCTGCGCTATGTGACGCATTCAGCGAAGCCGGGTGCGGATCTGTTGGAAGACGCCTGTGTCGCGGGGCGTGAGGGGATTATCTCCAAGCAGCTGGAAGCGCCCTATCGGTCGGGACGGGGTGAGAGCTGGACCAAGGCGAAGTGCCGGCCAGGGCAGGAAGTCGTGATCGGCGGCTGGCGCGGCGGTGCGAAGACGCTGCGCTCGCTGCTGGTCGGCGCATTCAAGGACGGCAAGCTGGCCTATATGGGGCGCGTGGGGACGGGTTATGGCGCGGCAACGGCAGCGATGCTGCTCGCGAAGCTCAATCCGCTGAAGCAGGCCGCGCCGGCCTTCGCCGATCCGCCCCGCGCATCGGACATCAACTGGGTCGCGCCGAAACTGGTGGCGGAGATCGAATACGAGAATGTGACCAGCGACGGGCTTTTTCGCCAGGCGGCGTTCAAAGGCCTGCGCGCGGACAAGCCGGCGAAGACCGTCGTGCCGGAAAAAGCCGCGAAAGCGCCTCAGCGCGCACGGGCGCGGCGATGAGGTTCGGCCTTGCGGTGCGCGGTGCCGCCCTTGCGGCGCAGGCTCTTCTGCAACGCCGCCATCAGGTCGATGACGTTGGTGTCCTCCGGCGGCTCGGCCTTCACAGGCTTCACGCCCTTCTGCTTGGCCTTGATGAGCGCCTTTAGCGCCGTCTCGTAGCGGTCGTCGAAGGCGGAGGGATCGAACGCGGTCTCCTGCTGCTCGATGATCTTGCGAGCGATATCGATCATCTTGCGGTCGGGGCGGGTCGAGGGGATGTCGTCGAAAGCGAGTTCGGGCACCACAACCTCGTCGCCGGAGCGCAGCGTATAGGCGACAATGCCCTTCTCGCGCGGTTCGAGCGCGACGACACGCTCGCGGGTGTGCATGACGACGCGTCCGATGGCGATGCGGCCCGTATCCTTCAGCGCCTCGCGGATCACGACGTAGGCTTCAGTGCCGGTCTTGCCGTCGGGGACGAGGTAATAGGGGTCGTTCCAGTAGAGCCGGTCGATCTCGCCTTCGTCGACGAAGCGCTCGATGTCGATTGCCTGGGTGGTCTCGAGCTTGACCGATTGCAGCTCGTC
>Ga0310811_10014970_pt1 | contig 10131 bp, 6 predicted proteins | sample YCmetagenome_FD_207642 | JGI IMG/M metagenome (GOLD analysis project Ga0310811, IMG submission 207642) | Soil microbial communities from experimental microcosm in Duke University, North Carolina, United States - YC | ecosystem: Engineered > Artificial ecosystem > Soil microcosm > Unclassified ...
GCCCACGCCCTGGCCCTCGACCATCTGCGGGCCGGCGGCGAGTCGGCGGTGTTCAACTGCGGCTACGGCCGCGGCTTCTCGGTGCGCGAGGTGATCGCCGCTGTGGAGCGCGCCGCCGGCGTCGGCGTGCCGGTGAAGACCCTGCCGCGGCGTCCCGGCGACGCGCCCGCCGTCGTCGCCGACCCGGCCCGGATCAAGGCCCGGCTCGGCTGGGCCCCGCGCCACGACGACCTCGACGAGATCGTCGGCCATGCGCTGGCCTGGGAGCGGCGCCTGGAAGCCGAGGCCGCGCCGGCGTCGGTGCGAGCGGCCCGCAGGCCGATGGCCGACCGCAGCGCCGCGCCCCGTCGCAACGCCGCCCCGGTCCGTCCGGTCGCCGGTCAGCCGCTCGGCCTCACCCCCTGAGGGCGCGGGAGGCCGGCCCGCGGCCGACCTCCCGGCCACCGCCGCGCCAGAACGCAGCAGGCCTGTGCGCGCCGGACGGCGCGCACAGGCCCTTCAGCTTCAGCTTGGATCCGGAGAGGCCGGCGCGGTCAGACCGCGGCGGCCACCGGCATGGGCCCACGCGGGCCGCCGTTGCGGGCCGAGGCCGCCGCCGCGATCGGGGCCGAGACCCGCGCCGCGGAAGACCGCCAGGAACGCCCGGCGCCCCGGTAGAAGGCCACCGTCGCCAGACGTGACGGCTGCGCCAGAGTGACCATCCCCGCCTTTAGGGTCACGAGACCCTCGCGGCGGAGCTGCTGCAGCGTCCGATTGATGTGGACGATGCTGAGGCCGAGGGCGTCGGCCACGATCTCCTGGGTGAGCGGCAGCCGGTAGCTGTCGTTCTTCACCAGCCCGACCGCGTCCAGGCGCTCGTAGAGCTCCAGGAACAGGTGCAGCACCCGTTCCTTGGCGGTCAGCTGGCCCAGGCGGACCATGTGGTCGAACATCCGCTCCTCGCTGCGCAGGCGCGCCGCGCGGGTCTCGGTCTCGTCGGACGTCTCCTGCGCCTCGCCCCCGGGCACCCGCCGAGGATCCACCAGCTCGAGCCGGGTCAGGGCGACGACGCCCCTTACGCCCAGGTCCGAGCTCGGTTGGATCTCCAGGTGGTCGCCCGGGACGTAGAACGAGAAGATTTGGCGACGTCCGTCCGGCAGGATGCACATGTCGCAGGCCCAGCCATAGACAATGATGGCCTGCTTCACCCGCTCCTTGACGCCATGACCCAGGTTGGCCCCTGGGGCAAAGCGTTCGACACTGCGCCAGAAGGATCGCACCTCGTTAGGATCCGCGGACCAAAGACGATTGAGTGGTCCGGAACCTGTCGACACGGCCTTCTGCGGCGTTTCAGCGATGAACATATTCGGCTCCCCCCGAATGTTCGGATCAACCTGATTAGACCCAGCTATCCCCACCAGGCATCGAGACCGTTCTGAGAAGCTATGCAGCTTTCGCCCCGCCCCTCTGCCCTCGGTTGCAACTCATCTATATCTCCACCGATTTGTAAATCTCCATTAACTGCATCCCTTGGTAACATCAAAAGATGTGGGTGCTGATTCGCTCACCATCGGGCCAATCGCTAAAGGCGAAATCAGGCGCCGTTGGCGAGCCATACAAGACCATTGCGGGCCGACTGCTTCCCCGATTCACGGGCAGGTGAAGCTTTCGCGACATCGACACTCTCGGCTCTCGGAAAGCGATCAAAAGGCAAGAGTCCATGATCTTCACCGAGAGCGGAGGTTGAGTAATCACACCCCTCCAGTGGATCAGCCGCGGGTTCTCGCGCCGCAGGGGGTCGCCGCCGGCGGGTCGCTGCTTCGGCGTGATCTGTCGAGTAAACGACCGATACCTTCCGGCCCCGCCACCACCAACTTAAGGTTTCAGGCGCAGCCCGGCCGTACCGGACCTTGGAACTTGACCACGTTCGGATATCACGAGAACGTGAACGTCTGCGCCCGGCTTGACCGGGCCGCGGCGCGCCGGTCCGGCTTCCTCAGCGCGGGCGGTTCGCGTGCTCGGCGAGCACCAGGGCGGCGCTGGCGGTGACGTTCCGGCCGGTCGGCAGGTGGATGAATTCGTTCGGCCCATGGGCGTTGGAATGCGGTCCCAGGACGCCGGTGATCAGGAACTGCGCGCCGGGATAGCGGGCGCCCAGCATGCCGATGAACGGGATCGAGCCGCCCTCGCCCATCAGCGCCGCCTCGCGGCCGAAGGTGGCCTGCGAGGCCTTCTGGATCGCCTCGGCCAGCCACGGCGCGATCGGCGGGGCGTTCCAGCCGGCGCCCGACTGCTCGGGCTCGAAGCTGACGCGCGCGCCCTGCGGCGCCTGTTCGGTGAGGGCCCGCGCGACGGCGCGCGTGGCGATCTCGCCGTCAACAGTCGGCGGCAGCCGCAGGCTGAGCTTCAGCACGGTGCGCGGCCGCAGGACGTTGCCGGCGCCGGCCAGCGGCGGCAGGCCGTCCGCGCCGATCACCGCCAGCTGCGCCCGCCAGGTGCGGTTCAGCACCAGCTCCGCGCCGTCGGCGATGACCGGCCGGGTCTCGCCGGCGAAGGGGAACTTGCGCCACACCTCCTCGCCCAGGGCCTGCGCCGCGGCCTGGGCCTGGCGGACGCGATCGGCCGGGATCTCGGCCTTGAGCTCGGGCAGACGGATCTCGCCGCTGGCCTCGTCCTCGAGGCGCGAAAGCAGGGCCCGCGCCAGTCGGAAGCTGTCGGGCACGACGCCCGAGGCGTCGCCGGAGTGCACGCCTTCCTCCAGCACCTCGACGGTGAGGCGGCCCGAGGCCAGGCCGCGCAGCGAGGTGGTCAGCCACAGCTGGTCGTAGTTGCCGCAGCCGGAATCCAGGCAGACCACCAGCGACGGCGCGCCGATGCGGTCGGCGAGATGCTCGACGTAGTACGGCAGGTCGTAGCTGCCACTCTCCTCGCAGGCCTCGATCAGCACCACGCAGCGGGCGCGCTTCACGCCCTGGCGCTGCAGCGCCACGAGGGCCGTCACCGAGGCGTAGATCGCATAGCCGTCGTCGGCTCCGCCGCGGCCATAGAGCTTGTCGCCGCGGCGCACCGGCTCCCAGGGCCCGAGCCCTTCCGACCAGCCGGTCATCTCCGGCTGCTTGTCCAGGTGGCCGTAGAGCAGCACCGTGTCGTCGACCTCGCCGGGCGCCTCGATCAGGATCACGGGCGTGCGGCCCTCCAGCCGGACCACCTCCAGCGTCGCGCCGGGCAGCTCCTCGAGCTTGCCCTTCGCCCAGCGGCACATGTGCTCGACGGCGGCGTCGATATGGCCGTTGGCCTGCCAGTCGGGGTCGAAGTGCGGCGACTTGGCGGGGATGCGGATATAGGCCGCCAGCTCGTCGGCGATCTCCCGCTCCCAGACCTGATCGACGAAGCTCTTGAGCGCGGAAACGTCCATGGGTCGGGTCCGATAAGGCGGCAGACAGCCCTGCTGCTAGCCGCCCGGCTCCGCCCGGTCTAGCCCCGACGCCGCCCTAGCCCCCCGCCCAGGATGGGCCCCGGCGGCCGAAATCCTGGCCAGCCGTCGGTCAATGTGCTGAAGACCAACCCCGCTCTCGACGCCGCCCTGCCAACCGCTCACGCTGAGGGCCATGACCCAAGACGAGCCGCTCCGGCCAGATCCCGACGCCCTGCTGGCCGCGACCCGCGCCGGACGCGGCCGGCTGAAAGTCTTCCTCGGCATGTCGCCTGGGGTCGGCAAGACCTACGAGATGCTGCGCGCCGGCCGCCGCCGGAAGGCCGAGGGCGTCGACGTCGTGGTCGGGGTCGTGGAGACGCACGGACGCAAGGAGACCCAGGCGCTGCTGCGGGGACTCGAGGTGCTGGCCCGCAAGCCCGTCGAGTACCGGGACCGGACGCTCCTGGAATTCGACATCGACGAGGCGCTGAAGCGCCGGCCGCAGCTGCTGCTCGTCGACGAATACGCCCACTCCAATGTCCCCGGCTCGCGCCACCCGAAGCGTTGGCAGGACGTCGATGAGCTGCTGGCCGCCGGCATCGACGTCTGGACGACGCTCAACGTCCAGCACCTGGAGAGCCTGGTGGACGTGGTCTGGAAGATCACCGGCGTGCGCCAGCGCGAGACGGTGCCGGACCTGGCGCTATCCGGCGCCGACGAGATCGAGCTGATCGACATCACGCCGGCCGAACTCCGCCAGCGGATGGCCGACGGCAAGGTCTATGTCCCGGAGACGGCGCGGCTGGCGGCCGACCGCTTCTTCAAGGTCGAGAACCTGACGGCGCTGCGCGAGCTCGCCCTGCGCCGCGCCGCCCAGGCGGTGGACGATCAGCTGATCGGGGCCATGAAGCGGGCCGGCGTCGAGGGCCCCTGGGCGGCCGGCGAGCGGATCCTCGTGCTGATCGGCCCTGACGCCATGGCCGTCTCCCTGGTGCGCGCCGGCCGCCGGCTCTCCGACATGATGATGGACGCGCCCTGGACCGTCGCCCACGTCGACCGCCCCAACGCCGCGCCCGCCAGCGCCGACGCCATCCAGCGGCTGCGCGAAGCCCTGAAGCTTGCCGAGCAGCTTGGCGGCGCGACCGTCACGCTCACCGGCGACGATCTGGTGGGCTCGGTGCTCGACTACGCGCGCCGCAACAACATGACCCAGATCGTGGTCGGCAAGACGGCGCGGCGGCGGCGGCCGCTGTTCCGCCGCCAGCTGATCCGCGCGCTGCTCGACGAGGCGGCGGGCGCGGCGGTCCACGTGATCACCGAAGGGGCGGAGGGCGCGCCGCACGAGGCCCCGCCCCGCCGGCAACGCGGGACCGGCCTGAAGGGCTGGACCGGCCATCTGGCGGCGCTGGCCGCCGTCGCCGCCGCGAGCGCCCTCGCCTACGTGCTCGACCGCTATCTGGAGAGCGCCAACCTGGCGATGGTCTATCTGCTGAGCGTGCTGGTTGCGGGCCTGGCCTTCGGCCTGTGGCCGGCGGTCACCGCCGCGGCCGCCTCGGCGCTCATCTACAACTTCTTCTTTCTGGCGCCGCGGCTCAGCCTGTTGATCGGCCACGCCGCCGACGTGCTCACCTTCGCGGTGTTCTTCGTCGTCGCCATGACCACCGGCTGGCTCACCGGCCGGGTGCGCGACCAGGCCCGCGCCACCTCGCGGCGGGCCTCGGCCATCGCCGCCGTGCTGTCGGCCACACGGCGCCTGTCGTCGGCCGCCAAGGCTCCGGAAACCGCCACCGCCCTGGCCGAGCAGCTGGCGGCGGCGACCGGCGGCAAGGCGGTGGTGCTGATCCCCGTCGGCGATGACATCCGCCTGGCGGCCGCCTCGCCGGAGGGCATCGTGCTCGGGGCCGGCGACATGGCCGCCGCCCGCTGGGCCTGGGAGAAGGGCGAGGCCGCGGGGGCCGGCACCGGCACCCTCCCGACCGCCGCCTGGACCTTCCGACCGCTGCAGGGAGTGAACATCCGCGCCGGCGTCGCCGGCGTCGAACCATCGGCGGTGGCGTCGGACGACGGCGAGCGCTTCGTGGCCGCCCTCCTCGACCAAGGCGCCGTCGCCCTCGAGCGCGCGGAGCTCGCCGCCGTGGCCGCCGACGCCGAGGCCCTGCGCCGCACCGACACCCTGCGCTCGGCCCTGCTCAACTCGGTGAGCCACGACCTGCGCACGCCGCTCGCGACCGTGCTCGGCTCGGCCACCACGCTCATCGACTACGGCGCCTCGCTGCAGCCGAAGGTGCGCGACGACCTCCTGCTGTCGATCCGCGAGGAGGCCGAGCGGCTCAACCGCTACGTCGGCGACCTGCTGGACATGACCCGGCTGGAAGGCGGCGCGCTGGTCACCCGCCGCGAATGGACCGACGTCCGCGACGTCCTGCGCGCCGCGGTGGAGCGGGTGAAGCGGCGGCTCGGCGAGCGGAAGGTGAAGTGGGACTTCCCCGAGCAGGTGACCCTGGTGATGGCCGACGCCTCGCTGCTCGAGCAGGCGCTCGTCAACATCCTGGAAAACGCCATCGCCTACAGCCCTGAAAAGACCGCCATCGAGGTGGCGGCCTACGAGGATCGGCGCAACGTGGTCATCAGCATCGAGGACGAAGGCCGCGGCATCCCGACCGCCGAGCTGGAGCGCGTGTTCGAGAAGTTCCGCCGCATGGCCGAGGCCACCGACCGCGGCAAGGGGGCGGGCCTCGGCCTCGCCATCGCCAAGGGCTTCGTCGAGGCCATGGGCGGACGCATCGCGGCGGCCTCGCCGATCCACGAAGGACGCGGCACCCGCATCCTCATCAGCATGGTCAAGGAGACCGTCACGCCCGAGTTCCTGCTGTGAGCGACCACAAGCCCCGCATCCTGGTCATCGACGACGAACCGCAGATCCACCGCTTCCTGGGCCCGGCGCTCGACGCCGCCGGCTACGAGCCGGTGCGCGCCGACACCGCCGCGGCCGGACTGAAGGAGCTGGCGCGCCGGGCGCCCGACGCGGTGGTGCTCGACCTCGGCCTGCCGGACCTCGACGGCAAGGAGGCGCTGCTGAAGGCCCGCGCCTTCTACCAGGGGCCGATCCTCATCCTGTCCGCCCGCGACAAGGAGACGGAGAAGATCGACGCCCTCGACGCCGGCGCCGACGACTATCTGGAGAAGCCGTTCGGGGTGGGCGAACTCCTCGCCCGGCTGCGCGTGGCGCTCCGCCACCGCCTGCGCGACGAGGGCTCCGATCCGGTGGTCACGGCGGGCGAGCTGACCATCGATCTGATCAAGCGGCTGGTCACCCGCCAGGGCGAGGTGATCCGGCTGTCGCCGCGCGAATACGACCTCCTGGCCCAGCTCGTCCGCGGGGCCGGCAAGGTGGTCACCCACCGCCAGCTGTTGACCGCGGTCTGGGGCCCGGCGCACGAGACCGACGTGCAGTACCTGCGGGTCTTCGTCGGCCAGCTTCGCCAAAAGATCGAGCTTGATCCCGCCCAGCCGGCCCTGATTGTCACCGAGCCCGGGGTCGGCTACCGCTGGATGGCGTGACCTGACAGGCGTCACCGATCTGCCGTCGCCGCGGCCGTCACAGACGTCGGCGCGAGCTCAAGGCCGCTCATCTGACCCCCGCCACTATGTTGTATACTCGACATAGTGGCGCCCAGTCTGGGCCCCCCGACCGTTGAAGCCGCGCCTTTCATCGGGAGAACACCTCTCCAGTTGCTGCACAACGGCTGCTCGGGAGAGCGCGCAGGGCCAGCACGCGATCCGACAGACAATGTGCAACATCAACGACAGGCCCTTTGGGGAAAGGGACAGGGAGATCGCGCCCACGTGGAGAATGGCTCATCGCAGGACGAGGCTCGTGAAGCGCCCGCCCCGCCGACCACTGGATTAATCCTTCAGCTTCTGCGGCAGGCCTATCCGCGGCTGGCCAAGGAACTGCTACGCCCCCTGCTCGCCATCATGGCGAGCGCCCGCGCGATCTGCGGCGGCGACGCCCAGAAATCCGAGATCCTGATGCTCATCGCCATGCGTTCGGTGGAGCATCCGGACTTCGCCAAGCTGAGCTACGAAGAGATCAGCTCCGGGACGGCGTTGTCTTACCGCAGCCTGAGCACCAACATCCGCTCGATCGCCGACTCGGCCGGCATGCCGCGGGAAACCGTTCGTCGGAAGGTCGCCGAGCTGACCGCGGCCGGGCTGATCACCCGCAAGGGCAACGCCCTGTCGCTGCATCCCGCCGCCTCGCCGGTCATCGGGCCGCTGCGCGAAGCCCTGCTGCGCCTGGCGGCGCAGAACTACGAGCTGGTCTCGGCCGTGCTCAAACCTGCCGCGGGCGAGCGAAACGAACCGTCCGGGTCCGGCGGCGAGTCGGGCGGCTAGCCGGTCCCGCCGGCGGCGGTCGCGTCGGTCTGCGGCGGCACATTCAGCGCCGCGTGGCTGAAGCCGGCGGCCGCGGCCTGGGCCATGGCCTCGGGCCCGGAAAGGCCCTGGGCGATCAGCACCGGCGCCTTGCGATGCGCATGCTTGGCGACGTGGCCGAACAGCACGCTCAGGGTCGCGGCGTCGAGCGGCAGGCTGCGCAGGTCGAAGGTGATCCCCTGGAAGCGGGTCCCGCGGATCGGCGCCATCGGCTCGCGGCTCGGCCAGATCCGCGCCATGACCCCGCGCGACAGCTGGCTGACCAGGCCCACGACCTCCGCCAGGCGGGACGTCGGCGTGCCGAGGTCGACGTCGACCAGCTCCAGCATCGCGCCGTGCCGCATCTGTTCGGGGGTCACGCCCTCCACCGCCAGCAGCGCGCTGCGACCCTTGCGGGCGCCCATGGTCCGGAACGAGGTCGGCAGGATCAGCAGCGGGTCGCTGCGCACGTTCTTCGGCATGTACATGGCGCCGAAGGCCAGGGTCGCGCGGTCGATGAAGAGGATGTCGTCGTCCGCCAGCCGGCTGAACCGGTGGGTCGGAATGACCGCGCCGGTGGCCAGCGAGCTCACCGTCGGCTGGATGCGCAGCGCCGCGGTGACCTGGTGGCGCAGGCTGATCACCTGCTCCACGGCGAAGTCCACGCGCACCTGCTCACCGGAAGCGGTGACGAAGGAGACCGGGCTGCGCCGCTGCACTTCCTTCGGATCGGCCGCCCCCTTGTAGGCCTGCTCGGTCGCCGCGCGGCGGGCGGTCGCGATCTTGGCGAGGTCGATCGGCGCGGTGGCGATCACGTCGTCGAGGATGGAGGTCACCGCCGAGACCCTGAGGTCGGCGGCCTCGGCCGAGCCGAGGAAGAAGATCAGCACTTCCTCGAGGATCTTGAGGGCGATCGCCTGGGCGGCGATGCCCTCCTCCGTGGTCAGGGCGATCAGGAAGTCGGTTTCGTCGATGCGGGCGCGGATGTCCTGGAAGGACAGGTGCTCGTCGCATTTGCGCTCGACGTAGGCGCAGACATCGTCGCGCTTGCGCGCCCAGCGCTCGGCGGCGCGCTCGCGGATGGCGTCGACGCTGATGACGGTGACCGAGCCGCGCTCCACCAGGTTGGTCCCGGCCAGCCGTTCGACGACGGCGCGGGCGTCGGCCGATTCGATGCGCGGGACGCCGCGCGGCTCGCACGGGTCGGCGATGGATTCCTTGGGGGCGGCCTGCGGCACGGGTTAGGCCGCCGCTTCTGCGCGGCCCCGGTCCATCACCTGTTCGATGGCCCGGAACAGCGCCCCCACCTCCAGCGGCTTGGTGACAACCAGGTCCATGCCCGCCTGCTCGTACTCGGCGCGCTGCTCGGGCAGGGCGTTGGCGGTGACGGCGATGATCGGCGTGCGCGCGCGGCCCGTCGCCGCCTCCTCGCGGCGGATCTCGCAGGCGGCGGTGACGCCGTCCATCACCGGCATCCGGACGTCCATCAGAATCAGATCCCATTCGCCCCGGCGCCAGGCCTCGACGGCCTCCGCCCCGTTGTTCACCACGGTCAGGGCCACGCCGTCCTGGCGCAGCAGGGTGGTCAGCACCAGGCGGTTCACCTCGTTGTCCTCGGCCGCAAGGATGCTGAGCGGCGGCGGTCCGGCGGGTTGCTCGCCGCGTTCCAGCGCCGCCTTGAGCGGGCCCGGCTCGGCCACGCGCTCCACCGGCAGGGTGACCGAGAACACCGTGCCACGGCCGACCACGCTGTTCACCTGGATCTCGCCGCCCATCAGCTGGGCCAGCTGGCGACAGATGGCCAGCCCGAGGCCCGCGCCGCCGACCGTGCGGGTGGTCGACGCGTCCGCCTGGACGAACTTCTCGAAGATCTGCTCGAGCTTCTCGGCCGGGATGCCAATACCGCTGTCAGCCACTTCGAGCGTGACCACGCCGCCGGCGTAGCCGACGCAGACGCCCACCGCCCCGCGGTGCGTGAACTTCACGGCGTTGGAGACCAGGTTGTAGAGGATCTGGCGCAGCCGCACCGGGTCGCCCACGAAGCTGCCCCGCGCCGCCTCGTCGATCGAGAATGCGAACGAGATCCGCTTCTTCTCGGCCAGCGGCGCAAACGTCGCCACCGCGCCCCGCGTCACATGCTCCATGTCGAAGGTCTCGCGCTCGATGCGCAGCTGGCCCGCCTCGATCCGCGAGAGGTCGAGGACGTCGTCGAGGATCGCCAGCAGCGTCTCGCCGCAGCCGCGGATCACCCGCAGCCGGCGCATCTGCTCGGCGCCCAGCCGTTCGGTCTGCAGCGCCTGGGCCATGCCGAGGATGCCGTT
>Ga0310811_10014972_pt1 | contig 10130 bp, 9 predicted proteins | sample YCmetagenome_FD_207642 | JGI IMG/M metagenome (GOLD analysis project Ga0310811, IMG submission 207642) | Soil microbial communities from experimental microcosm in Duke University, North Carolina, United States - YC | ecosystem: Engineered > Artificial ecosystem > Soil microcosm > Unclassified ...
ATCCGGCCCTGTCGGCGCGCCAATGGCTTAAATGCATCGGCCCGTGACCTGACCGTCTGGTCGGGCCACGGGCCGTGTGCGTTCTGCCCTAGGACTAGTTAAAGCCGTTGCCCTGGTTGCGGATCTGCGTGGTCGGGGCGGCCCGGGTGACCGGGGCGACCTGGGAGGTGCAGTACATGCAGCGCGACGCCGCGATCGGAATGGTGCTCAGGCACTCCGGGCAGTCCCTGGTGGTGACTTCAGCATCCCGGTGGATGCGCGACATGAGCGATGCCATCGGCTTGACGATCAAGAAGTAGACCACCGCGGCGATGATCAAGAACGACACGGCCGCGTTGAGCAGGTCGCCGATCGCGAACGTGCTGCCGTGCAGCTTAAAGCTCAGCCCCGAGAAGCTGCGGGTGCCCCAGATCGCGCCGATGAGCGGGTTGATCAGGTCCTTGACGATCGCCGTCACGATGGCGGTGAACGCGGTGCCGATGACGACGGCGACTGCTAGATCGATGAGGTTGCCGCGGGTGATGAAATCCCTGAAGCCCTTCACGTACATGACCCCCTGTGCGGTTGAACTTGTCGGCCGGCGACCCCTGCCGCTCTAGGCGGCGCTACAGAACCGTACGTACGACCCTTTACGGACGATCCCAGCGTGACGTTTACATGCTCGCTGAAGAAGATACCGATGGTAAAGCGGCAGGGTTACCATCTCGCTGCGGTTCGCTACGCGCGACCGAGTCGGCTGCGTCACGGCCGCCGAGAGCCGAACGCCGCCCGGTCGGCGAACATAGGGGCATCTTCGCCAGTAAAGGTGACAAAGATCACATAAGGCACGCTGGTGCGGCTGGTGTGCCTGGCCTTGTGTGCCTGGAGCCGCTCCCCGAACGGGGTGGGCCTCGTGGTGGGGCGCCAGGGGGTCGAACCCTGAACCAACGGATTAAGAGTAGCCTGCTCCGTCGCCCCCGCCTCTCTAGCTGGGCAAACGTCCCGTACCGCATCCCGCAGATCCCCGGTTTCCCCGGGTTGCGCGGGCTTGTGATTCCACAACGCATTCCACGGCGCCTTAAGCCCAGCCTGTTCCATCGTCACGTACCATGACCTGTGCTTGGGTGTTGCCGAGCCACGATCGGCCACAACCCGGCGACGCCGCCGTGATTGGGCAATCCATTCGCCCTGTACCTCACCCGCCACGCCGCCTGGTTCCTCAACCGCTGGCCAATCGTGAGCGAGGCCAAGCCCACGTCCGAGCCCGAGCCCGACGGGTACTGGCGGCCGGGGCACCCCTGATGGGCGCGAGGATCGGACCCAGGATGCGCGCCATCTGGGTCTACGTGGCAGATCATCCTGGCGCGAGCCTGATGTCCTGTCTCAATTTTGCTTGCCAGTCGCCCGTGGTCTTGACCTGGGCTGGCCAGGTTAAGTGAGACTCGCGATCGTCCACGTGTCCCAAGATAGGCGGCCATTCCCGGCCGTTCTCTGGTCGTGTCTCAGTTTTGTTGGCCATCCTGCGCCATTCTCAGGTCTCAGAAAGTTGGCCAGTCTCGCTCGTTCTGCCTGGACGCGGTCACCGACCAGGTCCACTAGGGGATCGCTGGACTCCGCGTGAAGGTCGTCCAGCCGGAACTTCTTGGGGAAGGAGGACCACTTGTTGCTCGATAACAGACACCGAGTCCTCGGCCGACGCAACCGGCGTGCGTGATGGGTACCGTCGGCCTTCGGCGTGGAGCCGGTATGCAAGGGGCAGGTGGCTGCTATGCGGCCACCGCTGACCGGCTGCGCCATCCCTTCGGGCTGCAGCCGAATTGGCCGCGAAACCAGCGGGAGAATGCGCTGGGCTCTGAGAATCCCAGTTGTACTGCGATTTCGCTCAGCGAGCGGTTCGGATTCGGCACGAGTCGTTCGGCGAGTTCGACGCGGACGGCGCTGACCAGCGACGAGAACGTCTCACCGCGGTCAGCGAGGCGCCGCTGGACGGTTCTGCGGTCGACGCCGAGGCTGCGCGCCACCTGCACGATCGAGCAATTGCCGGCAGGCAGCAGCACTTCGATCAATTCCCTGACGCGGGTCACCGTGGTGACATCGTCCGGTGCCGCTATGGAGTCCAGGAACTGGTGCGCATACTGCCGGAGCAGTGGGTCGGACATCTGGTTCGGGGCGGCCAGATCACCAGCGCGCAGGACAATGCCGGCGAACTCACGCTGGAACTGCATCACATGCCCGAAGGTCCGGATGTGGGTACTGATGTCGGCGGGCGCCGGATGAGAGAAGCACACGGAGAGCGGCTGCCACCGCGTGCCGTGCAGCTTGCGGTGCATTCGGTGGAGCCCGCCGACCGCCAGTTCGGTGGCCTGGCGGGTGCCCACCGGCTCACCGAGTTCCAGGTCCACGCGGATCGAGGCCAGACCGTCACCCTCGGATAGGCGGATCCTTATCGCCTGGTTGTAAGTGTGCTCGTAACGGATGAGCATTTCCAGGACGCTTCGGACATCGGGTTCCTCCCGGATGACCAGGGCGAGCGCACCAAGGTTGGCGAGCCGCCAGAATTCGGCCAGCCTCAGGCCGAAGTCTTCTCGTTCCGAGGCCGCCGCAGAGATCTCGAGCAGATGGGCCACAGCCGCGGCAGGGGCCCACCGGTCCTGGACCGCCAGGCCGGCGGGGTCCAGTCCGGCGCTGCGCATGAGCGGTGTCCAGTCAAGGCCCAGCGAGTCGCAGAGCGCTCCGTAGCCGCTGAGAGTCGCGTACCGGACAAGAGGCTTGAAGGACACTGTCCAGAATCCCCTGTCCCGAAATGTCTAATGATCTGTCACCTCAGGTCAAGCGGACCCGGAGAAGATCCCGTAGCGTGATCATCAGATTACATAATCCGATCGCGTCCGGGGGCGGTACGGAACCGGCGAAACGATGGCGCAGCATGAGGACCACAGTCAAGACAATCAGCGCAGCGGCAGTCGCCGCCGCGCTCGGCGGCGGGCTCGCCGCCTGCTCGACCGGGAGCGTCACGAAGGCGGCACCGCCCGCCAAGACCAGCGCCCCGGCCCCGGCCACCACAGCGCCGGCACCCACTACCCCGGCACCCACGCCGTCCGACCCGAACAGCGGCCCGGTCGGCACCACGTTCAACGTGACCGGGACCGATAACCAGGGCAACGACACCAAGTACAGCGTCACGGTCGTCAAGCTGGTCGAGCCCGCGTCCGCCTCGGACGAGTTCAACACCGCCTCGTCCGGGCACCACCTGGCCGGGGCCGAGGTCCAGGTGACCGGGATCACCGGCCAGTCCACCGACGACGCCTTCAACACGATGAGCACGCAGGGCAGCGACGACCAGACCTACGACTCATCCATCGCGAACACGCTGGCCGCAGGCAACACGTTCAACGGCGGCGTGTTCCACGCCGGGCCGGGCCAACACCAGACCGGGTGGGTGCCGTTCGAGGTCAAGGACGGCGTGCACGTCGCGTCGGTGCAGTGGACAGCCAGCTCGGGCATCAGCGACAGCGTGGCCACCTGGACGGTGGCCGGGACGCCACCGGCTGCCGCTCCCGCACCAGCCCCGGCCACGCCGCAGGCACCCGCGGCCAGCCAGAAAGCGCCGCAGGCACCTGCGCCTGCACCGACACAGCCTGCTGCATCGTCCAGCGCCAACGCTGAGGCGGTCGTGACCCAGTTCTTTCAGGACATCAACAACCACGACTACCGGGCTGCGTGGGCGCTCGGCGGCGACAACCTGAGCGGCGGCACCGGGTATGACAAGTGGGTCGCCGGGTACGCGACGACCACCTGGAACGCCCTCGGGACGCTGGTGTCCTCCGGCCCCGGTGTCGTGGCGTTCACGCTGTCAGCTACCCACACGGACGGGACTACGGGCACCTACCAGGGCACCTACACCGTGCAGAACGGCGTGATCGTGTCCGGGGATGTCAGGCAGACAAGCTAGCCTCACCGGCCAGGTCCACCGTGAGGGATCTAGTCCAGCAGTACCTGCTGGACGGGGGGTGATGAGGACCTCAAGCGCTTGCTCGGCGCTCCACTTCGGCCTGGTGTGCGCCAGGTCGAACGGCTCGCCCAGCGCCGCGGCATCCAGGTTGTCGGCGTCGTCGACGAGGGCGTGCACGTTCCCCAGGCCCAGCGTGGCGCCAGTGACTGGGCGCGCTCCACGGCGGCCGGGTTCAGGTCCACGCCGGTGACCTGGCCAGACTCGCCCACCAGCCCTGCCAGGACCGTGAGGGCGCCTACCGGGCCGCAGCCGCACCCGATGACGTTCCACCCTGGCCCGATGCGCCAGGTGGCCAACTAACTTGAGACGGCTCGCGCGGCCGGGAAGAGAACGGGCCAGACTGGCCAACAAAACTGAGACTGAGGCGGCGTGCTGGCCACGATGATCGGCGTTGCAGTGTGGCAACCGTGGCCTTGGCCGGTGGATGACCACGAGTCCTCGTCTCTCTCCCCTCGATCGGGCGTGTGGGGTCGCGGGTGATCTGGTCGTTGCGCCAGATCACATATCCACGGTGGCGAGGTGGTCGGCGGAGCCGCCCCGCCACTCCACCACGAACAAGGTTGTGTCGTCGCTGGTCACACCGCCCCGCGCCTGCACCAGGGCGTGCGAAAGACTGCGCACCATCTCTTGCACGCCGTCACTTGCCTGCCCGGCGCGTTCCACGAATTCGGTCAGGCGCTTCATGCCGAATTGCTCCCCACCCGGCTGGTGCTCCTCAATAGCGCCATCGGTGAAGAACAGCACCCGGTCGCCGCGCCGAAGCTCGTGCTCGCTGATGACCGGCGCGGCGCCGCCGAAGCCGATCGGGAGGGCTGTGGGGCTCTCGAGCGCCTGGACAACCCGGTGGTCACGGATCAGCAGCGGCGCCGGGTGGCCTGCGTTGACCCATTGCAGGCGGCCTGTTGCGATGTCCAGGCTCATCACCTGCGCCGTGACGAACTGGTCGGGCTCGAACTGCTCGACAATGGCTGCGTCCATGAGCCCGTACAGGTCAGCGAGCTTGACATTGGCCCGCCTGGCATGCCGGTAGGCGGTGATAGCGAGCGTCGCGAGCATGGCGGCGTTCAGGCCGTGGCCCATGGCGTCGATGACAGCCAGGTGGACGATGTTGTCGTTGATCGCGTAGTCGAAGCTGTCACCGGCTACGTCGTAGGCGGGCTCGAGGATCCCGGCCAGCGCGACCTGCGGAGTGATCATGGTCATCGGGGGAAGCAGTGCCCACTGGAGCTCGGCGGACAGGCTCATCGGTGCGCGGCGGCGGGTCTGAAGGAACTGGTCGGTGTAAGCGTTCTTGGTGACCAGCATGTCAGCGACCAGGCCCGCGAGTCGCCGCAGCAACCGGCGGTCATCATCATCGACCCTGTCGAGGGTGAGGACCAGCACCCCTACCTCGTCGCTGCCGTCCAGCAGCGGCAGGTACAGCCGCACACCGTCGTCCCGCCGCTCCTCGACCACAGTCATGCGCAGGAAGGCCTGGCCAGCCACAGAGCCGTCGATCGGCTCAGGCTCTCCTACCATGAGCCGCCTGCCCGGCAGCGGCTGGAGCATCCACTGGCCATAGTCCTGCAGGAAAATGCACACCTCCCGCCCACCGATCCTGGCCGCCTCCTCCGCGACCAGCGGGGCGATCAACTGAGGCGGCATCTGATGAGCCCGGTCCAGCAGCGCGCCCAGCAACCGCTCACCGAACCCCTCCGACCGGTCCACCACCACCTTGCGGGCGTGCCGCTTCTCTGCCCCCATGCCACCTCTATTTCCCCCTGGCAAGCTCACACACCTGTGCCCGCCCGACTGCGCGAAGGCAAAACGAGTATCCGGTCGAAAGCACACCTGCCTTAAACCGTGCCCGCCCGGCTGCACTGCATATAGCGGGAAGTGCCCGCAATTCCGCCCACTGGACTGCAAGCGCCACGCGAAACCGTGCCCGCAGCGGGTAGGCGGCATCAAGTTCACCCGTCCGAAAGGCGGCCGGAAGCGGGCCATTCCGATACCTGCCCAGCTGATCCCGTCGCTGCGCAAGCACTTCGAGGACCGCAGAGTTGCGTCACGCTTACAGGCGGGCCATTCTCCGGCGGGTCCCATAGAACCAGCGCTACCGCGTACAACGGGCCCTGCATCGGCACTGGCTCGACATCAAGAGTGAGCTGGTGGTGACCTTCCGTCGCGCAGCACCCGGCACTTGCGCCTTATGCGAAGCCGTGGCTGGGCCGTCCTCCGTGCCAGGCATCATCTTGCCGGGCGAGATCACAGTCAATGGCGTGCCCACGGCGCGTGGGTTGCTTCACAACCGCAGACCGTTGAGCAGTGATCTCGTCCGGCAAGTTCTCGGGAGCTATCGGAAGGACCCCTCCGTCGATGTCGTGGAGGGAGTTCATTGGCTGACAAGGCGCGACCAGACCACACCCGGGCGGCGGACAAGTTGGTAAGTACTGACGAATTCCACTCGCATTGGCGGTCGCCCTGGGGCGGGTCTGATCAGGGCGCGCTCTGCCTCGGCCAGCCGGTTGGGCAGGGCGGCTACCTGGCGCTCAAGTGGATGCGTCGCTACCATCGCCAGCTCCCCGAATTCTGTGTCGATGGCTACTGGAACTCCACTGGCGCTGGCGGTGTCCCAGCCGAAGTCACGGCAGAAGTCCTGTATGAGGAGTCGGCCGAACTGATCGCTTTGCGTGTAGTCAATCGGGCTTCCAGTGCCCAGGGTTAGCAGGTCTACGGCGAGTCTCCAGTCGAGGAGCGGGTGGTAGGCGGCGTTCGAGTGGTCCCGCAGGCAGCGGTAGCAGAAGCTGTCGCAGCCGCCTTCTTGTGTGGCGTGGCTGCGGTAGTCCTCGGCGAGTTCGCGGGCCGCCTGGAGGAGCTGATCGGCGTTCTGGCCTAGGTAGGTTGCGTAACCGGCGCCGTTGGCGAGGCTGTCGGCGAGGAACGCCGTTCCGGTGACCCCTTCAGGATGCGGCTGCGGGAAGAACCCGACTCGCAGTTCGTTGGGCTCGACATCCAGCAGTTTGCTGGCAGCGTTGCGCAGCAGGAAGCCGAATGAGGTCCACGCCGCGCGCGCCTCTAGCCGTGTAGGAGCTAGATCAAGGTCGTTCGGGGGCTTCGAGAGTCCGACAAGGAGCGTGTCGGTCACTTCCCACGCACCGAGAGCCGTCGGCGCGACCTGCGCGGCACCTGGGGGCGGATCGGGAAGCTGGAGTTCGCGTCGGCGTTCCTGGTCGGCTAGCAGGTCTGCGGAGATGAGCCCGTCCCAGCCTCCGACCCGCACTAGGCGGAAGTCGGCGCCGCCGGCGTCGTTCACTACGAGAATGCGTTGCCGTGCCGGAATTCCAGGCGGCTGGCAAGGGTCGTGGCCAGCGTGTCCGTCAGCGAAACGCGAGCGTGCCCTGCTCGAGGGGTGAGCTTCTTGATGTTGAGGTCCACCCCGGCCTCCTCGGCCAGGTCGCTGACCTGATGTGACGCCCAGTCGGGGTTCCACGGGGTAGCGTGCTGCGGGTTGTTGGAGAACAGGTACGAATCCTTCGCGAGCTCCAGCCCGACTGGTGCCAGGACCTTGCTAGCCGCCGCCAGGCTCTCGGCGATAAGCGCGCAGCTGGTCTCGTCGAGCGCGATCCAGCGGTCCTGGTGTGTCTTGGTGTCCTTGCGGACCTTCTGTCCGCTTTTCACCAGGTAGTTGAATGCGATGTGCAGAAGTTTGTGTTCAAGGTCAATGTCGCAGACCTGGATCGCGCACAACTCGCCGCGGCGCGCGCCCGTGATCGCCGCGAGCCACACGTACAGCGCGAGCAGCAGCCTTCCTGTCTCCCGGGCCAGGGCGATCACCTGGGCGACTTCAGCGGGCGATGTCGCGGGCCGCTTGACCATGGTGACGGTCGAAGGCTTGGCCGACTCGGTAGGGTTCTCGTCGATCCACTTCCACCGCTTCGCGGCGTCGAACGCGCCCGACAGAATGCTGTGGATCTGCCGGATGGTTCCGGGCTTCATGGGGCTGCAGACGTGCCGCTGGCAGCCTGCCAGCTTGCAGTCGTGCCCGGGGCCTGGCCGCCAGCGCCGCAGGCCCTCGGGCGGGGCTCCGGCCACGACAGCGGTACGTCCCTGGCGAACTATGATCAGGCCCTCGTCCGAAAGCCCGCGGAAAGCTCGCTGCAGGGTCGTGCGGCGAATGCCCTGCCATTCCTGGAGGTCACGCACGGACGGAAGGTCCGCCCCAAGCGGAAGTGAACCTGACTCGATCGCCGCGCGGAGCTTTCCGGCGGCCTGCTCCCAGTCCAGCCCGCCCTCCTCGGCAGACGGCCGCAGGTCGGGAACGTTGTGATGCTCGGTGAACGGCTTGCCGCTACAGGTCAGGTCGCCGAACTTCTTTAGCCGTGCGTAGAAGGTGTTGAGGACTGGCCCGTGGACCTCTCTGCGGAGCTTGAGGTGCCCCAGTCCCGGCCGGATGGTCCGGCGGACATACCCCTCGAAGCCCTCTCGGGTGGAAACGTCCCATTCGGCGAGCGGCAAGTACAGGTCGAGCAGCTGGTTGACGGTCGCGCCCGCTTCGGGCTTCTTCCCGGCCTGCGCCCGCTCAAGGAGCTTGCCGAGTGTGATCTGCGCCGCAACGAAATCCTTGGCTGTCTCCTTCAGGTACACCCGCTTGCGCGTGATCGGGTCAATCCCGACGTAAACGTGCACCCGGAACGACCCGCTCGGCAGTTCCTCTATGTGACCGCTCGGCGTCGTACCCATGGTCAGAGGATAGGCCGAAAACACCCCTTTGATTCCACAGGTCCCCGGGCGTAAGCCGGGTTAATTGGGTTAACTGCCTGGTCAAGCTTGGTGGGGCGCCAGGGGGTCGAACCCTGAACCAACGGATTAAAAGTCCGCTGCTCTGCCATTGAGCTAGCACCCCGGGTGTCGCCGCGCCGGCCGAAGGCACCGGGCCGCGTAGAACACTCCGCACCGAAGCGTACCCAAGGACGGCGGTACGCGGATATATCAAGCCAGCGACTCACCGGCCGCCGCTGTGATGTTGGCTACCAATCAGGGTAGCGGTAGGGCTATTCCTGATGACAAGACGTATCGCGAGTGGGCATGATCGCTGATATGAGTGAGAACAACGGCAGCGGGGGCAAACGACTGCTGAGGCGTCGGGAAGGCCGTATGGTCGCCGGCGTGTGCGTCGGGCTTGCCGCGTACTTCGGGATCGATGTGAACCTGGTTCGGCTCGGGTTCGGGGTTTTTTCTGTCTTCTACGGGCTGGGTGTCCTCGTCTACCTGATCGCCTGGGCGATCCTTCCGGAAGAGGGCGAGGGCAACTCCATCCTGGAGTCCTTCGTCAGCAAGTTCTAGGGCATGTCGGTGCGGTAACCGACAGACCGGCGGAACTTGGTATCGTCTAGGGAGACGCGTGTCGCGCGGTTCCGGCCCAACCGGGATCGCGCGGTACACGAGTCAGATCGCTTTGCCGGCTGGACCTTCAGTACCCTATGCTGTGTCAGTTTCCGGCCCCCATCGTCTAGTGGCCTAGGACACCGCCCTTTCAAGGCGGCGACACGGGTTCGAATCCCGTTGGGGGCACCAACCCAACCCCGAGCGACCTCGGTGCTTGTGCACCGAGGTCGCTTTGTCATTTCCCAGGGGCGAGGTGTTGTCCCCTGATGCGGGCTCGACCACCGGCCTGCCGATGGTACGCTTCTTCAGGCGCAGGCGGTCATCCCTCCTACGCTCGCCCCCTTGGGGCGCGAGGTTCAACCCTTAAGCAAGGCATTTGACGGACGCGGCAACCACGGCAGCGTCGGTGATATGCTCTTGCAAGCGAGGGACGGAAACCTCGATAAGCAAGGTCCTGTAGAGCAGTCGGAGTGCTCGCCACCCTGTCAAGGTGGAGGTCGCGGGTTCAAATCCCGTCAGGACCGCAGCGGTTAGCGGCCTAGCGCTGCATCGTGCAAGGTCAGGTAGCTCAGTCGGTACGAGCGTCCGCCTGAAAAGCGGAAGGTCGGCGGTTCGACCCCGCCCCTGACCACACCTCACACAGCAGCCAAAATGCTGCTTGACCTGCGGCAACTCACCTGCTTACGTCCTGGTGCTCGTGCCCGTTCGTAACGCCTCAAGCCGCCTCGTGACCGCTGTTGCCCGCTCGATGTTGCACATAGGTTGCACGGGCTAT
>Ga0310811_10014973_pt1 | contig 10130 bp, 4 predicted proteins | sample YCmetagenome_FD_207642 | JGI IMG/M metagenome (GOLD analysis project Ga0310811, IMG submission 207642) | Soil microbial communities from experimental microcosm in Duke University, North Carolina, United States - YC | ecosystem: Engineered > Artificial ecosystem > Soil microcosm > Unclassified ...
CGACTCAACCCCTCCCGCCGACCCGACCGCAGACGCCTCCTTTTCTCACCGGCTCGATCACCTGATCTCGGAAAACCTCTATAATGCCGATCTCAACATCGACCTCCTCGCCCGCCTCATGAACATGAGCCGCCCCACCTTTTACCGGAAGCTAAAAGCCATATCCACCGCCTCCCCCCTCGAGCTCATCAATACCGCCCGCATCAAAAAAGCCGCCGAAATGATCACCCGCACCGACCGCACCATCGCCGAAGTAGCCGCAATGGTCGGCTTTCACTCCCGCAGCAATTTCGGAAAAGCCTTCTACAAACAATTCCACCTCTCCCCGACCGCTTACAGAAATAATAACCAACAAATTTCCTGATCTGCTCCCTGAACACTACGGCTTTCGCGTAACAACCCTCGTCTCTCGATAACAAAAAGGCCGTCCCGCAAAAGGACGGCCTTGCCAACAACACTATTTTTCCGCAAACCGGTCAATCCGGTCAGTTCACCGCCGGCGTGAACGTCTCGAACTTGATCCCACGATCCCGCATGACCAGCGTATCCGTAAAGCTATGCTTCGACGTCCCGAAATCGACCGTGTACTTCAAATGCAGAACATCCCTTTTCTGACCACCCCATGAATCACCGCCCTTCACAAAAGCGCCGCCGCCGCTAACAGTATAGGACGCGGACGCAGGCCCGTTCACCGTACAATTACCGCTGCCGTCAAAAGACATCAGCAGCTGGAACGGCATATCCACATTCACCCTCGTCTTGCCGTTCAGCAACAGCGAATCCAGCGTCAGCGACTTCGTGCCCGTACTGACCACCTGGTCGGTCTCGACATACGAAGTATGATAAATGATCGTCGTATCACCCGCATTATCCTTTATCGCCTCCGCACCCCTTCTCAGATAATTGCCATGCCACGGATTGATATACTTCACCGCATAAAGCGTATAATTCTTCGGAACGACATTCCAGTTGCCCGCAACCCGGGGATCGGCCGCTGCATTATCGCCCTTGCCGCTCAGGATCGAATCGGCATTTTTTACAGAGTTCATCCGCAATGGGATCACAAAAGTATTCGTGATCGACCTCGGGTCGGCAAAATATGCATCCGTCAGCTGAACACTGATCCCTCCCATCACGCTCCCCGCAGGGATAGTGATCGACATATCCTTTGAAAACGTATAATAACCCGCAGGCATAAGCACCGCCTTCTTCCCCGTCTCGCCAAAAGCCAGATTGCTGCAAAGAGACGTGTCCACCGATACTCCGATCGTCACATCCTTCTTATTCTCGTATACACCACCCATCGTGGCCTCGATAGTGAACATATGCTTATTGTCCAGACTGTTATCGACGATATCGTCTCCCAGGTCCAGCGTCCTCACCGGCGACTGATAAGGGAAATAGACCGTGGTGTATTTATAATCGGGAAAACTCAGCGTCTTGTTGGAACAGGACGCCCCAAACAACAAAATACCCGCTGCACCAAATATCAATTTTTTCATTCTTTTCATTTTACGTTGTAAACAATTACTACCAGCCCTTATTCTGCACGAGGTTCTCCTTCAGCACATCGTTATACGGCAGCGGACCATAATTCATGAAGTCGGCATACTGCCTCGGTTCCACCAGACCGGGAGTATAAACCCCTCCGCTGATCACCACGCCATTCGCCGGCTGCGTAATGGAGACATTCCATCTCCGCAGGTCCCAGAACCGGAACCCTTCGAAACACAGCTCCAGACGCCTTTCGTTATGTATCAGCGCCCGCATGTCCTCCTTACTGCTTACCGACGCAAGAAAATTGTCCGGCTGGGCGATACCCGCACGCTTACGCAGGGCAGCGACGATCTGACGCGCGGAATAGGCATGCGAACCCGTCCCATCCGGCCCCCACGCCTCATTGGCAGCCTCGGCATAGGAAAGGAACAGCTCGGTATACCGGATATAAGGGACATAATGCCGCTGCGTATTGATATTGGCCGGGTTAAGATTGACATCCTCCCGTAGCAGCTTCCGCATATAAAAGCCCGTACGCGTCGACGTGGAAATGGCATTCAGCCCGTCATTGGTCGATCCCGTCTGCGTCAGAATGGTCGCGCCCGACGGCCCCATCTTACTGCTGTTCGTGACGATATACAACGCCAGCCGGGGGTCGCGGTTCGTATAGGGGTGAGTCGGATCATACCCGCTGGACGGGTCGGTTATCGGATAACCGTTGGCCATCGGAAAGGCATCCACCAGATTCTGCGTAGGATTCACCCGCCCGTTGCCGAACAGCGTAGGCGGATAATTATCCTTCTCCAAATTGTTGCCGTCGCCCACATTCGCCCTCCAGAGTATCTCTTTGGGATTGACACCCGAAGACACGCCGTTGATCTCCCCTGAATTCTTGCTCGCATACCAGTAATCCCCATTGGACGCCATACCCGATACCCCCCCGATAAGATCCAGCACCGATGCGGCGTCATCCGCAGCCTTATCCCATGTGACAGCCGAACCCTGGCTGAAAGCCGGGCTCGCCGCCAGCAGCGAAACCTTCGCACGGATGCCCTTCACGATACGGGCCGTCACCCGCTGCCGGTCATACGCACCGAACACCCGGTTATAGTCGGCCACCGTCGTCTTACCCGCATATTTCGCGGGGATATCCGTCGGCTGCGCAATGTTTTCAAAATCCAGCGGCAGCAGCAGCGCCGCGGAATCCAGATCATGATAGATCTGCTTTATACAGTCTGCGAAACTATTCCTGGGTATCTTGAAATCCGAACTGCCGTCCTGCGCAACAGTCAGGATGGGCACCCCCAGCAGCTTGCCGTCCGGCGACCATCCGCCATGGGCCTGCAGCAGATAATACATGAACAGTCCCCTGAGCCCATAGGCCTCGCCCATCATACGGTCCCTGAACATCTCATTGGTGTACTGCCCCGTGGTCGCCCAGACTACCTTATTGGCCTGCGCCAAAAGGATATTCAGATACTGAATGGCGGCAAACCCGCCCGTATACTGGTCGACAGGATTGTTGATGGAAGACCATTTCCCCGTCGCCATCTGACGGTAATTATTGCTCGGATCGTTCGACACCGCATCATCGGTCGCGACGTCATTCATCGTATAACTGCCCAGCGGCATCCGCACATATCCGTTGAGGACAAGCCCCTCCGCAAACGCGGCATTATTATAGATATCACTCAGACCGCGGTTGTTCTCGTCGGCAGGAGACAATATTTTCCTGCACCCGGAAAACACCATCAATGCCGCAACCATATATATAAGACTTCTTTTCATATTATTATTTTTAAAAATCACCCCTCGTTCACGTTAAAAATCGCCCTTGATACCCAGGTTATAAAATCTCACCTGCGGCACCGTCCCGATATTCAGCTCCATCAGGTCCCTGTTCTTCGCGATCGTCAGCAGATCATTGCCGCTGACGTACACGTTCAGGCCCTTCACAAAAGACTTCTCAAGGAATTTTCCGGTAAACGAATAGGTCAGCTGCACCTTGCTCAGGTTGACACGACTCGTGCTGTAGGTCCAGTAATCCGAGCTCCGATAGTTATTCACACCGCCCGAGGTCGTCAGCCGCGGATAACTCGCCGTGGCCTTAGTATTCTCCGTCCAGCTATTGCGCACCATCGAAGAATATTTCTCGGACCCCGCGACCCAGTAATAGCTGCCCGACTTCATACCCGTCCCCCCAAAATATGCCGTACTCAGCACAAACAGCGAAAAGCCCTTCCACTGCGCCGTGATATTGACACCACCGGTCAGCGGACTGCTCATCTGACCCAGCTTCACCTCGTCCCGCTCATCGATCACCCCGTCCCCGTTCTGGTCCTTGTATTTGATATCACCGGGCCGCACGATCCCGAACTTTTGCGCCGCGTGCTTATCGATATCATTCTGGTCCGCAAACAACCCCTCGCTCTGCAGACCGAACACCGCATCCACCGGTTTTCCGGCCCTGTTCCGGTAACTATCCGCATAGAGTTCGTCGCGCTTCAGCGCCAGCGTCCGTACATAGGTCACCGCCGCACCTATCGTCAGCGCAACCTTCCCGATATTCGGATGGAAATTCACCTGCAGGTCGAACCCGTTGTAGCGGTTCGCCTGGAAATTGCTGTATGGGACGAACGACGTCGGCGGATACCCCCCGAAGAAATATCCCGGGTACTGACTGTATACCTGTACCGGCATGCCATCCTTTTTGATATAGAACACCGTACCCAGCAGATCGACTTTCTTTTTAAAGAAAGACCCCTCAATGCTTAACTCGGCCTCACGACGCTTTGCATAGGTCAGGTTCGGGTTCGCGCCACGCGAGATCGTGGTGGCCTGACTGACATATGTGCCGTCCGACCACGAATAATACGCCGTAGGGGAATACACCGCATCGTACATATAATAGCTTCCAAAATCCAGGTCGGTATTCACCATCCCGCCGGACGCAGTCAGCTTCAGCCTGTCCACCCAGCCTGCAGACTTGAGAAAATTTTCCTCGCTGATCAGCCACCCCAGACTCGCCGTGGGAGAAAAGCCCACACGCGTATTTGCAGGAAGCTTCGTCGAATTGACCAGCGCGCCGCTGAAGTCCGCATAATAGCGGTGATCATAGTTATACCCCAGCTGCAGACCCAGATTCGCATTCGTCCGGTACTGGAAGTCCCGCGACTGACGGGCGCGGAGCGCGTCCACTACCAGCATCGCCGAAACATTGTGCTTTTCTTCATAACTCTTCACATAATCGAAATGTCCGCTGAAATCAAGCACCTGGCTGCTGAACGTATTGCTCAGATTCTGCGTGCCCGGCTTGCTGTCCTTATTGTATTTGTTCAGCTTGACAATCGAATCCCCGGTCGGTCCGCCCCACACCGGTTCGTACACCGCATAGGCGTTATTGACCGACTCGTCGTAGTTATTGGAATAGTCGACCGTCATCTGCCCGTGAAAGGTCAGACCACTCAACAGATTCCGCAGATCGACATCCAGCCCGTTCGTATACTGGAACTGACGGCTTGTGAAATTATCATATCCCGCTGCATATACATCCGCGATAGGATTGGTCAGATATTGCTGCGTTCCGCCCAGCAGATACCTGCCGCCAATGATATTCCGTCCCCCATCGGCCGTCGCCTTCGCAGCCGATCCCGCCGAGACCAGACCGACCGGTATCAGCGGCGAATAACGCTGCGGCTGCAGACTGTCCGCCATCTGCCAGTAATTACCCAGCGCATGGCGGTTGTTGGAGAACACAGTGGACACATTCACATACGTGCTGATATAATTGTTCAGCTTCAGATCGATATTACCACGCAGATTCAGCCGGTTGCTGTGCTCACCGCTGCCCGTGCCAAAATTCAGCAGGGAATTCTGGCTCTGAAAGCCGGCAAGCGCATAAAAGCGCGCCCGCTCCGTTCCGCTGGTAAACTCCGCATTGGCAGAATAGGTCTTGAACAGCTTTCGCAAATAGTCCGACGAAAAATAGTTGACATCCGGATAACGGTACGGATTCGAATGCGCCGCAAAATGCCTGATCGTCGAGTCCGCATAAGGAGCCGGAAGCCCATCGTTCAGGCTCGCCTGATTATACCAGGACATATAATCGGCCGCATTCAGGTACGAAGGATAGGACTTCGGCACACTGATACCGGAATTGACGCGGACACTGCTCCCATGAACACCCGCCCTGCCCCGCTTGGTAGTGACGAGTATCACCCCATTCGCCGCACGGGCGCCATACAACACAACCGCATTGGCCCCCTTGAGAAAACTGATCTGCTCTATCTCGTTCGCCGTCACATCGTTCAGCGAACGCGGCTCCCCATCCACAAGCACCAGTCCCGCCCCTATATTCCACAGATTATTTCCCGCAACCAGCGCATCGATCCCCTCCAGCGGATACATACCATAATTCCTGTCCAGGTATTGCGGTGGATTCAGCACGGACACACCCCCCGGCAGATCCTTCAATCGGGTATCCCGGTACGCCAGATGTACGACGGAATCAGCGCCCAAATTCGTGGCGCCCTTATAAGGGCCGGTCTGCCCCGCCGCCGAAAGGACGGCCGCCAGACCCAAACCCATAAAAAATAGCTTTGTCAACAATATATTGCTTTTCATTATTCTCCTTTTTACTTTTAATAACCCGGATTCTGTGGGAAGGCTACATACAGATTTACATCGCTCACCTTCAGCGGCAGCCAGTAATTCTTGTCATCGAACTTCCTCGTTATAAGCAACTGCTCCCTGATATTGATCGGGTTTCCTGACCCATCCCGGTCAAAATCGATCGCCGTCTTCTCCCTGTACTGCGTCTGCGAAGCCAGCAGCCAGCGGCGCAGATCATTATACCGGAACTCCTCCTCGAAACCCAGCTCCACGGCACGCTCCCGGATGATCTCACCCATGAATTTGTCCTTGTCGCCGACATACGCCGCACCGACATCCCCCGCGCCGGCCCTCTCGCGAATTTTGTTCACGGCAGCCACCGCCGTCATATAATTGGGACCGTTGCTCGTCGCAGATCCGTAACCCTGCAACACCGCCTCCGCATACATCAGGTACACATCCGCCAAACGCATGTAAGAGAGATGCATATAGTTGTTCGGATAGTTGTCGATATTATTGGCCGTCATCGGCGTCAGCTTGCGCAGCAGATAACCGGTACGCCCGATAGACGTATTGTCCCGGCTATACCCGCCATTGGACAAATTCGCATAGCGGTATTTCTCCTTGTCCGCCGGCGCCGACCCCTTGATGATCTGGTCCTTGTCGATGACAATGTCATGGTAGAACCTCGGATCCCGTCCAACCCAGGGATTAGCAGGATCATATCCCGACGCCGCATCGGTGATCGGCAGTCCATTGGCCATCCCGTAATTCTGCACGAACCGCGCATTTGGTGAGGCATAACCGGCGCCGACATTCTCTTCGCCGAATATCGAGCTGGGCCCCCACGGACATCCCTGGAACCACGAGCTGTATACCGGATTCTCGAAGATCGATTCGGGATAACCGGGGATAAAACTTCCCCCGTTCGTATAGAACAGATCACTATAGTGTGAGAAATCAACCAGCTTGACCCATGTCTGTTTGCTGTCTACCAGCTGCAATAGCTCGGCAAACGCATCCGCCGCCTTTTTACAATAATTGGCATCGAAAGTAGTATTGCCCGTCGAACTGCGGTTCCACAACGGACTACCCGCATACAGATAGTCTTTACCCAGATAGCCCAGCGCCGTAACCTTCGTGATCCTCAACTGATTCTTTCCGAGCGTCGTCTTGCCCGCATCGGTATTGTCCCAGTCCACCGGCAACAGGTCGGCAGCCTCGCGCAGATCCTTACCGATCTTGTCCGCCATCGCCTGAGGCGACAGACGCGGCAGGGTCAGCTTCCCTGACGAGGACAGCACGGTATCGATATAAGGAAGTCCTCCCCAGTACGTCATCAGCTCGAAATGATACCAGGCCCGGAAGAAAAGCAGCTGCCCCTTGATCAGGTCTTTTTCCTCCTGCGTCCCATTCAGCTTATCCATATTGGCCAGACCCAGATTCGCTTTATGGATCCCATACCACGCATTCGGCCACAGTCCCTTGCCAAAGGCCGTCGTCGGGTCCGTGACATAGCCCTGACCGTCCAGCCATGAGATCCATTCGGCCGTCGTCCACGACCAGCTGTCCCCGTTATCGAACTGTTCATTCAGCCAGGTGACACCCGTCTTGTGGATGATCTCATCCCCCAGGATCCAGTCACAGGCCCAGGTCTTGCTGGAATACTCCGGCACGGCGCTGTACAGCTCCTCCGTGAATCCCTGAAAATTGGTAAAATTGATATAGGCATCGGTAGGCGAAACGTCCGCGCCCGGAGCCCTGTTGAGATATTTCTTGCAACCGGTCAGCCCAGCGATCGAAATTACTGCCAGGCCGGCAACTATGATATTTGCATACAATTTCATATGGCTTACTTTAAAAGGTGATATTACAACCAAGGTTGACACGTCTGATAGTAGGATACGCCGTGGCCGCCCCCTGACTCACTTCACGGTCATCGGGCATCTTCGTCCACAGCAAAAGATTGTCCCCGTTCAGGTACACCCTCAATCCATTGAACTCGGCATTCTTCAGCCGGATATAGGAGCCGTCATACAAATAAGTAGTGCCGTAATAAGGCATCACACTCGCATAACGCGGTACCGGCACCGCGGCATTCGTATTCTGCGGAGACCAGTATGCCCCCTGCTTATACACATTGTCGTAGTGATATTGCCCGCCAAAACTGACCAGCTGCAGATACCTGTTCGCGTTGCTGACACCGTAGAACTGTACGAAGAGGCTGAACCCCTTCCATTCCGCGCCGATCGTGGCGTTGTAGGTATTCTGCGGACGCTCCGGATAGCCGGCCGGCACTACGTCTTTGTTATCCACCACGCCATCCCCATTGTAGTCGATCATATTCAGATTGCCCGGCAGTTTCTGATTGTCGTACGTGTTCAGCTGCGTACTCCCGTATACCTGGTCCCACGTATTATAATACCCGCTGCTCACATAGGAATAGGCCTGACCGATCTGCTTTCCGGCTTTCTTGAGGTAGTCGTCGAGCAACTGCGGATCATCCGCATCGACGATCTTATCTTTCGAGTGCGACATGTTCAGATTCGCCCACACACGCAAATTCTTCGACACCCGCTTGTTGAGACGGAGCTCTACCTCGTACCCCTTATTCCGCACCTTCCCCAGATTGGCCGTGGCAGGCTGCACCCCAAAATAAGAAGGCACCGCACGACTCGCTCCATTCAGTAAAATATCGGTCCGGTAGTCGCTGAACACGTCGGCCGTTCCCGACACCAACCCATTCAGCAACGTAAAGTCGAGCCCCAGGTCCTTCTTGGTCACCGTCTCCCAGTGAATATCCGGATTACCCACATTGGTATGCGCTTCCGACCACCACGTATACGGACTATTCTGTCCCGAAGAAGCGCCAAGCGGAGTGTTCCCGCCGTACGTCCACGTCGTCATATACAGCCACCGGTTCGTGATATTGTCATTACCTACCTTTCCATAGGAACCCCGCAGCTTCAGCACATTGACAAAAGTCACATCCTTCATGAAATTCTCATTGCTGACCAGCCAGCCCGCGGCGGCCGACGGAAAAAAGGCAAACCGGTAATTGGGCCCGAACTTCTCCGAACCATTGTACGCGCCGTTGAACTCGGCGAAATAGCGCTGATCATAATTATAGGTAACCCTGCTCACCCAGTCCTCCCGGAAATGCTCGAACTCACTGCCCGTCGCATAACGGTCCCGGCTGAACAGCCCCATCGCAGTCAGATCGTGCTTGCCGAACTTCCTCGCATAGTCCACCTGCACCTGGTAGAACATCTTGCGATAGGTCGATCCGTTCTGCACCGTATCAGGCGTAGGCGTCCACCTGTAAGGTATCCAGTTGAACTGGTTCGTCCCCAGGTACTGACTGTAGGTCGTATCCCCCGTAACAGGATCGATATATTCCTGCTGGATATTCCCGTTGTCATAGACCCCACCCTGCGTTACAAAGGCATTGTCGAAAGACAGCGTGGCCTTAGCCGCCAGCCCTTTGAGAATAGCGCCGAGGTCCTGCCTTAACGTAAAATCCGTGTTGATTCTCGTTGTAGTCGTCTTCCGCACGCCATTATTACCCATCGTCGCGGCAGAGTTGATCGTCGATACCTGCTCGGCCGGAAAATATCCCCACCCCCCGTCGTCATACCGCGGATAATAAATATCCGGCGCATTGTTATAAATGCTCTGCCAGATCCGGTACTCCCAGCTATCCTGTCCCCACGCATCCTGCTTCACACCGTATGAACCCGAAAGGTTAGTCGTAAGGGTCGTCGATTTGGTAAGGGTAAAATCCAGATTCGTCCTGGCATTGATCCGGTCAAATCCATATCCCGGCTTATACGACTTATTGTTATCGATCTTCTTGATAATATCTCCCTCGTGTAAAAAATCCACCGAAGAAAAATACTTGACGAACTTATTGCCTCCGGAAATATTCAGATTGGCATTGTACGACATCGTGAATTTCTTCACTATCTGGTCCTGCCAGTCGACATTGGGATACCTCTCGGCCTCCGCCTGGTTGGCGGGAT
>Ga0310811_10014974_pt1 | contig 10130 bp, 10 predicted proteins | sample YCmetagenome_FD_207642 | JGI IMG/M metagenome (GOLD analysis project Ga0310811, IMG submission 207642) | Soil microbial communities from experimental microcosm in Duke University, North Carolina, United States - YC | ecosystem: Engineered > Artificial ecosystem > Soil microcosm > Unclassified ...
TCGGGGTCGGAGCCGCGGATCGACTTATGCAGCGCCGAGATGAGGTTGTAGTGCTCCTCGCGGTCCTTGTCGTAGGCCGGCGAGCGCTTCTGCAGGACCTGGCCGAGCTCCTTGGTGGTCAGCGGCCGGGCCGAGCCGATATTGAACAGCGTCTCGGCGAGGGTCAGCAGATAGCGGCCGTCGCCGTCGGCGAGCGCGGAGAGCGCGGCGCGGGCCTCGGGCTCCAGCGGCAGCGGCCGGCCCTCGAAGGCCTCGGCCTTGGCGAGCAGGCTCTCCAGCGCCTCGTCGTCCAGGCGCTTCAGCACGAACACCTGGCAGCGGGACAACAGCGCCCCGTTGAGCTCGAAGGACGGGTTCTCGGTGGTGGCGCCGACCAGGGTGACGATCCCCTCCTCGACGAAGGGCAGGAAGCCGTCCTGCTGGGCGCGGTTGAAGCGGTGGATCTCGTCGACGAACAGCAGGGTCGACTGGCCGGCGGCCCGGCGCACGCGGGCCTGCTCGAAGGCCTTCTTGAGGTCGGCGACGCCGGAGAACACCGCCGACAGCTGCTGGAACTCGTAGCCCGCCTCCTTGGCGAGCAGGCGGGCGATGGTGGTCTTGCCGGTGCCCGGCGGGCCCCAGAGGATCATCGAGGCCAGCCGCCTGGCGTCGGCCATGCGGCGGATCGGGCCCGCCGGGCCCAGCAGGTGCTCCTGGCCGACCACCTCGTCGAGCTTTTGCGGCCGCAGCCGGTCGGCGAGCGGCGACGGCGCCTGCGGCGTCAGGCCGGCGGCTTCGAAGAGATCAGCCATGCGGGGGACTTAGCATTTCCCTCCCCTTCATGGGGAGGGATGTCCGCGCAGCGGACAGATGCTGACTTCCCCACCCGAGCGTCGCTTCGCTCCGGCCACCCTCCCCATGAAGCGGAGGGAAAGGTCATCACACCTGGAAGGTGCCGGTGACCTCCTGGCCGTCGCGCTCGATGGTGATCTGCCAGACGCGGCCGGGGGTGCTCAGCGCGGTGACCAGGTCGCGGACGGTGGCGACGCGGCGGCCGTTGACGGCGCGGACGATGTCGCCGGCCTTGAGCCCCGCCTGGCCGGCGATGCCCTGGCCGCCGTTGGTGATGATCACCCCGGGGTTGGTGAACGGGTCGATGCCCACCTGGTCGGCGACCGCCGGCGAGATGTTGACCACCGTCGCGCCCTGCAGCGGGTTGCGGCCGGCGATGGTGCGCTCGTCGCGGGCCGGGCTGGCCGGCGGCGCGGCGGCGCGCAGGGTGAGGGTCTGGTCGCCGGTCCCGCGGCGCACGCCGAGCCGCACGTTGTCGCCGATGCGATGGGTCGAGACCGCGTAGTTGACGCTGGCGGCGTCGGCCACCGGCTTGCCGTCCACCGCGACGATGACGTCGCCCTGGCGCACGCCGGCGGCGGCGGCCGGGCCGCCCGGCCAGACGTCGGCGACCAGCGCGCCCTGCGGCGTGGCGAGCCCGATGGTGCGGGCGATTTCCGGCGTCACCGACTGCATGCGCGCCCCAGTCCAGGCGCGAACCAGCGAATGGCCGCCGCCGAGCGCCGTCTCGACCACCCGTTTCACCAGCGCCGCGGGAATGGCGAAGCCGACGCCCGAGGAGGTGCCGGAACGCGACAGGATGAAGGAGTTGATGCCGATGATGTCGCCGTCCACGTCGACCAGCGGGCCGCCGGAGTTGCCCGGATTGATGGCCGCGTCGGTCTGGATGTAGCTCGAGGCGGCGTCGCCGGACGGGTCGGCGGTGCGGTTGAGCGCCGAGACGATGCCGTTGGTGACCGTCTGGCCGACGCCGAACGGGTCGCCGATGGCCAGCACCAGGTCGCCGACCTGCAGATCGCCGCTGTCGTTGATGGCCAGGGCCGGCAGCTTCTCGCCGCCCGGCGGGTCGATCTTCAGGATGGCGAGGTCGGTGCGCGGATCGGCGAGCAGCACCCGGGCCGGGAACTCGCGGCGGTCGGAGAGCGCCACGGTGATCTCCTGGCCGCCCTCGACCACGTGGTTGTTCGTGACGATGACGCCGTCCGGCCGGACGATGACGCCCGAGCCCAGCGAGCCGACCACCTTGTCGCGCGGCGCGCCGAGGCCGAACAGCTCCCAGAACGGGTCGACCTGCTGGCGCACCACGCGCTTGGAGGAGATGTTGACCACCGCCGGGGCGGTCTTCTTGACCACCGGCGAGAACGACTGGCGCATGGCCGCGGCGCTGGGCGGCACGGTGCGGGTCGGGGCCGGCAGGGCGGTCTGGGCGTCGCTGTGGCCCGAGGGCGAGCAGGCGGCGAGCACGAGGGCGGGCAGGAGGACGCGAAAGTCGCGCATGAGCGCTCCGGATTGGGCCGAAAACTTGAGCTGCACTCTGCTCAGGTTTTCGGCGCAAATTTGACGCGAAATCAACCCCGGGTGATGACGGATTGCGGCTCCGGCGCATGCCCCCGGGCCGCGCCGACGGCGAGCGCGAAGGCGAGGCCCAGAAGGCCGGCCGCCAGGTAGATGGCCAGACCCGGGGCGTGCAGCACGGAGTCGTGCCGCAGCGACCAGGCGAAGGTCTCGCCGAAGATCATCGGGCCGAAGATCGAGGCGATGCCCTGCAGGCTCTGCAGAGCGCCCTGCAGCTGGCCCTGCTGGCTCGGCGGCACGCGGCGGGTCATCAGGCCCTGCAGCCCCGGCATCATCAGGTTCGAGAAACAGAAGATCGGCGCGCCGAGGAGGTAGATCCAGCCCTTCGGCGCCCAGCCGTACCAGACGAAGCCGAGCGTCCCGATCGCCGCGCCGATGAGCAGCGTCCGGCGCTCGCCGATGCCGGCGACGATCGGGCCGACCAGGAACATCTGGACGATGACGCCCAATACGCCGGTGAGCAGGAAGGTGAAGCCGAGCGTCTGCGGCGACCAGCCGTAGCGGTCGGTGGTGTAGAGCACGAACACCGTCGGCAGGACCATCTGCGACAGCTGGAAGAGGAAGGCGACGCCCGCCAGGCCGAGGAGGCCGGAATGGGCGCGCAGCAGGCCGAGCGACCCCACCGGATTGGCCCGCGACCATTGGAAGGTCTTCAGCCGCCGCTCGGGCGGCAGGGATTCCGGCAGGACGAGGAGGCCGTAGAGGAAGTTGAGCGCGGTCAGGCCGGCCGCCGCCAGGAACGGCAGGCGCAGGTCGTGCTGGCCGAGCAGCCCGCCCACCGTCGGGCCGATGATGAAGCCGAACGAGAAGGCCGAGGTCAGCATGCCGAAGGTCTTGGCGCGGCGCTCCGGCGCGGTGATGTCGGCGATGTAGGCGCCGGCGGTGGAGAAGCTCGACGCGGTCATGCCGTTCAGCACGCGGCCGACATAGAGCCACCACAGCGTCGGAGCGAAGGCCATGAACAGGAAGTCGATGGCCAGGCCGAAGAACGAGATCAGCAGCACCGGCCGGCGGCCCACGCGGTCCGACAGCATGCCGAGGATCGGCCCGAAGAAGAATTGCATGACGCCCCAGGTGGCGCCGAAGAACAGGTTCCACTCCGAGGCCGCCGCCGTGTCGCCGCCGGTGAACTGGCGGATCAGGTTCGGCAGGATCGGGATCATGATGCCGAACGAGATCGAGTTCAGCAGCGCGCTGGCGAAGATGAAGCCGAACGCCGCCTGGCGGCGGGCCTTCGGCGCGGTGGCGGCCGTTTCCGCGCTCTTGTTCATCGCCCCGCGCTCCCCGTCCCGTCGTCATCGCCGGGCTGGTGCCGGCGCCCCATGATCACGGCGTCGCTCCAACTGGATGGGACAGATCCGGTGTTCATGGGTGGCCGGCGCAAGGCCGGCCATGACGGAAGAAAATGTGGTGCGAGCCCCGCCATGTCCCGCCCCCTATTCCGCGAGCGCGGCGCGGCGGCGGGCGGCGCGGCGCCCGGAGAGCGCCAGCGCCAGGCCGCAGGTCTCCAGGACGGCGGCCAGGTAGAACGGCGCGCCCACCGGCGCCCAGGCCCGCCAGGCGCCGATCGCCTCGGCGAACACCTCGGTGAACAGCAGCGGCCCGATCAGGCCGGCGATCGCCGCCAGACCCATGTTGGCGCCCTGCAGCCGGCCCTGCTCGGTCTCCGAGACGGCGCGGGTCATCAGGCCTTGCAGGCCGGGGCTGACCAGGCCCATCAGGCCGAACGGCAGGATCACCGCCATGAAGGCCACGGTCGTCGGCGCCCAGCCGAACGCCGCGAAGCCGAGGACGGCGAAGGTCAGGCCGGTGACCAGCGTGCCCCGCTCGCCGAGCTTGCCCACGGCGCGCGGCACGACCAGCGCCTGGACGACGATGGAGACGACGCCGACCAGCGCCAGGCTGATCCCGGTCAGGCTGGGCGACCAGCCATAGCGGTAGGTCGTGTAGGGCACCCAGGTGCTCTGCAGCACCTGGTGGGTCAGGAAATGCAGGAAGACCACGCCGGCCAGGGCCATCAGCCCGGCGCGCGAGCGGTAGAGGTCGAAGGCGCCCACCGGATTGGCCAGCTTGAAGCTGAACCGGGCGCGGCGCTCGGGCGGCAGCGACTCCGGCAGGACCCACAGGCCGTAGAGGGCGTTGGCCAGGGTGAGCGCCGCCGCGCCCCAGAACGGCAGCCTCGGATCCACGCCGCCCAGCAGGCCGCCGATGGCCGGGCCGGCGATGAAGCCGATGCCGAAGGCGACGCTCAGCAGGCCGAAGCGCGCGGCCCGCTGGTCCGGCGGCGTGACGTCGGCCACATAGGCGTTGGCGATGGAGTAGGTCGCCGAGGTGACGCCGGAGATCATCCGGCCGACGAACAGCCAGGCGAGGTTCGGCGCCAGCGCCATGAACAGGTAGTCGACGCCGAGGCCGGCCATGGAGAGCAGCAGCACCGGCCGCCGGCCGAAGCGGTCGGAGAGCGCGCCGAGCAGCGGCGAGGCGAAGAACTGCATCAGCGCCCAGACGGCGGCGAACAGGCCGATGTAGCGCGCCGCGCTCGCAGCATCGCCGGTGAAGTGCTGGATCAGCGGCGGCAGGACCGGGATCACCACGCCCAGCGCCATCATGTCGAGCAGCACGCAGACAAAGATGAAGCCCAGCGCCGCGCGCCGCCGCGAGAATCCGCCCTCCCCGCCTCCCTGCGTGCTCATCTCGTGCTCCCCATCCGAGACTGAAACAAAACCGGAACTTCGAAGACCTGCGTTACGCGACTTCCTTGAGCGAGGCAAGATGGGCCCGCCACCAGTCGGCGAGCCGCATCAGCAGGACCTCGTCGGGGAAGCGGTGGCGGGCGACGCTGTCCGCCGGGACCCGGTCGAAGCCGCGATGCTCGACGCTGACCCGGGTCTCCTCGCCGACCGCCTCGAAGCGCACCTCCACCTCGGTGTGAAGATCGAGCGGGAAGTTCGCCTGGCGATAGGAGAAGACCAGCCGCTCCGGCGGCTCCCAGGCGCGGATGCGGCCGATCTCGAAGACCTTGCCGTTCTTCAGCGTCTCGATGAGCCGGCCGCCCGCGCCCGGCTCGAAGGCCAGAAGGCCCGGGTCGCGCGGCGTGGTCTGGAACAGCGGGTTCGGCCGCCACCACTGGCCGATCTCGGCGGTGAAGGCCTCGAAGGCGCGCGCCGGCGCCGCCTTCACCCGCAGGGCGATGTAGACCTTGGAGGTCACGCGCCACGCTCGACATGGGCCTTGAAGGCGGCGAGCTGTTCGCTCCACAGCCGCTCCGCCTCCTCCAGCCATCGCAACAGGTGCACCATGGGTTCGGGCCTCAGGGCATAGATCCGCACGCGGGCGTCGAAGGCCGGGTGGCTTTCCGCCACCAGGCCGCTCTCCCGCAGGGTCTTCAGGTGGCGGCTCATGGTCGGGGCCGGCAGCTCGAGCGCGCGGGCCAGCTCGCCCGCCGCCCGCGGCCGCTCGGCCAGGAGATCGACCACGCGCCGCCGCTGCGGATCGGCGAGCGCCGCCAGGGTGCGGTCGATCTCGGCCGGCGCTGCGCTCACACCCAGCCCGTGATCTTCAGGCCGCTGACCTCTTCCGCCTCTTCCCGGGTGACCGCCTGCACCGTCTGGGCGACGGTCCAGATGTGACCCTCAGGGTCGCGGCAGCGGTAGGTGCGGTCGCCGTAGAACTGGGTGGCCGGCTCCATCAGGATCTCCGCCCCGGCGGCGCGGGCCTGCTCGCAGTGGGCGTCGACGTCGGTAGCGATCTGGATGTGGACGGTCTGGGTGTTCTTGCCGCCGATCGACTTGGGGCTCTTGTGGTCGGCGCTCCACTCGTTGCCGACCATCACCACGGCGTCGCCGAAGCGCATTTCGGAGTGGACGAGGCCGCCCTCCTTGTCCTCGATGAGCATGAAGAGCTCGAAGCCGAAGGCCTTCTCCAGGAAGGCGATCGCCGCCTTCGGGTCCAGGTAGCAGACCGCCGACATCAGGGGCGCGCGCCGATCAGCCATGGGTCGCCTCCTTCAGCGAGGTGTGGAATGTCAGGCCGCTGGCCTCCTCCATTTCGGCGACGCTCGGGGCCACGGGCATGGCCTGGGCGAAGTTCCAGATGTGGCCTTCCGGATCCATGGCCCGGTAGGTGCGCGCGCCGTAGAACTGGTCCTGCGGATCCTGGGTGATGCGGGCCCCGGCGGCGCGGGCCCGTTCGCAGTGGGCGTCGAGCCCGTCCACGAGGCTGAGGCGGAGGAACTGGGTGCCGACGCCGCCGAGGCTGGCCGGGCTCTTCATGGCCGCCCCGCCAAGCTGCGGGCCGGCCCACTCGCCGCCGATCTCCACTGGCGCGCCGCGGAAGGCCATTTCGGCGTGGCCGACGCGGCCTTCGGCGTCGGTCACCAGCTCGGTGGTCTCCAAGCCGAACGCCCCCTCCAGCCAGCGCATGGCGGCGATGGGGTCCTGGTAGAAAACGACGGGAACGACGGCGGGTCGCTGCTCGTCCATGGCGCACCTCCTTCTTCGTTGGAGGAATATTTGCGCCATTCCGTAAGTATCGTCAAGGGAGGCGGCAGCGACTCAGCCCCCCCCACCCGGAGCCGGCTCGATCACGCTCAGCGGGCCGTTCCACCTTCCGCAGCGCGTGGGAAGCAGCCCATGTCGGCGATCTCGGCAGCTCCAGAGTGCGGGCGCTAGATCTGCGATCCGGCTTTCGATCCTGGACTGCTTTGCCCCAGGCGTGGCTCTGTGCCAGCCATCAGCCGCTGAATGTTGGCGCGATGGCGCGCAATTACGTAAATCCCGCCAACAATCACCAGTAACCGATAGGGCAGCGGTTGCGGCAAACCGCAAATAAGGGTGATCGCAGTCAACGCGGCTAGCATCGATCCAAAAGAAACGATCCGCAAAACCGCCACCGCGACGCCAAAGACCATCGCGGCGCCTAGACCGACCGGCCAAGCCATCGCCAGCAACGCGCCCAGCCCCGTCGCAGCCGACTTGCCGCCGGCGAAATTCAACCAGATCGAACGGCTATGCCCCAGCAACACGGCGAGCCCGGCCAGGGAAACAGCCCAAGGCGTCCAGGTCTGCAGATCAAGCGCTATCGGCGGCGTGACCGACGGCCACGAATGGAGCCAGGGATAGAACCAGCGGGCGAAGACGATCGCCCCCGCCCCTTTCAGCACATCGACCAGGAGCACCACCAACGCCGGCCATTTCCCGAGGGTCCGCAGGACGTTGGTCGCCCCGGTGGATCTGGAGCCATGCTCTCGGATATCGATGCCCTTGAGCAGCTTCCCTGCCAGATATCCCGTGGGCGTAGCCCCGAAGAGATAGGCGATCGCCAATCCAGCCACGCTCGCTATCAAGAAGACCATGGGCGTTACCTCGACGCGCGAATTCTCACGTGATCATGAGTGGCTCGTCTACGTCTCCGCACGGTTACCGCACCCTAGCGCCAGGTCTAGTGTCCGGACCGATACTGCCTAGCGGGCCAGCGCCCCGGCGACATCGGCCAGCCGGCCGTCGTTCGGCTGCGGCCGGACCCCGATCACCTGGGCCAGCAGCGGGTAGACGTCGACGTTGTCGAAGGTGGCCAAGGTCGCGTGACGGCGGAACGCCGGCCCCTGGGCCACGAACACCGCGCGCATCTCCGGGCTGAAGTTGTCGAAGCCGTGGTCGCCGCCTTCCGGATGCTTGGGCTTGTAGTCGTGGGTGGTGATCTCCCAGCCGGTCTCGGGCAGGCAGAACAGCGCCGGGACGCGCGGGTTCTTGCCGTAGTGGAAGCGCGCCGGGATGTCGGCCTTGCGCCAGCACTGCATGTGCGGATGCGGCTTCAGCAGCGCCGCTTCGACCGCCGCCTCGCGGCCGGGCGCCGGGTTGAAGTCCCAGATCGGTCCCATAGTCAGGGACTTCACGTCGCGCATCGAGATCAGGTCGTCGGCGAAGATCCGCCGCTCCGGCGAGGTGGCCGCCATGCCGTGGTCGGCGACGACCACCAGGTTGGCGGTGATCCCCCGCGCCTTCAGCCCGGCCTCGAGCCGGCCGATGGCCGCGTCGACCTCGGCGGCGGCGGCGTTCACCTGGGCGCTGTCGGGGCCGTACCAGTGGCCGGCGGTGTCGACGATGTCGAAGTAGAGGGTCAGGAACGACGGACGCTGGGCCGCCGGCTCGTCGAGCCAGGCCAGCAGCTGGTCCACCCGCGCCGCCGAGCTCACCTTCTGATCGAAGTGCGACCACTGGCTGGGCCGCACGCCGTGGATCGCCGCCTCCGAGCCCGGCCAAAACATGGTGCCGGTGCGCAGGCCGGCCTTCTCCGCGGTCACCCAGATCGGCTCGGCCTCGTTCCACCACTTGGCGTCGGTCACCGCCGCGGCGTTGGCCATCTTGAAGGTCACGCCGGGTATGGCGGGATCTTCCATGTTGTTGTCGACGATGCCGTTGCGGTCGGGCCGCAGGCCCGTGACCAGGGCGTAGTGATTGGGGAAGGTCTTGGACGGGAACGACGGCCGCATGTCGCTGCGCACGCCCTCCGCCGCCAGGGCCGCGAGGTTCGGCGTGACGCCGCGATCCAGGTAGTCGGGCCGGAAGGCGTCGATGGAGATCAGGATCGTCGGGACGGCCGCGGCGGCGACCTTCGGCGGCGGCGGAGCGCTGGCGCAGGCGGCGAGGACGGCGGAGGCGACGAGCGCGAGGCACGCGCGGAACAGACTCGGCATGCCTCTCCCTACGACGGAAGCACGACGATTCCACAAACGAAGAGCCCCGGAAGTCGCCTTCCGGGGCTCTCGTGTGTCGGATATGCCTGTGACTTAGTCTTCGGCGTAGGTTTCGACGACCGGACCGGAGTCCTTGCCCTTTTCGGCCGGGTCGCGATCGACGAACTCGATCACCGCCAGCGGGGCGTTGTCGCCGTGCCGGAAGCCGGCCTTCAGCACGCGGATGTAGCCGCCGTTGCGCTCGGCGTAGCGCGGGCCGAGCACCGCGAACAGCTTGCCGACCTGCTCGACGTCGCGGACCTGGCTGATCGCCTGGCGACGGGCATGCAGATCGCCGCGCTTGCCGAGCGTCACCAGCTTCTCGACGAAGGGCCGCAGCTCCTTGGCCTTCGGCAGCGTGGTCACGATCTGCTCGTGCTTGATCAGGCTCGCCGCCATGTTGGCGAACATGGCGGTGCGGTGGGCGGTGGTCCGACCCAGTTTGCGGTAGGCTTTACCGTGACGCATTGCATATCTCCTGGGCCGCCTGGCCCGCCGGGACGCTCCCGATCTGCGGGACGGCGTCCGACCTAACCAAATCCCAGCCTGCTCCCGCCTGGGTCAATACGAAGCGCCGGAGCCCTCCGCCGCTGTTGCAGCTTCATCGGGCCCAGACCGCCGAAGCGGCCCGGAGTCGGCGCACGGAGCACGTCAGGCGGAAGTATTCCGCCGCCCGAACGCCCCAATTCTTAAATCCAAAATCCGCCAGGCAGATTTTGGGGCAGACTTACATCTGGTCTTCGAACTTCTTGGCCAGCTCTTCGATGTTCTCCGGCGGCCAGTTCGGCACGTCCATGCCGAGGTGGAGGCCCATGCCGGCGAGCACTTCCTTGATCTCGTTGAGAGACTTCCGGCCGAAGTTCGGCGTGCGCAGCATCTCGGCTTCGGTCTTCTGGATCAGGTCGCCGATGTAGACGATGTTGTCGTTCTTCAGGCAGTTGGCCGAGCGGACCGAGAGCTCGAGCTCGTCGACCTTCTTCAGCAGCGCCGG
>Ga0310811_10014975_pt1 | contig 10129 bp, 11 predicted proteins | sample YCmetagenome_FD_207642 | JGI IMG/M metagenome (GOLD analysis project Ga0310811, IMG submission 207642) | Soil microbial communities from experimental microcosm in Duke University, North Carolina, United States - YC | ecosystem: Engineered > Artificial ecosystem > Soil microcosm > Unclassified ...
ATCTTGCGCCAGAACTTGCGGCCGATTACCGTGCGCTTGATCCGGGCGCGCGAGAAGTGCTCGATTTCTGGTTCGGCGAGCCGGACGCCCCGCGATTCGGCAAGGTGTGGCGTGAGTGGTTCCGAGGCGACGAGGCGTTTGATGCGGTGCTGCGCGCCCGCTTCCTGACTACGCTCGAGGCAGCGCGGCGCGGCGCTTGTGATGGCTGGTCGCGTTCGGCGTTGGGCGCACTGGCCTTGGTCGTCGTGCTCGACCAGTTTTCGCGCAACATTCATCGCGCTCAACCCGAAGCGTTCGCGGGCGACGCGCGAGCACTCGCGGTGGCATGCCGGATGGTCGATTCGAAAGCAGACCTTAGCTTGCCATCGCCGTGCCACCGGGTGTTCGTCTACATGCCGTTCGAACACGACGAATCATCCGAAAGCCAGGCGCGCTCGGTACAGCTATTCGAGGCATTGGAGAGGGAAACGGGATTGCGCGGGCATCTCGGCTATGCACGCCGGCATGAGGAGATCATTGCCCGTTTCGGGCGCTTTCCCCATCGCAACGCGGTGCTCGGCAGGCACTCGACCGACGAGGAGCGGGCTTTTCTGCTTGAGCCCGGCTCGTCATTCTGATTCAGACCGCCTCGCGCTTGCTTTTCCATTTATTCAAACCGGACGCACGATAGCTCCTCAGCTTGTCGATGAGTGAAGTGGCCTCGGCATCGATTTGCAGCATCTCGAATGAATGCTGCTGCATGAAACCCTCGCTGACGGTATGTTCGAGCATGCCGATGAGCGGTGCATAGTAGCCGGCGACATCGAGAAGCCCAATCGGCTTGGCGTGATAGCCGAGCTGAGCCCAGGTGTACACCTCGAACAGCTCCTCGAGTGTGCCCGCGCCGCCCGGCAAAGCGACAAACGCGTCGGACAAGTCGGCCATCATCTTCTTGCGCTGGTGCATGTCCGGCACCACGTGCAGTTCAGTCAGCCCCGCATGGCTGACTTCCTTTTCGACAAGCAGCTTCGGAATAATGCCGATGGCTTTCCCACCGGCCTTAAGCACCTCGTCGGCCACGATACCCATGAGCCCAAGGCGCCCGCCACCGTAGACGAGCGTGCTGCCGGCCTCGACGAGGGCGCGGCCGAAGGCACGCGCAGCTTCTGCATAGATCGGCTTGACGCCGAGCGACGAGCCGCAGTAGACGCAAATGGCTTTCAAGACTGCATGCCCTTGGCCGTCACCTTGAGGACACTGTCGCGTACAGGCAGGTAGGCGTGGAACTCGCGCTGCTCAAACTTGCCGGAGACGAGATCGTCGAAAATCTGCCGCGAACGGCCGCGCAGATAGGGCGCCATCATCGAAACGACGTGAACGCTCACTTGATGCAGTTCTTCGCGAATCGCTTCTTGATCGTTGTACTTGCGTGGATGCATGACAAATTGATACGAGAGCCAGTAGGTGGCCACGACACCCATGTTCGTCGCGATCACCTGGATTTCCTCAGGCGTTGCGACCATCTCGCCGTCGGCAACAAGCAGCTCGCACATTTCCTGCGCGAAGCGCACCTTGTGGCTGATGATCTGCTTGAAATGCGTCTCGAGCGTGCGATTGCGCGCGAGCAAATCGTTGAGATCGCGATAAAGAAAGCGATATTGCCACATGAAGTCGGCCATGTACTGGAGATAGGACCATGTCTCGTCAATCGTCGGACGATGGTTCTCCGGCAACCGGAGGCGCTTCTCGATCGAGTGCTCGAACTGCGCAAAGATGCTGTTGATAATGTCGTCTTTGTTGCGAAAATGGTAATAGAGATTGCCGGGGCTGATCTCCATTTCTTCGGCGATGGTAGTCGTCGTGACATTCGGCTCGCCGATTTCGTTGAAGAGCTTCAACGACAGCTCGAGGATCCGTTCTCGGGTGCGGCGGGGAGTTTTTGCTTCCATATCGTCCGGCCCTGTGTGTCACGCCGGCCGGCGACGCTGCGTTGCCTCAGCCCGGCGTGGTTGTCTCTCTGGAATGTAGTAAGCCGATTATAAACCCGTGGTTTGGATTTATTGACCAGTCTAGGGTTTTCATGGAGCAGGCGACCGAAGGTCATCGCCTGGGCCATGTGCTAAGCCCAAGCACCGTTTGGCGCGCCCGGGTTTAGCGATGGCTTGCCAGACGCTCGAGCCACGCGAGCAGCAGGGGGCCGGCGATGAGAACCCAGGTCAGAAGGCAGGTTGCGAGCGCGACGGTCACGGCGGCGCTGCCTAGATCCTTCGCGCGCCGCGACAGCTCGTGGCGCTCGAGGGAAATGCGGTCGATGGCCGCTTCGACGCTCGAGTTCAGCAACTCGACAATCAGTACGATGAGGACGGAACCGATCAGGAGCACGTGCGAGACGGCATCCACGGGCACGAGTGCGCCGCTCGGCACGAGCAGTGCGGCCAGTGTGAGCTCCTGGCGAAACGCGCTCTCCTCGCGAATTGCCACGCGAAAGCCGTGTGCAGAATTCTTGAGGGCATGCCAGGCGCGAGTGGGACCCCGGTTGCCCTTGTACGGGTTGAACGGAAGAGGGGCGAGCGGATCGTCGGGCCCTAACGGCTCCGGCTCGTGCACATCCTCGCCGCCGGCGGATGCACGAGAGCCGTGCACAGCTTGTGTGCCCGTTTCGCCGCGCCGTTGTTGTGCGGCGCGTGCCGATTCTGCGTGGGGCTCGTCACGCTTCATGCGGCGGCATTCTCTTCGCGCCAAGGGGCGCGCACAAGCGGTTTCAGATGCGCGGCAAACTGCTCCGAGGCGGCTCGCCACGAAAACCGCTCGGCCCAGGCCCGGGCGTGCTCGCGATCGAGCTTGAGCGCATCGAGACAGGCTTCGCGCAAGTCCTCGTTCATCGCGCCGGCCCCGCCGTTGCCGAGTACATCCACCGGCCCCGTGACCGGGTAGGCTGCGACGGGCGTGCCACAGGCGAGGGCCTCGAGCAACACGAGCCCGAAAGTATCGGTGCGGCTCGGAAACACGAATACGTCAGCGGCCGCGTAGACTTTGGCGAGTTCCGCCTGCGTCAGCACCCCGAGGTAGTTCACCTCAGGATAGCGCGACTTGAGTTCGGCGAGCGCCGGCCCTTCGCCGGCGACCCATTTCGATCCCGGCAAGTCGAGTTCGAGAAACGCCTCCACGTTTTTCTCGATCGCCACGCGGCCGACGTACAGGAAGATCGGGTGCGCAGTATTGAGGACCTTCGACTCCATGGGATGGAAGATGTCGAGGTCGACTCCGCGCGACCACAGCACCACAGCCCTGAATCCGTGGCGCTCGAGGTCGGCTTTGACGACCGGCGTCGGCGCCATGACTGCGCGCGAGGGCTTATGGAACCAGCGCAGAAACCGATAAGTCACGGCAGCGGGCAAGGAAAAACGCGCTTCGACGTATTCGGGAAAACGTGTGTGATAGGCCGTTGTGAAGGGCAGGTTGCGCTTGAGAGCGTAGCGGCGGGCGGCCATCCCGAGCGGCCCCTCCGTCGCGATGTGCAGCGCATCGGGGGCGAACTCGTCGATGCGCGCGGCAACACGCCTTCCGGGAAACAGCGAGAGCCGGATCTCGGGGTAGGTGGGGCAGGCCACCGTATGAAATTCGAGCGGCGTCAGCAGTTCGACGCGATGCCCGAGTGCAGTGAGCTCGCGAGTGGTGTTCTTGAGTGTCCGGACAACGCCGTTGACTTGTGGCTCCCACGCGTCGGTGACGATCATGATTTTCATGCAAGAACCTCTCTCATAGGGGCGAGCGTAAAAACGGAGATTCCTTCACGCGGCGCGACGCAGCAGGTCACCGCGTCACATTCAGACGGTAACTTTCGCTTGGCGGGAGTCTGCTTGCGGCGAGCGCATCACTGTCCAATAAACGAGCTGCAGTTCGCCTTCGTGTGTTTCGACGAGTGCTGACAGACTTTCCACCCAGTCGCCGTCGTTGCAATAAGTGAGGCCGTCGACTTCACGAATCTCAGCCTTGTGAATATGGCCGCAGACGACGCCGTCGCAGCCGCGCCGTCGTGCCTCATCAATCATCACTTGCTCGAATGACGAGATGAAATTGACGGCGTTCTTGACCTGATGCTTCAGGTACTGCGAGAGCGACCAGTACTGGAAACCAAAGCGGCTGCGAATGCGGTTGAACCAGCGGTTGAGGACGAGGATCGCCGTATAGGCCGTGTCGCCGAGGTACGCGAGCCACTTTGCGTGCTGGATAACGCCGTCGAAGAGATCGCCGTGGACGACCCACAGGCGCTTTCCGGAAAGCGTTGTGTGAAAGGCTTCGCCGCGCACCTGGATATCGCCGAACGCGAAGTCGCAAAACTGCCGGGCGCCTTCATCGTGATTGCCGGGGATATAGACGACCTGCGTGCCCTTTCGAGCCTTGCGCAATACCTTCTGCACGACGTCGTTGTGCGCTTGCGGCCAGTACCAGCCTTTTTTCAGTTGCCAGCCGTCGATGATGTCGCCAACGAGATACAGATATTCGGAGTCGTTGTGACGCAGAAAATCGAGGAGGTAATCCGCCTGGCAGCCGCTTGTGCCGAGGTGAATGTCGGACAACCAGATTGTGCGATAGCGATGAGGATCGGGTTCATCGTCATCATGCTGGCCTCCACGCGATGTCGGCACGTGTGCCGCCATACCTTCGAGTGTCGATGACTCGCCGCCGGCAGCAGGGTGCAACGGGACGGCATCGACCGCGGCACCGAGTTGCCGCAGGAGCGGGGTCGCAGATGGGATGCGGTCCATGGCTTCTCGCGACGAGTTGTACATGCGCACATTGCGCCATGCGTACGTGACTGCCCCGTGACAGTCACAAGAACTTCTTATTACGGGATCGCGGAATCAAGGATGGCGAGCGTGAGCCTACAGCGAGCGCTGCCCTGGCGTGACGACGATGCGCGTGCCTGCCAGACGATCGTGCGGGAACTGGCGATGCGGATCCAGCATGGCAGTGGCAGCCCAGAGCACAAACCAGACAGCTGCCGCGCCCAGAGTGGCGGGCAATGAAAGATGAAAGAAAGGATGCAGGGCGAGTGGCGGCAGGAACCAGAGCCAGGCGAACACGTAGCGGGCGACGGCGCGCATCGGTCGCACCGGGTGGCCATGCCGGTCGACGAGTTGCATCCGCCAGGTTTTCATCGGCAGCGTCTGGCCACCGTGGGTCCAACACCAGACGAAGTAAAGACCAACGACAAGCGCGATCCAGGCAGCGAGCGCCTGGCGATGTCCAAGGCCGCTCGTTTGCTGCGTGAGCGTGCCGAAAAGGAAGCCGGCAAAAAACACGATGCCGAATAGGAGCACGGCTTCGTAGACGAGCGAGGCGAGCCGCCGGCGCACGGTAGGCGGTGCGGCGGTACTCGTCTCTTGTTCGACTGGTAGGGGGGCGTTGCTGGTGTGCGCTTGATCGGTCGCAAGCGCCATCGGCCGTGCGGACGGCGCTTGGGCGCTTATCTGGCAGTTTGGCCGAGGCTCATGGACATCAGTCATGGTGAGGCGATCAGGCGCCCTTGAAGATGGCCTGCTCGTCCGAAGGCGAGGCCGAGGACGGCGCAGCGGGCACGGCGCTGTGGGGTAAGCCCGGCTGCTTCGGGGCGATCGGCAGGGGCGAAGTGGGCACGGTGGCACTGGCAGCCGTGACGCTGGCCGCTCTCTGCGACGGTTCGACGAGACGGTTCAATCCGCGGATCTCACTCTTTGCGCCCGAGGGCGGGGCGCTCACAATGATCGGCCGACGCTTGCGCTCAAGCGCCGCAAGACGCGCCTTCTGATCGGGGGAGAGCGCTTGATACGCCTTCCACGCCTTTTGGCGCGCCTGCGGCGGCAAGGCTTTCGAGACTTGGTAGTTCTCTCGCGCCACCCGTCGCTCTTCGGGCGTCATCTTGACCCACTCCGCCATTCTTTCGTGCAGTTCTTTCTGCTTTTCCGGCGGCATCTTCGCGAAACCTGATGCGATCCGGATCCATTTGCGCTTGCGTTCGTCGCTAAACTTGTCCCATTCGGCGGCGAACGGCGCGAGGGCCGTATGTTGGCTGGGCGTGAGATGAGCCCACGACAGAGGGTTGCGATCGATGACGAGCGGTGGGAAGTCAATCGCGAGCGGGGCGCTCGGCGACGCTGCTGCCGACGCAGGGCTCGGGGCTCCGCCGACGTGCGAAACAGGCCGGGGTGCGAAAAACCGGGGGTAAGTCGCGGCGAACACGACCGCGGAGGCGATCGCGCACGCGAACACGATTGCCAGGCCGCGCTTGTAGCTCACGCCGTGCTCCTCCGCATGCGCTTACCGCGACCGTGACAGATACGCGTTGAACCCGTGATCGAGATACGCGTTGAGCGGGAGATCGTCGTTGAGCATGGCGGCATCGATGTCCGCAAGCTCCGCGGCGCGCTCAGCGTTCTCCCAGTAGGCAACGGCGGCAACCCCGACAACGAGGGCCAGGATCGGCCAGACGCGCAGCGCCCGGCGCAGCGGCGAAACGCGCCGTTCGCCAGAATCGGGGCCGTATCCAGCGCGCACGGCTCCAGCGGGTGCGAAGAGCGGCACGAATGCCGGCGCGGCAACGGTCTCAGGTTTCTTGCGTGCGAGCGCGATGCGACGCGCCGCGGCGAGTTTGTCCAGCGCCGGGGCGGGCAGCTTTGCCGCGTTTTCGTCGAGGGCGCGGCAGACGTTTCGTGCGAACTCGAGCTCGGTATTTTCGGGAGCGGACCTCATAGCGTGATTCCTTTGGCCTTGAGCGCGGCCGCGAGCGCGTGCGTGGCCCGCGAGCAGTGCGTTTTCACACTGCCTTCGGAGCAGCCCATTGCTGCCGCGGTCTCGGCGACATCCATATCTTCCCAATAACGCATGAGAAACGCCTCGCGTTGACGCGCGGGCAATTTTTGGACTTCTTCGTCGATGAGTGCCAGCACCTGGTCGCGCTCGAGCTTCTGCTCGGTGCTTTCCGAGCCATTTTCCCCTTCGATTGTCTCAAGCGGATCGAATTCCTCATCCTCACCGCTGCCAAACGACGAGAAAAGGCTCACCCAGGTGTTGCGCACTTTTTGCCGACGAAAATAGTCGTGCGTCACATTCTGGAGAATACGCTGAAACAGCAACGGCAACTCGGCGAGCGGGCGATCGCCGTACTTTTCGGCGAGCCGGATCATCGCGTCCTGCACGATGTCGAGAGCGGCATCGTCGTCGCGTACGGCGTAAACGGTCTGCTTGAACGCCCGTCTTTCGACGCTCGTCAGGAAGTCGGCAAGTTCCTTGTCTGATGCCATCCGTTGGGAAGCGCGCCCATACGCCGCGCGCCGTAATCGATTGAAAAAAACGCGTAAAACTCGCGGATGCTAGCAAACTTTTTGAGTTGACGGGGCGCGAACGCGACCCTCGATGGCCGAATCGCGGCATTTCCCGATCGGCAAGGCGCCCGCGTGTGCGCGCGAGCGCGACATAAGCGGACTAAACATTCGCGCAGCCAATGGCGCCAAGTGCCTGTGAAATGGCGCACCTTGCAATTTTTGCTTGACCGTCAACGCGCCAGCGGATAACGTCTTTCGTTCGCAACATAAGTGACTGTCTCTTTTGAGGCCGGCCCAAGAGGCCTGCCTGCCAACTGGACGCGCCGCTTGAACCCGAGCCACAAGCCCGGCAGAGAGCACCCGATCAATTTTTTGCCGAAAATTCGAAAGGTGAATGATGAATATGCCCAGCGCGGAATTCTCCACGTCGGATACCACTCGTCCTCAACAAGCCGACTCGATCGGAGCGACCGTGCTCATGCACGCGCTGGCCGACGAGGGTGTCGAGGTGCTTTGGGGATATCCCGGCGGCGCAGTGCTGTACATCTACGACGAACTCTATAAGCAGGACAAGATTCAGCACGTCCTCGTGCGTCACGAGCAGGCTGCCGTGCACGCAGCGGACGGCTACGCACGCGCCACGGGCAAAGTTGGCGTGTGTCTCGTTACATCGGGTCCTGGTGTGACGAATGCGGTGACGGGCATTGCCACCGCTTATCTGGATTCAATCCCGCTCGTCATCATCAGCGGCCAAGTGCCGACGGCCGCGATCGGCCTGGACGCATTCCAGGAATGCGATACCGTGGGGATCACGCGTCCGTGCGTGAAGCACAACTTCTTGGTGAAGGATGTGCGCGATCTCGCGGCCACGATCAAAAAAGCGTTCTACATCGCCCGCACTGGCCGGCCCGGCCCCGTGCTCGTGGACATCCCGAAGGACATTTCGAAGACGCCGTGCGAGTACGAGTTTGTGAAAAACGTCTCGCTGCGCTCGTACAACCCGGTGACAAAAGGGCATTCGGGTCAGATCCGCAAGGCTGTCGCGCTGCTTTTGTCGGCGAAGCGGCCCTACATCTATACGGGCGGCGGGATCATCCTCGCCGAGGCGGCGCGCGAACTGAATCAGTTTGCCGATCTGCTCGGCTATCCCGTCACGAATACGCTGATGGGCCTGGGCGGCTACCGCGCGAGCGACAGCAAGTTCCTTGGCATGCTCGGCATGCACGGCACGTATGAAGCCAACATGGCGATGCAGCACTGCGACGTGCTCATTGCGATCGGTGCGCGCTTTGACGATCGCGTGATCGGCGATCCGGAGCACTTCTCGGCTCGCCCGCGCAAGATCATCCACATCGATATCGATCCTTCCTCGATCAGCAAGCGCGTGAAGGTCGACATTCCCATCGTCGGCGACGTCAAGGAAGTGTTGAAGGAGCTGATCGAGCAACTGCAGCATGCCGAGCGAGGGCCGGACACAGAGGCGCTTGCGCAATGGTGGAAAGAGATCGAGGGCTGGCGTGCGAAGTCGTGCCTCAAGTACGACCGCGACAGCACGATCATCAAGCCTCAGTACGTCGTCGAAAAGCTTTGGGAGCTGACGGACGGCGATGCTTACGTCTGCTCCGACGTCGGCCAGCACCAGATGTGGGCCGCGCAGTTCTATCGCTTCGACCAGCCGCGCCGCTGGATCAATTCGGGCGGCCTCGGTACGATGGGCTTCGGTCTGCCGGCCGCGATGGGCGTGAAGATGGCGTATCCCGAGTCGGACGTTGTCTGCATCACGGGCGAGGGCTCCATCCAGATGTGTATTCAGGAGCTGTCGACCTGCAAGCAATACGACACGCCCGTCAAAATCATTTCGCTCAACAACCGCTATCTCGGCATGGTTCGCCAGTGGCAGCAGATCGAGTACAAGAAGCGCTACTCGCATTCGTACATGGACGCGCTGCCCGACTTCGTGAAGCTTGCCGAAGCCTATGGTCATGTCGGCATTCGCGTCGAAAAGACGGCGGATGTCGAGCCCGCACTCAAGGAGGCGCTGCGTCTCAAGGATCGCACCGTGTTTCTCGATTTCCAGACCGATCCGACCGAAAACGTCTGGCCGATGGTTCAAGCCGGCAAGGGCATCACAGAGATGCTGCTCGGCTCGGAAGACCTCTAAGAAGAAGAGGTGCTTCGCGCGCCGCCCGCTTCAATCCCATGTTGCGCTCGTCTTCACGAAAGGCGATAGCCGCGACGGCGGGTGGCCGGCACCGCATGCATCGACATCTGGACAAACGGGAAACACGTAATGAGACACATCATTTCCATCCTGCTGGAAAACGAACCGGGCGCGCTTTCGCGCGTGGTCGGTCTCTTTTCCGCGCGTGGCTACAACATTGAAACTTTGACGGTGGCGCCGACCGAGGACCAATCGCTGTCGCGGCTCACCATCGTCTCCATCGGCTCGGACGACGTGATCGAACAGATCACGAAGCATTTGAACCGCCTGATCGAGGTGGTCAAGGTGGTCGACCTGACAGAGGGCGCCCACATTGAACGCGAGCTGATGCTGATCAAGGTCAGGGCGGTCGGCAAGGAGCGCGAAGAGATGAAGCGGATGGCGGACATTTTCCGCGGCCGCATCATCGATGTGACCGAAAAGACGTACACGATCGAGCTGACGGGGGCGAGCGATAAGCTCGATGCGTTCATCGAAGCGCTCGACAGCACGGTCATCCTCGAGACCGTCCGCACGGGCAGCTCGGGCATCGGCCGCGGTGAGCGCATCCTGAAGGTGTGACACCGCTTGAGCCCGACGTTTCACTTAACCGGCAGGGCGCAGTCGCGAATTTCACTGAATCTAA